>Ga0115002_10000202_pt1 | contig 86600 bp, 70 predicted proteins | sample ArcticOcean_MG_C_8_FD_89576 | JGI IMG/M metagenome (GOLD analysis project Ga0115002, IMG submission 89576) | Marine microbial communities from western Arctic Ocean - ArcticOcean_MG_CB11_86 | ecosystem: Environmental > Aquatic > Marine > Oceanic | place: Arctic Ocean: Canada Basin | collected... | reverse complement strand
GTCGCTGAAGAGCCTGCCGCTGAAGAAGTACTGGACCTCGACGTGGTCGCTGAAGAGCCTGCCGCTGAAGAAGTGCTGGACCTCGACGTGGTCGCTGAAGAGCCTGCCGCTGAAGAAGTGCTGGACCTCGACGCGGTCGCTGAAGAGCCTGCCGACGACGGGCAGCCACCAGCCGGCTCGGGTGGCGAGGATGACCTGCAGTCGTTCTTCAAGAACCTGGGCAACTAGGGCCCCCCACGTGGGCTGGAGCGTCAGTTTCCACCTGTTGCGGTCAGCCAGACTGCCGTGCAGTACAATAGCGTTGTTACTCTGAGGGGGTTCGCAGCTGTTGCCAGTCGGTTCCTGGGCATGCGCTGGAGCAGATCCGAACCGGGTTGCCAGGGAGTGCTCGCGGGCCATGATCAGACGATGTCGTCCAACCTCCTACCACTAACACTCGGTCAAGTAATGCACAATCTCCTCTACCGCTCGAGACTGCTGGCCTGTTTTCTGGCCCTCGCCTGCTGGGGCTGCAATTCAGCACCTCAGGATTCGGATCCACCTGCAGATGATAGTGCCGTGGTCGGGGACGGCCAGGGGAAGGTAACCAGTGATGACACACCGGCAGACGGTCAGGATGAACCAGAGCCGGAGGATCCAGCTCCCACAACCGGAGACAATAATGTGAATGGACATGCGACCGCGGCAGGTGAGCAGCAGTTCTCCAACCGCTTGCTCAAGGAGACGAGCCCCTACCTGTTGATGCACGGCCACAACCCAGTCGACTGGTATCCCTGGGGACCCGAGGCGTTTGCCAAGGCCGAGGAAGAGAACAAGGTGATCTTCCTGTCGATCGGCTACTCCAGTTGCCACTGGTGCCACGTGATGGAAAAAGAGTCTTTCCTGGATGAGGAGATCGCCAGTTTTCTCAACGAGCACTTTGTCTGCATCAAGGTCGACCGCGAAGAGCGACCCGATGTGGACAACATTTACATGCGGGCGATGGTGGCGATCAATGGCCGCGGTGGCTGGCCCATGAGTGTCTTTATGACACCCAAGGCGGAGCCATTTTTTGGTGGATCCTACTTCCCACCACGCAACGACGATCGGCCTGGCCTGCCAGGTTTTCTGCCGCTGGTGACCCGCGTCCAGGAAGTCTGGGCGAGCGAGCCGGAGAAACTTGTTGCCGACGCCGAAAGGCTGACCGAGTTCGTCAAGGCGGACCTGGACGGCCGTCGGCCAGCAGCGCTGACGCCTGTCGACGATGCAGTCCTTGGGCTGGCGGTCGACTCACTGGCAAAGGAATTCGACGAAGAATTCGGTGGCTTCGGTTACTCCTTTAATGAACCGATGCGTCCCAAGTTTCCTTCGCCATCCAACCTCGACCTGTTGATCTATCGCCTCCAGCATGCCGACGAGGAATCACGCCAGCAGTCGCCCGAATGGAAGATGCTGATTACGACCCTGGACCGCATGGCAATGGGCGGAATCCGCGATCACCTCGGCGGTGGCTTTCACCGCTACAGCGTGGACCGATTCTGGTATATCCCGCACTTCGAAAAGATGCTCTATGACAATGGCCAGCTGGCGAGTGTCTATAGCGAAGCCTACCGGCTGAGCGGGGATAACGAGTACCGGCGGGTTGTGGAAGAAATGCTGGAATGGGTGCTGCGTGAAATGACAGACGAGTTGGGCGGGTTTTACTCCGCCATGGATGCCGACTCGGAAGGCGAAGAGGGCAAGTTCTATCGTTGGGACCGGGAGCAACTGGAAGAGCTGCTCGAGGCACAACAGTATTCGCTCTTTGCTCGTGTCTACGGCATCAATCTCGACGCCAACTTCGAGGAAGACTTTCACGTTCCGGTGATGCACGAGACACGTGCCGAGTTGGCCGAGCAGCTGAATATCGACGCCGATCAACTGAGAGAGCAGAGCTGGACAATCTGTCAGCAGCTCGAGAAGGTTCGCGATGCTCGGATCAAGCCGTTTACCGACGACAAGATCCTGACCAGCTGGAATGGCCTGATGATCCGTGGTTTTGCCGATGCGGGACGGCTGCTTGAAGAACCCCGTTATATCGAGGTGGCCAGCAAGGCAGCTGATTTTGTGCTGGCGAAACTCTCCACCAAGGAGGGCCGGCTGTTGAGGACCTACCGGCACGGCGAAGCCAAGTTAAATGCCTACCTGATCGACTACGCCTATTTTGTCGACGGCCTGATCGCATTGCACAAGGCAAGCGGCGAACAACGCTGGTTGGACGAGGCCGTTCGCCTCACAGATGACCAGATCCGCTACTACCTCGACAAACAAAACGGTGGCTTCTTCTTTACGTCCGACGATCACGAGTCGTTGCTGGCTCGCGGCAAGAACCCGATGGACGGTGCCCAGCCTTCCGGCAATGCCGTGGCGGCACAAAACCTGGCTTACCTGTTCTCTGCTACAGGCAATAAAGAGTATCTCGTCCAAATCGAGCGATCGGTGCGGTCGGTATCTGGCATCTTACAGGCGGCACCCTCGGCGTCTCCGCGGATGGTGATTGCCGTCGCCGAGATGCTCAAGGCTCAAGCTGCCACGGCTGAGGACGAGTGAGCTAGAGTCGCAACATTTCCTGCAGCTGGTGCGTGACCTGCTGGGGATCTCGTGCCATCTGGATGGTGATAAAGGCGCCGATCAGAAGCGACAGCACCATCAGTGAGACCGCGTAGGGATTTCGCGGCGTGCTGGTGTCCTTGAGCGACTGGGCCAGCTCAATCTCCATCTTTCGCCAGCCGGCGGCATCCTGGTCGGGCCCGGCGGCGACAAGCTGGACACAGCGTAGCGGGCCGGCCGGCTCGACTGTCAGTTGCAGACCGAGCTGCGGCATGATCAGGCACTGGCCGGCGCGGCGCATTTCTGAATCGAGTCGCTTGACGGCTGCAGCAAGTGCCGGCCGTAACTGGTCGGTGGTCGTGTTGTAGACCACCAGCCGTGGTCGCATCAGCAGGACTCCCAGCGTCCAGGCAAGTGCATAGATGGCGATCATCAGTAACCAGATGTATGGCCCAAAACGGTCGACCGCCATGTCAGGCATGAACAGCTGCATTGGACCGATCAGGAAAATCCCGCTCAGTGCGATCCCAACCGCCGCCATGTCGCGTGCCCCACTGGTCAGGAATGGCTGCCGGCGGGAATTGAGAAGCCCAATCATGAACAGGTAGACCGTCAACGGCCCAAAGGCGATGCAGAAATGAAGTGACGGCATGGTATTCACCGGATAATCGCCAGGAAAACGGCTGTCTGCCGGTACTGCAGCCAGCAACTGAATCGTAAGGCTACAGCAGGGAGGGGTCAATCGGCGCCCAGCCAGCGACGGCGCATCAGCACGTAGATCGGGATCGCCAGCACGATCATACCGGCACCAATGATGGCACTCTGCCCAGTGTTGATGAACACCTGGCTCAGGAACCAGATATTAAAGACCAGGAAAATGATCGGTGTGAAGGGATAACCAGGCACCCGGTAGGGCCGTTCCCGATCCGGCTGACGCCAACGCAAGACCATCACCGCCCCCACCGCCATTACGTAAAACACGACGCTGGTAAAGGCACTGTAGTCGGTTAGGACGTCGAATGTGTCCCGGGCATCATCAAGTCCCCGCAGGGTGATATAGGTCGGTACGAGCAGCAGCAGCAGAATGGCCACGATGCCTTGCAGTGCAATCGAGCGGGCCGGAGTTCGAAATCGAGGGTGGATTTTTCCCAGGCCAGGGAAGAAAACCCGGTCGCGTGCCATCGCGTAAGTGACGCGAGGGGTAACCAGCAGACCAGCATTGACCGCGCTAAAGGTGCTGATCATGACCACCACGCTGACGATCGAGACGGCCAGCATGCCATGCGCAGGGAACATTGCTTTCATGGCCGCCTGGGGAGCAAACTTGCCAGCCTCGGCAACCTCGCTGACAGTCATCACACAGTGCATCGCCAGTGTGAAAGCGACATACAGCACGATCAAGATCACCATCCCACCAACCAGAGCACGTGAGAGGTTCTTTTGAGGGTCGCGAATCTCCTCGGCCACCGGCGTGACAAAATGCCAGCCGTTATACGCCCACATGATCGCCAGGAAGATCTTCGTGAGCCGATACATCAGTGCGTCGTCCGGCACGTTCTGGCTGGCAAAGTTTTCGATGCTGACAGCCTCACTGCCCCCCAGCAGCAGAAAAATCGGCAGGCTGGCGAAGACCAGCAGGAAGCCTGCCTTGATAACGGTCGTGATTGTCTGAACCAGTCCTCCCCAGACCACGCCGACCACGTTGACGGACGTCAACAGCACGATGATGCTGGCTGCCAGGGCGGTGTCGATCCAGATGCCAAAGCCAGCCTGGTGGCCGAACAACTGGGCCATCGTACGAATGCAGAGAAACGAGAGCGCGCCGTTGGCGGCGGGCTGAACCAACAGGGTATCGTTCCACCCTGCCAGGAAGGCACCGGGCTTCCCGTAGGCTTCCCTGACATAGATATAATGTCCGCCAGCCTTGGGATGCATGCGTGCCAGCTCGGTCATACAGAGTGCACCAAACAGGCAGACCAGGCCTCCCACCACCCAGGCGCCGATGATCAGCGGGAACTGGCCACCGTAAAGGGCAATGTCACCAGGCTTGGCGAAAATCCCCGATCCGACCACGCTGCCGACCACCATGGCAATAGCCGCGTAGGTGCCCAGCCCACGCGAGAGGGTTGGAGCAGGTGGAGTGGGGAGTTCTGCAGACATGGTTGGAGCTGGCGGTGTGCGGGCAGAGACTAGAGTTTAAGCATGCCAGCTTACCCCGTCCATTCGCACCCGCCCTGGGGTGAGCCGCGAGATGGATCTGCCAAAGACCGTGGCGTGTGTTGCTCTGCGCCTCTGCGGTTAGCCCTGTTGAGATTCCCTGCGGGCCTGGTTGAATCGAGTTCTGACTTGTCACTCATCATCGGCCGGGAGCAGCGGTTCGCTGTCGTCCGTCACCTGCTGTTCCAGCTGTTCCAGCTGATTCCCCAGTTCCGTCAGGCGGCGGTGCCCGTCCAGCACAACGTCGTCCAGGTCCCTGACGGTACGTTCCAGGTGGGTGAACAGTGTTTCCAGCTCATCAACGCGCTGATCAAGTTTTCGTCGCTGGGCAGAGGGGTCGCTGGTGGCCATCGTTTCATCCGGTCAGGGAAAGGGTAAAATCGGTCAGCAAGCCGCCGCTCGTATACTCCATCGACAGTCGCCGGGGCAAGACCAAACAAAGTGTGCTGTCAGCTGCAGTCCCCCCCGCTTGAAATCACACGACGTCTATGTTCGATTGGTGAGCAATACAAAGGGAAACGGAAAGAATACCATGCCTCTCGAACAACTGACGATCAACACGATCCGCACGCTTTCAATGGACGCTGTGCAAGCCGCCAATAGCGGTCATCCGGGGACTCCCATGGCGCTGGCGCCACTGGCCTATGTACTCTGGAACGAGCAACTTCGTTTCGATCCTGCTCGCCCCGATTGGCCCACACGCGATCGTTTTGTGCTGTCCTGTGGCCATGCCTCGATGTTGCTCTACTCCGTGCTCCACCTGGCCGGCATCAAGGACCCGGAAAGTGGCAGCCCGGCGATTTCGCTGGATGACATCCGTAGCTTTCGCCAGTTGGATTCGCCCTGCGCAGGACATCCGGAACTGGGTGAGGCTGCCGGGATCGAAATGACGACGGGCCCACTCGGTCAGGGCGTCGGCAGCAGCGTGGGAATGGCAATGGCGGCCAAATGGATCGCCGCTCGCTACGATCGACCGGACCAGCAACTGTTTGGTAACGACGTCTATGTCGTCTGCAGTGATGGCGACATCATGGAGGGGATTGGCTGCGAGGCAGCGTCACTGGCAGGACATTTCAAGCTCGATAATCTCTGCTGGATTTACGACGACAACCGGATCACGATCGAGGGGGATACCGAGCTGGCCTTCAGCGAAGATGTGGCCGCTCGATTCCAGAGCCTGGGCTGGCATACCGTCACAGTGGACGATGCCAATGACCTGGCTGCTATTCGTGCTGCCCTTGCCAGTTTCCGCGAGACCAGTGATCGGCCCACGCTGATCGTGCTGCGCAGCGTGATTGGTTTTGGGTCGCCCAACAAGGCTGGATCCCACTCGGCTCACGGAGCTCCGCTGGGCGAGGATGAGGTTGCACTAACCAAGCAGGCCTATGATTGGCCTGTCGACGAGCCGTTTCATTTGCCCGAGGGTGTTGTTGAGCACATGCAGGCGGGAATTGGTCAGCGAGGAGCCGAGCTTTCCAGCCAGTGGGATGAGCAGTTTGCAGAGTACACCGAACAATCTCCTCTGCAAGCGGCAGAGCTGAGGCAGATTTGGCAGGGGGAGCTGCCTGACAACTGGCAGTCGGGAGTTCCCGATTTCGAGGCCGACGAGAAGGGCCTGGCCACGCGAGTCTCCTCCGGACAGGTACTGAACCAGCTGGCTGAACATTACCCCTGGCTTCTGGGCGGTTCTGCCGACCTGGCTCCCTCCACCATGACGCTGCTGGAGGATGACGCTGCCGGGCACTTTAGCGCGGACAATTATGGCGGTCGCAACCTGCACTTTGGCATCCGTGAGCATGCCATGGGAGCCATTGCCAACGGCATGTCCCTGGCGGGGCTGCGAGCGTACTGCGCCACGTTCTTTATCTTTACCGATTACCTGCGGCCCTCCCTGCGACTCAGCAGCATCATGCGGCAGCCGGTGATCTACGTGATGACCCACGATTCGATTGGCCTCGGGGAAGATGGTCCGACGCACCAGCCGGTGGCCCAGCTGGCGGCCTGTCGGGCGATGCCCAACCTGCTTGTCTTCCGACCGGCGGATGCGAACGAGGTAGCAGCCAGCTACCGCAGCCTGCTCGAAATCTGCGATCGACCATCGATGCTGGTACTGACTCGACAGAATCTGCCGACACTCTGTCGCACAACGTATGGTGCAGCGGATGTCGCTCGTGGTGCTTACCTGCTGTCTGACTGTGAGGGTCAGCCGGACGTTCTGCTGATTGGGACAGGCAGCGAGATTTCGATTTGCCTGGAGGCCCAGCGTCAGCTGGCGGCCGAGGGTGTACGAGCACAGGTCGTGAGTATGCCTTGCTGGGAGTTGTTTGACGAACAGGACCAGGCCTACCGCGAGCAGGTGATACCGCCCGGGATTACAGCGCGAGTTGCAGTTGAAGCGGGGATTCGCCAGGGCTGGGATCGGTACCTGGGTTCGAACGGTCAGTTTGTCGGCATGACCGGTTTTGGAGCCTCTGCACCTGCCGGCACGCTCTACGAGCATTTTGGCATCACGGCCGAGAAAGTGGTGGCCGCAGCAGAGGTGGCTATCGCAGCAGGCCGACCGAGTAGTTGAGGGGCTCTAACTCGCTGGCTTTCAGACGCTGAGTGCTGCCAGCCAGCCCAGCAGGGCGAGCCAGCCGATGGCGAGCAGCAGAGTAAGTTTTAACAGCCAGGCGTTCCTGGCCGGAGGGTCAGCCGGCACGAAAGTGGGCGTCTGGCTATCGTCATGCTGACGTGATCTGCCAGATTTTCGAGCCTTCTTTTTTGCCACCGGTTTCCCCCCTTCCTTGCCTGGCAGCTCAAGCTAGGCCTCGTCCGGGACGGTGATCTCGAACTGCTTGACGAAGGCGACGTCAAAGTCGAAGACGTCATTGAAGTGTTCACGTTGATCATCCTTGGACTTCTTCATTAGCCCGATCTCTATCAGGTTGTAGACGATATCGCCAAGGTCACTGGTAGTGCAGATGCCCCAGCTATTGAGCACGGTCTTGGCCATGTAGCCGAACTGGTCGATGGCGTGCATACGGATGGCGTGACACAAGTCCTGCCCACTGAGATGCGGTTCTGTGACTTCACCTGGGACGATATCGGCTGTCCCCATATCGAGCACTTCCTGGGCATAGGCCAGACCATCGCGGACAAACTGGTAGGCCTCCAGCTTGTAACGCTGGTCGCGTGCCAGTAACTCCAGGATCGGATGGGGCGTTTCGTTCATGAATTAACTATGACAGGTGTCGGTGGCGTTGCGGCTATTATCCGTTTCCTCGGCCACGGCGACCAGTCTGCTTTGGCAACAGCCTGACAATCGAGAGGCAGCTGATCTGCCAACCCGGATGACACGTCGCAGCCGGCAGGCTGCATCCGCGGCGGCCTGGATGATCCCCGTGGGAGTTCTTTTCAAGGGGGGGGATTCTTACTGCTATTCGGCCGAACGGCAATAGGAGAGTGCCAGCAGGGCGTAGCCGCAGACGAGGTTGGGATCTCCCTCCAGCCAGCGGGTATTACGATTGAGCCACGATCCATCCCGGCGTTGACGTCGGGACAGTTCCCGGATTAAGTCGCTGCGCCAGAAATGCTGATGACCCTTGTGATCTTCAATCGTCTCCTTGCCGAGGGCATCGAGTGCCTTGGCGAAGGTATGCAGATAGTAATAGTGGCCAGCATCTCCTAGTCCCGGGTTCGTGGAGAGGTCATAGTTTTCACGAATCCACTGGACTGCGGCTGCCACGCGTTGATCTTTATCGTCCAGCCCGGCATAGATCATGCTTTTCAAGCCGGCATAGGTCATCGAGGCATAACTGCGGAGGCCACCATTTTTGGTTCCCCCAGCCTGGCTGCTGCCACCGGCGGCCACGGTGTAATAAAATCCGCCGTCGGGGTTCTTGGCAGGGAAGGACGTGGTGTTGTGCTCGGACTCATGGTTCTGGCAGCGGGAGACAAAAGCCAGGGCACGCTGGATCGCTTCGCTATCACTGTCATTTCCAGATGCCTTGAGGGCTTCAATGAAAAAGGCGGTATTGGACATGTCGGGTCGATTGTGCTTGCCATAGCCGGATCCACCAAAACCCGGATCGCCAGGCCCGATATCCTCTCCCCCGTCCCATTGGATGCCCTTGATAAAAGCATCTGCCTTCTTGATCAGATCGTCATAGCGGCCATCGCTGTTGGCTTCCCCAAAACAGAGGATGGACAGGCAGGTTTCATAATTACGGTAGAGCGTTCCATCCTGATGGATACCGCCGCTCGGCCGCACGAATCCTTCCAGGTAGACCAGGCTGCGTGCCACCAGCGGATCGGAAGCTGGTACACCGTTACGGAGCAGGCTGCAGGTGACCAGGGCGGTGATCCCTGGGCCGGTCTCGCCACTGAACGAGCCATCGGGCTGCTGGCCCCTGGTTCGCAGGAAGCTGACCGCGCGGGCGATCGACTGTTCTAATCGCTTCTGGTCCTGATCCGCTGAATCGGCAGCGGCCAGACTCGGCACGCACGTGGCGAGGATGGCTGCCAGGGCGAGGCAGATGGTGGGCAGGCGTTGGATCATGGTGGTGGTTCCTTGGCTCATAGTCCAGGCAGGCAACCGGCAGATAGGGAGCGGTTGCCTGGACTTCGTCACTGCATTGTACGTCCTGGCCCGGACGAGGCAAAAGCAATCGCCCTGTCACGGTGAAGACTGGCAGTTGCCTATTCCAGCACAGCGAGAATTTCCCGCTCGCTCATCACCAGCAGCTCTTCCTCATCGATGATCACCGGCGTGCCGGCAAAGCTGGAAAAGAGCACGCGATCCCCATCCTGAACTTGGGGGGCAGCACGTGAACCATCGGGCATCATCAGGCCATCTCCGACCGAGAGGACACGTCCCTCGCTTGGTTTTTCCTGGGCACTGTCCGGCAGTACGATACCTCCGGAGGTAACCTCCTCGGCAGCAATCCGGCGAATCACGACGTTATCTCCCAGCGGCACCACTTTCATGGTTGATCCTCGATGAGGGGTAAGATCTGGCGGCGGCTATCCCCTCGCAGGGGCAGCTCTGGTGATTAATTCTGTCAGCCGGTGATGGCATCGGCAAGTCCCCGTGGGCGAAGTGGGGGGCTGAGATGGCATTTAAGTGCAGTTACTGCTGGACAATAAAAAACCGGGCTCCCTCAGGAGAGGAAGCCCGGTGGTTGATTTGAGCGGTCGCTGCTAAGCAGCATTCCGCTGGCTATTCGTTACGGAGTGACTCCGTCTGCTGCGTCCCCTGCGAGCGAACATAGGTCGCACGCTGCTGGGCCACGGTAGCAACTCGAAATCCCCAGATCATCTGCTGGCGAAGGAAGTAGGGCTCTGTGGCTCCATTGAGGTGGATACGGCCGACCTTCTGAGCCAGTTCCTGCCAGCTCATGTTGTCAGTGTAATGCCAGGTTGCTGCCTGGGCCGCTGCCTGGTCGAGTTGACCGCTGCCGATCATCTTGCAGATCTCGATGACTTCCGGCTTGTTGGTCATCCATTCGATCGGAACGATGTCGTACTCCATACGCGGGCTGGGTTCCTTCTTGCCGTGTTCGAGGCAGACGGTCATGACCTTGATGCGTCGCATCTTGTTCGGCTCGAGGTTGAAGAATCCACCTCCACCGCCGCCGCCCTGGCCACCGCCGCCGCCCCTGCCACCGCCACCCACGCCGCCGCCGCCGCCGCCACCCCTGCCGCCGCCGCCCATGCCGCCGCCACCGCCAAACTGGGCAAGCACGGGGACTCCGGCAAACGCCTGGGGCAACTTCAGGGCCAGCTTCTGCTTGGTGTTGTTCTGAATCAACACATTGGCCTGTTTTGAGTTGCGGGGTATGAACTTGACGTCGATCAGTCCCTGCTGCCGGGCAGCAAAGAAATCGACGGGGGCAGGTCCCTTCGGAGCTGGACGTGCCTGTTGTGCCTGGAGACTTCCTGGTACGAGTATCAGGCTGGCTGCTGCCAGGATGATAAAGCGTCGTGTGGTTTTCATCGTTTCGTACACTCCTGTTCTTCTTCTGTCCCGTAAACTTGTTCCGAGTCCTGGCTGGTTAGGGGAGCTTGTCTCCCGTGCCTCTCTCAAACCAGTCCATTCCTGTCCGTCGATTATAGGGGTTAATCTGCCTGATTGCACAGATTAACGGGCGCGCACATACGAACCAAAGTGAGTCGACTTGACCCTAATAACATCATCGCCAAGAGGCCCCGATTCAGGCGAGGAATAATGGCCAGATTCTGGTTAGGTAGCAGGCCACTGGTAACGAATTGAGGGGTTATGCGGGAGAAGTCAGTGGTTACAGGTGAGTGGCTACAGGTTACAGGTTCGTGGTTGGTCGTTTGACACATCGAGCCGGTAGCCAGTAGCTCGTAATCCGTAACCTGTAACGTTGACTGCTGCTTAGTCCGGTTGACGGTTTTACCCTCGATTCAGTACACTACCGCGCTTCAAGGAATCGCGTCTGGATGGCACGTTATGTGCCCTTGGACACGAGTTCCATGGGCGGATCCAGATCCGCCAGAGATTTCGAACACGACCTCTCCCAAATGGAGCAGCATGAGGGCAGCCCAGGATCAGTGCCACGTTCACAAAAGTGGCCAATCGCTGGTTGTTTCCGGGAGAGTTGGTCGAGTAGAGACCCTCAGTACGTTTGAAGAATCAGACCACCACCAATTGTTAACGCAAGGATTGAAGTGATCATGGCAAGCCTGACATCGGCACGATTTTTTCCTGGACGCCTGAGGACACTTTGGATGTACCTGGCTGGAATCATGACACTGGGGTGGCTCACTCCCGGCAGCCTGCTGGGAGCTGAACCATCGGAAACTGTCGACTGGCATGGTGAAAAGTGGGCCTGGGGTTTGTGCACGGTGGCCTCGATCGTGGCACTGGTGGTTGCTTACAAGTTCTACAAATGGATGATGACGCAGGATGAAGGTAATGAACGGATGGTGGAGATCGCCGGTCACGTTCGGGCTGGCTCGTCCGCCTACCTGACTCAGCAATACAAGGTTGTCGGCTTCTTCTTCCTGGTCATCTTCCTGCTGCTTTTCGTGGCCGCATTTGTACTCAATGTGCAAAGCAAGTTTGTTCCCTTTGCCTTCCTGACAGGTGGTTTCTTTTCGGGTCTGGCTGGTTTCTTCGGCATGAAGACGGCGACCTGGGCCAGCAGTCGCACGGCGGCCGGTGCCCAGCGTAGTTTGAACGATGGCCTGCAGGTGGCCTTCAAGTCAGGGGCCGTGATGGGCCTGACCGTGGTCGGCCTGGGCTTGCTGGATATTGCCATCTGGTACGGTCTGCTGCGATGGGTCTTCCTGGTCGATTCGCTCGAAGAAATAACTGTGACGATGCTCTGTTTCGGTATGGGAGCCAGTGCCCAGGCGCTGTTTGCCCGAGTCGGCGGTGGCATCTTTACCAAGGCTGCCGACGTCGGTGCTGACCTGGTCGGCAAGGTGGAACAAGGGATTCCCGAAGACGATCCCCGAAACCCGGCGACCATCGCTGACAATGTTGGTGACAATGTCGGCGACGTGGCCGGTATGGGCGCCGACCTTTACGAGTCCTACTGTGGTTCAATCCTGGCCACCGCCGCACTCGGTGTGGCAGCTTTTGCCAGCGAGGACATGTTGAACAGCTTCGGCCTGTCAGCCGAAGAATCGACTGGCTGGCAACTCAAGGCAATGTTCCTGCCAATGGTGATTGCCGCCGTCGGTATCTTCCTCTCGATCATCGGCATCGTGATGGTTAAAAGCGACGAGGACGCCTCGCAGAAGTCCCTGCTCAAGGCGCTGGCTCGTGGCATCAATATCTCTACGATCCTGGTGATTGTGGCCGCACTTGGCTGCACCTACTTGTTGATGGGACCGAAGTTTATCGGGATTTCCTTCAGCGTGACGGTCGGGCTGCTGGCTGGCTGGCTGATCGGCAAATGGACAGAATACTGTACCAGTGACGAGTTCAGGCCAACCAGGGCGTTGGCGGAACAGGCCAAGACGGGACCGGCCACGGTTATCATTGGCGGTATCGCTGATGGTATGAAGAGTGTCTGGGTGCCGGTCATGGTTATCTGTGCCGCAACCCTGCTGGCTCTCGGTGGTGCCAGCGGCTTCGACTTTAAGGACGTCTCCAGATTCACGCTGGGTCTTTACGGAGTCGGCATTGCCGCCGTCGGGATGCTCAGCACACTCGGTATCACGCTGGCCACAGACGCTTACGGACCGATTGCCGACAATGCTGGCGGCAACGCCGAAATGTCGGGACTCGAACCGATCGTTCGTGAACGAACCGACGCCCTCGACAGCCTCGGTAATACCACGGCGGCGACCGGTAAGGGATTTGCCATTGGTTCGGCGGCCCTGACCGCCCTGGCCCTGCTGGCTGCCTATGTGGAAGAAGTCCGAATTGGATTTGAACGCTGGGCCGAGGATCCGACTGTCATCACGTCGAGCGAGATCGGTTACTACAAGGTCAATGAACGGCTGGTGATCCTGAAAGATACCGGCACGGATCGAGAGAATCCGGGCGAGGTCGGTGCCACCGCCTGGCTGGTATTTCCAGAGCAAGCTCGCAAGGCAGAATGGGGTAGGATTGCTTCCAACACGGCAGTTCCCTTTTTGAAAGATATGTCGTCCGTTGTCAGTGGTTCCATCAGTTCTCGGCGGACATTGACTCTTGATCCTGAAGCGGGCGAGGAGGTGATGCTCGTCTCTGCCAGGAAGGCGACGTTGCCCGACTATGCCACTTACTATGACGCCCAGCTGATGAATCCCAAGATTCTGGTCGGGGTCTTTATCGGCTGTATGGCTACCTTTGTCTTCTGCGCGATGACAATGCAGGCAGTCGGTCGGGCGGCCCAGGGGATGGTCAACGAGGTGCGACGACAATTCAAGGAGAACCCGGGCATCATGGATGGCAGTGTGATTCCCGATTACGCTGCCCCGGTCACGATCAGTACCAAGGCAGCTCAAAAGGAGATGGTTCTACCTTCACTGTTGGGCCTCTGTACGCCTATAGTGACCGGCTTGCTGCTGGGTGTCGGCGGTGTGCTGGGACTGCTGGTCGGAACCATGACCTGTGGTTTCTGTGTTGCCATCTTCATGGCCAACGCGGGCGGTTCCTGGGATAACGCCAAGAAGTATATCGAGGCGGGGAACTTTGGCGGCAAGGGTTCCGAGGCACACAAGGCGGGCGTGGTCGGCGACACTGTCGGCGATCCGTTCAAGGACACAAGTGGTCCCAGCCTGAACATTCTGATCAAGCTGATGAGCATGGTCAGCGTGGTGATGGCAGGCCTGATCGTGCGGTACAGCCTGATGGCGATCGGCGTCTTCTAGTCTGCCAGGCCAACCGCATTGCGAACCGCAGGGCTGACGGCGTTTCGCCTGTGTGAACCTGCTGTTGGACCCAGCGGTCGATAGAAGTGCCGTTGTGGTTGTCCGGATGTCGCGGGGCTGGCCACACTGGTAGCTGGTAGCCATTAGAATGCAGGAATCATGCAGCCACCAAACATGCTTAATCGAGGAGTCGTCGGTGTCCAGTAGCGATCCGGAATCCACCATCGATCGGGATGCGCGAGCCGAACGAAGTCGTCAGCTGGCCCTGGCGGCTGCCCGCACTGCCTCGCACAACGGCGGCCGGGATATTGTTGTGCTCGATATGCGCAAGCAATCATCGCTATTCGACTATTTCGTGATCGTCAGCGGGACCAGCCGCCGGCAGCTTCATGCGATCAGTGAGGACATTGACCATACGCTGGAAGACGAGATGCAGGACAAGCGGATGGGAATCGAGGGGTATGACAGGAGTCGCTGGATCCTGCTGGATTATGGCAATGTCGTGATCCACATGTTTGATGACGAGATGCGTGAATATTATGCCCTGCAGGCACTCTGGGCTGATGCTGTCCCGGTCGACCTGACCGATGTACTGGAGCCACCGATCTAAAGCTGTCACCGGGGTTCTCCCGGGAAACTAACCGCTGATGAATATCCTTGCTGAACTAAGACGGCGATTCGAGGGCGTGCTCGCTTCCCTGACAGAGGACCCAGCTCCACTGCTGGAGATGGTGCTGCCCTCCCAGGACGCACGGCATGGAGATTACCAGGCGAATTGCGCCATGCCGCTGGGTAAGCAACTGGGCCAGTCACCACCCGAGATTGCCAGGGAGATTATCAGCAAGTTACAGCTGGATGATCTCTGCCAGTCGGCCGAGCTGGCCGGACCTGGTTTTATCAACCTGCGGCTCGCCGATAGCTGGCTGGCCGACCAGCTGAACCAGCTGGTTCACGACCCCCAGTTGGGCCTGCAGCAGTCGAGTGACCCGCAGACCGTGATTATCGATTTTTCCTCACCCAACGTTGCCAAGCCGATGCACGTGGGTCACATTCGCTCAACCGTGATCGGCGATGCCCTCGTCCGCAGCTTTCGCTGCCTGGGCCACAACGTCATCAGCGACAACCACCTGGGCGACTGGGGAACCCAGTTTGGGATGATCATCTATGGCTACAAGCACTTTGTTGATGAGCAAAAGTACCAGCAGAATCCGGTTGCTGAACTGTCGCGACTTTACCAGCAGGTCAACCAGCTGATCGACTACCAGAAGGTACGGACTGGCCTCGATCCACAGCGAGCGGAGATAGGACAGCGCCAGCAGCAGCTCTCAGAACAGCGTGATCGTCTGTCCCAGCTGGGTGCGGAAGAAGAAAAGAAGCAGGCCAAGCAGGTTCGGCGTCTTGAATCTCAGCTGGCTGCCCTGCAGGACAAGCTGGCCAGTAACGAAGCGGCAGTTCGCAGCCTGGACGACGACCCCAGCCAGTCCGAGCTGGTCAGGCAGCATGCGGATGTGGCCGAGTCTGTGCTTCAGGAGACAGCCCTGCTGCATCAGGGTGATGACGTTAATCGTGGTTTATGGGAACAGTTCCTGCCGCACTGTCGCCAGGAGATCGAGAAGATCTACCAGCGGCTGGGAGTGCAGTTCGATGTTCAGCATGGCGAGAGCTTCTACCACACGCAGCTGGCCGGAGTGGTGGAGTCACTTGAGCACCAGGGCCTGGCGGAATTGAATGATGGCGCGGTCTGTGTCTTCTCCGACCAGTTTGAGACACCGATGATCGTGCGCAAGCAGGATGGTGCCTTCCTCTATGCGACCACCGACCTGGCAACGATCCAGTACCGGATCGAGCAGTGGGATCCGGACCTGCTGCTGTACGTGGTGGATCATCGCCAGTCGGAGCATTTCGACAAGCTGTTTGACGCGGCCCGTCGCTGGCAGGCGTCGGAGTTGAGAATGCAGCATGTCAGCTTTGGTACAGTGCTCGGTGAAGATGGACGTCCTTACAAGACACGTAGCGGTACGGCAGTCGGGCTGGAGGGATTACTCGATGAGGCCGTCAACAAGGCTCACGAGGTGGTCACAGCCAACGACGAGGCGAAGCCGTCGGGGGCCGAGTTATCCGAACAGGAGCGAGATCACGTGGCAGACGTGATTGGTCATGGTGCCATCAAGTATGCCGACCTGTCGCACAACCGGTCCAGCGATTATGTCTTCAGCTATGACAAGATGATGGCTCTCGAGGGCAATACCGCCACTTACATGCAGTACTGTTACGCTCGCGTGCAGAGTATCTTTCGCCGCGGCGAAGTGGATATTGACGGACTGCGAAGTGGCTTTGCCACGATCCAGCTGGAGCATCCTGCGGAACGGGAACTTGCGATTGGCTTGTTGCAGTTGCCTGAGGCACTGGAATTGGTCGTGGCAGACTATCGCCCCAATCACCTGACGAATTACCTGTTCGTGGTGGCCAAGCGATTTGCATCGTTTTTTGAGCAATGCCCGGTACTGAAAGCTGAGAACGATACCGTCCGTGACAGCCGGCTGTTGTTGTGTGACCTGGTGGCCCGTGTGATTCAGCATGGTCTGGACTTGCTAGGAATCGACGTGGTCGACAGGATGTAGGGACGTAACAACTGGATCGATGGCAGGCGGGAGGGAGTCCCATGTCGGTCGACAAATCGACTCGATCAACTCGCTGGCATGACCAGATAATCTGTGGCGATGCCCTCGATCGCTTGCGGGAGTTACCCGACGAGCTGGTCGACACGATCGTCACCAGCCCACCTTACTTTCGGCAACGGGACTATGGTCACCCGCTGCAGCTGGGCCAGGAATCGAGCAGCCAGGGTTACGTGGAGCGGCTGGTCGAGATCCTGCAGGAGTGCCAGCGAGTGCTCAAGCCAACCGGTAGTTGCTGGCTCGTGCTGGGTGACAAGTATCTCGATGGCCAACTGCAGGGGCTGCCCTGGCGAATTGTGCTGGGAATGCAAGCTGGCGGATGGTTACTGCGGAGTGACATCATCTGGCAGAAACCAAATGCGATGCCCTCGGCGGTCAAGAACAGGCCCACCACCGATCATGAATATGTTTTCCTGCTGACGCGGCACACCAAGTACTTCTATGATGCCGATGCGATTCGCGAACCGCATGTAACTTTTTCTTCAGCAAGTCGCATGAAGGGCGGTCGCAAGCACTTCTTTGAACGGGGCAGCACGCCCGAGGCGGGCAAGAACGGCGGCCAGACGAACCTGCATGACGGCCGTTGGGACCAGGCATTTCATCCTCTCGGACGGAACAAGCGAACGGTCTGGAATGTGCCCTTATCTAAATCGCGAGACGGACATTTCGCCGTATTTCCGGAGCAGCTGGTGGAGACCATGCTGGCTGCCGGTTCGCCACCCGCTGGCCTGGTGCTGGACCCCTTCCTGGGAAGCGGAACGACGGCCCTTGTCGCGCAACGACTGGGTCGACACTACCTCGGCATCGACTGCCTGGAGCAGTACTGCCAGCTTGCCCGCGAGCGACTGGCGGAGCGGTGACTAGGAGAGCGACTCTTCATAGGCGGTGAAGATCATCTGACCGGCGCTGGTTTGCAGGACCCGCGTCACGCTCACCCGGACCAGCTCGTGAAGATGCTGGCGACCCCCTTCAACGACGATCATGGTGCCGTCGTCCAGGTAACCGATTCCCTGGTCGTCTCCCTCACCCTGCTTGACGACCTTGACCTGGAAATTCTCGCCCGGCAGGAAAGCAGGCTTGAGTGCCTTGGAGATGTCATTCAGGTTGATCACCGACACGTCATGTAACTGGGCGACCTTGTTGAGATTATAGTCGCCGGTCACGATCTTCCCGCCGAGGTGCTTGGCCAGCAGCACCAGCTTCATGTCGACCGGCTGGTTCACCATCTCCGGCAGCTCTGTTTCGTCAATCGCAAAGTCGATTGTTCGGTTACTCTGAAGCGCCTGCAGGATGTCGAGTCCGCGGCGGCCTCGTGTGCGCCGCATCTTGTCGTTGCTGTCGGCGATATTCTGAAGCTCCAGCAGTACGAATCCGGGCATCACCAGTCGATTGTCAAGGATGTTGGTATTCACCAGCTCGGCGATGCGGCCGTCGATGATCACGCTGGTATCCAGCACGCAGGGGAGTGATCCCTTCAGCTCGCGAGAGAACTCGACGTAAGGGATCACGAAGCGAAAGTCGTTCCGTGTCTGGATCAGCAACGAGATACAGATGTAACAGAGCGGAATACCGATCAACAGCTGGACGGCACCTTTCAACTTGTCCGAATCTTCGACCCCCGAGAACTGCAGGATCGGATCGACGGCCACCCCGATGATATAAGTGAGAAACAGCCCCACGAGGATACCGAAGTAGCTGCAGGAGACAATCTCGATCGGTTTGCGACGCAGTAAGATGTCGAGCGAAACGATTCCGCAGGAAGTCAACAACAAGCCAATCGCAATCAGGAATCCATGCTCATATTGGTCGGGAGAACTGACAATCGAGATGCCGACCCCGGTCGAGATCAGCAGGAAGACAGCGCGCAGTACCCAGAGTGCCATGGCAAAGCCCCCAGCAGATGAATAAATGATGAATCACACACGGATTTCTCCGCAGCCGGGGGATCTGGAAAAAATAGCGGCTCAGGCCCCAGCCAATCAATTAATGCAGGCCTGCATCCTACCACAGCCGCAATTGGAGAATCTAGCATTTGTCATCTGGAAACTGCTCGAGGTAGCTAATCTCCAGGTAGCGATCGGTCATGCCGGCGAGGTAATCTCCGACGGCTCGCGGTAGCCCCTTGTGTTCGATCCGTTGAGAGAACCGTGGCGGTAATTGCTGCGGATGAGTGACAAAATAGACAAACAGGCGGTGCAGCTGCTGGTGGGCGATTTCCCTTGTCGCCAGCAGCGTGGGATGCCGGTAGACATGCTGATGGAGGAAACTCTCCAACTCCGATTTTTCTTCTGCCAGGCTGCCAGTCAGCTGCAGTTGAAAGTCACTTTGCCGTGCCTGCTGTGCGGATTGCCAGTTGGCCTGGGCAAGCTGTTCACTTGTGGTATCGAGTAGGTTGCTGACCTGGCAGTCGATAAGTTCGTGGACGATGGCCCGTCGCAAGTTGTCCTCGTCCGCTGGCCGGCCGCGATCATCGATGCGTTCACAGCAGCGGTGAATCAGCGTCAGTGACTGGAGTTCTTCCAGGCTCACCAGTCCCAGCTTGACAGCGTCATCGGTGTCATGCGCGTCGTAGGTAATGCTGTCGGCTGCGTCGACCACCTGGGCTTCAAGCAGCGGCGTGTGCAGGAATTCTTCCTTGTCGACACGAAAGGCCTGGCTCTCGAGCACTTCCCGACTGAGATTCAAACCTGGCGTGTCGACGTGCCGGCACTCCAGTTCCTCTGCAATGGTGAGCGCGTACTGGTTGTGGGAAAAACCACCCTCGTCTGCCAGGCATTCATCCAGGGCATCTTCCCCGGCGTGGCCATAGGGGGGGTGTCCAATGTCGTGAAACAGTGCCAGGGCTTCGATCAGGTCCTCGTTCAGTCGCAACGTGCGCCCGATCGTGCGAGCGATCGAGGCCACCTCGTGGGTGTGAGTCAGCCGGGTGCGATGGTAGTCGCCCATGTCGCCCGTGAAGACCTGCATCTTGCCACTCAGGCGACGGTAGGCACTGCTATGAAGGATGCGATCGCGATCACGCTGGAAGGGACCACGATAGGGGTGCTCTGTCTCAACAGCCTGGCGCCCCAGCGACTGGTGACTGAACATCGCCCAGGGAGCCAGCAGGGCCTGTTCACGTTCTGCGGTCGTCTGCAGAATCGAGGCTGGCGTGCCTGTCTGATCGTCGTGGTTGGATGTCACTGATCGGTTCCTGTTGTTTGCCAGCCGGGCAGGATGGTACCACTCAGCGGCAGTCTAATTGACCGCCGGGCAGTTGTCAGCTGGCCCAGGGGCTGTTCCTTGTCAGGCCACTGACCCTCTGGTAACGTGGTTAGTTTCCGCCCAGCCGAAATAGCTGACAGGGTTGCTTGGCCGCCTTCGGACCGTCGCTTATGAAAGCCAGCCACACGGACAATGGAGCCTCGGCCAGCCGTCAGCGGCAGGAATGCCGGGACCAGATCCGGATTCGTGGTGCTCGGGCTCACAACCTGCAGAATATCGACCTTGATATTCCGCGAAACCAGCTGGTCGTGATTACCGGGCCGAGCGGCTCGGGCAAGAGCAGCCTGGCCTTTGACACGCTGTATGCCGAGGGTCAGCGACAGTACATCGAAAGCCTGTCGGTTTATGCTCGCCAGTTTCTCGACCAGATGCAGCGGCCCGATGTGGACCTGATCGAGGGTTTGCAGCCGACGATCTGTATCGACCAGCGGCCCGGCATTCAGAATCCACGCAGTACCGTAGCGACGGTCACCGAGATCTACGATTACTTGCGGTTGCTGATGGCCCGCCTCGGTACGCCCACCTGTTACAAGTGTGGCTCGGATATTCTGCAGCAGACGCCCCAGCAGATCCAGGATTCCATCCTGGCGCTGCCCGAGGGGACGCGGACCATGATCATGGCACCCATGGTGCGAGGTCGTCGCGGCAAACAGCGTGAGGTGTTTGAGCAGATACGCAAGGCTGGTCTCGTCCGAGCCCGTGTCGATGGCCAGGTGTATGACATCGACAGCATTCCCGAACTGGCGGCCCGCAAGGTCCACCACATCGATGCTGTGGTGGACCGTGTGATCACCCGTCCCGGTGTGAAGTCGAGGATTGCCGAGTCGATTCAGCTGGCTATTCGATATGGCGATGGCCGGGTTTCGATATGCTACTTCGATGCCGAGGACGAATCGGTCAAGCCTCCGCTGGGTGAGTGGCGTGACGTGATCTACAGCACACGGTATGCCTGCCCGCAATGCAATGTCAATTACGAGGAAGTTGAGCCGCGGACCTTCAGCTTCAATAGCCCCTATGGTGCCTGTCAGGATTGTGACGGGCTGGGGCTGATGCAGCAGTTTGATGTCGACATGATCCTCCCCGACGCCACGCTCACACTGGCCAAGGGTGCCGTGCTGGCCTGGAAAGGAGCCCCGGCTCGGCGCTTGAAGAAACACCGCGAGGCGTGCGCCGAGTTTCTCAGCTCGCGAGGCCTGGACCTCGACACACCGCTGGCCAGTTGGCCGGATCGCCTGCGGCAACAGTTCGTCCATGGTGATGGCAAGAAGTTCCCTGGACTGTTGACCTTGCTGGAAGTGGAGTACGTCAGCACGACGGCACAAAAACGACTCGATCAACTCGACAGCTTCCGCGGCCAGCTGACCTGCCGCAGCTGCCAGGGCACGCGACTGCGGCCGGAGGCGACCAGTATCCAGCTGGGGGGGGCAAGTGTTGACGAGATCACGGCGCTCTCCGTGGTCGAAGCGGAACAGTTTTTCCAGGGACTCAGTTTCGACAAACAGCAAAGGGCCATTTCCGATCCGATCGTCTCCGAAGTACTCAACCGGCTTCGCTTTCTGCAGAAAGTTGGTGTGCATTACCTCACCCTGGACCGGGCGGCTGATACGCTCAGCGGCGGTGAGATGCAGCGGGTGCGACTGGCCAAGAGTATCGGCTCGGGCCTGGTCGGCGTCTGCTATGTGCTGGATGAGCCCTCGATCGGTCTTCATCAGCGGGATAACGCCCAGCTGATCGAGTCGCTGCGGGAACTGCAACAGCAGGGCAATACCGTGCTGGTTGTCGAGCACGATGAGAGCATGATGCGAGAAGCCGATCGTCTGATCGACCTTGGACCCGGAGCCGGAGCCAGTGGCGGTCGGGTGGTGGCCGATGATAATCCGACAGCGGTAAGTGCTGTGGCTGGCTCACTGACAGGAAGCTACCTGCGCGGTGAACTGGCAATCGAGGTACCAGCCAAACGACGCCGTGTCGTTAAGAAGCGAGCGATTCGGCTGGAGGGAGCCCAGCTGAATAACCTCGCTGACCTGACCGTCTCCTTTCCCACTCAGGCGCTGGTCTGTGTGACGGGTGTCAGCGGGTCGGGCAAGAGTTCGCTGGTCAACGAGACACTGCTGCGTGCCATCCAGCGCCGCCTGGGGCTGTCCGCGACCAAGCCCGGCCCGCACAGGGGTTTGCGGGGAGCCAGCCAGCTGGACCGGGTGGTGGAGATCAACCAGCGGCCGATCGGCCGTACACCACGCAGTAATGCCGCTACCTATACCGGCGTGTTCGACGATATTCGCAAGGTTTATGCGAGCACACGCGATGCCAAGGCACGGGGCTACCGGGCCAGCCGCTTCAGCTTCAATGGCAAGCAAGGTCGCTGTGCCAGCTGCCAGGGCCAGGGGCTACAGAAGATCGAAATGAACTTCCTGGCTGACCTCTATGTGACATGCGCCCAGTGCCAGGGACGACGATTCAACAACGGGACGCTGCAGGTCCGCTATCGGGGTCAGACGATTGCCGATGTGCTGGATATGTCGGTGGACCTGGCTACAGAGTTTTTTGAGAACTTTGCCAGCATCCACCGTCTGTTGCGTGGACTCCAGGACGTCGGGCTCGGCTACCTGCCGCTCGGTCAACCCTCGACCACGTTGTCGGGCGGCGAAGCTCAAAGAATCAAGCTGGCCAGTGCGCTAGCCCGGGCCGACACCGGCAGCACACTGTACGTGCTTGATGAGCCAACCACTGGCCTGCATTTTGACGATATCCGCAAGCTGCTTGATGTGCTGGGTCGATTGGTCGACGGGGGTAATACCGTGATCGTGATCGAGCACAACCTGGACGTTATCAAGTGTGCCGATTGGGTCATTGACCTGGGTCCGGAAGGGGGCGCCCAGGGGGGCCGGCTGGTCGCTGCCGGTACGCCGGAACAGGTTGCCGAGGTGGAGGAGAGCTGGACTGGCCAGTTCCTGCGGCCGCTGCTCAACGGCCAGGCGAGCAGCTAGGTTCAGCGCCTGCTCTGCTAACCACTAACGACTGGCGAATGGCAAAGCCAGAAACCGAGTGCCACGGCAGCCAGGCCAGCCAGCAGGTTGGCTGCCACGTTGGCCAGTCCCAGCAGCGGCTGTTGCTGAAAGAGTTCCATCGTATCGAGCCCGAAAGTAGAGAAAGTGGTTAGCGAGCCGAGTATGCCGACCACCACCAGCTTTTGCATGTTGGGTGAGAGTTGGGACATGCCAAGGCCAGCCAGTATGCCGATGGCGAGGCAACCGACAACGTTGACCAGCAGTGTTCCGTAGGGAAACGAGTCGCCCCACCACGACTTGCTGCCCTGGCTGAGGAGATAGCGAGCAACGGCGCCCAGCGAACCGCCGAGGGCAACAATCAACAGTGTCTTCATGGTAGCCACGTTCAGGTGCCGATATCCGGCGTGCGACGCAACAGCCGGCGGCTGTCGTTGGAATTGTCCCGATTGTATGAAAGCTGATGGCTGAAATGAACCGCGTTGGGCTGTCATACCCCAACTGAAGCTCCGCTCGCTTGAAAGAATCGAGCCGATGAAATAACTTGAAACGTTGCACGCGTCCCGCCGCTCAGGGCTTATCGGAAGTACTTGGCGATGCCGCGGCACCATGATTGGAAGACGAGACGATGATGACAGGCAGCGAAACGGCTGAACAACAGGCTTGCAGCGGTGCAGATATCCTCGTTGAGGGACTGATCCGCTGTGGCGTCGAGATCGTGTTTGCCTATCCGGGTGGCGCCAGCATGCCGCTGCACCAGGCGCTGACGCGGTTTGACGACCGACTGAGGACAATCCTGCCTCGGCATGAACAAGGGGGTGGCTTTGCTGCCCAGGGCTTCGCGCGGACGACCGGCAAGGTCGGTACCTGTATGGCGACCAGTGGCCCAGGGGCTACCAACCTGGTGACGGCGATAGCGGACGCGCGGCTTGACAGTATTCCACTGGTGGCGATTACCGGGCAGGTGAAAACGCCGGTCATTGGTTCCGATGCTTTCCAGGAAATACCGATCGTCGAGGTCTGCCGGGGAATTACCAAGCATCACTACCTGGTCACCGATGTGAACGATGTAGCACGCGTGATCCAGGAGGCTTTCCATATTGCCAGTACGGGTCGCCCCGGACCGGTGCTGGTCGACATGCCCAAGGATGTGCAGGAATCGCTGTGCGTACCGAATTGGGATCAGCCCCTGAACCTGCCGGGTTATTCGGCCGCGCCAGCGCGTGCGTCGGATGATGAATTGCAGCGGCTGGCTGCGGTGATCGCCAGTGCACGCCGACCACTCATCTATTGCGGTGGCGGAATCATTGCGGCGAATGCCAGCGAACAACTCCGCCAGTTCGCCCGGCTGACTGGCATCCCGGTGACGATGACAGTCATGGGACTGGGTGCTTTTCCACAAAGTGACGATCTCTGCCTCGATATGCTGGGTATGCATGGCTCGGTCTATGCAAACCGGGCCGTCGGCAACTGCGACCTGCTGCTGGCGCTCGGCGTCCGATTCGATGATCGTGTGACCGGCAAGCTGGAAGAATTTGCCAAGCATGCGACTATCGTCCACGTCGATATTGATGCATCCGAACTGAACAAGAATAAGCCGACGCAGATTGGTATTGTCAGCGACGTCAAGGACGTGCTGACTCGCTTGATTCCGCTGGTTGCGCCGGTTGAGGAGATCGATGACTGGCGGCAGACGTGCCAGCAGATGAAACAGGAGCATCCTTTCTCCTATGACGAACAGTTTGATGGCATCCTGCAGCAGCATGCGATTGCGGAATTGTCGAGATTGACCCAGCAGCGTGATACGATCGTCACGGTCGGAGTTGGCCAGCACCAGATGTGGGCGGCCCAGTTCTTCCACTTTGACGAACCGAGACGATGGCATTCCAGTTCAGGACTGGGAACCATGGGATTTGGCCTGCCAGCGGCGATGGGAGCCCAGGCGGCCAACCCCGATGCCCTGGTGATCGATATCGATGGCGATGGCAGCTTCCAGATGAACATCCAGGAGCTGGCCACCTGTTTCTGCGAAAAGCTGCCAGTCAAGGTCCTGCTGCTCAATAACCAGCACCTCGGAATGGTGGTGCAGTGGGAAGATCGTTTTATGAAGGGCAATCGCGCCCACACCTACCTGGGGCCGATCGATGACAAGGAAGCTCGCGGCGAGGGCGATGGAGCCTTCGTGCAGGATCGCTATCCTGACTTTGTCAGTATCGCCAAGGGATACGGATGTGGTGCCGCAACTATTTCGCGTAAGGGCGATTTGCAGTCAGCGATCCAGGAGATGATCGATTACGATGGTCCCTTTGTGCTGGATGTACAAGTTCCCTACCAGGAACATGTACTGCCGATGATTCCCTCCGGGCACTCCGTGGATGCTATGATCCTCGAGTAAGCTCCGCTCGCCTTGGCCGAAATGACTTTCCAGGTGTGGTATGTCCAGAATCGCGCTTCACTGGCAAATCCTGATCGGCATGGTTGCCGGTGCAACGCTCGGCCTGACACTCAACTGGGGCTGGAGCGACCGCCAGGTGACGGTCGCCAAGGATGACCTGCCGGCCGACGTCCAGCTGCTCTCAATCAGCGATTCGCGTGACCGGATCGTGATCGAATTCAACGAGGGCAAGGGTCTTCAGCGACTGGTTGTCGACCCCTCGCAGGCTACGGACCAGACGCTGCAGACTGTCGACAAGCTCAAGCAGAAACATCCGCGGGAGTTTGGCTGGTTCTACCGCCACGGGCGATCAACGTCGCGCTGGATCGGCGATGCTGGACGCAGCTTCGGCAACCTTTTCCTCAGACTGTTGAGGATGGTGGCGGTACCGTTGATCGTCACCTCCCTGACGGTTGGCATCCTCGGTCTCGGCTCGGCCGGCAAGATCGGCAAGCTCTTCAGCCGTACGGTCCTGTACTACATCTGTACAAGCACCCTGGCGATCATTACAGGGCTGGTCGTTGTCAACATTATCAACCCAGGCGTGGGAAGTGATCTGGCGGCTGGCGGGCCGCCAGATACGACGGTCAGCAGGTCGCTGGGTGAGGTCCTCTTCCAGCAGCTGGAAACGATGATCCCCACCAATCCGATCGAGGCCCTGGCCGAGGCAAACTATCTTTCGATCATCAGTTTCACGATGGCCTTCGCGATCTTCGCCCTGCTGGCAGGCGGCTCTACCGCTGAGACAATTCACAGGCTCTTCAAGGCCTTGGTGGAAGTCATGATGAAGATGACGATGGCAATCATCAGCCTCGCGCCGATCGGTGTGATGCTGCTGATGCTACACGTCACCGCAACCCAGGGTCCGGGGATCTTCCTGGCACTGGCCTGGTATATGCTGGCAGTATTAATAGCTCTGGCGATACATGCCTTTGTGACATTGCCATTGATCCTCTGGCTGGTCGCTGGCCGAAACCCGTTGGACTACGCGCGGTCCATGAGTCCCGCCCTGCTGACCGCCTTCAGTTCGGCATCCAGCAATGGAACGTTGCCGCTGACGATGACCTGTGCTGAGCAGCGAGCGGGGGTTCCGAGCCGCGTGGGGTCTTTTGTGCTGCCCCTGGGTGCCACCATCAACATGGATGGGACTGCGCTCTACGAGGTGATTGCGGTGCTGTTCATTGCCCAGTTAAGTGGGCTGGACCTGACTCTGGCCCAGCAGTTGATCGTGGCTGTGACCGCCCTGCTGGCCAGCATCGGCGCAGCTGGTATCCCGCATGCGGGACTGGTGATGATGATCATCATCCTTGAGGCTGTTGGTCTGCCAGTAGAGAAACAGGCTATTATTATCGCCGTCGATCGGGTGCTGGATATGTGCCGAACCAGTGTCAACGTCTGGAGCGATTCCTGTGGCTGTGCCGTGGTGGCCAGCCTGGAAGAGGAGAGTGTCGCAGCCAGCACCGAGAGCTGACTCGGCCGCCACGAGGATCAATCATTCCTGGGTATGGTTGCCAGGTTCGATTCGAGTAGCTGGCGATCCTTTGGGTCAGCGATCTGCCGGGCTGATTATTCTGGCAGGGATTGTTGTTGATCATTCATGATCGGGCAGCGGCGCGCATAATCCGCTTGGACCTGGCCTGAGAGCTTGAAGTTGCCGGGCCGTTACTTGTCTTGGAACCGGTAAAGGCGACCGCCGGAGAGGTGCGTGCCGAAATAGACGTCCCCATCTTCGTCCTCGCCGAAGGTCAGCACCGGCAGCTTGGACCAGGGAATCGTATAGTTCGTGCCTGCCTGGTTGTCCTTGGTCAGGTCCAGTGCCCACATGATGCCAGACACATAGTCGGCATAGATGTACTTGCCCGCCAGTGCCTTGACTCGATCGCCACGGTAGACGTGTCCACCGGTAATCGACTTGCCAACCGTGTGATTGTATTCCAGGATCGGGTCGATCATGTCACCAGCCTCATCGGCTCCGGCGGCTCCGAATTTGTGGCGAGCTTCACGAAGATTCCAGCCGTAATTGCCACCTTTCACAACCACGTTGATCTCTTCCCAGATATCCTGGCCCACATCGGCGGCAAACAGGGAACCTGTCTTGCGGTCGAAGGAGAGCCGCCAGACGTTGCGGAAGCCATAGGCATAGATTTCAGCACGGGCTCCCTCGACGCCAACAAAGGGGTTGTCGCGTGGAATTGCGTAGGCCTTGCCTGCGTCGTGACGGTCGACGTCGATCCGCAGGATGGATCCGTGCAGGGTGCCCAGATTCTGGCCGTTCTTGAAGGGGTCATTTGCCTTGCCGCCGTCCCCCAGTCCAACGTAGAGATAGCCATCGTGGCCAAAAGCAATCGTGCCGCCGTTATGGTTCCAGAACGGTTGCTTGATCCGCATCAACTCGACCTCGCTGGCCGGATCTGCCTTGTTGGGATCATCCTTGGAGACGGTAAAGCGAGAAATGACCGAGGTCCGGGCTGCATCCTTGATCGTGTAATAGATGAAGAAGTGACCGGTCTTGCGGTACTCGGGATGGAAGGCAAAACCAAGCAGCCCTTCCTCGTTCATCTTGTCGGCATATTGTACCTTGGCTTCGAGGTCGAAGAAAATCGTCGTCTCAGCGACCTCCTGGTCGTTGTCCATCACGTGGATCTTGCCCAGCTGGGAGGCGACAAAGAGGCGGTTCGAGTTGTCCCCGGCGTGAGTGATGACGATCGGTCGATTGACGCGAATGTTCGGGAAGGCAATTTCGACTTCCACCGGCAAAGTTGCCTGCTCGTCGGCATTCAGTCCGGAAAGCAGCGAGCTGGTGGAGATGGCAAGTAAAATCAGCAGGCCTGACGTGATGCGAGTCGTTGGCATGGCTCTCTCTAACCTCATGCGTGAAATCAAATTTAGTCATCACCCGCAGCGGCAAGGCCCGCTGCCTGGCGAGGTCCTAGTTGAGGACCTTGAGAAGGTTGACACGGAAGATCAGCGTTGCGTTAGGACCTATGTCGGCACCTGCTCCGCGTGTTCCATAACCCAGCGTGGAGGGAATATAGAGTTCCCATTCATCGCCTTCCTTCATCAGCTGGAGGGCTTCAGTCCAGCCCTTGATCACGCCATTGACCGGGAATTCGGCTGGCGTGCCACGCTTGATCGAGCTGTCGAAGATCTTGCCGCTAATCAAGCGTCCCTCGTAATGGACCTGCACCTGGCTGGATGCCTTGGGAGTTACCCCGGCGCCTCTCTTGAGGACCTTGTACTGCAGTCCACTCTCTGTTGTCTTGACTCCATCTTTCTTGCCATTGGTGGCCAGGAACGCGGCCCCGACCTTGGCATTCTCAGCGGTAGCCTTCTTGGCTGTTTCCAGTTGCTTGGCCTGCATCTGCTTCTGGAATTCAGTAAATGCCTCTTCCAGTTCCTCTTCACTCAGGGCCAGTTCCTTGCCGGCGAGGGCGTCGGCCATGCCGCGCAGAACGACTTTCAAGTCGACCTCGATACCCTGCTGTTTCATTGAGCCGCCAATCTGGCTGCCGATTGCATAGCTGGCTCGCTGTGTCAACGTTTCCAGCTTGGGAGGTGCTTCGGCGGGCGTATCCTGTGCCTGAAGTTGGACGACGGCAGTCAGGGACAGCATGATGGCAATCGTGGTCAAGCGTCTCATAGGATGCTCCTTGGTGGCTGGCCTGGTGGCATCCCAGCAGGCCAAGGTTGAACTGGCTCGGGCAGCGACCCGTCACCAACTATCATAATTAGACCAGTTTCCATGGTGAACGGTAAGGACGGGTGAGGTGTTGCTGAGCTTCCGTATCGCCGATCACTTTCTCAGTCTTGGGGTCCCAGCGGATCTCGCGTCCGAGTTCACAGGAGGCATTACCGAGGTGGCAGGCCGTGGCGCTGCGATGACCGATCTCCACATCGCAGACAGGAAGTTCACGAGTCTTGATACTGTTGAGGAAGTCCGCGTAGTGGTTGTTGCTGACTTGCAGATGCACATCGTCGTCCGTCAATGGCTGCTTGATGATCGAGTCCGGCGTGCTCGAGAGCTTGCCACGATTGACGAAGATGGATCCCTTGCTACCAACAAATGTTGTACCGCCAGGCACGTCCGCCTGTTTTTGGCCCACGATCATGACGACATCATTGGGATACTGGTAAGTAATCCGGCAGGTTTCGGTGACGTCGTGCCACTTCTTGGGGTGGAAGGTTGACTCGCCACTTACTGCCAGCGGGCCACTGTCGTCGACACCCATACCCCAGTGCGCGATATCGATGTGGTGGGCGCCCCAGTTGGTCATCTGGCCGCCTGAGTAGTCACGGAAGAAGCGGAAGTTGTAGTGCACGCGTTTCTTGTTGTAGGGGTGATACGGTGCCGGGCCGAGCCACATCTCGTAATCGAGTTCCGGCGGCGGTTCGGAATCAGGAATCGGTTCGCCAGGATGATTGGGGCCGGGGATTCCAACCAGAACTTTTTGAAGTTTACCGATCCGGCCTGAGCGGACCAGTTCACAGGCAAGTCGAAAGTTGCCTGCCGAACGCTGCTGGGAGCCGGTCTGCAGGACCCGCTTGTTGTCACGGACCGCCTTGACCATCTCTCGACCCTCACGAATGGTCAGTGTCAGTGGCTTTTCGCAATAGACGTCAAGTCCTGCCTGGCAGGCCTCGATGGCTGGTAGCGCGTGCCAATGGTCGGGTGTCGAAATCACGACCGCATCCAGGTCGCCGCGATCAAGTAGTTTCCGGAAGTTGCCATATCCCTCGCATTTTCGGCCAGCATTCGTGACTTGTTTGACGGCCCGGGCGACGCGATCGGAGTCGACATCGCAGACGGCAACCGCATTATTAAGGAAGGCTCGCAAGTTGCCGCCGCCGCGTCCACCGACACCGATGTGCCCGGTAATTATTCGTTCGTTGGCACCGAAGGCACTGCCTGGAATGACCAGCGGTAGAGCGAATACTGTGCTGGCGGCGGCTGACTGTTTGAGGAATCGGCGACGGGTTGTGCCTCGGGTTGTCATCAGCGCGTCCTTCTCGAGAGGGCTGGTTGAGGATGCGGTTGAACTTCAGAATGCTGCCACCAGGCTCGCATTGTAGGTGAGTCGGCCGCAGCTGGCGACTACTGCCTGAGGCTGACCGAGTGGAAGCACAACCTGTCAGGCCATATAATCCAGCCCGCAAGCTGACCCCGCTGTCGCGAGAGGAGAAACTGATGAAACGTCTTGATCGCCGTACATTTATTGCCTCCGGTGTGTCCACTGCGGCCGTAACATCCACGTTGGCTGGCCGCCAGCCAGTCGCCGCAGGCGACGACGATAGTGCCTCGCTCGGCAAGACGATGCACACTAAGTTCGCGGTCAATGTCGAAATGTGGTGGAGTCGGTTGCCCTTTCTTGAGCGAGTTCGCAAGGCCGCCAGCCTGGGCTACCCAGCCATCGAATTTTGGCCGTACGAGAACAAGGACCTGGATGAGCTGGTCACGCTGACCGGCGAACTGGGCCTGGCGATTGCCCAGTTCACCGCCTGGGGTTTCACGCCGGGCATGAACAATCCGAAAAACGAGGATCGTTTCGTGGCCAAGATCGAGGAATCGTGCCAGGTTGCCAGGCAACTGAAGTGCAAGAAGATGACCGTCGTCGCCGGCAACAACCAGCAGGGAATGAGCCAGCAGGAGATGCTGGCCCAGGTGGTCAAAGCACTTCGGCGAGCAGCACCGATCGCCGAGCAGCAGGATGTGATGCTGATCCTCGAGCCGATGAACGGCCGGGTCGATCATCCCGGTCATTGCCTCTATGGCAGCCCGGATGCGATCGAGATCTGCAAGCAGGTTGACTCCAGCCATGTGAAGATCAACTGGGATCTCTATCACATGCAGATCACCGAAGGGGATCTCTGTGGTCGCATGAAAGAGGGCTTTCCCTGGATCGGCTACCTGCAGCTGGCAGACCACCCGGGCCGCAATGAACCTGGCAGCGGCGAAATCCACTACAACCGGGTGCTCAAGCAGGCCCTGGAGCTGGGTTACCGTGGTTACGTTGGCCTTGAATGTCGGCCCAAGACAGACGAAGTGACGGCTGCTCGGGGCGTGAAGGCTGCGGACGTCTGGTAAGCTCTGCTGTTGGTACTCCCGCTTCCTACCACGCTGGTCTCACTGCCTGATGCCGCACTCGCTCTGGACTATCCGTGCTGACACGACCTACTTGAATCATGGGTCGTTCGGCCCACCATCACAACCGGTGATCGAGGCCCGCCGCCAGTGGCAGGAGCAGCTGGATCTGCAGCCGATGGAGGTGTTTGTACGTCAACAGGAAACAGCCCTGCTGGCGGCTCGCGACCGCCTGGCCAGCTGGTTGTCGACCGATCCAACCAACCTCGCCTTTGTCGACAATGCCACCTGGGCCATGAATGTCGTGGCTCACAGTTTTCCGCTTCAGCCCGGCGACCGGGTGGTCCTGACGGATCATGAATATGGGGCGGTGGAGCGGATCTGGCAGCGGGCAGCGGCCAAGGCGTCCGCCGAGGTTGTGCAGGCAACCCTGCCAGCTTACTTTTCTGATGCCCAGCAGGTTGTGGATGCGATTCTGGAGGCCTGCGATGCCCGTACCCGCTTGATTGTTGTCAGCCAGATCACTTCACCGACGGCCATCACCTTGCCGGTTGCGTTGTTATGCCAGGAGGCTCAGCGACGAGGGATTGTTGTCTGTATTGACGGCCCGCATGCCCTCGTTCAGCTGGATCTGTCGCTCGATGAACTTGGTTGCGGCTTCTACACCGCCAGTTGCCACAAGTGGCTGTCGGCCGCCTTCGGCTCGGGGTTCCTTTATGTCGCTCCAGAGTTCCATTCCCTGATTGAATCGCCGCTGCTGAGCTGGGGACGGATTCCACCTTCCGAACCGGTTGCCTGGCATGACGAGTTTCTCTGGCTGGGGACCCGAGATAACTCTGCCTTCCTGACTGTTCCTGTCGCGATTGATGTTTTCGAGCAGATCGGGCTGGAGAACTTTCGCGACCATAGCCACTCGCTGGCACAATACGCTCGAGATCGGCTGGAAAGAGAGTTGGGCTGCAAGAGCCTGGTTGAGGATGACCCAGCCTGGTACATGTCGATGGCCCACCTGGAATTGCCGCTCTCGGACGCCAGCGGACTGCAGCAGCAACTCTGGCAGGAATTCCAGATCGAGATACCAGTTATCTGCTGGCAGGACCGTTGGTTCATTCGTGTCTCCTGTCACCTCTACAATGATGAAAGCCAGCTGGACAAACTGATTGGGGCGTTGAAGTCACTAACCTCTAACCCCTAACCATCCCTGTTGGCGTGATCTGTCCGATTCAGAGACAATAGTCAGCATGTGGCCTGAGCACGAAAAAACCGAACAGCTGCTGGGAGAAGCTCGCCAGGGCGACGCCGACGCGGTCAACCAGTTAATTGAGCGACACCGGGACGCCATCTGGCGGCTGGTCCGGATGCGACTGGATCGCAAGATTCAGCAGCGTGTGGATGTCAGCGACGTCGTGCAGGACGTCTTTATCGAGGCCAATCGCCGGCTGACAAGGTACCTTGAGAATCCTGTCATGCCCTTTCACCTCTGGCTGCGGCAGATCGCCAAGGACCGTATTATCGATGCCTATCGTCGGCATCGCGTTTCGGCCAAGCGAAGTGTCGACAAGGAACACCAGGGGCGGGTGGCGCTGGGACCGGACCAGACATCGCTGGCACTGGTCAACCAGCTGGTGGATGGCGAAATGACTCCCGCGGCTGCCGTCACTCGTCGCGAGCTGGCTGAGCGAGTTGAGCAGACGATTGCCGAGTTGCCAGAACAGGACCGCGAGATCCTCTTGATGCGGCATTATGAACAGCTCTCGAACCAGGAAGTGGCCGATACGATGGGACTCAGTCAACCGGCCGCTGGGATGCGGTACCTGAGGGCGATCCGGCGGTTGAGAGAAACCCTGCTGGCCGATGGGGAGCAGGAGCAGCCGTGAACGAAATCGATGATGCCAGCGACCCGGCTGAGGAATCGACCCTCTTTGACGAGCAGCTAGCGGGACTGTTGGCCCGCCTGGAAGCGGCACCCCTCAGCGACCAGGAGAGCCTGCTGGAAGAACTCTGCCAGCAGCAGCCAGCCTGTGCCAGGGAGCTGCAATTGCTCTGGGCCACGATGCAGGTTGTCGATATGGCGGGAGGTGAACACAGGGAACATTCCGCAGGGTCGGAGGGCAGCACGGTTGAACTGGATTTGCAGTTGCCGTGTCAACTGGGCGACTACGAGTTGCTCGAGGAGATTGGCCGCGGCGGGATGGGGATTGTCTTCCGCGCGCGGCAACTGAGCCTGGATCGTGAGGTGGCGATCAAGATGATTTCCCGCGGACCGCTGGCTTCGGCCGAGGATCGCACTCGCTTCGAAGCGGAGGCTCGTGCGGCAGCTCAACTGGATCACGAGGGCATTGTGCCGGTCTATGACGTCGGTGAGATGGAGGGCCGGCCATTCTTCAGCATGAAGTTGATTGACGGAGAGACTCTCTCACAGCGTGTCTCGCAGTCGCCGCTCAAAGGCCGCCAGGCGGCTCGCTTGCTGCTGCAGGTTTGCCGGGCGGTCGCCTTTGCTCATCAGCACGGGATCCTGCATCGTGACCTGAAGCCCTCCAATATTCTCATCGATGCCGATGGTCGTCCGCACGTGAACGACTTTGGCCTGGCCAAGCGATTGGATGACGAACAGGGGATAACTCTTTCCGGCGCCGTGCTGGGAACTCCGTCATACATGGCTCCCGAGCAGGCGGCCGGTAAGCGTGGTGTCGTGGGAGCGGTTAGCGACGTCTACTCCCTGGGCTCGGTGCTCTACCATACCGTCACCGGCCGGCCCCCATTCCAGGCTGCTACATCGGTCGACACGCTGTTGCTTGTGCTCGAACAAGATCCGGTGCCACCACGAGCCCTCAACGCGCAACTCGACCGTGACCTGGAAATGATTATCCTCCGCTGCTTGCAAAAGCCGACCGACCTGCGTTACCAATCGGTCACTGAACTGGCAGATGACCTGCAGGCTTACTTGAATGACGAATCGATTCGTGCCCGTAGCGGTCGTTTTGCACATGTTGTGGCTCGCTGGATGCGGGAAACTCACCATGCCCACGTGCTCGAGAACTGGGGCCTGCTGTGGATGTGGCACAGTGCTGCGCTGTTGATTGTCTGCTTCGCCACAAACTGGATGTCCTGGCAGGAGATAGAGTCCCGCTGGGCCTACTTCAGCCTCTGGACGCTGGGACTCGGTGCCTGGGCAATTGTCTTCTGGACGCTACGCCGACGGATGGGACCGGTAATGTTCGTGGAACGTCAAATCGCTCACCTCTGGGCAGGCAGCATGTGTGCGATCGGTATCCTCTTCCCCGTTGAGTACCTGATGGAACTCGAGGTGCTGGAGCTGTCACCGGCCCTGGCACTTGTCAGTGGCATGGTGTTTATCGGCAAGGCAGGAATCCTGACTGGCAAGTTCTATACGCAGGCGGCGATCATGTTCCTGGCCGCCCCCTTGATGGCCATCTACAGCGAATGGGCGCTGGTCATTTTCGGCCTGTTTTCAGCCTTCTGTTTCTTTGTCCCCGGCTTGAAATATCACCGACAACGGCTCGGCAATCAGTCCTCCCGGCAGGCGACTCGCCAGCCATAAAGGCCGGCCAGGCTGAAGCCGATAGAATTGGCGGCGCCATGCAGCGGGATCATGACTGGAATATCCAGCAGGCGGGTGCCGAGGTATTCCCCCACGGCATAGACGACCGCAAGGACCATGCCCAGGATCAGCGATATGCCTGACACCAACAGCAAGCCGCGGGCTGGTTCGGCCAGCCTCTGGTGAGCGTGTCCGATCTGCAGGCAGGCCAGCAGGATGGCACCGCTTGCCAACATGCATGAGCCGACTACTTCGATCACTGGCGAGGCGGTGATGCCTACCGCGACCAGAGGCACACCCAGAACAATCAGCAAGATAAGCCAGGGCAGGGCTGGATGTTGAGTCCGGCTGCGGTAGGCCAAGCCCGCCATCAACGGCAGGGCAAATCCTGCATAGTGAAAGTGGATCGCTGTCAGTAACACAATCGTGTCCGAAAAATCCAGCGGGCGGACACCCAGCCGAGAGAGCAGAGCCCAGCCACCACCGATAGAAAGAAAGATCATGCTGATGGCGAAGCAGAAGTCTGCTGGGCTGCGGCGGGCAGAACGGAGTCCGTGTTTGAGCCCCAGCCAGGCCAACAGCAGGGTTACCAACAGCCAGGGGAGTGCCAGCAGTCCAGCCAGCGATCCCTGGGTAAGGCATAACGAGATAGCCAGCAGCAGGCTGCTCGCCCAGTAGAAAATGGCGCCGTTGCCGTGACGCAAGCAGTCGATTTGAGCAACCTGCTGATGCTGCAAATGCCACAACCCCAGCCAGACGACCAGTAGGGGAGCCAGTATAAGGATCACTTCAGCCATCGTTTGTTGTCTCCATCTCATAGCCTCACTTGTTGTCGACTGTCGTTACACCACTAACCGGACTACAGGACTTCTTATAACCTCGAGTTAAGGGACAATCCATTTTACGGTAAGTTCTGTAGCGAAGATCAATACCGCGGCAACGAGGCCCTGCAATGTTCTCCATCCGACGACCGGCAGAGGAAAAGATCGCGGCACTTCGATCCAGTGCGGCATCCCAACAGCTGACTTACCCGTTTGAAGGCTTCACTCGATCGGACGATCCCGAACAGGCTGTGCCGCCCGGCTATCAACTTGACCGTCACCAGGTCGTGCTGGGACATGGCGAAGAGACTTTTCAACGGGCTGCTGAAGCGATTCGGCAGTGGCGCATGTTTCCCACAGAAGTCGCCGAATTGTACGACCGCCAGACACCGATCGACGTTGCTGAAGTGGTGGCGGTCTTGTTCCATGGTTACGGACTCTGGACACTCAATCCGGCACGCATTATCTACACGATTGACGAGCGGGAGCTGGATTGGCGATTTGGATTTGCCTATGGCACATTGCCCGGCCATCTCGCTCGGGGTGAGGAGTTATTCCTCGTTGAACGATCTGGTGAGACTGACGAAGTGACATTTTCGATTGTGGCTGTCTCCCGTCCGTCGCACCTTTTCAGCTGGATCGGCTACCCGCTGGTCCGCCGTGAGCAACGGCGTTTTCGTCGCCTGTCTGGTGAAGCAATGCAGGCAGCCGTCACCAGCGATCAGGATTAGACCGGTGCGGGCAGATCACGGCGTTTGAAAATGTACGCTGCCGCAAGCATGGACGTGATTCCAATACCGAGCATCAGCAGGTGTGCTCCGAGCGGTCCCAGTCCCGCATAACGCCCTTCGGCGTCATACAGACCCAGCTGCCAGAGCAACGAAGGGTCTTTGGTCCAATAGATCACGAATTTATTGGGGTCGTAGACCGAGAGAACGGTGAAATTCAGCAGCCAGTTGAGTGAGGAGTGAGAGAGTGCGGCGAGCCGCAGAATGAACTGAAACATGAAGAACCCGGTGACCAGCCCAATTGTCCGTCGCCGGAAGCGGTCGAGTGAGGACAAGAGCATGGCGATGCCAGCGAAACAGATTCCCAGCGAGGCGAGGATCGTAACCGCCGGAAAAAACTCCTGCGGCGTCACTCGCTCACTCAAGGGGACTTCGACCAGGCGACGTTCGACGAACGGATTTCGAACTTCCATATCCAGCAGCGGAACGATGATCGTTGTCCCCGGGACAGGTTCCTCGATAACAGACCTGGCAATCCCGGCTGATATACCGCACCAGGCAACCAGCGGCAGCAGCAGTGCTCCGACGATCGTGACGATGGCATGCGACCAGAAGACCTGCAGGCGGCTGACGGGCTGAGCCAGCACCATTTCCAGTGTCCCTCGATCGAGCTGGCCACTGACAACGTCGCTGCCGCGGGCAATTACCCAGGCCAGCATGCAGACCAGCACGGTTGGCTCGTTATAGAACTGGCCAATCCGTCCGGAGTAGGTGATCAGCTCATCGAACGAGACCGGCAGAAACTTTTCAAAGTCGCGGAAATTCTCCAGCAGGTCTCGCATCCCATCTGCATCGATGCGGGCTGTCACCCAGACATGTAGCCAACCGAGCGCTCCCAGCGTCAGGGCGCACCAGAACCAGAGCCACCAGCCCTCGCGAATGTTACGGCGTACAAGTTCCAGCTGGATCATGCCACCTGCTCCGTGCCGGCTTCGAGTAGATCTGCCGTTGCCGCGGCGTGGAATCTCTCGTAGACCGATTGCAGCCGCATCGGTTCAATACGTATCTGCTCAAGTCCGGCGTCGGCCAGCCAGCGCATGACCGGCGCCAGTTCCCCCGTGACCTCCAGAACCAACTCGTCCTGCTCGCTGCTGATCTGCTTGACGCGCGTGGCCAGGTCGGCCGGTTGTGGCGGAAGTTGTCCGCTTGTTGTTGCCACGATGCGGTGGACCTGGCTCAAGTCATCGAGCGAAGCAAGGTGGACGAGTTTGCCTGACGAGAGAATCCCGACTCGGTCACAGGCATGTTCAATCTCGGGCAGAACATGGGAGCTGAAGATCACCGTGCGTCCCTGTTGACCCAGTTCAGCCACATGTGAGATCACCTTGCCACGGATCGTCGGATCGAGGTTAGCGGTTGGTTCATCCAGCACCAGCAGCGGTGAATCTGTGGAGAGGGCGACAACCAGTGCCAGCTTCTGTCGCATGCCGGTCGACATCGCCTTGACCCGGCGGTCGAGGTCCAGTTCCAGCGTCTCGGCGAGTTGCCAGGCTGGTCTGAGGTCATCTTGTTTGCGCAGCTTGGCAAGCGACTGGATGGTGGCCCTGGCTCGCATCCCACGGAAAAGTCGAATGTCACCGGGCATGTAGGAGGTCCGGCGGCGAACAGCGAGTGACTCGCTATAGCAGTCCAGCCCGTCAATCCGGGCGGTCCCTGCAGTCGGTTTAAGCATGCCCAGCAGCAGTCGCAAGAGCGTCGACTTGCCCGAGCCGTTGGGCCCCAGCAGGCCAAAGACCTGGCCAGTTGGAATCTCGAGCGTACAGTTGTCGAGCGCGGTCAGACTGCCGTAGCGCTTGGTAAGACCCTCAATCTGGATCATGGTGAAACCGCCTGGAGTCACGATTCAGCGCCGCAAAGTAGACTCCGACGGCCGCTGGTTACCTAGCGATTGAACAGGAAAGCGGGATTGTTAATCAGCGCCCAGGCAAGATCCTGGACACCGGCAAGCCGCTTGTTCGCGTTGATCAGTTTGAGTTGTTCGGCGCGGGCGATCAGGTCCTTCCAGGTGCTGTCGGTCGCCCTGTACTTTGCAGTCAGGGCCGCCTTTTGCTCGTCGCTACGCTCGGCGGCAGGGATCGCCAGCAGTGCCGCCAGGTCAGCAGGTAATGCTTCGGAATTCAGCGGCCGCGGTGAATCGGTCAGACGGATCCGGAATTTACCGATCGAGTGAGTCTCATCAAAGTTGAAGGTCATGGTGACGACCAGCTGGTTCCCTTCCGGGTGGTCGACATCGGCTGCCGTTTCGATAGTGGCAGTGTGAGTCTTGTTGAACTGAGGTGCCACGGCCCAGCCGGTTCCGAGGTTGCCATCAATTGCCGAGCTGATGTTGTACCCGGCCTGGCTGAAGCTGGCTGTTGCATTCTGCAGCTTGAGCATGATCGGCTTGTCGAGTGCATCCAGCGAGGCGGTGGTGAGCCCCAGTTCGCCAAGCACAAAGTTCCCGTTTTCAGCCCGGCCAGGACCACCGGCGGCCAGTGAGGCATCGTTGATCGCCTGCAGCTGAATACCGGTGACATTTTTCCGCGGCGTCTTCAAGGTGATGGTATACCCGCCCTTGCCGTTCTTGCCTGAGACCAGCACGCTGCCATCCTCGTTGGCGGTCATGGTCGCTCCGTTGGAAGCAGCCAGCGAAACGATGTCCGCGTCGTGCCAGACTGTCTTGGTCATCAACTGCTTTTCCCAGACCAGCTGGCTGGCCACCGCTTTCGTTTCGTAATCGGTCAGTAGCTTGAGGGCATCTTCATAGTCGCTGCCTGTTTCGGTCAGTGCCAGGCTACCGAGTTCCAATTCGGCGACCGTTGGAAAACGGCCGAGGAAGCGGAGGAAGAGCTCCTGGATCAGCTGCTTGTCATCCTTGATCTCGGATTCCAGCCTTGTCAGGGCGTTGCCTGGGTCGGCAATCGCGTTGGCAACGGTGGGGCCGTTAATCAACTTCATGATCGGTCCCAGCACCATGCCACTGGACCGTTCACACTCGCAGGAGCTTTCGCGTACCGGCCGGCCAAAGTCATCCAGGAAGGGGACCTTGATACCGGCATCTGGCAATTCGGCTGCTCGGAAACCTGCCGGCACACCCGGGATCTTGAGTGCCGCACCGGTGGCGATGTGAATGGAATCAAACAGTACTTCGGCAGGCAGTCGTCGCGGCAGGGCGTGGGAATAGTTGATCCTGTCATCTTCATTCCACTCGTTGGTGGCAACCGAATGCTGGTACGTTCGCGATGTACAAATTACTCGCAAGATGTGCTGGGTGTTGAAGCCGCTGCTGACGAAGTCCCTGGCGAGGGCATCCAGCAGTTCGGGGTTGGTCGGTGGATTGCCGGCACGAATATCGTCGATCGGTTCGATAATGCCAGGGCCAAACAGGTATCCCCAGAGTCGATTCACATAGCTGCGGGCAAAGTACTGGTTGCTGGGGGAGGTGATCCACTGGGCCAGCTGCTCACGGCGGCTGGCTGTCAGCGGCAGCGTGTCCTCGTGTTCGTAGGGGAAAGCGGGTGGCGAAATCTCGCCGGTGCGATCGTGTGTGACTTCGCCGGCGCCGCTGTCAAAGATCACTTCGACAAGCGGCTTGGCCCCTTCGACTGCCGATCCACCAATCTTCTTGCCAGTGAAGACGGGGTCTTCCTTGCGACCGACCTGGGCAAAGTAAGCTGCCAGGCTGTAGTACTGGTCCTGGGTCCAGCGTTCAAAAGGATGGTCGTGGCACTTGTTACAGTTGAAGCGAACTGCCAGGAACAGGTGCGTGGTGTTTTCCATCGTGGCGGCCGGATCCCGCAGGATCTTGTAGTAGGCAGCGGGAGGATTGTCGATATTTGAGCCTGAGGCATTGAGGATCTCGCGGGCCATCTGGTCGTAGCGCTTGTTGCTGGCAACGGAGTGCTTGATCCAGTTACGAAAGGCGATCGAGCCTTCCTCACCAAGGAACTTGCGATTCACCTGTAACAGGTCGGCCCACTTGTTGGTCCAGTGTTCGATATATTCCCTGCTGCCGATCAGCGCGTCGACAAGCTCGTTTCGCTTCTCATGACTGGGTTTGCCGTCGTTCAGGAATTCACGGATCTGCTCGGATGTGGGAGGCAGACCAGTCATGTCCAGGTAGACGCGTCGCACGAAGTCCGCGTCGGTGCAGATCCCGCTGGGCAGGATCTTGACGCGACGAAGCTTGTCGTAGACGTGCTCGTCCACATAGTTGTATTGCTCGGTCTGTTCCCAGCTGAATCCCGATCGGTCGCCCATCACGGTCAAGGTGGTGGCCGCGTAGGCTCCCTCGTAACGAATCAGTACGGGAGCCTCGCCCCGCCGTAGCACGTTCAGCAGCCCGCCCTGCTCAGCTTCAATGTTCTCAATGCTGCCACTCTCGACAAACGCCTCGGCGGTCACATCGCGGCTGGAGCCATCGCTGTATGTTGCCAGCACCGCCATCTGCTGCTTCATGCCAGCTCGCGGGATGATCGGGTTTTCTGGAATAACTCTGATCGACGTCACACGGGGACTCTCCAGGTCCAGCGCCGCACCACGTGCCACCCAGTCCCGCAGCAACTTGTAGTAGGGATGATCGATCGAAGTCACAGCGCCACCGATGTGCGGAATGGCGCCGGTCGACTTGAGCAGAATCAGGCTCTGGTCGGGAGCGGCACGATTGAAGCGACGAGCACCAACGTCATCGGTCAGGGCGCGGTGATCATAGAGCGGGTCGTAGCCACGCAGGGATAGCTTGAAGCCGTTCTTGCCAAGCCGAGAGCCGTGGCAGGTGCCGGCGTTACAGCCCATCCTGCTCAGTACAGGCGCCACATCCTGAACGAAACTCGCCGGCCGCGCTGCCTCCAGGCTGGAGACTGTTACCGGAACTTCAAACTGAAATTCAGCGTAGCGAAAACTGAGTGTTTCCTGGCCATTATGCAGCGGTCGCACCAGTCCCGATTCCGAGACTGTCACGGTGGCCGGATTGCCCTCCAGGGTGGCCATCCGAGTCAGGTCGACCGACTCACCCGTCTCCAGCGTACCGCTAAGTAGCAACTGGCGATAAGCGTAGGGGTTAGTCAGCTCGACTGTTTCAGGAAAGAAACTGACCGATATGATCGTGAGTCCCTCAGGAAGCGTTTCCGCTTGCTGTTCTTCCTCGCCAGGCAGAGACAATGGCAGTGCCAGCAGCAGGGTCAGCAGGGTGAGTTGGGAGAATCGACGAATGGCTGATGTGATCATGTCGTTGGAAGACCTTTACTGGGAGTTATCAGCTACGCTCTTGTTGGCAAAGTGAGTCTGTTATTCCTCGGCAGCGGCCACTGTTTCGGTTATCTCGACCGGTATAAAGGATTGCACGAGATTGCCACTGGCAGCTTCGATCAAGTAGATCTGGCCATCAAAGCCGGCTGCAGCAACGATCTTGTTGTCATGGCTGAAGGTGACGGAATAGACGCCTCCAGCGGCAACGTCAAAACTGCTGATCAGTTTGGCGTCGGCATAGTTGTAAATGTTGATCTGGCCCTTGCCATTCAGACTGCTGCCGGCGGCGATCTGGTTTCCGTCCCCACTGAAGGCGACAGAGAAGACGCGGCCAGGCAGCTTGGGGAAGGCGCGGATCAGGTTAAAATCATCACCGATCTTGCGAGCCTTCTCGCGGATCATGCGGTAGATCCTGGGAGCACCATCGGCACCTCCGGAGAGCAACTCGTCCTTGCTGGGATGACGGGCCACAGCATGCAAGCCACCTTGCAGCGCCCCTGGAGTGATGCTGGTGATGTTGTCAATGAACCGCTGTGTTTCGACATGCATCAGTTTCATCGATCGATCGCGGCTGACCGTGATGATGTGGTCGCTGTTGACAGAAAAGACCGTGTCCAGGACCCAATCGCTGTGGGCACCGTTGAAGAGGATCTGCTTGCCGGTGTCGGCATCGATGGCCCGCACGGTGTTGTCAGGGCAGCCAAAACTAATCAGCTTGCCGTTGGGAGACCAGCTGGCACCGTAGAGTGTGTCGTAGCCAATACTGAGTGCAAACAGCAACTCGCGCTGCTCCACATTCCAGACCTGGATCTCGCCGAAGCGGCCGGGAGAACCACCCGCCACCACAAGTTTGGTACCGTCGGGTGAGAAACGGGCCGTTTCGATCCGCTCGGACATGCCGACCAGGCGGGCAACCAACCCGGAACCATCGGCCTTATGAAGCAGCACTTCGTGGTAGCCGGCAACTGCCAGCAGATCCCCGGCTGGTGAAAAATCGACCGACGTGATGACCGGTGAGGCCTGGTAGATCGGCGGGTGCTCAGCATCAAACACTTGCAGGGCTGTGGCAGGTGTGTCGTCTTTCGCTCCCTCGCTGATCCAGCTGCGAATCAACTCCAGCTCGCTCCCACTGAGCGGCTTCTTTCCCTTCGGCATCGCCGCTTCGCCATCGGCCGGTGTGATTTGATTGACCAGGTAGCTCTCGTCAGGTTTGCCGGGCAGGATCGCCGCGTCGCCCGACTCGCCTCCAGCCAGCATGCCGGTGAATTGCGTCATCACGTAGTCGCCACCCTGCTTGGCAGGCTGATGACAGCCCTGGCAGTTGGCCTGGAATATGGGCAGGATCTGCTTGTAGTAACTTACTCCTGTGTCAGCTTCCGGCTGTTCGTCAGCCGACAGAGTCGTTGTCAGGATAAAGCCATAGAGGCTTGCAAGCAGGAGAGTTTGGCGAAACATCGTTGGCCGCTCCTTGAACTCCAGTAAGTAAAACCTGGCAGGCTGGGCTGAAGAACCAATGTCCTGAGGTGGGATTCCGGCAGCATTCTGCAGGAACTGAACTGTGGCCGACAACGCCAGTATCGCTTGTTTCCTTACTATAACCTGCCTATCGGGGATCCACAATTAGCATTCATTTTGCAGCCCGCTTGGGCTTGGCACGGCTATGACAGCCGAGGTCACCAGTGATGACCAATTCGTGGCCTTCTTTTGTGCCAACTGTTAGCTTTTTCAGCGAGGAGAGTGAGATGCTGAAGTGACTCGCCAGTACGCATAGAAAGGATTCATTGCATGGCCCAGCAGATACCTCGCTTGCAGAGCTTGCTTGTCCGAATTCGCGGTGGCTGTGAGTTGGCCGCCGGGGAACTTGTCTCGTCGATGTCATGCCATATCTGCCGTGTCATTGAGCGACGCATGGACCGTCGACTGAAACAGAAATATGACACCGACGACCTGGCACAGATGGTCTGGGCCTCCTTCTTTCGTTACCGCTGGCAGGCAGCTGACTTTAGCCAGCACGATCAGCTGAGACAGTACCTGGTGGCAATGGCACGGCACAAGGTGATCCAGGTGATCCGGCGACATGTCCAGGCGACCAAGCGAGATGTCAGGCGTGAATGGTCCCTGGACGATCCGGCCGTCGGTCCAACACTTGCCACCACTGGCTGCCAGACAGCCAGTCAACTGGCGATCCGAAATGAATGCCTGGAGAAGTGCCTGCGGGGCGAGAAACCCCAGGTGGCACGAATTCTCGAACTGCGATTGGGTGGAGCAGCCTACGTTGAGATCGCGGACGAACTGGGAATACACGAACGCACAGTGCGGCGGATCATGAAACGGCTGATGCAGCGGCTGGAACACCAGGCGAGAGGTTCCTGAACAGTGATTCGTGGTCAGTGATTTGTGTCGTATAATGACAACCCGCCATGGACTGGCTCTTGACCATCATCCACCAACTCACTTGAAACCGTGAAAATCCACTTTCTGGGTGCCAACCGCCAGGTCACTGGATCCCGCTACTGTCTCGAAGTGGGAGACAAGAAACTGCTCGTCGATTGCGGCATGTTCCAGGAGCGACCTTTCCAGCACCGCAACTGGGATAAATGCCCGATTCCGCCCGACCAGCTGGACGCGGTTGTGCTGACGCATGTTCATGTCGATCACTGTGGCCTCTTGCCACGGCTGGTTGCCGAGGGCTTTCGCGGTCGCATTTACATGACCGATCCTTCAGCTGATCTACTCGAGCTGATGTTGCGGGACGTGGCGAAGATTCAAAAGGAAGATGCGGGCGCCAAGCGTGGGCGGCACCAGCGGGCCAATCATTCGCCAGCTCGGCCAGTCGAACCGCTCTATACCGAGCGGGATGTTGAGGCCACCGTGCCACGTGTCGAGAGCGTCCCCTACAGCCAGCCGATTCGCATTGCTGACACTTTCAATGTCACTTTCCACGATGCCGGACATATCCTCGGAAGTGCGCTTCTCGAGATCCAGCTGGAGCTGGCGGGCCGGCAGCGAACGATCGTCTTCTCCGGCGACCTGGGGATGGAAGACAAGCCGATCGTGCGGGACCCCGAGTTTCTCTCCAGTGCGGATTACGTGGTGATGGAATCGACCTATGGTGATCGACTGCATCCGCCAGTGGGTGACCTGGAAGCGGAACTTGCTGCCATCATCCATCGGACTGTTGACCGTGGCGGGAACCTGGTGATTCCCACTTTTGCGGTTGAACGCGCCCAGGAGCTGCTCTATCACCTCGCTCGCATGGCTCACACCGGCAGCATTCCCCGCCTGCCGGTCTACCTCGATAGCCCGATGGCCATCAAGGCCACTGAAGTGTTTGCTCGTCACCAGCACTGCTATGACGAAGATGCCTGGCAGCTGATCATGGAAGGGGAACACCCGTTTTCCTTTGCCGGCCTGGTGATGACCCGCTCGCCGGATGAATCCAGGGCGATCAACCGCGTCAATCAGCCGTCGATCATCCTGGCCACGTCAGGTATGTGTACCGCCGGACGGATCAAGCACCACCTGCGTCACAATATCGAACGTCCGGAATCGACGATCCTGTTTGTTGGCTACCAGGCCAAGGGTTCCCTCGGCCGCCAGATCGTCGATGGTCACGAGCAAGTACGAATTCATCGACGCAACTACACTGTGGCGGCAGAGGTGGTGCAAATGTCCGGGTTTTCGGGGCATGCAGACCAGGCCGGGCTACTCAAGTGGCTGTCCCATTTCCAGCAGGCGCCGGAGCAGATCTTTCTCACACATGGGGATCAAGAGGCGGCCGAGTGTCTGCAGCGGAAGATTCAGCAGGAATCTGGCTGGCCGGTGACAATTCCACAGTATGGTGAGTCGGTTGATTTGATGTAAAATGGAACCTGTCGGCCAGTTGTGGCTCGTGCCACACATTTCGGGCTGGTTAACTGGCAGTAGTCGGTCGACAGGCAGATCCCATCCTGGCGCTCACAGCTCCCATCATCTCTACAGCGATTCTCATGGCGGAATGGTTCTATAAAGCGGGTAACGAGGTGATCGGCCCGATCAAGAACTCACAGCTGCTCGATCTGGTCCGTATCGGCACCGTTTCGAACGATACCCAGGTGCGCAAGGACGATGCCCAGTGGGTACTGGCTCAGGCGATCGGCGGACTGATGGAAGCGGCCGGCAGGATCGAACACAAGAATGTCTGCCCCTATTGCGGTACGGCAATTTCACCGCCGCCGGTGCGCTGCGATGAGTGTCGGCGGGATGTCACCGTGGTACTGACGACAGGCGCGGAACTCCACCGGCCCCCCACCAAGTCCGTGGCAGAAGTACTCAATCAGCACGAGTCCAACGTTGCCGAGAAGGATGAGACTGCGGCATCGCACATGTATATTCTGATGTTGGCAATCACCTGCGCCTTCGCCCTGCCGCTTGGTATCTTCCTGCTGTATAACTTCGAATCGACGGTTATTTTGCAGGTGGTCGGCAGCCTGCTCGGCGCCCTGCTGGCGATTGGTGGTGGTGCTTTTTTCTTTGCCGTGCGAACCAACAACCGGCGGCAGGAATGAGAACGACGTGACCGAGATTTCTGTTCGGACGATAGAAAGTTAATTGATGGCAGATGCCAGCGTGCTACCACCGGCCACAGCTATCTCGTCCAGCGTTATCGAGTTAAGTGGACTGAGTAAGAACTTCGGGCAGGTCCAGGCGCTGCGCGATGTCTCGCTCTCGGTGCCAGCCGGTATTACCGGCTTGCTGGGCCCGAATGGTTCTGGCAAGAGCACGATGATCAAGATCCTGCTGGGCCTGGTGCAGGCCAGCTCGGGGCACGGTACCGTCCTGGGCCGCGATATCTATCGCGACGGCAAAGCGATTCGGGCCGATGTGGGGTTCATGCCGGAAGATGACTGCTATATCTCTGGCATCAGCGGCGTGGAGATGGTCCATTTCGCCGCCTGCCTGAATGGGTACCCATCGGCTGAGGCATTGCGGCGGGCGCATGAAGTCCTAGATTACTGTGGTGCCGAGGAAGAGCGTTATCGTGAGGTCGATACCTATTCCACCGGCATGCGGCAGAAGCTGAAGTTTGCCCAGGCCCTGGTGCACGACCCCGCCCTGCTGATCCTCGATGAACCGACCTCGGGACTCGATCCGGATGAACGTCAATTGCTGCTGAAACGGATCAGCTCTCTGGCAGAAAAGTCGAATATTTCAGTGTTGATCTCCACCCACATCCTGCCGGATGTTCAGCAGATCTGTGACCAGGCAATCGTGATTGCTACGGGCGAGGTGCGCCGCGCCGATTCAATCGAGAACCTCAATCGTCCTACCATCCCGTCGATCGAAATCCGTGTGGTAGGAGATGTAGCCGTTTTCCACGACACGGTGCTCGCCGCCGGTATCGAGGTGATGGAAACAAGCGAGGATCGTTTCGTCCTTGCTGATCCCCATGGTTCGCTGGCAGAACAAGTCTGGCCACTGGCACGCCAGGCAGATGTCGGTATTCGCTCACTTGTTCCGGCACGCACGTCGCTGGATGATGTTTTCCTCCAGGCGGTCCAAGAGGCCCAAGTGGTCGAGGAGGCCCAAGTGGTCGAGGAGGGAGGTGGTAACGATGGCAATGCATGACCTGGGCTATCGCAACTGGGATGAGGAAGCTCGTTACCAGAAAACCAGCTGGCTGCACATTTCCCGATACGGTGCACGCCTGGCCTGGAAAAGTCTATGGCTGAAACGGCTTGTCCTGTTTTCGTTTTTTCCGGCGGTATTTCTGGCAGTTTTCTTCTTCCTCTATGAGCAAGTTGCCAGCTGGCCGGGCATCGCTGAAATGTTGGTGCCTGCCATTGCCAGTGTCGAGGGAGAAGATTTCATAGAAGTTGCCAGTGCCGTTCAACTCACGAGAGAGGAGATACAGAATCCCAGCGAAATCCCCAAGAAGATTCTGCAGACTTACGTGAACGAAAAAAGACCTGTTTACTGGTCCCAGATGGTTTACTATTTTTTCGCCCGCGCTTTGGGCTTGGTGATACTTATCTTTGGGTTGATATCGCCACGTTTAATCTCTCGTGATGTACAGTCACGAGCATTCCTGCTGTACTTTTCTCGACCGATCACGCCCTTCCAGTACGTGCTGGGCAAGCTTGTGACGATCTGGCTGTTCCTGGTTCTAGTTTTCACTCTGCCAGCCTTGTTCTCCTATCTGCTCGGTGTGTTGGTATCTCCAAGTCTTGCGGTTCTATTGAGTACCTGGCTGCTTCCTTTCCGAATCCTTGCTGCCACATTCTTAATCGCCCTGCCAACCGGGCTGCTGGCCCTCTGCCTCTCGTCGCTCGTACAGGAAGCCCGTTATGCCAGCTTTGCCTGGTTTGCGATCTGGATCGTAGGTTACGCATCGTACAGGATTTTATTGGCGACCCAGATCAGTACGGCAGCCAGTACAGCATCCTTGACCACATATACGTTTATCTCCATTTACGATGTCATCCATCAGAATCTTCAATGGGTGTTCGGGTTGGTGAGTTTTGACACGATCAAGTGGTTTTTCCTGGAACTGGTTGCGATCTCGGTTATCTCTTATCTCATTTTGATGCGAAGAGTGACCGCCCCCATTCGGATCTAGCGAGGATGGCCCCCGGGTTATGATTTCCTTCGAACACGTTACTAAGTTGTACGGCATTGTCATCGGAGTGAATGACATCAGCCTCGAACTGCCGCCAGGTGCCTACGGCTTGCTGGGCCCGAATGGTTCTGGCAAGAGCACCTTGTTGAACGTGTTGACGGGCCAGTTGAGGCCATCCAGGGGAGAGGCTCGGTTATTCGGAGCAGATGCGTTTTGCGACATTGGTCCCCTGGAGCGGATCGGGTTTTGCCCCTCGTTGGATATCCTGCCCACGGATGTGACAGGATTGACCTGGGTAAAGTACATGGTCCAGTTGCAGGGATATGATGAAGCGGAAGCCACCCGGCGAGCTCATGATGTGCTGGATAGAGTTGAATTGATGGATGCCCGTGACAGGGGCATGGCTGGTTATTCACGGGGCATGAAACAACGAATCAAGCTGGCCCAGGCGATTGCCCATGAGCCGGAATTGTTGATCCTGGATGAGCCCTTTAGTGGCCTGGATCCGGTTGCCCGCCACCAAATGACAGAATTACTTAGCGACTGGATCAAAGAGGGCAAGAGCGTGTTGATGGCCAGCCACATCCTGCATGAGGTGGAGGCGATTGCTGACAATTTCCTGCTGATCTATGGTGGCCGTTTGCTGGCCAGTGGCGCCACCAATGAGGTTTATGAGATGTTGGACAACGTGCCTCGCCGGATTGACCTGGTGTCCGACGACGCTACTCAACTGGCAGTGCTGGTCCAGCAGCAATCGATTGTCGATGCGGTACAGTTCCACGAGGGTGGAAATGGCGTGTCCGTGTTGACACGAAAACCGCGGGAGGTGTTTCAGCAGTTACCTCACTGGCTCAAGGACCAACAGCTATCGGTGCGCGAGGTGTCTTCGAGTGATGACTCGCTGCAGGCCTTGTTTGAAACATTGATGAAGATCCACCGGGGACAAATCTGATGAATCCCAGCCGAGTGATGGCGGTGATGGCCTTTGAATGGCGGCGCAGCATAGCCTCTCGCCGTTTTGTCAGCTGGATTTTCCTGATTGGATTTCCGGTCTTGATCATGGTTTTAACCGCCAGGATCGGTGCATCGAGTCAGGCTGGAATAACCCCGACCAGCTGGGCATTAACGATCTTCACATTCGTTCCTGGCATCTGTTGCATGCTCTCCTTGCTGTTGACCGCTGCACCGTTCCTGCAGGCGGAAATCGAGGGGCGAACCTGGATCTACATGGCCATTCGGCCCGGCGTCAAAACCGATATGCTCTACGGGAAATACCTGTATGCGGTCAGTCGTACGGTCATCACGGCGAGCATCGCGTTGTTGCTCTGTTTACTGGTCAGTGGACAACTTGGCCAGGTTCGTCTTGTCGTCGTGATGTGGCTGCTGATCGTGCTGAGCAGCCTGGCGTATGCCGCGGTCTATGTGCTAATTGGTGTCATCGCGGTACAGAGGGCACTGGTGATGGCTGTAGCATATTCGGCTATCGAGTTTGGCGTTTCCTTTATCCCGGCGGTGGTCACCCAGATCACGATCCAGTATCGTCTGCGGTCTCTCCTGATCCAGGGAATGCAATGGGATTCCAAGGAATCGAGTGCCTTGTCTGGCTTCATGGCCGACGCAAACATGTTCAGCACGCAGCCCTGGTGGCTGCACGTGGGAATTATGCTGGGTCTGATCGCGGGAACACTGATGGTTACTACAGCCATACTCAAGAGGCGCGAGTTGGGCTCGCTCAAGGCCGACTAATCGCAGTTTCCGCCGGCCAGGGAATTCAGGCCAGTGCGCTACCCATGGTCAGGCCCGGGGCTGGCAGGTTGCTGCTGCCCATCAGGTACTGGTCCACGGCCCTGGCAGCACCCCGGCCCTCGTTGATGGCCCAGACAACCAGCGACTGTCCTCGCCGGCAATCACCGGCGGCAAACACACCTTCGACATTGGTTGTAAACTGGCCGTGCTCGGCCTGGTAATTGGTTCGCTCATCGGTTTCGACGTTGAGCAACTGGGAGGCGTATTGCTCCGGGCCGAGGAAACCCATCGCCAGCAGCACCAGATCAGCTTCAATCTCCTGCTGACTTCCCTCCACCCGGCTGAAGGGGGGACCGTTGTCGACCGGATTGGACCAATCGACCTGGCAGATCTTCAAGGCCCGCACGTTGCCGTTGTCGTCACTGACAAACTCGATTGTTTCGACTTCGAATTGCCGTGGATCCTGGCCGAACTTTGCGGCAATTTCTGTATGTCCATAGTCGGTGCGGAAGATCCTGGGCCACTGCGGCCAGGGATTGTTGGCAGCTCGTTCGGCGGGTGGCTGCGGCACGATCTCCAGGTTCACGAGGCTCTTGCAGCCATGCCGGATAGCAGTGCCGATGCAGTCACAGCCGGTATCGCCACCACCAATCACAATCACGTTCTTGTCGCGGGCATTGATAAAGTTGCCATCCTGGAGATTACTGTCGAGCAGGCTGCGTGTGTTGGCGGTCAGGAAGTCCATGGCAAAGTGAATGCCTGACAGCTCGCGTCCGTCGATTGGCAAGTCGCGAGGCAGCGTGGCCCCGGTTGCCAGCAGCAGGGCATCGTTCTGCTCCATCAATTCTGCTGGCTGGATATCCTGGCCAACATCGGTGGAGGGCATGAAGACGACTCCCTCGGCTTGCATCTGGTCGAGCCGTCGCTGCACCACCTGCTTGTCGAGTTTCATGTTGGGAATACCGTACATCAAGAGCCCGCCGATTCGATCGGCTCGCTCGTAGACAGTGACCAGGTGGCCGACCGAATTGAGCTGTGCTGCTGCCGCCAGTCCAGCTGGTCCCGAGCCGACGATGGCGACCGATTGTCCTGTCCGCGTGGCTGGTGGATTGGCAGTGATCCAGCCCTCGTCCCAGCCACGATCGACGATCGCGTTTTCGATATTCTTGATCGTGACGGGGGGCTCAATGATCTCCAGCACACAGGCACCCTCGCAAGGAGCGGGACAGGTACGGCCGGTGAATTCAGGAAAGTTATTGGTCTGGTGGAGTCGATCGAGTGCCTCGCGCCAGCGGCCCTGGTAGACCAGGTCATTCCACTCCGGAATCAGGTTGTCGATGGGGCAGCCGCTGTGTGACTGGCAAAAGGGTACGCCGCAGTCCATACAACGGGCACCCTGCAGCTTCAGCTGGTCCTCTTCAGCTGGAGTGAAGATCTCGTCGTAGTCACGGATCCGCAGCAGTGGTTCCCGGTAGGGAACGGTGCGACGCTCGTAATCTTTGAATCCTGTCGGTTTTCCCATGACTTTTCACGTTTCCAGCGGCTGACTTCAGCCAGTTGATTCCAGGTCAGCTGCGGCTGCCAGTTTCTGTTTCTCGAGCACTCGCTTGTAATCGATCGGCATGACCTTGATGAATTGCTGCAGGTTCGCTGGCCAGTCTTCCAGGACCTGACTGGCGACATCGGATTCGGTGTATTGATGATGCAACTGGATCAATTCGAGCAGCTCGGCAACATCCTCCGGCTGCTCGACTGTCTCCAGCTGAACCAGGCCGAGGTTGCACTTCATGTTGAAGTCATCCTGGAGGTCCCAGATATAGGCAACACCGCCTGACATGCCGGCGGCAAAGTTGCGGCCGGTGGGACCGAGTACGACGACGCAGCCGCCGGTCATGTATTCACAGCCGTGATCACCGACTCCCTCGACGACGGTTCGCGCACCACTGTTACGAACGGCAAATCGTTCGGCGGCCCGACCACGGAAGAAGGCCTCGCCACTGGTTGCTCCGTAGAGCACAACATTGCCGACGATAATATTTTCGGCTGGGACAAAGCTGCTATTGCGCGGCGGGTAGATGACCAGCTTACCGCCCGAGAGGCCCTTGCCGACATAATCGTTGGCATCTCCCTCGAGTTCCATACTGATGCCAGCCGCCAGGAAGGCACCGAAACTCTGGCCAGCCGAGCCCTGGAAACGGATCTTGATGGTGTCCGTCGGCAGGCACTCTTGCCCCCAGGAGTTGGCGACATGATGGCTGAGGATGGTCCCCACCGTGCGATTTGTGTTGACGATAGGCAATTCAATTTCAACTGGCTGGCCGGATTCCAGTGCAGGCCGAGCGAGTTCAAGCAGCTGGTTGTCGAGTGCGAATTCCAGTCCATGGTCCTGGGATTGCGTGCAGTAGACATCGACGCCGGCGTGCGGTTTTTCAATCGGCTCGAGGATCGCGGTCAGGTCCAGTCCGTCCGACTTCCAGTGCTGAATCGCATCCTTGGTCTCCAGGCAATCGGTCCGCCCGACCATTTCATTGATGGTGCGAAAACCAAGCTGGGCCATGTAACGGCGTGCTTCCTGGGCCACCATGAAGAGGTAATTGACAACATGTTCGGGCTGGCCGGTAAACTTGGCTCGCAAGTCAGGGTCCTGGGTCGCGATACCGACCGGGCAGGTATTCAGATGGCACTTGCGCATCATGATGCAGCCAATGGTGATCAGCGGGGCGGTTGAAAAGCCCATCTCCTCGGCACCCAGCAGGGCCGCAATGACCACGTCGCGACCGGTCTTGAGTCCGCCATCCGTCTGCAGCACGGTGCGGCTGCGGAGGTCATTCAAGACCAGTGTCTGGTGGGTTTCGGCAATGCCCAATTCCCAGGGCAAGCCAGCGTGCTTGATACTTGTCAGCGGGGACGCGCCGGTGCCGCCGACATCGCCGGAAATCAGGATGTGATCCGCATGTGCCTTGCAGACACCGGCTGCGACAGTACCAACTCCCACCTCGGAGACCAGCTTGACGCTGATGCGGGCAGAGGGATTGGCATTTTTGAGGTCATGGATCAATTGGGCGAGGTCTTCGATCGAGTAGATATCGTGATGGGGTGGCGGGCTAATGAGTCCCACGCCGGGGGTCGAGTAACGGATGCGGGCGATATTGTCATCGACCTTGCGGCCGGGCAATTCACCCCCCTCGCCTGGCTTGGCACCCTGGGAGATCTTGATCTGCAGCTCGTCGGCGTTTGCCAGGTACCAGATCGTGACCCCGAAACGACCCGAGGCAACCTGCTTGATGGCAGATCGCTTGGAATCACCGTTGGGCAGCGGATCGAAGCGCAGCGGATCCTCTCCCCCCTCGCCGGTATTACTTTTGCCGCCCATGCGGTTCATGGCGATTGCCAGCGTTTCATGGGATTCAGCTGAGATCGAACCGAAGCTCATGGCACCGGTGCAAAACCGCTTGACGATCTCGCTGGCTGGCTCGACGTCGTCGAGTGGAATCGGGCCACCGTTGACGTTCTCCTTGAACTGCAGCAGTCCGCGGAGCGAACAGCGAGTGCGGGCATCGTGATTGGCATGCTGGGCGAATTTCCAGTAGGCCTGTTCATCGTTGTCCCGGCCAGCGACCTGCAGGTCTGAGATCGCCTGGGGATCCCACATGTGGCGTTCCCCCTCCGCACGCCAGTGGAATTCACCAGGGTTGGAGAGTTGCGAGAGCTTGTCCTCTTGCCGCTGCGGATAGCCGAGGGCGTGACGACGGAGCGATTCCTCTGCCAGCACGTTGAAATCGACTCCCTGGACACGGCTGGCGGTTCCCACAAAGCAGCGATCGATGACCTCGTCACGCAGGCCAATGGCCTCAAAAATCTGGGCACCCTTGTAGCTCTGTAGAGTGGAGATTCCCATCTTGGCCATCACCTTGAGCATGCCCTTGGCGATGCCCTTGCGATAGGCACTCACCAGCTTGTCGTCGTCGGCGAAAATCTCGGCGTCCAGCAGGTTGTCGCGACGCGACTGCCAGAGGGCCTCGAAGGCCAGGTAAGGATTGATCGCATCGGCGCCATAGCCAACCAGCAGGCAATGGTGGTGGACCTCGCGGGCCTCGCCGGTTTCCAGCACGATACCAATCCGGGTCCGCTTGGCCTGGCCGATAAGATGGTGATGTACGGCTCCGCAGGCCATCAAGGAACTGAGTGGGACGCGGTCGGCATCGACAGCGCGGTCCGAAAGAGCAACCAGGCTGTATCCCTCCTCAATGGCAGCTTCTGCTTCAGTACAGATCCTCTGGATGGCGGCACGCATGCCGTCGACACCCTCGTTGCGTGGGAAAGTGATGTCGATCGTTTTGGTTCGCCAGCCACGATGATCGAGTTGCTGGATGGAGGCGAACTCCTCGTTGGTGAGGATCGGATGGGGAATCAGCAAGCGGTGGCAGTGTGTCGGGCCTGCATCCAGCAGGTTCTGCTCGGGCCCGATATAACACTCCAGTGACATGATCACCTCTTCCCGGATCGAATCGATGGCGGGATTGGTGACCTGTGCGAAGAGCTGTTTAAAGTAGTCGTAGAGGAGTCGTGGCTGGTCGCTGAGGCAGGCGATGGCAGCGTCGTTACCCATCGAGCCAACGGGGTCACGTTTCTGTTGCACGAGTGGGATCAGCATGAACCGCAGTGTCTCGGCAGTGAAGCCAAAGGCCTGCATGCGATCGAGCAGCGTCTGCGGCTCGAATTGTCGTACGCTGCTGGCTGCCGGCAGGTCCCCCAGCTGTATTCGCTCAGTTCGCAACCACTCGGCATAAGGTTGCCGATCTGAAAACTCGGACTTCAGCTCATCGTCCGGGATCAAACGACCCCGTTGGAAGTCGACCAGGAACATACGTCCGGGCTGCAGGCGACCCTTGTGCTTGACGTTGGCGGGGTCCACATGCAGCACGCCCACCTCGCTGGCCATGATCACCCGGTCGTCGTGTGTCAGGTAGAAGCGGCTGGGTCGGAGACCGTTACGATCGAGCACGGCGCCAATATAGTGGCCGTCGGTGAAGACGATCGAGGCGGGACCGTCCCAGGGTTCCATCAAGCAGCTGTGGTACTCGTAGAAGGCGCGTTTCTTTTCCGACATCGATTCGTGCTTCTGCCAGGCCTCGGGGATCATCATCATGACCGACTCCTGCAGCGTGCGGCCGCTCATCAGGAGAAACTCCAGGGCGTTATCAAAGTTGCCGGAATCGGAACAGTCGGGCTCGATGATGGGAAACAGATCGGGCATCTGTTCGCCCAGCAGCTCCGACTGGAACATCCCCTCGCGGGCCCGCATCGCGTTGATATTGCCGCGCATGGTGTTGATTTCACCGTTGTGCGACATGAAGCGGTTGGGCTGGGCCCGATCCCAGCTGGGGAAGGTGTTGGTGGAAAAGCGGGAATGGACCATGGCCAGGTGAGTTGTGTAATCGGCTGCAGCGAGGTCGGGAAAATAGGGTAGAAGCTGGGAGGTGGTCAGCATCCCCTTGTAGATCATGACCGTGGTCGAGAGGCTGCAGATATAGAACAGGGCGGCTTCCGCCAACGTCGTGCTCCCACGTAAGCAGTGGCTGGCCCGCTTGCGAATGAAATACAGCTGGCGTTCCAGCTGCTCTCCAGATACGCCCTCGCCGCCAGCAATCAGTAACTGTTCCATCACCGGTTCAGCGGCCCGTGCGGTCTGCCCCAGGTCGGCATCGTCCGGTCTGGTCGGCACAGCACGCCAGCCGAGTAGCTGTTGCCCCTGCTCATCGATCAGTTGCTCGACCACCTGCTTGCACTCAGCGCGTTCCTGCTCGTCTCGGGGAAGGAAGACGATACCAGCTCCGTAATGCCCTTCAGCTGGCAGCTCGACTGACAGCTCCTCGGCGGCGACCCGGGCCAGGAATTCATGCGGCAGGGCGGTCAGCATGCCGGCTCCATCGCCGGTGTTGACTTCACATCCACAGGCACCCCGATGGTCCATGGCGAGCAGCACCTCGTAGGCATCGAGCACGATCTGGTGACTCCGCTGGCCCTTGATATGGGCCACGAAGCCGACGCCACAGCTGTCCTTTTCGTAAGCCGGGTCATACAGGCCCTGCTTGGGCGGTGGTCCAAGTCGGGCTGTTCGTTGTGTCAGTGGAGTTGTCATCGGAATATTGTGCTGCCCCTGAATTCAGCGGGAGCTGGAAGCCTTTCCAGAACTGTGGTTGTTCGATTGGTTTGTTCTCTTGCGTCCGTTAACACGGCCGTTGCCGCCGGACTGACGATTGCTGGTGGCTGCACCATCTTCTACCAGCAACTCGATAAAACGCCGTGCCGTGCGCCCCAGCTCCGCAGAGCGGCGATGGATGATTGCCAACGGACGGTCAAAAGTCACTCCCCGCAACTGTGCCACGCTGAGCGTGCCGGCGGCGACCTCACGGCTGACCGTCGGTTCTGGCAGCAGGCTGATGCCAGAGTTGATCTCGATGGCTCGCTTGAGCGTTTCGATGTTATCAAATTCAAGCACCACGGGTGCATCGACCTTGGCACTCACCAGCAGTCGGTCGATCTCTCGACGAATTGCCAGGCCGTCGCTGAAGGCGACCATCTCGTGGCCATCCAGCTGGGATAAGCGGACGGCGTCGAGTTGCGCTAGTGGGTGGTCGGGGCTGCAGACCAGCACCATCACTTCGTCCCGCCAGGGAAGCGTTGCCAGGCTGCGACTCTTGCGTGGGTAACTCACGAGGCCGAGATCAACGTCCCCATGCTTGACTCGTTCATACACGTCAGCCGGGTGGTGGTATTCGAGGTTCACCTGGGCACGCGGAAATCGCTGCTTGAAATTCTGCACAAACTGCTTCATATAACTGAGTCCAGCTGAGTAGATCGAGGCAACACGGACCTGCCCCTCAATCTTCTCGTGCAGCGATCGTACTTCCTCTTCCAGGCTGTTCAGCTTCTTCACCAGACGACGGCAGCCGTCATAGTAGACCTGGCCCTCGGCAGTCAGCTCCAGCGGCCGCTTGGAACGATCCAGCAACTTGACACCCAGGTGGTCTTCCAGTTGGTGGACGATCTGGCTGGCACCCGATTGGGTCATGCCGTTATCGTCCGCGGCGCGCGAAAAACTGCGCCGACCGACGACATCGCAGAAAACCTTAAGCGACTTGACGTGCATCAAAGACCAGACGCAGCGAGCGATTAAAAAACACGATAGAGTGCGAGCGCACTATTAGAAACGAGAATACTAGGATATGGCCCGTGCGGGCCGCCGTCAAGCAGCTGTCGAGATATTTTGTACTGGCGGACGGGAGCTGGTTAGCGAGCTCAGGGTCGTGGTGGATTGCGATAATCGAGCGGTGGCTGCTGGCCTTCACGCATCAGCGACTTGTAGGGTCGGCCCGACAGTCGTTGCTCGTGTTCCGCACGGGCAGTTGTCAACTGAGCGGGGTCGCTGAAGAGGTCCCAGGCCGAGGCGGCTAGCACCCGGGCGGCCAGATTCATCCCCCGGCGTGCCATCGGGGTTACGCCACAGGCGACTGCCTGCCAGGAATGTCCAGGTGTACCCGGCACCCAGCAGGCCGTGCTGAAGCCGCTGGTCGGGACGGACCAGGAGACATCGCCCACATCGGTCGACCCCATGCCGATCGAACCCCCCTGGTCTATCACCGAGCTAATCGAATCCAGCGGCTGCGGCTTTGCCAGTGTCTGCTGCAGGCGAGCAGCAAAACGGACATCCTCCTCGTCGAACTCCAGGTCGTTCAACTGCCGCAGGTTCGCCAGGCTGATCTTGGCCAGGGTATTGTTCGGCAGGATCTCCATGATGCCACCCTGGTGGTTTACTTCCAGTCTGGTCTCGGTTGCCAGGGCTGCGCCCTGAGCACACATTTCCAGGCGGCGATAGAGTGAGCGGACAACATCGGAGTTGGGGTGGCGCACGTAGTAGTAGACTTCGGCAAAGTCGGGCACCACGTTGGGGGCCGCCCCGCCATACGTGATGATGTGATGGATCCGTGTGCCAGTCGGTGTATGTTCTCGTAACAACTGAGTCGCATGATTAGTCAACTCCACTGCGTCGAGTGCCGAGCGGCCCTGCTCAGGGGCTCCGGCAGCATGCGCGGCGCGACCATGAAAACGGAACTTGACTGCGATCCGCGCCAGCGTGGAGCGATCTCCAGCGGCATTCTGGCTGCCTGGATGCCAGTGGAGTATGGCATCGCAGTCCTTGAACAATCCCGCCTGGACCATGAACACCTTGCCGCTGCCCCCCTCCTCCGCCGGGCAGCCATAGAATCGGACGGTGCCGCTGATCGTGCCCGCTCGAATCTGCTCGGCAACAGCAATCGCTGCTGACGCAGCTGCGGCGCCGAACAGGTGGTGCCCACAGCCGTGGCCGTAGCCATTCCCTTCCGCTGGAGCTTCCCGCTCGGGCCTGGCTGTCTGGGCCAGCCCTGGCAGGGCGTCGAATTCACCGAGGATGCCAATCACCGGTTTCCCCTTGCCAACCGTGGCGGTGAAGGCCGTCGGTATTCCAGCCACCCCCAGGCGAACCTCAAAACCTGCCTCCTCAAGCATCGAGGCCAGCAGGGCAGACGATTTCGTTTCCTGGTAGCCTGGCTCGGCATACTCCCAGATCTGCAGGGCAGCTTTCCAGCTGACCGCATCTCGACGATTGATAGAGTCATACAGCGCGTCCTTCTGCGCAGCGAGCGAAGCGGGAAAGCTGACGGCCAACAGGAGCAACAGAGCGGCAGTGCGGACATGATTGGTCATCGTACACCTGTACAGGAAAGGACAGTCGGGCTTATCGTTAAGCCGATAGCGAGTGCCACCACTGTGCTGCATGCTGAGCAGACGTGCAAGAGAGTGGCACAAGGTTGCTGATCCCAGGCAGCTTGCCCAGCGGCAGGCCGTCTGGATAAACTGGTCCCGGAATGCAATTACCCGAGAAACTCTGCACAAAAGAGATTCTGACCATGCGTCTATGCCTCCTCAGCCTGCCACTCCTTGTCCTGCTGTTCAGCTCTGGGTCGCCAGTCGGCAACAGCCAACTGGCTGGAGCAGAGAAGAAGCCTGCCCAGCAGCTGTTTGTTGCCGTGCCCTGCACCGACAAGAAACTCTTCACCACCGGCATCGAGGGCCCGGCCTGTGCCAGGAATGGCGTGCTCTACGCTGTCAACTACCAAAAGCAGGGGACGATCGGACGCCTGCTTCGTAACGGCACGACAGAATTGTTCGTCACGCTGCCCGAGGGGAGTGTCGGTAACGGGATCCGGTTTGATCGACGCGGCATGATCTACGTGGCAGATTATCCCCAGCACAATATCCTGCGTATTCACCCGCGAACTCGTACGATCGAGGTCTTTGCTCATGATGACCGCATGAATCAACCCAACGACCTGGCCATCGATGGTAACGGTGTGCTGTATGCCAGCGATCCCAACTGGAGTAACGGCAGCGGACAGTTGTGGCGGATCGACAGCAGCGGCAACGTCACGCGTCTGGCGACCGAACTCGGCACGACCAATGGCATCGAAGTCAGCCCGGACAACAGCACGTTGTACGTCAATGAGAGTCTGCAGCGCAACGTCTGGGCATTCACGATCAAGCAGGACGGAACTCTGGCGCAGAAACGACTGATCCGGCAATTTCCTGACCACGGCTTCGATGGCATGCGCTGCGACCAGCAAGGCAACCTCTACATCACTCGGCACGGCAAGGGAACCGTGGTAAAAATGCAGCCTGACGGAGAGATCCTGGCCGAGATTGATGTGCTCGGCACAAGCCCAACCAACCTCTGTTTTGGAGGCTCCGATGGGCGGACCGTTTATGTCACGGAAGTCGAACATCAGCGGGTGGTCAAGTTTCGCGCGGATCAGCCCGGACTGGCCTGGCAGCGATGGAAAAAGTGAGTGAGTTGTGACCATGACGAAAGACAAACAAGGAGAAGCCGATGCTGGCAGGTGATATTTACGAACCCAGGAAGATCCGGTTGGTCGAGACCGACGAGCCAGTACTCGATCCCGCCACCCCTGGCGAGATTATCTTTCAGCCCGAACTGGCCTGCCTGTGTGGATCCGACCTGCTGTTTTTCGAAGCCGACAACCCTGGCTACGAACCAGTCATCGGCCAGTCACTGCATGAGATGATCGGTCGCGTCGTCGACACCAACGGCGATCGATTCCAGCCCGGCGACCGTGTGCTCTGTGTTCCCAACAGGCACCTCGGCCTCTGCGAACGATTTCGGGTGACCGAGAACCAGGCTATTCCACTCGATCAGCGCGTTGCCGAAGACCAGGCACTGCTGGCACAGCCACTGGGGACCGTGCTATTCGCGCTCCGCAAGCTGCCAAACCTGCTGGATGAAAAAGTTGCCGTGATTGGCCAGGGGCCGATGGGCCAGTTGTTTAACCTGGCCCTCAGCCAGCTCGGTGCACGCCAGGTGATCGGTGTCGATCTGCTTGAGGACCGGCTCAAGATCAGCCCTGCCATGGGAGCGACTCACACAGTTAACGCCAGCAACCAGGATCCAATCCAGGCCGTTCATGAGATTACCGGCGGCGAGGGTCCCGACCTGGTGGTCGAAGTCGTTGGCCATCGGGAACAGGTCTTGAATTACTGTACCCAGCTCTGTCGACCCTTCGGCACGATCCTGTTCTTTGGTGTACCGCCCAAGACGATCGACAATTTCGATATCTACACCGTCTTTTGGAAGAATCAGACGATCGTCACCAGCGTGGGACCGGACTTCAGCAAGGATTTTCCGCTGGCCATGCAGTGGATCGCCGAGGGTCGTGTGGACGTTTCACCGATCATCACGCATCGCATGCCCTGGACCGAGATCCAGCAGGCGTTTGATATTTTCAGCCAGCGGCAGGACGGTGCGATCAAGGTCTTCCTCGATTTCCCGGCCTAGCTGAAGCTGATGGCCGGCAGCCAGGCCAGATCGCTCTGGATGCTAGTGGTTGGCGGAGCCAGCGGGATCGAAATAGGCCGGCTCGCGTCCTTCCTGCCACTTGATGTTGCAGCCAATACTGGGTTGCTGCGACTCGGAGACTGGTGCCCCGGCGAGCACCGCATCGAGAGCAGCACGCAGGTCCGCGCCTGTCACCGGAATGTCGTTGCCGGGACGGCTGTCATCGAGTTGTCCTCGATAGGCGAGTTGCTGTTGGCCATCAAAGATGAAAAAGTCGGGAGTGCAGGCAGCCTGGTAGGCGGCGGCCACATCCTGCTCCTCGTCAAACAGGTAGGCAAACGTGTAGCCCTGCTGTTCGGCCTCGTGCACCATTTGTTCAGGAGAATCTTCCGGATGGCTGGCAACATCATTGGAGCTGATGGCGACCACACCGACTCCCTGCGACTGGTAATCCCTGCCCAGCTGTGCGAGTTGCGAGGCGATATGCTTCACGAACGGACAGTGATTACACATGAAGATCACAAGCAGCGCCGGGGTACCGTCAAAATCGGCCCTGCTGACCAGCTGCCCATCGACATTTCGTAAGCTGAAATCAGGTGCGGGCGTACCGATTGGCAGCATTGTACTGGCGGTCTTTACCATGGTCGGATTGGTCCTTGATCAAGTCAGCGGGGAGAAGAGCAGTCGGAGCATCGTGACGCTGAAGGGGTGGGCCGTCAGACGCCTGCCGAGATTGCAGCCGGACTGATCGTAAATTGCGAGAGGCCGATACGCAACTCGTCGTCGACATCCAGCGGACTCTCGTCAATCCGCAGGCCATTGAGGTAAGTTCCATGCCGCGAGCCGAGGTCTCGAATTACCAGTTCACCGTCTCGGCAATCGATTTCACAATGCTGACAGCTGAGCCAGCGGTCGTCGACACAGATATCCGCCTCCTCGCTTCGTCCAATCGTCAAGGGAAATCGCGAGAGCGGGTAGGTGGCCAGCCCGGTCGCTTCGCTGCTATGGACCAGGTGGGCAATCGAGGCAGTCAGCTGTGAACGGGTTGCCTGGGAAAGAGGGTTCATCATGCCAGCTTGGATAGAAGGTGGGAGCGGTGAAGACCGTGTGCAGACTTCGTGACGCAGGTGCTTGAGCCAGTCGTGACTCTCACCGCATGCCAGAAAAGGTAGGACGTGTCGCTGGCATGCCCGGTAACTGATTACCTCATGTAGGCCATCCACGCTATCGCTCCGATAGCGAGCTGTCAATCGACCGGCGGCAATCGGTCAAAAAGTTGCCTGCTATTGGCTGAAAGTTGCTGCTGGAAGGGCTCTTTGTCCAGCTGCCGACAGTCAGCAAGGCACTCAAAAGTGTGTACCAGCAAGGCCGGTTCGTTGGGTCGCTGGCTGCGACAGGGGTGTGGTGAGAGCCAGGGCGCATCGGTTTCAATCAGGATCCGGTCAGCCGGCACAGCGGTGGCGACCTGACGCAGCTGGTCGGATTTCTTGAACGTCAGCATACCGGCGAAGCTGATATACATTCCTAGCTCGAGGCAGGCTTCCAGCAATGGTTGATCGCCGCTGAAGGAGTGCATCACGCCGCGTAGTGGCCCGCGCTGCCGCGCCTCGCTGAGCATCGTCAGGATATCGTCACCACAATCGCGCATGTGAACGATGAATGGCAGATCGGTCTGCTGGGAGAGCCGTAGATGACGATCAAAGTAATCCTGCTGCAGTTCCAGTGGCGAGTAATCCCAGTGCCGATCGAGCCCGGTCTCACCGAGTGCCACCACGCCAGGCTGATCGACGAGCGCCAGGATCCTGTCCCAGTCGCCAGTGTCGGCCTCGCTGCAATAGTTCGGTTGGATCCCGACGGCGGCGTGGACGTCTGCCAGTTGTGCAGCCAGACGAACCGAGTGCTCGCTGGAGTCCGCTGTCGTGCCGACGGTGATCAGCGTTGTGACGCCGGCCAGCCGGGCCCGCTCCAGCAGCAATTCCCGCTGGCCATCAAACTGCTCGTCGTCCAGGTGCAGATGAGTATCAACCAGGGCCATGGTAAATCAAGCCAGCGGGTGAAAGAGCTACGAGCGGTGACGCAGCGTTCCGCAGCAGGCCCCTCCCGTCGCAGGCCTACTCGTCAGCCGGCTGCTGCAACTCAAGCAGCGAATCGAGGTGCGCCTTGGCACTTCCAACCGCTTCCTGGGCAACTGCCTGGGCCATCGCATTGGCGGCCAGTTCCTGGACACACTGTTCAGATTCGACAATCATGGCCCGCTGCCTGTCGATCATCAGGCCCAGCAGGTAGTCGATTGAAAGGTCGTGGAGGCTGGTGAAGTCGATGGGGAATTCACCCGCGTCGACCAGCTCGTGATTGGCCAGGATCATCGATCCGATCCGGCCGACCACGGACTGCTGATCTTCCGCGATCTGCGCCAGCAGTTCCGTGACATCTTCCCGCCCGCTTGCCACCCAGGGGGTGGTGTACTGCAGGTAGATCGGCAGCGAACGGCTGTGGAGTACGGACAAGCGGTTCAGGCCAGCGATAGTTTGGGAACTGATGGACATGCAGCACAATCAGCGGGTGGCGAGCACCCGCACTCTCTTAGGAGATATTCTGGATTAGGTACCTGGCAGCCGACGTGGCATAGGTGCTGAGCATTTCCCAGTTGATCATCAAGAGGGCCGTCGGTGCGGTCAGCAGGAGCACGAACAAGCCACCAGGGCTGCGGGTCAGCGAGAGCGATGCCGGCAGCGGGTCGGGAGCATCTTCCATGACCATGACTTTGACGACACGCAGGTAATAAAAGAGGCTGATTGCCGTGTTGATGCCGCCCACGATCAGCAACACCATCAGGTAATTCTGGCCAGCACTGGCATAGCCCTCAGCCAGCGAAGCGAAGATGGCGAATTTTCCCAGGAAACCAGCCAAGGGAGGTAAGCCGACAAGACTAAAGAGCATCATGCAAAAACAGATGGTGATGCCTGGTGAAGTCTTGATCAGCCCCCGGTAGCCGGAGATCTCCTCGCTGCCCAGCGTGTTGCGCAGGAAAGCAACTACGGCGAAGGCGCCCAGGTTCATGAACAGGTAAACCACGATGTAGATGACCAAGCCGGCAACGGCCTGTTCGGCGCTGGCTGCATCCATGCCAGCCAGCACCATCACCGGCGCCAGGGCCATCATCATGTAGCCGGCATGGGCGATGGTCGAGTAAGCAAGCAGTCGCTTGATGTTCGTCTGTCCATAGGCGGCCAGGTTGCCAAAGGTACAGGTGATGATGGCGAACAGGGCAATCAACCGTCCGATGAATGTCCGCACAGGGCTGAGTGCAGCAATACTCTCGTCCCGGGTTGACGGTGCATGCTGTTCAATGATCGCTGGCACCGTGCTGGTTAAGTGAGTTGTCGCTGGCAGATCAGCCAGCTCGGTCTGCTGCTGATAGATCGCCTGCACCTGCAGCTCGGTACCCGCTTTGAGACTGTCGGGTGGCACGGTGCCGAGTCCGATGGCAACTCGGACCAGCAGTGCCAGCGCGGCTGCCTTGGAAGCGACACTCAGGAAGGCATTTACCTCGGCACAGGCACCATGGAATACATCCGGGCACCAGAAGTGAAAGGGGACAGCCGAGAGTTTGAAGGCCAGCCCGACGCCGATCATCAAGCCACCGAGTGAGAGGACCATCAACTCGCCGTTGCCGAAGGCGGGCAACTTGTCAGCCAGCAAGACAGCCATTGTGGGGAGATGTGCCGAGCCGATCAGTCCGACCAGCAGGCTAATGCCGTAGAGCATCACGCCCGCCGCACCGGCACCGTAGATCGCGTACTTGAGTGCTGCCTCGCTGCCGGTCCGTCGTCCCTTGAGCATGCCGGCCAGCACATAGGATGGCACGCTGGCCATTTCGACTGCCATGAAAATCATCAGCATGTGGTTGGATGAGACCATCAGGCACAAGCCGACGGTCGCTCCCAGCACCAGCGCATAGATGTCGGCACTGTCCTCGCGGTCCGGGATCCCTGAGAGTCGACTGAAGATCAGGAACAGGAAAGCAAAGCCAATCAACAGGCTGCGTATCATCACGGTAAAGCCGTCGTAGACTAGCATGCCGGTGAAAATCTCGACTCGCGGGATACCCCCCCCGTCTGCCAGGCCGAAGGGTCGGGCCAGCCAGAGTGCGACGCCGGTAGCGACCAGCGAGACCCAGAACAGCGAGATCTGCTGCCGGTTGTCAAACAGGCGAACCAGTAGCAACAGCACGATCGTCCCACAGAGCACCAACTCGGGCAAAAACAGCCCGATACTGGAAGAAGAGAAGACTCCTCCCTTGGTGTCGACGATCAGGTCATCTACCAGTCTATGCAGGTCCACGGTTTCGCTTGTCCTCTCACATCAGGCTGTCAGGCCCCATCGGGGGCCTGGCAGTCTGGCTACTCTTTTCAGGGGCTCTGGGCCAGGATGGGAATACTCCGCTCGCCACGGCTGCTCGGCGGTGCTCGTGTCAAGTCGCTGGGTCGCGGCCGGACCGGCGCAACGGCAGCCAGCGGCTCAGTGGGAGCTGCGGTCGACGCTTCCGGGTCCGTGATTGCCGGGACTTCCGTTTGCGTTTCCAGCAGCGGAACTTCCTTGACGTGTTCTGTCCAGTCGGCGAGATCTCCCGCCTGCTGCTCGATTGTGTCATCCATGTACTTGAGGACCGTCTGGTAGGGGAAGACACCCAGCAGAATCGCCAGCGACAGCAGGATGCAGCCGATCGACTTCTCGCGGGTGCTGACGGGCGTCAGCTCTTCCTCGTGCGGTCCCCGGTACTCAGCGCCGAGATAAACGCGTTGCAGGCACCAGAGGATATAGCCCGCGGTCAGGATTACTACCGAGGCAGCAATCACGGCCAGCACCATGCTGTAATTCCACACCGCCAGCACCACCAGCACCTCGCCGATGAATCCGCACAGTCCTGGTAAGCCCAGCCCGGCGAAGAACAGACCGATCGACATCGCCGTGTAGAACGGCATCTTGTGATACAGTCCACCAAATTCCGCCAGGTTCCGGTGATGGACCCGGTCGTAGACGATGCCGACCATGAAGAACATGCCGGCTGAGCTGATTCCGTGTCCAATCATCTGGAACATGGCGCCGCTGATTCCCTGCACCCAGTAATCGGTCACGTACTCGGGGCTGGCCGCTGACCAGACTCCCAGGCCGAGCATCACATAGCCCATGTGGCTCACGCTACTGTAGGCGACCAGTCGTTTAAAGTCTGTCTGTGCCAGGGCTGCGAAGGCACCGTAGACCATACTGACGGCACCCAGCCCGCAGACCAGCCAGGCCAGGTCATAGCCGCCGTGCGGACAGATCGGATAGCAGATGCGGATGATCCCGTAGCCGCCCATTTTCAGCAGCACTCCCGCCAGGATCATCGAGATCGGTGTGGGAGCCTCGACATGCGCGTCCGGCAGCCAGGTATGGAATGGCACCGAGGGGACCTTGATGATGAACCCGATCAGCAGCAGCAGGAAGGCCCAGCGCTGCCAGCTGGGACTGTAGAGTTCGGTCTTCTGACCGATGCCGGCCAGTGCCAGTAGGTTGAATGTATGAACGGCCCGGTGAGTTCCACTTACCTTCTCTGCGCTGACCTGAGCAAGTGTCTGTTTGAGCGCACGCGATGAGATTTTCATCTTCTTCCAGTCCTGACTGTCCTCCACGCGCAGAAATGCTGGCGGCGTTGTACCGTGCTCGGCCATTTCGACCACCTGGGCCTGCAGGTCGTTGTCGATTTCCTGGTAGAGCACCACCAGGTCGCTCTTGAAGTACAGCATCAGAATGGCGATCAACATCAGCACGCTGCCGACCAGCGTGTAGAGGAAAAACTTGAGGGCTGCGTATTCACGCCGCGGGCCACCCCAGATGCCGATCAGGAAGTACATCGGCAGCAGCATGACTTCCCAGAAGACGTAGAACAGGAAAAAGTCGAGGGCCATGAAGACGCCCAACATGCCGGTTTCCAGCAGCAGGAAGAGAATGCAATAACCCTTGACATGCTTCTTGATGGACCAGCTGGCTGCCATCGCCAGCATACTGATCAGCGCGGTCAGCACGATCAGTGGCAGACTGATGCCATCGACTCCCATGAAATACTCGATATTGAACGAGGGAATCCAGTCGGCATTGAAGGTGCTCTGCATGGCTGCCGAGGTATCGTTGAACTGCGTTTCCGGGAGCACGAAGAAGACCAGCATGGTGAGCGCAAAGACACAGATCGTTACGATCAGCGTGACGATCCGGAACAGGTCATCGCGGCGCGACTGATGCTCCTCATCGGTGGTGCCGGGCCAGAGGGCCAGGACCAGCGCTGCCAGGGCGGGGCCGAATACAATCAAGCTCAGGAAAAAGGTTGCCATTGTTCAATTCCGCTCGGGAAATTATCCCGTCTTGCCTTGGGTTATCTTTGTCTCGGTTCTGTCTTTTCGTCAGTATCCGTTTTTGGATTGCCGGGGAACTTAGCCACCGGCACTCGCGGGACTCTGGAAGAAGAAACTGATCACAAGGAACAGGGCCACAGCTGCGACCACGATAAACATCACGTACTGCCTGAGACGGCCAGTCTGCACGGCGCGCAGGGCAATGCCCAGGCGATGCGTCATGGCCGCTGTCCAGTTCACAACACCATCCACGACTTTCTGGTCTGCCACGCGGTCCCAGAAGACCGCAATCGTACGGGTGACACGGGCCGACATGTGCAGAATCGTGTCCAGCACCACTCGGTCGATCCTGTATATCACCCTGCCTATCAGGTGCGCCGGCCTGACAAAGACCAGGTCATAGAGTTCGTCGAAATACCATTTCCTGATCAGGAAGCGATGAGCTGAAGGCAGCGACTCTCTGACTTCTTCCGGATCGAGCCAGCGAGCCAGGTAGAAAATGCCAGCTAGCAAGGCGCCCAGGACCGCTGTAGCAAAAGCCAGTAGCGTGACCGGGAACTTGATGGCCCAAGCATGACTCTTGTGTTCATCGGGCCAGGTCAGCGCCGTGACCAACCCCTGTGAATCGCCATGCAGACCAGCCGGCCGGGCAGTCTCCAGCAGGCCAGTCAGGTGGAAGTTGCCAGTTGCCATGAAGTCGGGGAGTTTCCAGCCGATCGTGATGGCAAAGAAGGCCAGGATCAGCAGCGGTACGTACATCATCCGGGGCGACTCATGGGCGTGTTCGAAGCGCTGCTCGTCGCGCGGCTGGCCGGCGAAAGTCATGAACCAGAGGCGGAACATGTAGAAGGATGTGAGCGCTGCACCGCCAGCTGCCAGCCAGAAGAAGAGACCGGCGAAGGCCGAGTTATTGACTTGCCAGAAGGAAAAGGCCTGTTCGAGTATGGCGTCCTTGGAGTAGTAGCCGCTGAGACCAATCACAAAGGGGATGCCGGCACCGGCGATCGCCAGGCAACCGATCAGCATCGTGTATGCAGTGAAAGGCATCTTCCGCCGCAAGCCACCCATCTCCGTCATCTCGTTGGTATGCACGGCATGGATTACCGAGCCGGAGCACATGAACAACAGGCTCTTGAAGAATGCGTGTGTGATCAAGTGGAAGACGCCGGCCGCCCAGGCACCCACGCCAAGGGCCATCATCATGTAACCGAGCTGGCTGATCGTCGAATAAGCCAGCACTCGCTTGATATCGGTCGCCGTGATCGCGATCGTGGCTGCGATGAACAACGTGATCACGCCAAGCACGGCGATCACCAGCAACACCTCGGGCGCGAACATCGGGAAGAAGCGGGCCACCAGGTAGACACCAGCCGCCACCATCGTGGCTGAATGGACCAGTGCCGAGACCGGCGTGGGACCTTCCATGGCGTCGGGTAGCCAGACATGAAGCGGGAATTGTGCACTCTTGCCGACACAGCCGCAGAAGATTCCGAGTCCTCCCACGATCAGCAGCCAGTAGCCATAGCGTGGCCGGGTCGTATCATTCGGGTCGTCGTTGCGAAGCTGACTGACCTTGGCTGCGATCAAGGCCTCCCGTTCGGGGGCCTCTAGATCCAATCCGACCTGCAGCAGTTCCTTGCGACGCTGCTGGACAGCGGCACGGATTTCGGAGCGTGCAGAGAGCTTGACCAGCCCCTCGGGTGTGACCAGCTGGTGGTGATTGTCCGCCGGCCGTGCCTGGCTAAAGAGCCCGGCCGCCGTGGTCCCATCCTGATTGTGGTAGTCGCCGAAGGAGAGAGTACCGCAGCCCGTCCAGAAGACCATCAGCCCGATGATCATACCGAAGTCGCCGACACGGTTGACGATAAAAGCCTTGTTGGCTGCCGTGGACGCACTCTTACGCTCGATGTAGAAGCCGATCAGGAAGTAGGAACAGATACCCACCAGTTCCCAGAAGACGAAGACCATCGCCACGTTGCCGGCCAGTACCAGCCCCAGCATGCTGAAGCAGAACAGTGAGAGGTACTGGAAGAAGCGGTGATAGCGGCCGGGTCGCTTGAAGGGGCTGCCATCCTCGAGCGTGACCTCGTGGTCCACCACCTCGTCATCTTCTTCCTCGTGCATGTAGCCCTGGGCGTAGAAGTGGATCAGCGTGGCGATCAGCGTGACCATGCAAAACATACAGATGGTCAGCGTGTCGATGTAGTAACCGATCGTCAGCTGCAGTCTGCCGAACACGCCCAGCGTGTAGTACTCGCCACTCTCGGCCTCGATCCTCGTCGTCTGATGACCAGCGGTGTCGTGATTCGTATCTGCCTGGCCATCATGTCCGCTGCCGTGATCTCCGTGATCGTCGCCGTCATGATCGTGTCCGCTGCCTTCATGTCCGTGATCGTGGTCGTCGCCAGCGTCCGATGTCGACTCATCGTAGGAAACGCTGCTGGCCACCGAATCTGGGTCTGCGGGCACCGTGACCTGTCCATCGTTGTCCGGGAAGATGGTGTCGCGGTGACCACCAACCCAGATAAAGAAGCTGGCAAAGGAGAGCAGGCTGGCGATCAGGATCGCACCGGTTGCCACGACGGCAGCATGCTCGCGGAGCCGATGGCCAGCCAGCAGGATCAAGAAGAATGATCCCAGCGGGAGCAGCACGGCAGCCAGTAGGAGTGTTGGAATCAGCCCGGTCACGTTCGTCTAGCCTTTCAGCTCATCAGCCTGGTCCACGTCCACGGTGGCGTGGTTGTTGTAAAAATTCAGTGCAATCGCCAGTGCCACGGCAGCTTCGCCGGCAGCCAGCACGATCACAAAGAGGGCAATCAGTTGTCCATCGAGGCCCAGCGAATCGGGCCGCAAGTACTCACTGCCAAAAGCAATAAAGTTGATGTTGGCGCCATTCAGCACCAGCTCAATACCCATCAAGATCCCCAACGCGTTTCGCTTGGTCGCCATACAGACGACGCCGGTGACGAACATCACGGCCCCGACTGCGAGGTACATGGAAACGGTTGTGGTGGCGAGTAGTGTCATGGTCAATCTGCTTGTTCTGCCGCGGGTCGCGGCCTGTTTTGTGCGGTGTTCTTTCTAGCTGCTGGTGGTGTCCTCGGCCTGCTCGCTTGTGCGGCGTACCATGCGCTTGCTGCGAGCCATGTAAGCGGCCCCGATCAGGACCACCAGCAAGTGGATGGAGACAATCACGAAGGGCAGCAGGTATCCGGACATGCCCTGTTTGAGTTGTTCGTCGGCGTTGATCTTGTCGACCCGGACGCCACTCAGGGCCAGTCCCAGTCGGGTGGCTGTCTTGGAATCCGCCACCTCCAACTCGCTCGCGGCCGCGATCACCTGCTGCTCCTCGTGCCAACTGGGGACACGAAAGGCTGCTGTCAGTAGCAGCATCAAGAGCGAACCGCCGACGATAATCGCCATGATCCAGTCGCGGGGATGTGTCCGCATGTTGACGAAGCGACTCTGTGCTGTCAGCATCACGCCGAAGATCAGCAGCACCAGCGTGCCACCGACATAGATCATCAGCTGCATGGCCCCCACGAATTCCGCACCGGCCAGGAAGAACAGGCCGGCGGTGGCTCCCAGCGAGATCACCAGGTAGAAGGCCATCCGCACGATATTGCTGGTCAACAAGACGGCCACGGCGAAGACGCAGGCGATACCGGCGAAAACGATGAAGAACAAGTCGGACGAGATGTTAGCCAGCAGTGCTGAGGTCATGGTGACAGCTCCTGGCCGAGCGGCGTGGCAGTCAGTGATCGCGGCGATCCGGACGAGCCAGTCAATGGCTTGTCTGCATCATCCGGCTCAGGCGGTAACAGCTGGTCGGATTCCCGCTGGTATTGTTCGGTTGTTTCAGGACCTCTATCGTCGGCGCCAGATGCCGCCGAATTGTTCGTGTGGGTCGCCCACTCCTCGTGGACCTTGTAGGCCGGCCCAGTTCCGAGGTGCCAGTCGCTGGGTGAGGGGAGGTCGAGAACCTGCCAGCCGACGGCACCGATAAAGCAGACGGAGGCCAGCGGAACACAGTACTTCAGACAGGTGGTGATGACCTGGTCAATTCGCAGTCGGGGCAAGGTCCAGCGGACCCACATCATGACAGTCACACCGACAACCGCTTTGAGCATGAAGTTCACGCAGCCGGCGAGGTTGGCCAGGTAATTTCCCAGGACCCCACTCTCAGGCAGGCCGAGTATCGACATCAGCGGGATCGGTCCATGCCAGCCGCCGAAGAAGAGGATCGCGCCGAGGCCGCTGACGAGGAACATCGAGCCATACTCGGCCATGAAGAAGAAACTCCACCGCAGCCCCGAGTACTCCGTATGGAAGCCGGCGACCAGTTCACTTTCTGCCTCGGCCAGATCAAAAGGAGCGCGGTTAACACTTGCCGTAGCGCAGGTGAAGAAAATCCAGAAGGTGCCAAACGTAAAGATGTCGTGGAATACGAACCAGTTGGTGAAATAGCCCGCTTGCATGTTACCGATCGTGACCAGGTTCATGGTGCCGGCCAGGAAGACAGGTACCACCACGCAGAGACCGAGCGGCACTTCATAGCTGACCACCTGGGCCGCTTCACGAATAGCACCGAACAGCGACCACTTGGAGCCGGACGAATAGCCGGCCAGAATCACGCCAAAAACTTCCAGCCCGAGTACCGCCAGGACGAAGAAGACTGCCGAGTTGACATTATTGGCGACCCAGCCGTCGGCAAAGGGGAGAGCCAGGAAGGCGGCGTAGCTGGCGGCAAAGCTGACATAGGGTGCTATCTTGAAGAGCATCTTGTCGGCGTTCTGCGGCGTGATGTCTTCCTTGGTAATCAGCTTGAGGCCGTCAGCCAGCGTCTGCAGCCAGCCGAACTTGCCGCCCACGCGAGTCGGCCCCAGCCGGTCCTGGATGCGACCGGCGATTTTGCGTTCCATCCAGATGAAGACCAGCGCACCGACGGCGACGACGTGCAGCAATAACAGGGCATGGATCACCGCAGCGGCGATCGAGCCGAAGGCCGAGCCTTCCAGTCCTAATCTGATGTTGATGAGTTCTGCCACGTGCTTGTCTTTACCCTGTTGAATGACTCCGACCGAAATCGCGGTGGAAGCGTGTACAACTAGCGGTCAATTTCTCCCATTACCACATCCAGTGATCCCACGATGGCCGGGACATCAGCCAGCAAACAGCCCTGGCAGAGTGGCGCGGTGACAGAGAGGTTGCAGAAACAACTACTGCGTGCCCGCACCCGCCAGGGAATCGCCGTTCCGTCGCTGACCAGATAAAAGCCCATCTGGCCCCGTGGTGCCTCGGTTTCCAGGTAGGCCTCGCCGGCCGGCAATCGCTGGCTCAACTTGATTGGAATACCCCAGTCGCCCGAGGCGCTGCTGTATCGCTCCATCGCCTGCCGCACCAGCTTGATGCTCTGCACAACCTCCAGCATCCGCACATAGAACCGATGCCAGCAATCTCCCAGCACAGCATCCTCTGGTACGGGCGGATAGGTCTCGTCGACCGGGTAGCTGCCATCCTTTTCGCAGACCACGTCGAAGATGTAACCGTCGTACATCTCGGTGTAGATTTCCTCGCCATGGAATCGCAAGTCGTGGTTCACGCCGCTGCCACGCAAAACCGGTCCGGTGCAGCCGTAGTCAATTGCCATCTCGGCAGACATCACCCCGATGCCGGCCGTACGCTTGATGAAAATTGCGTTGGTGGTCAGCAACGCATGGTATTCCTGGATCACCGGTTCAAACTGGTCGAGGAATTCCTGGCAGCGTTCGAGCCAGCCCGGGGGCAGGTCCGCAGTTGCTCCACCTGGAGTCAAGTAGCTGTAAGTCAGGCGGGCGCCGCAGACATCCTCGAACAGGTCGAGAATCTTTTCGCGTTCGCGGAAGGCGTAGAGGAAGGGACTGAATGTTCCCAGATCCAATCCGTAAGCCCCCATGCCGACCAGGTGGCTGGCAATCCGACCGAGTTCGGCAATCAGCACTCGCAAGTGCTTGGCCTTGTCCGATAACTCGTGCTCCATCAGCTTCTCAACCGTCAGGGCCCAGCCCAGGTTCATGTTCATGCCGGCCAGATAGTCCATCCGGTCGGTGTAAGGAATCCACTGGCGGGGAGTCAGGTTCTCGCCGATCTTCTCGGCACAACGATGCAGGTAGCCAATCTGAGGCTCGACCTGCGAGATGATCTCGCCATCGGTGCGCAGGACCAGCCGCAACACACCATGTGTGCTGGGATGCTGGGGTCCCATGTTCACGAGCATCTCGTCCGTGCGGACGTCGAACTCGATAATTCGCTGGTCATCAAGCTGGGATGACATGGTCTGGCTGGTTCCTTCTGGGGAGATCCGCCGACTGGCAGGTTGATCCTAACGGCCGCGGATTCCGTGGTACTCCTGGGGCATCTGGTAATCTTTACGTAACGGGTAGCCGACCCAGTCCTCTGGACAGAGGATTCGCTTCAGTGCTGGATGGCCGGTGAAGTTGACGCCGGAGAGATCGAAGACCTCTCGCTCGTGCCAGTCAGCTGTACTCCAGATCTGACTGACCGAGGGCACGTCAGGCAGTAGCTGCTGGTCTTCATCCTGCCAGCGATCGAGCTTCAGCTTGACCACCAGCGAATGCTTGTGACTGATACTGCTGAGGTGGTAGACAACTTCCAGGTGCGGTTCCCAGTCAAGCTTGGCTGCTTTCTTGGGATCGGTCTGCAGGTAATCGACGACGGTGATGCAGTTCAGCATCTCCAGCTGGATCCCATCGGTGTCGCGCAGGTACTGGCAGATCTCGATCAGCGAGGCGGGCTGGATTTCGATCCACTGGTCGATCGCATCCAATTCGACCGCCACGATCTGGTCGCCAAACTGAGCTTCGAGTTGCTCGACTATTGATTTTTCGTTCATGGGTAAGTCGCCTGTCAGCTGACTGGCTTCAGTTACTGGGTTTGTCTGCTTCAGCTTCGCTGGAGTCGCTCGCCGGTGGACCACGGGGGGAAACGGCGCGGACCCAATCCAGGTCACCACGTTTCCAGACATAAGCGAATCCAACCATCAGGATGCCGAAGAAAATGGCGATGTCGACCAGTGTCAGGTAGGACAGCTTCTTGGCACCCTCGGCTATGCGCTGGTTCGTACGGGGCACGCCGGTGGAATTCTGGATTCCCATCTCGCGGTAGATCATGTCGATGTCAGCCGGAGCCACGGCGGCCGCTTCGGCGGCGTCATGCAAGTGCTCTGCCTTGCCAAAAACCGTTGCCCAGGGGAAGAAGAACGCGACCTCAACATCAAAAATAATGAACAGCAGAGCGACCACATAGAATCGCAGGTCGAACTGTACGAAGCTGGTGCCGATCGTCGGCTCGCCGCATTCGTAGATCTCCCCCTTCTCAACAGTGGGGTTGTTGGGCCGCAGCAACTTGCCAACCAGCAAGTTCACCAGCAGGAATAGCAGGCCTAGCGTGACGAACAGAGCCAGGTAGGCGACGATGCTCGTGGATGATTGAATTGCCGACATCGGTTTAATCGCAGGCCATCGCGAGCCAGGTCAGTTAGTTCCAGCAGGATCAGCTTTGTATGCTCGCGGCAGCGGGTGCCAGCGGGTCTGCTCAAGCAGGTTTGCGCCAGTCAGTGAATAGTTGCCCCGAAATACACCAGAACGAGATTCTAAACAGGGGATTGCCGTTTGCAACAGTCCCTCAACAGTCCTTCAATATACAGCATGCCTGGGACCGATCCCGGCTCAGCACGCCTCCTCCGCTGCCGTTTCCACAACCAGCTTTTGACGACCAGCAAAGCCAGCCTCAATTTCATGCCAGTGGGAGACTTCTTCTTCGCCAAATTGCCAGCACAAGTAAACCAGTCGCCCGTCCATTTCGGCAGGAAAATCGACCGTGTCGATGTGCCCCTCCGGTCCGTTGCGAGCCTCCACACCCAGCTCAGCCAACTCCTCCAGGTATTCGTCCAGCTGTCCGACCTGCGACTCCATCTCCTCTTGCACCTGGGCCAACTCGGCCGTGTACGGATCGCTGTCGTCGATGCTGCGTCCAGCCAGCAGTCGCTGGACCTGACAACGTCGATCGATCACCTCACGAGAAATCTGGGCCAGGTCACGGGTGATCGATCGGACCAGCGGCAATGCTGCGTTGGCTCGCTCAATCGTGAAAATTATGCTTGGCTCAGGTGTCATACGTGATGCTCGTCTTGAGTCAGGCCGGCTTGTGCCGACGTGTTTACTGGTTGGGACCGCCGTGTGTTGGTGCGGCCAGGACCTTGGATTGAGCGACCGCGGTGGGATTCAACGTCGATCGACCCCAGCTGACGTCGGTCGGCAAACGGGAGAAGTCGACAATACAGCCGTCGCGACTGTAACAACTCAAATCATGCGTGGCACCCATGAAAATACAATCCACAGGACAGGGCTCCACACAGAGTGCACAAAACATGCACTTCGAATAGTCGATGGCAAATCCCCGGACCACAAAACCCTTGCCGTCCGACACCCGCTCCTTGCCAATGTAAATGCAATCGACCGGACAGGCCTTGGCACACTGGTCACAGGCGATGCAGGTGGTGAGGTCGAAACGATGGAACCCGCGATAACGATCCGCTACCGGTACCGGCTTCTCCGGATACTCAAATCGGTCCGTAAATGTACCGTAGCTCTCTCCCCGGTACTCTCGATTTCCACTGTAAGTCTTAAGCCAGTAACGTAACGTTACCCGCAGCCCATTACTCACCGTTCTCACGGTCTGAGTGATGTTTCCTAGCCACTGCCGAAAGCCGCTCATTTATGTAACTCCCCCCATAAGTGGGGAATTCTTTGGAGGTTCGACCGGCTCAGGCCGGTGTGACCTCGAATCGACAAGTTTTTTTTCCGGGCATACCACCCGACCAGCCTGGAAACTGCCAGACTTGGCTGCATTATAGATTGCGGCAGTCAGTCCGCAAGCAGGGTCGATGAAATGCCGTAAAGTGCTATCGCTTATGGAGTTAACAAATGCTAGCTGCTGACAAACCAAAGACTGTGCGGAATAATGGGTTGAGTTGGAATGGCGCAGTCATTTCGACTGTTTGGGAATAAAGCTGAGAAAAAGCGGGTCCTCCTTATGGCGTTTCTTGACTCACTACAGTCAGGGCGTAGAGTGAAGGGAAGGAATACTCGTTTTCAGGCTGGGCTGGGATGGAATCAAGCTCCTGTAAACCCTGAATAAAGCGGCACTTGAGGTGTCGCGGTGAGAGTTATGACTGGCAGTGTGATTGTTCTTGGAGACATAGTTACGCTGCCGGCCGCAAAGGAATGAACCATGTTAGTTCTGTCTAGGAAGAAGAACGAAAGCATCGTCATCGACAACGATATCACAATCGTTGTTGTTGACATTCGAGGCGACAAGGTACGACTGGGTGTGGAAGCTCCCAAGGAAGTGCCAGTTCATCGTCACGAAGTGTACGAGTTGATCAAGCAGAATGAGGCGGCAGCCAAGGGCGAGGTCCCCAGCGAGACGGAAGCTGCTGGCGACAACGGTTAAGCGGCACCAGCTGCCACTTTCCGCTCGGTCCTGTCTGGATGCTCAGGAGGTCGGTTCGCCCTGCGATCACGGCCTCCAGGCCCCTCTTTTCCGCCGCGCCGGTGTTGTACCCTCAGCGCCTGTATTCCGCTTTCTGCTGGAATACCTGTCACGGTAACGTCAAACCCACTTGACGATATGACCGTGCGCCGCATATAAAACGCGCCAGCCGGTCGCAGCTGTTGCGACCACACGGCCCCTTCGTCTAGCGGTCTAGGACTCCGGCCTTTCACGCCGGCAACACGGGTTCGAGTCCCGTAGGGGTCATTGCTTAACCTGTACCCACTCGCCAACTCACTCCACCCTGGCCTGCTCAGTCAGCTGCTTGACGATCTCTTCCGGCTGCTCCGTCTGGGCCAGAATCTTCCGCTGCAGATCAGCCCAGCTTGGCCGACGTGCCATCTCCCGCACCTCCAGCAGCTCCGCTTCGCAACCCAGCGACTGTGAGATCGGCAGCAGGCGGTCGACCAGCCAATCGGTGATATCTTTCACCGACTGCACCTCGTAGGTGTAAGAATTCACCAGCTGAGCCTTGTTTCCAAATCGGCAGGCACGCCATTTGTTCTGCCGAACCATCATCGGATGGCAGTCATGCTGGTAGGTCCCCTGGTCAATGTCATCGGAGAGCGCCTGGACCAGGCATTGCACGAGTGCCGCGATTGCCAGCGTGTCGTCGAGGTTTCCCGGCATATCACAAATCCGCACTTCCACAGTCCCGAACTTGTGATGCGGACGGATGTCCCACCAGATCTCCCGGATGGTATGAATGAAGCCGGTGTCGACCAGGTGGTTGACCAGCCAGACATATTCACTCCAGTTCCTCATCATCGATGGCAAGCCGGCTGTCGGCAGCCCTTCCATGATCTTGGATCGGTGTGAGCAGAGTCCTGTGTCGCGGCCTTCCCAGTAGGGACTGCTGGAGCTGAGTGCCAGCAGCGTCGGCAGGTGCTGCATCATGCGATCACAAATCATGACTGCCTTGTCACCCGAGTTGACCGCCACATGCACATGCAGACCAAATGTGACCAGCCGACGGGCCATTTCCTGCAGCAGGTCAACCAGCATCTTGTAACGTTCGTTGGGAGTAATCTGCTGATCCCGCCAGCTGGAAAAGGGGTGCGTTGATCCCCACCAGAGTCCCAGGCCGAGTGAATCGGTGATCTCTTGCAGGATCCGCAGCTTGTCCGTCAGGTCCTCGCGAACATCGCCAACCTGGCTGCAGACTCCGGTGATGACTTCGATACAACCCTGCATCAACTCGGGCTTGTACACATCAGCCAGCGACTCGGGTATCAACTCCAGCACCTCGTTGACCCGGTTGGCCAGCTGCCAGCTGGTGCGATCGACAAGTCCCAGCTCCAATTCCACACCAATGGTTGGTTCTGGATTGGAAGTGAAAGCGAAGGTGCCCATAAGAGTCGAATCCTCCTGCCATCCGAGCGGCACTGCAGGCACGGCTGCCGGCGCCGTGACAGGCGTCATAATATCAGCCTGCCACAATTCCTGCTTGTTCAGAGACACCAGTTTGGCATACCGTCAGCACGTTTTCTGGATCCGCTGTCCCATTGCATGTGGCCAGATCATGACGCATCATTGACCGCTCGAAGGGCCAACGAGATCCGCCGGAGTAATCTGCCATGGGAAATGATGAGCGACAGTTGATTCGGGTGGGACACAGTCCGGATCCGGACGATGCATTCATGTTTTATGCCCTGGCCAAGGATGCCCTGGATACCGGGCCGTATCGATTCGAACATGAGCTGGTCGATATTGAAACGCTCAATCGCCGCGCCTTCAGCGCCGAGCTGGAGCTGACGGCAGTCAGCCTGCATGCCTACGCTCACCTCTCGGACATTTACGCGATCTGCAGCTGTGGTGCCAGCATGGGTGACCAGTACGGCCCGATGGTCGTGGCCCGTGACGAGGTCAGTCTGGAAGACCTGAAGACGATGCGGATTGCCGTGCCCGGCACGCTCACGACCGCCTACCTGGCCTTGCGGATGTGCCTCGAGGTGGACTTTGAACACTGCCTTGTCCCCTTTGACCAGATCCTGGACGTTGTCGAGGCGGGCGAGTACGAGGGCCAGCCGGTCGACGCCGGACTGATCATTCACGAGGGCCAGCTGACATACGCCAGCCAGCAGCTCAAGCTGATTGTGGATCTAGGCAAATGGTGGTACGACGAGACCGCCCTGCCCCTGCCGCTCGGAGCCAACGCCATCCGCAAGGACCTTGGCGAGCAGGCGATGCAGGAGATCACCGGGCTGCTCAAACAGAGCATCCAGTATGGCCTCGACAACCGCGATGACGCACTGGACTATGCACTCGGTTATGGCCGCGGCCTGGACCGGCAGATGGCGGACGACTTTGTCGGTATGTATGTCAACGACTGGACACTCGATTTCGGACCACGAGGACGGCAGGCGGTCGCCACCCTGCTGCGCCGCGGTCATGAAACCGGTGTGATTCCACAGCTTATCGAACCGCTCTTTATTGACGGTGAATAGCCCTTGGCCGCTGACGCTTAAGCATTACGCAGCAGATCGAGGGCTCCCAGCTCGATCAACTCAGCTGCCACCGACTCACCCAGGTCGACCGGATCGGTATCGCCGGCCTGTCCGCTGGCCCAGAGTCGCTGCCGGCCATCGTCATCCAGCACAACTGCTTCCAGCAGCAGCTGGTCATCCTGCCAGCGTCCCCAGGCTCCGATCGGTGCCAGGCAGCCGCCGCGGAGGGCAGCCAGCAGGGCGCGTTCAGCCAGTACAGCAGCGTGGCTGGCTGGGTCATCAAGCCGGGCCAGTTGCTGGCAGGTAAACTCGTCATCGCTGCGTGATTCCAAGCCCAGCGCACCCTGGCCAATAGCGGGCATCATCACATCGGCTGGCAGCCGGCAGCTGATCCGTTCGTCCAGTTCCAGTCGCATCAGTCCGGCGGCGGCCAGGATAACTGCAGCGCAGTCGGATTCAGCAACCCGGTCGAGGCGGGTTTCGAGGTTGCCACGAATCGGTTCGATCTGCAGGTCGGGGCGGACATGCAGCAATTGGGCGCGGCGCCGCATGCTGCCGGTACCAACGATGCTTCCTTCCGGCAGCGAGTCCAGGTCACTGGCTGAATTCGAAATCAGGACATCCAGCGGGTCAGCCCGGCTGGGGACAGCAGCCAGCGAGAGCCCCTCGATTTTCTCGGTCGGCAGGTCCTTGAGGCTATGGACGGCCAGGTCCACCTCGCCAGCCAACAGGGCTCGCTGGATTTCCTTGGTGAACAGGCCCTGGCTGCCGATGCTGACGATCGGTTCGGGCCGCTTGTCCCCCTCGGTGCGGATCAGCACCAGATCGACATCGACACCAAGCTGTTTCAGCTGGCTGCTAACCCAGTCTGCCTGCCAGCGGGCCAGCCGACTGGCGCGAGTACCGATACGGAGCGTGCGTGGGTTGTGGCTCACACCAGGTCCTGACAGAAACAAGAATCGAGTTTGACTTTCATGTCATCGACGGCATCAGGGTCCAACCTGGAAGAGTCAGGATGCAGCGGACGGTGTGGGATTGCCGCCACTGGTTTCGCCGGGGCCTTCGTCCGACTTCTCGTCGCCGGCTACCTGTTCAATCATCTTCTGGACCTGTTCGGCCTGACTCGGGTCGCCGTCGTGCGTTTGCGTCGACGGCACCACCACACCACAGCTGACCACGAACTGGATTGCCTGGTCCACGGTGATATTCAAATCGAGTGTATGAGAGCGAGGCACGGTGATGATGAAGCCGGTAGCGGGCATTGGCGATGTCGGCATCAGGACACTCAGAACCGGTTCCTGGGCGCGCTGCCTGATGGCCAACATGCTCTCTCCGGTTACAAAGCCGATCGACCAGACGCCGCGGCGCGGATACTCCACCGCCACCACGCGCGTGTATTCGACTTCCCCTCGTTCTTTGAAGATGAAGTCGGTGACCTGTTTGACGGACGAGTAGACATTGCGGATTATAGGCAGCCTGGTAATCGTGCGTTCGATCATATTCCAGAGCATCCGGCCGGCGCGGGCAGCGAGTAATTTGCCGAGCAGGCACAGCAGGATCAGGAACAGGCAGAGGAAAATAGGCACGACCACAATGGGCTGCAGGTACTCGGCTCTTACAAGGGCGGCGTAGCATTCCTGGGCCGAGGCGGTGTTTAGATCAACAAGGCGCGAGACCCGCTCGGCGACCTGCGTCGGGACCCCCTCGTTGGTCCGCGGCAGGATCCTGTATTGTTGTGAGTTCCTGGTGAAGACGCCGGGGTCAGTGCCTTTGGCCATCGCAGTGGGTGGCGACTCGACATCCCAGATCGCTTCCACGATGAAGTACCTGGCGGACGACTCAATCGGGCTCAGTACATAGTGCTGAACCAGCGACCAGGCCCAGAAGAAGAGGGCCACAGTCAGCAGCGGAGGCAGCACGACTCCCAAACCACGCAGCACCGCCTGGCGGAACGGACGAGCCCGCCTGACCGTGGTTGGCGCTGGTGTGGAATTGTCAGCCATGGTGTCTTCTGTTCCCCTCGGCTGGCGGCTGGCGGCTGCCGCCTGAATCTGCTGGTCACATTCTTTCCGCTAGGAGGGCCAGATGCAAGGGACCGGGCTGGTTGTCAGCTGGTCCGCTGGGACTTCAGCTCACCGCCGGCGCTGGCACGAGCTGCTATCAGCAGGTCGACCTGTTCTGCACCGGCTGCTTTCAGTAGACGGGATAGTTCCTCGGCAGTGGCGCCGCTGGTCATCACGTCGTCGATCAGCACGATACGCTTGCCGCAGACGGCTGCAGGCTGTCGCAGCCGGTAGGCGCCGCGGACGTTGGCCTGCCGAGCCGGTTCTGTCAGCGTGCCCTGCTTGCTGGTCGCCCGCCGATGCACCAGCAGCCGCTGGCTGGCGGCAATCCCAGTGCGCCGCTCGAGCGCGGTGGCCATGACTGCTGTGGCATGAAAGCCTCGCTGAAATCGTCGCCGCCAGTGAATCGGTGCCGGCAGCAGCAGGTCGTAGCTGCCAGCTGGGCAGCGGGCCAGCAACAGCTCGGCCAGCAACTCACCCAGTACGTAGGCCAGCGGGCCAAAGCCGGACCGCTTGGTGGCCAGCACGGCTTCACGCAGCAGGTCCTCGTAGGGTCCCATTACCAGTACCTGGCGAAAGGAGAAATGTCGTCCCTGGCAGGTTGTACAGGCCAGGCCCAACGGTAACTGACGGGCACCACATCGCTGGCAAGCGGGGTAGCGAGCTGCCAGGATTTTCTCCAGGCAGGACTGGCAGAGGGCGTTTCTCTGGGCCTCCAGATCCTGCCGCCGACAGAGCTGGCAGATGGGGGGACAGACCAGATCCAGCAGCTGCGTCGCCCATCCGCTGGCCCTTTGTCTCGACTGCTGCCAGAGCGAATAATCCATTACTGCTGACCTCCCTTGACGACTACTCGGTGCCTTCCTTATCGTACTCCCCTTCCCCTTGCCCGCGTCGCTGTTTCCTGACACCCGAGTGCCAGATGACGAGTAGATTGAGCTTGAGTCAAAGAGCGATCCGTGCGGCCCATCAACCGGTCAGTGCGTTGATGGCGCGTGCGCTGGAAAACCCCCAGCTGATTTCACTGGCTGCAGGGTTTGTCGATCAGCAGACTTTGCCTGTCGGCATCGTGCGGAAGGTGATCACGCAGATCCTGTCAGACGAGGAGGCGGCCCGCCAGGCACTGCAGTACGGCACCACGCTGGGTGATCCTGAATTGCGTGAGTTGATTCTTGCCAACTGCCTGCAGCTGGATGGTCTTGAGCGGGAGCAGTCGCCTGTCTCGGTCGACCAGGTAGTGCTGACGGCGGGCAGTAACCAGCTGTTGCACCTGGTGGCCGAAACGCTGCTCGATCCAGGCGATATCGTGATCTGCACCAGCCCCAGTTACTTTGTCTTCCTCGGCATCCTCAAGCAACTCGGTGTGCGAACGATGGGGGTCGCCGTGGATCAGCAGGGGATGCTGCCAGACAGCCTGGAAGAGCTGCTGGAACAATTGCAGCAGCAGGGCGAGCTGGCCAGAGTAAGGCTGCTGTACCTGGTTCCTTACTACGACAACCCGGCCGGAATCACGATGTCCCGGCAGCGTGGCGATGAGATCCTGGAGATTATTCAGCGCTGGTCTGAGAAACAGCGGATTCACCTGCTGGTCGATGAGGCCTACCGTCAACTGCGTCTGGATGGTGACGATGTCCCCAGTCTCTGGACCCGACCGGGGGCGGCGGAAACCGTGATCATGGCGGGCACCTTTTCCAAGTCATTCTCACCGGGCATCCGCGTCGGCTGGGGGATCCTGCCAGATGAATTAATCGAGCCGTTGCTGGACCAGAAGGGCAACCTCGATTTCGGTTCGCCCAATATCAACCAGCAGATCATGCGAGAGGTGCTGCAGTCGGGCGACCTGCAGCAGCATCTGCAGCAGCTAACTGCCGGATATCGCGTCAAGCGAGATGCCATGCTGGCCGCTGCCGATCGGTACCTTGCACCGCTGGGTCAACTCAGCTGGTGTGCGCCCGCTGGCGGACTCTACCTCTGGCTGGAGTTGCCGCCGGACGTGAATAGCGGTCCCGAGGGAGAGCTTTTTGAAGCGGCGCTGGATGAGGGGATGTTGTATGTACCAGGTCAGTATTGTTTTCCGGCAGAAGGTGAGGGTGTTCGGTACAATACCATTCGCCTGAGCTTTGGCGTGCAGTCGGCTGACCGGATTGAGCTTGGAATGCAGTCGCTATCGGTGGCGCTGCAGCGTCTGCTCAGCTCGTGAGCAGGTGGATTGCGAAAGGGAGGAACGGACATCTTCCATGTTGATCATTGATCGATACATAATCCGCTTGTTCCTCAAGATCGTGCTGGTCTCCTCCAGCAGCCTGGTTGGCCTGTATATCGTCGTTGATCTGGTTGGCAAGCTCGACGACTTGATGCAGCAGGGAGCAGCACGTGGCAGCCTGTTGACGATCCTGCTGGAGTTCTACGGAGCCCGCACACTTACTTTCCTGGACAAGGTCATTGCGCCGCTGATGTTGCTGGCTACGGTCGGCACGATTGCCTGGATGCGGCGTCGTCATGAACTGACGGCGATCCAGTCGACTGGCACGTCCCCGCTGCGTGTCATCAAGCCACTCATCCCGGTCGTGATCGGGATCAGCATACTCTCGGTTTTGAGCCGGGAATTCCTCATACCTTGCTACCACGATCGACTTACGCGGAGTGCCCAAAATTGGGATGGCAGCAAGTACGAACCGCTCAGGCCGCACCACGATCACAAGACCGATATCCTGATCGGAGGCCGCTGGACGCGGCGAGCGGGGCAGAGCATCGTGGAGCCGGTCTTTCGACTGCACAAACCGATCGGACAATTCCAGCGACCAATCGTTGCTGAATCTGCCGAGTGGCGGGCGGCCGACGATCAACATCCCTCAGGTTACTTACTCAGCGGGGTCAGCAAACCGCGCGACCTGGACCAGCGAGAATCGGCCTTCATCGAGCGAGAGGCTGTGATCCTCAGTCCACGCGATACACCCTGGCTCTCCAACAACCAGTGTTTCGTTGCCAGTTCCGTTGATTTTGACCAACTTACTCTGGTCAGCTCCAGCTATCGCTACCAGTCCTCGCGGCAGCTGATCCGAGTGCTTGCGTCCCGCCAGATGAACTATTCCACCAGCGTCCGTGTGACGCTGCATTCGCGCATGGTGCGGCCCTTGCTGGACCTGACCCTGTTCTTCCTCGGCATCCCGCTGGTGCTCTCGACCCGCTTCCGCAATATCTTCCTCTCCTCGGGGATCTGTATTGGCATGCTGGCGGTCTTTTACACGGTCATGCTGGTCTGCCATGCGATGGGTGCGCATGGTTTCCTGCTGACGCCGGTCGTCGCCGCCTGGCTACCGCTGCTGGTGATGGCACCGATTGCCTGTGGGCTCTTCCTGCCGCTGATCAGCAATGGCGACTAGCGTCGAACCGCCGTCCCTGCGGGGCAGGTCAGCTCCAGCATCGAGCTCTGCCATGGCCTGTTAGCTGCTGGCCAGGGGCCATTACCCTCTGCCAACATAGAGCTGTTGATGTGGCAGCACGATCGATTCGAGCATCGCTACATTGGCTGGCAGTGTGGCCATCAGCAAGGCCACTTCGCTGATGTCGTCGACCGCGATCATCGGTTCCTGGTCCGCCTCGCTATGACTGGCATCCCGGCGCTCGGTGAGGATGTTGCCGGGGTGCAGGCAACCACAGGTGATGCCATGTTCACGACCTTCCAGGGCGGTCACATGGGTCAGCCCGGTGAGGCCGAACTTGGAGGTGGAATAGGGAGCCGAGTTGTAGCGGACGCGCTGGGCCGAGATCGAGCCAATATTGATAATTCGCCCGGCCCCCTGCGGCTTCATGATCTGCATCGCCCGCTGCGTGCACATGAAGGGGCCGCGCAGGTTGGTGTTGATGACATGATCCCAGTCGGCGAGTGGCAGCTCATCGAGGGGGCCGCCGTTAAAGGCTCCGGCGTTATTGACCAGCAGGTCGAGCCGATCAAACTCGTCACGAAAGCGAGCGAAAATCCTCTCCACATCCGACTCGCTACCGATATCCCCTGGTTCAATAATCACCCGCACACCCAGCTGTTCCACTTCGGCAGCAGTCTCCTGCAGCTGCTCCAGCGTCCTGGATGTGATCAGCATGTCAGCGCCCTCGCGAGCCAAGGCACGTGCGATTCCCTTGCCGATACCCCGGCCTGCACCTGTTACCAGGGCTGTTTTTCCTGCCAGCTTTCCCATCACCAGTTACCTCGTGCCAGTTGACGAGTCTGCCAGTTTCCCCGCTGGCACCCGGCTGGGAAACTGAACCGATCATGATGAACGATTAGAAGCCACGGATCAGGCGGGATCAAGCGGTTTGGGAAAGCTCTTATCAACAGTTTCTTCCCTCGACACTCCCCTAAATGCCTGCCATAATTTAGCAGGATTCGTCGACGGTGCCCTTATGTTCGTTCGGTGCCGCGACCGAATGATAGTTCAGATCCGATCAGCTGAATTTCTTGAAAATGACGAGGTAAGACCATGCGTCACCTGCTCTCTTTTCTGGCCCTTGCGTGCTTCCTGGTTCTCACCGCCGGTTGCGGTGATGAAAGCAAGACGACCACCTCAACATCCGGTTCCTCCAAAGGAACTTCGAGCGGAGGTGGCGGCGCTGGTGGCAACCAGGGAGGCCCTCCCGGCATGGCAGATGGCGGTGGCGGTGACATGGCCGGCATGATGGGCGGCGGTGGTATGCAAGGTCCCGACATGGGCGGACCCGGCGGTGCACCCGGCGGTGCACCCGGCGGCGGACCCGGCGGCATGGGTGGCGAAATGGCAGGCATGATGGATGCAGGCATGATGGATGCAGGCATGGGCGGGGATGGCCCTGGCGATATCCCTGGCGATCCCGGTGGTGGTGCAGGTGGCGGTGGTCCCGGTGGCTTTAGTATCCCTGG
>Ga0115002_10000199_pt1 | contig 86880 bp, 65 predicted proteins | sample ArcticOcean_MG_C_8_FD_89576 | JGI IMG/M metagenome (GOLD analysis project Ga0115002, IMG submission 89576) | Marine microbial communities from western Arctic Ocean - ArcticOcean_MG_CB11_86 | ecosystem: Environmental > Aquatic > Marine > Oceanic | place: Arctic Ocean: Canada Basin | collected... | reverse complement strand
GATATTTCAAGATAATTCGTCGTACTTTGGAAGGCTTTATCGCCAACATAAGATGATGTGGATGACATTCTCCGATGCGTGGTTTGATGATCCTCAAGGCTACACGATAGATCATTTGGAAATGATTTTAATATGGGGCAGTTTTGCTTGACCGGTGTCCATTATCATTTTCTAGCGTCCTTGAAAACCCCGGAAAAATATGAAGAAACGGTAGGTTTATTTAGTTGGTTGGACTCGGAATTCCCGAGAATGCATTGGTTTAAGGGAGATCAACTGGCTGACTTCTGGGATGAGCTTGGAGCGATTACGGATATTTCACAGGAGAGTTATCAATGGGGGGAGAAGTTAGAATGGGCTGGCTCAACCACTCTTGATCAGACAATTCTAATTTGGTTGGCGACTGATGAGGTACAGGTTACAGAATGTTATGTGGACGGCATATCCATTTCTTTTGAACAACGTCGGCAGCGGGTATTCGTGGTGCTTCCAGATTTAGATGATGGTAATCATAGTTTGATGGCAATGTTGAGCCGGGAGCGTGAGGCAGATGGTGAAAGCAATGAGTATCAAGTAGTTTTAAACTCTATGAATAAATTGACCATATTTAATATTCCTAAAGATGCAATTTCATTAGATATTGAAATATATGATATCATGGGACGTCGAATAAAATACTTGTCGAACACTAATTCACTTCTGCCAGACAAGCAGATTCATATTTCGTTGCCTGAGTTAGCTAATGGTACTTATATTGTCAGTATTCAACGAGAAGGTTTATATATCAATCGGCGAATTACTGTAGTTAGGTAATATTGATAGAATAGCATAACTTGTATCTATGATAATCTCAATATAAATTTAGTTATGATAAATTGTAAATTAATAATTCTTGCCTGAAACCATAACGACTACAATAACATACCTAACAATTACCACCGGACTCGCGTGGATGACAGCAGTCATATGGCTACTGATCGGCTTATTCCGCCATAAGCCGCCATCCGGCAAGCGGCAGCCTATGGTTTCTGTCCTAATCGCTGCTCGAAACGAAGAGGGAGTTATCGGCAAATGCCTGACCGCTCTGTCCAAGCAGGACTACCCTCCCGAACGCTGGGAACTAATCGTGGTAGATGATGATTCAGAGGACGCTACGCGCGCCGAAGTTCGCAGGTTCAGAGAAAAATTTCATAAAATGAAAATGTTGTCAATCGAGGACACGCCACGCGGTGTTGCCCCTAAAAAACATGCTCTTTCAATGGGGATACGGGCTGCGAGTGGTGCAATTATTCTCACAACGGATGCAGATTGCTTGCCACCATCCGGTTGGATTACGTCAATGGCGAATCAGTTTGACAGTGACACTGATGCCGTAGCAGGGTTTTCGCCGCTGAAAGGGAATGGATTGGTCGGAGCAATCGCAGCACTCGATGCACTTATCAACGCAGTGGTTTCGGCTGGAAGCATTGGGCAGAGAAGACCCGCGACCGTCGCCGGAAGAAACTTTGCTTTTCGCAGATCAGTCTTCCTCGAGATCGGAGGCTATGGTGAAAACATCGAAGGTGCCTCTGGCGATGACGACCTATTGTTACAGCGAATCGGTAATCACGGGGGCAAGGTCAGGTTCAACCCGGATGTTGCCGCTCACGTCTTGTCATCTGCTCCGCTAAGCATTGATGCTTGGTGGCGAATGAAACGGCGCCATATCTCGGCTGGAAAACGGTATGAGCCGGTCTTGGTTGCCTTTTCGTCAATGCTTTATTTGTTTCAAATTGGATTGATTTTGTCAGTTATTCTTACTCTCGCTGGAATGGTTACTCCACAGCAGTTGTTATTAATGTGGGGTGTAAAGATCTTAGTTGATGGTGTAACAGTAGCAAAAGCTGCATCGATTTTGAAGGTGCGCCGTTGGCTGTTTCCGCTGATAGTGGCTGAGCTGATATCACCACTCGTGTTTTCGCTGTTGATTCCAACTGCGATGATTGGCAAGGTTCGGTGGAAGGGACGAGAATTAGATAGTTAATGTAATTTTTTAGTATTTAGAACAGATAATTTAAAATATTCTTTCGTAGTACGTTCTAAGCTGTCTAAATATTTACAGCATATTAGTGAAAGAAAAGATTATTAGAGAGGACTATGAATAAAATGTTATTAATCTGCCCGTTGTTATTGATACTTCTAAGTAATAATTCGTTAATTGCTGGTGTACAAGCCATGCCCGATAGCACGGTGAAATACTATCTTCTGGATGAAGCTTTCGTTTCTGTGGACCGAGCGTTTCTGCCTATCGTGGTAAGTGAATACGGACTACCCGTTACGTTATTATCAACTCGCGATGCCGAAGCATCCCATATCAACAATGCTTACGAACTGTTAAGCAGAATTCCTGGTGTGAATTATCAGCGGTCACGAGTGCTCGTGCATGGTATGGGTCCAAACGCCAAGGGTTCTTATCGAATACGTGGTATTGGGTCCAAACCCGGAGCAGGACTGATGATAATGGTGGATGGGAGACCGCAGTATATGGGGTTTTGGGACCACCCCATTCTCGACAACCATCCAATTGATGATATCGAGAGAGTGGAAGCTGTAAAAGGTCCGGGCTCGGTTCTTTACGGTAAGGAGGCATTTGGTGGGGTGATCAACCTGATCACCCGACAGCCTCGAATTGGCATGAATACTGGTCTGTCTGCCTCCGGTGGAAGTTTTGGTAATCAAAGCCTCCAATTGAATCACTCGCAAGGAACAGATCGATTTTCGTATCGCTTTAACGGGAGCATGAAATCGACCGATGGGTTTCGTGACAACAGCGAGCAGGAAGCAAATTCTGGTTCCGGAAGAATTACGCATAATCTTAACGAAAACTTGCGCGTGGAATTTGGTGGGCAAGTTAGACAAGTGCAGTGGCTTGATCCCGGAACTATTGATGACCCCAGAGTAGAAGATGATTCAACTAATGGAGGAGAATTTTCTTCCTTTGGCATGGACATAACGCTCAACAATACTTACGAATCATCACATGGTCAGGTTGTGATTTATGGTGATTTATTAGAAAATGAGCAATATCTCGACAGTAAAAATAAGTCTAATAATCTTGGGGTGCGATTTTGGCAATCTTGGGATGATATTCTAAATGTCGGTGAGCTGCGCCTTGGTTTTGATTATGAGAAGTATGGTGGCAGCTGGGAAATGTTAGATGGTTCAGCGGAGACAGAGAGCTTCGAGTACAACTCCGCCCCATATTTACACCTAAAAAAAGACTTAGGCTCGTGGCTTCATCTTTCCGGCGGACTAAGAGTGAACTTCAATTCCAAGTTTGATACGGAGCCCGCATATAGATTAGGAATCTCAGCGGATGTGGACGACAATACTAAGGCATATGTTTCGTTGGCAAAAGCCTTTAGAACACCATCGCTCGCCGTCCAGAATGCACCATTTTGGCGAAATGATGTTAGTGTGTTAGAGCCTGAAAATCAGTCACAGGCTGAATTGGGGGTTCAGAAAAATATCGCAAACCGTTTTATAGTTGATATATCCTATTTCTATGCCGAGGGTTCGAATTTGATCCAAAGGATTGGTCCTCCCCCTGCCGTTGATAATTCGGGCAAGTTTCTTCATCGCGGTGTAGAGCTTTCTGTTCGTGCAGATTTATCGCAGCATCTGTCTGCATATGTAGCCTATGCCTTTATGAATCCTGGGGAAAACACGGCATACAACCCGGATCAACCCGTGTTCAGCGAGTTATCGTACAGATTTGCTGAGCAAGTTCGGTTGTCGGTAACGCTTGATTATAGTGGAGGTCGCTATGAGGCGAGTAATAAGCAATCAGCATTGTCAGATATAATGTTGTTAAATTCAAGGTTTTCTACACCAATACCAATTATGATGAGAAATTTCCGTGGCGAGGCGTTTGTTGCTATTAATAACATATTTGACAGCGATGAGTATGTTGCGGAGGGATATCCAACTCCTGGACGACAGTTTAATTTGGGATTAAAAATTCTGCACTCTGCTCAGTAAGAGATTCAATCTTTGGCATAATTAAATTATTTAGAAGATTTTGTTGTTATGAATTTATTGACTTTAAAAATAATCGACTCTATATTGTTGGTTCTGTACATTTTGAGCCTGAATGGTGTGAAGCGAAATTCACATTCTTTACCACTAAATTATCATTCTAAGTGATACAGAAATTGTGTAAGTTATTAAATTATAGTGAGAATGGATAGCGTAAAATCCTCTGATGTAAGGGTAAGGTTTGCACCGAGTCCCACCGGCGACCTCCATGTGGGTGGAGTGAGGACTGCTCTGTTCAATTATCTGTTTGCCCGTCGCTCGGGGGGAAAGTTTCTATTGCGAGTCGAGGATACCGATAAAAAGCGTTCAACGCAAGAAGCTATTCAGGTAATTCTCGATGGGCTTGCTTGGCTTGGAATGAATTCTGATGAAGGCGTTGTCTATCAGAGTCAACAGCAGAGTGCCCACCGCAAGGCAGGTGATAAGCTGTTAGAAAACGGTGCTGCATATCGCTGTTTTTGCACGAAAGAGCAAATTGCGGAGCGGCGCGAAATTGCTCAACGTAAAAAGAATGAGTACAAATATGACCGGCGTTGTGCTCATCTCAGTGATGCAGAAATAAAAGTAAATCTTGATGCAAATATGCCATTTGCTGTCAGGCTTAAAGTTCCAGGCGAGCTAATTAGCTTTGATGATCTGGTTCACGAGCGAATTACAGTGTCTGGGATGGAGATTGAAGATTTCATACTGTTACGCTCAGATGGCACTCCAACGTATATGTTGGCAGTGGTGGTGGATGACGCTGAAATGCGGATCACGCACATCATTCGTGGTGATGACCACATTTCCAACACCCCCAAGCAGATATTGATCTACAGAGCACTGGGGCTGACACCGCCTAAGTTTGTGCATGTACCGGTAATACTTGGTCCTGACAAACGAAAACTTTCTAAGCGACACGGTGCCGCTGCGGTAAATGAATATCGCGATGTGGGCTATCTGTCCGATACGCTGATAAATTATCTTGGGCTGCTGGGGTGGTCACCGGGGGATGACCGTAACGAGATAACCCCGAGTGAATTAGAGGCACTGTTCGATCTTAAAGGGATTATTGCACATAGTGCGGTATTTGATGAAGCCAAACTTCGCTGGTTGAACGGACTGTATATTGGGAAAATTGACTATGAAGCGGTTAAAGATCAATTAATCAGCTTTGGCGCAATGGCTGTAGAAAGCGGACTTTTGGATGAAGCACCTGCTGAAACAGAAATTAAGAAAGCCTGGGATTTATTAAAAAACAGAATACATACCCTGAAAGAACTTTTTGAGTGGGGCGATTATTTCTTTCAGCACCCAAAGACTTTTGATAAAAAGGGTGTGAAAAAAAACTTTAAAGACGGAGCCGGGGACACGCTGATTTCGGTTTCGAAAATGGTAAACGAAATCGATGTATTCGAAGCTCCGATTATTGAAGAAGTATTTCGGAAAAAGGCAGAGGAAGATGGGCTGAAAGCATCTCAGCTTATTCACCCAACTCGTTTGGCAGTATCCGGTAGAACTGGGGGACCGAGCTTGTTTGAATTGTTAGAAACTCTCGGTAGGGAAGTGGTAGTCCAGCGAACGATGTTTGCAGGCGAAGCCATTAATAATGGAAATATTGAAATAACAAACTGATAACAAAAAAAGAAATTTATGAAACGAACATATCAACCATCAAATAGGAAGCGTCGCAACAAGCACGGCTTTCGTGAGCGCATGTCAGATCGGCATGGCAGGAAAGTCCTCGCCCGTCGTAGGCAAAAGGGTAGAAAGAGACTGACGGTATCTGACGAAATGCGTCGCCATAATTGATGCCCAAAACTTTGATTCGATTAAAGGGGCGAACTCTTTTTAGAGAGATCTTCAATGATGGCAAGAAAATCACCGGGGGATGCCTAAACGTTTTTTTTTAGGCGGGGGAGATCCAAAGCTTGGGATTACTACCCCGAGATGGAGTGGTAATGCCGTGCAAAGAAACCGGGCTAAGAGAATTATGCGCGAACTATATCGAAAAAGACGGTCTGAGTTTCCTATGCATGGCGCAATGCTTTATGTATTAAAGAGAAGCAGTGACGACTCTGCCATTGAGTTGGAGATGATTTGGCTATCAAGGAAAGTTCAGATATTTATTGACTCGATTAAATGAGGGGGGGGGGTCGTTGTGTCACATATCTTTATTGCATTTATAAAAACATATCAACGTATTATAAGTCCACTATTTGGAGCACACTGTCGCTTTCACCCTTCTTGCTCTCAATATGCGGTTGAATCTTTTCAACAGCATGGGTCAATTAAGGGATTGGTTTTGTCGATTGTGCGAATATCAAAGTGCGGACCTTGGACTGAAGGTGGCTTTGATCCTGTACCAAATATAGAAAACAACTTAGATGAATAAACGTACTATACTGGCTCTCGTACTGATATCACTAATATTCATTCTGTGGGATGATTACTTGGTATTAGTGGGCTTAGGACCCAAAGAGAGTGATCTCGTAGAAGAAACCACACCCATTCTGACCAACGGAGAGCAGCGACATGAAATAGCAAGTCCTACTGATATGGTTGCCCCATCTTTGAGCGCACCGGATAGGAATTCTATGATAGAGACAATTCCTGGCGATGCAGTAACACCTGATATAGTCGTAACAACAACGGATGAGTTAGAGCAATTTATCATTGTGGAGACTGAGACATTTCGTGCTCGATTGACTACCTATGGAGCAGGGTTGACGTCGTATATAATCAAACCCGAACGTTTATATATTCAGGAAGAAGTAGAATTAATACCCGCTGATAGCCGACCGAGACCCTTCTACAGGTTTTGGACATATGATGGGCCAATCGATACTGATAAGCTAAAATTCCGATTTGGAAATGCAATGTTCTCCAATGGTAGCACTATCAGAGTAGAATCAGGCAGAGAGCGTCAAGTTAGCTTTGTTACCAATTTAAGCAATAATAGCGAATTAGAAGTAATATATACATTTACTGGAGATGGGTTCGGGTTTACCTACGAAGTAAAAACCAGCGGCTTATCGAATGCTTGGGTAAGACCCGATGCCGAGATTTACTGGAAGGGCGGACTGGCTGATACCGAATCCGGTGCCAAACACAAGTTATATGGTACTGCGGGATATTCAATGGCAAATGTTTACTATAGCGGTGACGTTTTAGAAAAATTGAAATTGGATCCAAAGGAAACCGTAATAGAGGAAATGACCAGCGGTCAAACAAAATGGGGCTCGGTGCGGACGAAATATTTCCTGGCGGCATTGATTCCCCAAGGTGGAATGGGAACGGGTGCCTCGATGGAGAGTGTTTTTGATTCAACCTTTGTAGGTAAGGAACATCCAAACCTAATGGGGGTAGGAATAAAAATACCGCTAAAGGGCGGTGATCCATCCCTTCCGGTGTACGTTTATCTCGGTCCTCTTGATGATAAAATATTGATTCAAGTTGAGCCCACGCTTGAGCTTGCGATGACGTGGGGAGTGGGAATAGGGTTTTTTGATGCAATTCTTTCCCCTTTATCCAGAGCCATACTATGGACATTAAAAAGTATTCATAAAGCCATCCCAAATTATGGTGTATGTGTAATACTGTTGTCGATAATAATCAAGATAGTAATTTGGCCACTGACGCGTAAAAGCTATCAATCAATGGCAGCAATGCAGCGACTTCAACCTCAAATGCAAGCCCTGCGCGATAAGCATGGTAAGGATCAGCAGCGACTACAACGCGAGATCATGCAGCTTTACAAATCCGAAAAAGTAAATCCGATGGGCGGGTGTCTGCCTATGTTATTGCAAATGCCATTGCTATATGCACTGTTTACGATATTTAGAGCGACGATTGAGTTTAGGGGTGCGCCATTTGTATTTTGGATTCAAGATTTGTCGATGCCAGATGCAATTATGCAATTACCTTTCAATATTCCCCTATACGGAGCGCATGTAACAATACTACCTGTGATAATGGGGATAACCACATTTTTTCAATCAAAAGCCACGATGACCGATCCCAACCAGAAGATGATGCTTTATTTTATGCCGATATTTATGACATTGATATTTAATAACTTTCCATCAGGATTAACGCTTTATTACACACTGTTTAACATATGGACGTTACTTCAACAGAAATATACTGCAACCCGCCAAACTGCATCGAAGAGTTAAAACGTGGTGTCACAATTCAGATAATTCTCATTGAATATCGAAGGATATAGAGAAGGCGACACAATTGCAGGTGAGGCGACTCCCCCTGGGCGAGGAGGGATTTCTGTAATTAGGCTATCGGGCGAAAAAACGCATGATATTGTGTCAAGGTTGATTGAGCAGGACATACCAAAGGCAGGTGAGTTCAAGGTCGGTTACTTTCATCATCATGGCAGGCCCACTGAAATAATAGACCAAGTAATAATAAGCTGCTATAAAGCCCCATATTCATATACTGGGGAAGATGTAATTGAGTTATCTTTGCATGGCAATCCTGTATTAGTTTCTGCTATGCTTGCTGAGCTATACAGTGCTGGGGCACGGGCATCACAGCCTGGCGAATTTACCTTCCGAGCTTTTATTAATGGCAGAATTGATTTGACACAGGCTGAAGCTGTTTCCGAGCTGATAACATCGACAAGCATAGAGAGTGCTGATTTTGCCTTTCAGAGATTAATTGGAAGCATCAAGGATAATGCTGATATAATCAGCAACCAAATTCTTAAACTTCTTTCCGTTTACGAGATTGAGCTTGATTTCGTTGAAGAAGATGTGAGTGTAGCCTCTAAAGAGGAAAATAAATTTGCAATAGAAGATATTTTAATTGGATTTAATGGACTTCTTACTGGCTATAAGCAAAGCCATAGTATGCAATCAGGGGTACAGGTTGCTTTAGTGGGTCATCCCAATGTTGGAAAGAGCAGTTTATTTAATCGTCTTATAAATCAACAAAAAGCTATTACTCACCACCAACCGGGCACTACGCGTGATGCATTGGATTCAGCTTTTATGATTAATGGTATCGAATTCACCTTGTATGACACTGCTGGTATAAGAGAAAGTGGTGAAGAGGTCGAAAATGTCGGAGTTGAGCGAGCTTTGAAGATTTCAGCTCGGTGTGAATTAATCATTGAGGTCTCATCGGTTGATATTGGTTCTGAGTATAGGTATATTGGGAAGTCTGAGCAGAAAGTAATCAAGGTGATCAATAAAATTGATTTTGCCAATGACTACAATCTGGGCGGTAAACTTGGAGTGTCCGCACAGGACGGAACAGGAATGGGCGCACTGTGCGATGCGATGTACAAATTCGCTATTGGGTCAGAAGCTGTAAGTCGCAAAACGGTGAGCAATGAGCGACAGTATCATTTGATGAAAAAAGCACAGCAATTTGCTACGAATGCAAAAGAGTGTATAGACAATGATAGTCCTCAAGAGATTGTAGCAGAAGAGCTTCGCGCAACCTTGAGTTGTGTTGACGAGATGACGGGGAAGGGGAGGCTTGATACGATATTGGAAAATATATTTTCCAAATTCTGTATCGGAAAATGATGTAAGTGTTCCACGTGGAACATAGGCAAGTTATTAATATTCTTATTATAGAAATGTTAACAGGAGGTTATTTATGAGTTCTAAACAAAAACGCGAACCGATTGACGTACTCGCTGGAATAAAACTATTTGAAAATGTGAATCGTGAGGAGCTTGGCATAATTGCTAATCTGCTCGAGGTCAATACTATTGAAGCTTCAAAAGAGATTTTTCAAGAAGGCGATCCCGGTGGGAAAATGCTCGTAATCGGCGAGGGTACTGTGGAGGTTCAAAAAAATAGGTCACATGGGTCGGGTCGAGTTGTAATTGCTCGCTTTGAGAGCGGTGGAGTAATTGGTGAGATGTCACTCATTGACGGAATGTCAAGGTCAGCAACGGCGGTAGCGATCACGCCAACTACTTATTATAATTTTAGTAAAGCTTCTTTAGAAAGTCTCTTTGAAAATCACAAGGATATTTCCATTAAGCTTTTAAATGATCTGGCAATGTTAATTTCTTTAAGACTACGCAATACCTCTGGATGGTTTGCGGATGTATTTTAGAGACAATAGCAGTTAATAATTATCATGAAAACATTAATGGACTGTGATGTAATTGTCGTCGGTGGAGGTCATGCTGGCTGTGAATCAGCTGCGGCAGCAAGCCGTGCTGGGGCTAAAGTGATCATAGTAACTGCAGATACGAAAGCATTGGGAAGAATGTCTTGCAATCCTGCAATTGGGGGAATTGCTAAGGGTCATCTGGTCATGGAGATCGATGCGCTCGGTGGTATTATGGGGAAAATTGCCGACCAGACTGCGATCCAATACCGTGTATTAAATCGATCTAAGGGCAGTGCTGTATGGTCGCCGAGAGCGCAGTGCGACAGAGAGCAGTATTCTCTCGCTATGGCTGAATTAATATCTGAATATGGTAATATTCAAGTTTTAGGTGGCATGGTTAATAGTCTTCTGATCGATTCTGGTGAATGTCAAGGCGTTTTGCTTAATGAAAAGACTGAGGTTCGGGCAAAGAGCGTAATTCTAACCTGCGGAACATTCATAAATGGGTTAATGCACTTTGGAGATCACCGTGAAGCTGGAGGCAGAATTGACGAACCACCCGTAAGTTCGCTAAGCGCAAACTTGCAACAATTGGGCTTTGTAGTCGGACGTTTGAAAACAGGCACTCCCCCGAGAATTGATGGTAAGTCAATCAATTACGAACTCCTTGAACGTCAAGATGGTGATAAAGAGCCAATATTTTTCTCGTCGAATACGAAAGGATATTTTCAACCACAGGTACCATGCTGGATAACCTACACAAACCCTGATGTTCATGAAATTATCACTGCCAACTTAGATAAATCACCGCTGTATAACGGAAATATTGATGGGATAGGACCACGCTATTGCCCCTCTATTGAAGATAAGGTTGTTCGTTTTAAGGACAAAGAGAGACATGTGATATTTCTGGAGCCGGAGGGTCTTTCAACGGACTGGGTATATCCCAACGGTTTTTCCACATCTCTACCCGTAGATGTTCAGCTGGAAGCAATTAGAAAAATTAAGGGGTTAGAAAATGCGGTTATTAATCAACCCGGATACGCTGTTGAGTACGATTTCTTTCCTCCGCATCAGCTTTATTCCACATTTGAAAGTAAGCCAGTCGCTGGATTATACCTTGCCGGTCAAATAAATGGGACATCTGGATACGAGGAAGCTGCTGCTCAAGGCTTAATTGCAGGGTGCAACGCCGCACATTCGTCACTAAACACTGGTAAAAAGCTATTGCTTGGGCGTGATGAAGCATATATAGGCGTTATGATTGACGATTTAATCACTCGCAGCACAGACGAGCCATACAGAATGTTTACATCACGTGCAGAATTCAGACTAAAACTTAGGCTTGATAATGCTTCAGCAAGGTTAGCTGAAAAGGGATTTGAGTGTGGATTGATTAGTCAGAATGTTCTTGATTTAAGTCGTAAATTAGATTTAGCAGTTGATCGGGCAATTACTGTTCTTTCGCAGATAAAAGTTCGTCACGACACGGAAGAGGTAATGACACTCGCAACTCATTTAAAAAGACCGGAAGTAAAAGTGAATGATGTGCTAAAGTATATTGATAATAGGGTTCTTGATACGTTGGCAGTTGAAGGGTCCAATTTTAGTTTCTGGCAAAGAGTTGAGGCAGAAATAAAGTATGCTGGATATGTGAAACGGCAGCAAAGTAGAATTGATGAAATGGCACGCAATAGGAAAAAGTCTATCCCAACCAATTTTTCATATCTATCTATAACAGGGCTGTCAACAGAAGGCAAAGAAAAGCTGCAGCGCATTAAACCCGAGGATTTAGCACAAGCTTCTAATATTCCGGGAATTACGCCAGCAGATTTGGCAGTAATGATGATTCATCTAAAACGAAATTATTGGTAAACTACTGATAATATGATAGTAACAAACACATTGTCAGGAATTATGTTTAGTGTTGATAACTTGTTGATAACCATCCTAGTCTCTCGCTTATGTTTATTTTTACAAGTACTTGGAAAAGATGTCCACACTTTCTAATATTGTTGATAACTCCTTAAAGCAATATGGGCATTTGATTTACAATGCTAATCAAAAATTAAATTTGGTCTCCAGAAAAATTAATTTACAGGACATCAATAACCTAATAAAGGAAGCTCTTCTTCCAAGCTCATGGGATGTTTGCAATTTAGCTTCTCCAATTTTAGACATTGGTACAGGAGCAGGATTGCCGGGATTGCCCATAAAAATGGCAAATACAGCGACGAGCATCACCTTACTCGATTCAAATCGCCGTAAATGCAATTTTCTGAAAACCGCAATTTCAATCCTCAATTTATCAAATGTGATAGTAGTATGTGAACGAGCAGAAGTCTTTGCTAATGAAAGTGATAACATAACAAAATATCAGACAATTGTTTCGCGAGGAGTTGGAAAGCTTGGTCAAATGTTAGATTGGGCAGATAAGATGCTGAAAAGCGATGGTGAGCTGATTCTTTGGAAGGGCGAGTCTGTGAAAGCTGAATTGGCTGAAATCGACCAAAGTATATGGGAAGAGCCGCAGTATTTATCTTGCAGTTCTCAATTGGTGTTAGTGAGGATAGTGCGTAAATAGAAGTTAAAGTTTCCTGCTAACCAAAACCATCATTGCTGATATCTTCTCCAATTTATTATGCCAACTAAAAATACTCATTACGTCGTTGCGAGGTGCATAGCACCGAAATAATCACATACTTTAAGTTACGAATGAGATTGCTTCAAACGGATATCGGCTTCTTCGCAAAGACGTATCAATTTCACTATTCCCACACACCTGATGTTAAGAGGGAAATTCCTAACATACGAATTTTAATCTTTGCATTGGTTTATATTACAAAAAACAGCCGCTTAACAATCGTTAAGCGGCTGTTTTTTGTAATATAATCTTAATCAACCTAATTAAGGTGTGAAGCCTATTTTAGAAGTACCACTTTCAAAGTTTGCATTGTGTTGCCTGCTTCCAAACGTAATAGATATACTCCAGCAGGAAGATCAGTGCCGTGCAATGTTGCACGATTGTGTCCTGCTTGAACATGCTCATCGTTAAGCGTTTGTACCAATCTTCCAACCGAATTGTAAACAGTCAATCTGACATTTGCTGAATTAGGCAAGAAATACCGAATCGAAGTGGTGCTGTTGAACGGATTAGGAGCCGCTGGGTATAGTGTAACCTCTGTGGGAACCAAGCTTTCGCGATCTCTCGGTACAGTATTTGGATCATTTAACGTAACCGTCCACTCAACGGTATCGACTTCTGCACCGTCATGAACTATTGCTTCTACAGTATAAACACCATATGAGTCAAATGAGTAATTGAGGTAGTCCACTTCGTCATCTTCTTCTTCGCCGTCAACCAACCATCGATATTCGAGTGAATCTGAATCGGGATTGAAAGGTAGCACTGAGAATTCAATTTCACTATCAAGCTCTGCTTCAAATTCTCTTGCGAATGGACGCCACCAATGCACTACAGATCTTACTAATATTCTCCATCTTACAAAGCGGGTAATTTGCTCGTGAAATACCCTGCCTTCAAGGGTATAATCACCACGCAAATCGAACTCATAGGTGATATCAGGTTCATTTCCAATATCAACTCTTCGCCCTTCACGATCAGTCATTATCCATCGATAGATCGGCTCGACACCCTCTATTGCTTGGGTTCTGATGCTAAAATCAATTTCACGTGGGCGACGGACAACCCAGGACAAACTGTCAGGCGAATAACTTTCGATATACCATTCCGCGACGTGGACCTGCCAGTCAACGGTAGATGTTTGTACTCGGTCTGAGACCGCACAGACGACATTCCAGTTTCTGATTTCATCAAAATGCACCAAAGTAGAATCTAATCTCGAAACCTCTTCCTCGTCAACAGTCCAAAGATATCTAAGGCTGTCACCCTGTATGTCTGAGGCTTCTACCGCAAATTGGACAGAATCGTCAATTAATACATCAACTACGATTTTAGCAGGGCGAAAACTATCAATATCTGGGGCGGATTTTTCTGGGTCTATTTTCAGTAATAAGCCTCCGGAATCCATCAATTGATCATCAATGTTTCGCCTTCCTTGACCAACCGTAATAATACCACCATCAGAATGGATTAAGGTGCTAAAAAGTTTTTTAGCATAAAACCCTTTAGAGCCAATTGCTACAAACGGAAAATGCTGATACCATTTTATGTCACCATGTTTATCAACTCTTATGATTATTCCATCTTCTTCCTCATCCTGTCCGTTTCCAACAGCCACAAGTCCACCATCAGGCTCTTCAACAACGGAATACAGTATCTTCTTTTGATCTCCTCTAACTTCTCCAATTTCATAGTTTTTATTCCAGATTACATCACCATTGCGCTCAACATGGAGAAACCAATACCAACTATACCAACTTCCACCCTGACGCCATACATTTTCACCCACCATTGCGAAGCCGTCTCTGTAGGATATTAGACTGTTGAAATTAGCACTCTGTCCATCACCATTTGGTGGTACATAAGGTCTTGACCATAATACCTCGCCTTCATTATCTACGCTAACAAGTATGGCAGCTCTATCATTGTTAGCACTGCCAGCAAGCAGTATTCCCTCATCGGTTTCGCGCATAGAATTAAAAGAATAAATTGGTAAGCCAACTCCTGCGCTTCTGTAATATTCTTCCCAATTCATTTCACCATCGTCGTTGAAGTTCACCATGTATCCCTGATTGCGGTTACGACCTACAGCCACATAAGTACCATCTTTCAATTCAATAACAGCTTTACAGTATCCTTCTCCTCCTGCTCCACCAAAATCTCTAAAGAAAATAACTTCACCCTCCTCATCAACGCGTAACACCCAAAACTTAGGTGGATTTTCAAGAGAGCCCCCTGCTAAAAAACCTCCATTTTCAGACTCAATTATGGTATATAGCAAACCGTTTTCACCAAGAATATTATATGAATTATTGGCGATTTCGACTCCACCACCATTAGTAAGGACTATCCAAGGTCTATAGGTTCTTCCAAAGCGTCCTATCCCATCTCGACCACACATTGCATAGCCACCATTTGATGCCAAGTATATGTCATAAAAATAATCATTGACGCCATCGCCATAATTTACCACCCAGTCATGCGCGGGTTGAGCGGATGCCACCAAAGTAAAAATTACGATAAAAGAAAAAATAATTTTGAGTCTATTCAATTGTGGCTCCTATTTCAAAAACACTATTTTACATACTTAATTTAAATCACCGAATCAAAATATAGTACAATATATACCTGTTGTCAAGTAATATAGATAATAAATAATAAGTTATTTTCCCGCTAATTTTTGTTATGACAGGGGTTTAGTAAGAATTCTGCTCTTAATACCAATGCTCGAAAGCAATTTCGCATGTTATACCGTTTTGCGAAAGTACCTATGCACATTACTTCGTTGCGACGTTCATAGCACCAAAGAAATCTCTATATCAAAGTAAAAAATGGGATTGCTTCAAACGGCTATCGCCATCTTCACTAAAGAGGATTCCATTTTCCTATTCTCGCACAGCCTTATGTATAAGGGGGAGATTTCTAACTTACGAAAATTATTTTTAGCACTGGTATAAATTATTTCTGGCTTTCCAATGTGGAGCTATAATTGAATTGTTAATGCATGTATTAAGGGAGCTTACAAGCGATGTTGGTCTGAATTGACATTCATATACAACAGGTGAGATGAGAATTAGTTACCTCATCTCACCTGTTGTAGTCATATTTGTCTATGCAACTGTTGGAATTATTTCCCTCAGAATAGTTATCGCCATCGAAATCTGCTCTTCGCCAACATTTAACGCTGGGCGGAAGCGGATTGATTTTTCACCACTGTTTAGAACCAGCATACCGTTATCAAATGCCGTATTTCGCAGTGTGTTGCGCATGTCCGTGGTATTGACGTCAAATGCACAAAGCAAGCCCTTACCGCGCGAATTGGACACGATGTCGCTGAACTCATTTTGCAATTCAAGCAAACCCTTCAACAGTAGATCACCCATTTTGGCAGCGTTGTCAACCAATTTATCTTCTTCGATAATTTCAAGATAACGGGAGCACCTGACCATATCTACGAGCGTGCCACCCCAAGTTGAATTGATCCTGCCTGATGCTGAGAAAACATTGTCCTCTACTTCATCAATGCGATTAGTACTGAGGAAGCCGCAGACCTGTGTTTTTTTGCCGAAACAGAGCATATCCGGCTTCAAACCATAATGCTCATATGCCCACATTTTACCTGTTAAGCCAACACCAGTCTGGATTTCATCCACGATGAATATGATGTCGTTTTCCTGGCAAATCGCCTGCAGGGTCATCAGGTATTCGGTGCGGAAGTGGTTGTCGCCACCTTCACCCTGAATCGGTTCTATAATACAAGCTGCAATTGAATCGCCATGGGTCAGCACGGCATGTTTGGCTTGCACGATAGATAGCATTTCCTGACGTTTCAGCTCGTCGTGGGCGATGCCCTCATCGGGAAAAGTAACTTTCGGATTTTCCAATCGAGGCCAGTCAAATTTGGGAAAAAATTCCGTCTTGACCTGATCGGTATTAGTGAGTGACAGTGTGTATCCACTGCGACCATGAAAGGCTTGCTTCAGGTGCATTACCTTTAGATCTTTGTGGAAGGTGTTGCCTGCCATCAGGTTTTTACGCCCCTTCCAATCAAATGCAGCTTTAAGGGCATTTTCAACAGCAAGCGATCCACCCGCTACCAAAAACATGTGCGGCATGTCCTGCGGTGCGGCTTTATCGTAAAATGTTTCAACGAATTCGGCTTTGAAATCCGTGAAAAGATCCGAATTTGTGACGTTATTTCGAGCGGTAAGGTTCAGCTTTTCCATCACATCATCACGTAGTAAGCCCGGGTGATTAAAACCTAATGGGTTAGAAGCAAAACAGGAATAGAAGTCCAGGATTTCACGATTTGTCAGTGCATCATACACATATGAACCGTGACTTTTTTCCATGTCAAGGACAAATTCGAAGCCATCTCCGATCATGTGTTTACGGATGGAATCAATTACTTTTTCTGAAGGTATATTGTTTTTGTAGGTCATAATTATCTCTTTATTTTAGTTTGAGTTTTCTTTATTGAAGTAAGCGGTGAGGACAGACAATCTTGTCTGTTGTTATTTTCGGAATAAAAAAATATCCCAAAGCTCCCGTTTATCGTTCATACATGACTAAAATCATGTATGTACCAATAACTCAAACTTAGGTCTCGCCCTTCATCCAGCCGGGTAGCAGTAATTTTCTAATTTGTTTTGTCATACTTATAATATAATATTCAAAATGTGGGCGGGCTACACTTGAAGCGAAGAAAATATGATTATTCATTGGGAAGTCTATCAAGTCAACCAATATCGAATATCTGGTTAATTATGGTTTATAACTATACTGCATTATCCCAATATTATCATCATCTCGCCCTGATCCCTTTTTTCCACTTGGCTTCCCATACCGGTAAGTAGCCAGCTATTATCTGACAACGCCAATATCCCCCAAGGCTCAAAGCGAACTCTGTTACCATGAAACTCGTGCTCAATCTCGCCATCTATATTAACAATACTTATGAAATAAGTCATCCACGAATCCGTTATTCGCGTAGATGGCTTCATAAACGACTCGCGTTTAGAAATCGAACCGGTAACAATCCAGCCACTAGGTCGATCAGTCATTGATGTAGCCCACACATATCCAAACTCTTCGCTCGTGACTCTGTGCGACCATATTACTTCACCCTCTGAATCTAATTTGAGAAGTAAGCCGTGGGTTAATTCATCATTTACTGCGGCTTGTCCAAGTATGTACATACCTCCATCATCTGCAATTTTCAGTTCTGAAGGTAAAATGTCTGGTTCCGTCAGATCAGGTTTGTTCCAGATTAAGTCACCAGCCATAGATATTTTCGTTAATGCCAAGGATCTTTTTTCACTGGTAACGCCTAAAGAATCAGTGACTTTTTCATCGGTGAAACCAACGATAATGACACTTCCTTCAGAATCTACTGCAAGTCCAGTCGGAGAGCCAGTCATGCTCTTAGGATATACTCGGAGAGATTGTTTGCCAAAAATTCCATCTGTACGAAATAAATACGACCTACCTTTATATTCATCCTTCCCCCGATCAGATACACCACTTACTACGGCTCCACCTGTTGCGATTGGCTCAACCACAGAAACAGATGCCCCTTCACCAAGTCGAATAATAAGGGTATCGAGGACATTGCCCGCCAAATTCAATCGATGAATAACTAATGTATCGATTGTGCCAGTTGAGGCAGGGGGATAAGGAACTATCCGGCAGCTTATAATAGTACTGTCGTTCAGCAAAGCAATTCTACCTTTGGTGCCTCGAAGTTTGGTTGACCAAATCTCTTTACCCGCAAGATTGGTCTTTAGCAAGACACCGCCCCCCTCCTTCGGCGAGTTATATATGCTACTATAGCCTGATGTCACAATCGTTGAATCGGGTAACAGGATAGACTGTACGGCAATTTCACGATGTTGAGCATCGCCATAAAAACGGAGGTTGGTCGTTCCGACCACTTCGTTTGGAGCAGCTCGTTTTTCGTATGCCATTATGGTAAAAACTATTATGGCGAGAATGCTGATGATTAGTACTATAAAACCGAGTACCATCCCAGTAATACTACGTTTCTTACCTGAAACCATATGCTCTTGGTTGTCAGAAGCAGATCTAAATCGATGAATATATTGTAAGGATCTTATAGCATAATATACCGCTACAATACCGGCGATAAACGAAAGTGATGGCGCAATAAGAAAAGCTACCACTATTGGCACCTCGGAAATCGTGCTGGCAAAGTTTGCCAATAAGAATACCAAAAAAGCAACGATGCTTGCGATCAATGATCGGTTTGCACCAGGGGCAGTGTTAGATTTTATTCCGTTAGCCAAAGTCAATTTACCTCTTAATTATTTACTGAGACAGACAATATAACTTAGTCCTCTTCTCTAAAAGAACACCAGCGAAATCACAATAAACACAGGCACCAAGAACACCAGCGACCAAAGAATGTAACCAAAGAAACTCGGCATTTTGACCCCGGATTCCTCGGCTATTGACCTCACCATAAAGTTTGGTGCGTTGCCAATGTAAGAAAATGCACCGAAGAAAACTGCTCCAACCGAAATTGCTTTTAGATTGGAAACAAACGTCGCCGCCACAACTTCTCGTCCATCCACCATTCCACGGAGCATCTCGGTAATAGTTGCCTCGGAAAGTCCCATTCTGCCGAGTGAGAAGTTGAAGAAGGTCAGGTAGGTAGGTGCATTATCGAGAAAAGCTGACAGAATACCAGTTATCCAGAAATAATGAACAGGTTCGCTAACCTGTTCGACCAATGCTGCCATAGCACCATCTGTGCCCGCCTTCAACATTGCCAGCATAGGGACGATTGTGGTGAAAATTCCTGCAAACAGGTAGGCAACCTCTTGAATCGGAAACCATGAAAACTCGTTGTCTTTGCGCAGTTTTTTCGATGTCGCCCATAGTGATAAAACTCCCATAGCAACAATTCCGAGATCCCGAGCTACATTCTGGAAATGAAGCTGAACTTCATAAATGTTGATATGACCGGGCTTCCAAGTTCCGGACAACAGTACTAAGCCCACTATCCCGCCAAGGAACAGAAAATTGACACTGCCTTCAAGCCTGATTGGAATTTTTTCATCGTCAGGGTTAATATGTGGGCTTTCTCGGCGATAGAGAATGGTATCGAGCACGTAAAAAATCACCAATAGTAATACGCTTGCAAGTAGGAAATGTGGCATTATATTAAATGTCCAGAAAAACGGTACTCCATGTAAAAAACCCAAAAACAGTGGTGGGTCACCGAGTGGAGTGAGCGAGCCTCCAATATTAGCAACGAGAAAGATAAAAAATATCACTACATGCAACTTTACTTTACGAAACTGATTCGCCCGCAATAGTGGTCTGATCAACAACATCGCCGCACCCGTTGTTCCCATCCATGACGCTAATAATGTGCCTATTAAAATTATTAACAAATTGACTATCGGTGTCCCAACCAAAGAACCACGGAGCATAATTCCACCGGAAACTGTGTATAACCCCCAAAGCAAAATGATAAATGGGATGTAATCAATCAGGTAAATATGTATAAGTTCATACACCGCTAACCCTTTATAAGCAAACAGAAAGGGAATTATAAACAGCAATGCCCAGCAAGCAGATATTTTTGGAAAATGGTGATGCCAAAAATGTGGGGCTAATAATGGCATAAGTGCAATCGACAGCAATATTCCTAAAAAGGGGATGCCCGTCCACAACGGCAGCTCTTTTGCCATTTTTTCCGATGCAGCATGAAATCCGCTATGCCCTTCACCGTGATCTTTCGCATGACCAGAATCATGTGTAGAGTTTTGATGTGATTCGTCAATTTGATGAGTTTCTGTATGGGCAGGCTCAGAGTGATCGCTTTCGGCGGCATGTGTAGGTGTAATTATAAATATGAAGTAGCAAATTGCTATCATCAATAAGGATAAAAACTTAAATGTGTTGTGGTTAATCCTTGATATGGTCCGATTGGGTAAATAGTGTTTGCCCAAGCTAATTCCCTTTAAGAAGAGTTAATACTATTAAAAATGTTTGGTCCAGAGCAACACCTTATCGTAAAATGTCTATGCGTCAAGACCGCATAATAAATATCGATTATTATTTTGACGATAATGAAATTGGTGATGAATGCTGTCCTACCACAAATCCGATTTTATCAGAACTGGAATCTACAACTTTCATCAAGGGACCTGGAAATATTCCCAATTTTAAGATGCCAACTACGCATATCACGAGCACCAGCATATAAGCAGGTGTGAGCTTAACTTGCAATCCGCCTGAATCAGCTTGTGGTTTCATGAACATATAAACCACTATGCGCAAATAGTAAAAAGCGGATACTACACTCATTAAAACGCCGATTATTACGAGCACGATCAGATCTGCCTTGATTGCAGCTGAGAACAGATAGAATTTCCCGAAGAAACCAGCAGTGGGTGGAATCCCAGCAAGTGAAATCATAAACAGTGCCATTCCACCAGCAATCCAAGGGTGTGATTGCGAAAGTCCCCTATAGTCATCAATCTGATAATCACCCTTTTTCACTGCCGAGTTGATGAGTATAGCTATAGAAAATGCACCGATATTCATCAAATAATAAGCCGTCAGGTAGAAAAACATCCCCGATGCGGCATCATTACGAATGTCAACATTTGCAGCAGCGATAATGCCAATCAACAAATATCCAGCGTGGGATATACTCGAGTATGCGAGCATTCGTTTGATATTGCGCTGAGACAAGGCGATAATGTTTCCGCCGATCATCGTTGCAGCGGCGACTATGCTGAGAATAGGCACCCATACATCTCCCATACTGGAAAATGCCCAACCAAATAGCTTTAAGAAGGCAATCAGTGCTGCAGCCTTGGGTCCAGCGGACATGAACGCTGTTACAGGTGTAGGTGCTCCCTGATATACATCGGGCGACCAGAAGTGAAACGGCATAGCGGCGACTTTGAATAAAAGGGCAACCATAATTAATCCAATTCCAATCGTCAAGTGGATGGGTGCGAGAGATGACGTAGAGTAGCCTTGAAGAGCAAGATTAATTTCGGCAATACCGGTCTGCCCTCCCGTGGCACCGTAAACCAGTGCAATTCCGTACAGGAGGAAGCCAGTGGAAAGAGCGCCAAGCAGAAAATATTTTAGAGCAGCTTCGTTTGAGCGTAGAGATTCTGTGCGATAGCCTGCCAGTACATAGAGTGCAATTGACATCGTTTCTAAGCCCATGAACAGTGTAATCATGTTTTCGGCTGATGCCAGAATCATCATGCCAACGGTTGACATCAAGATCAAGCTGTAATATTCACCAAGCCGATAATTTTGACCAGTCAGATAGTTTCGTGAGATTAATGCGGTTAGAAATGCTATTACCAGAAGTACAATTTTAAAGTATATAGTAAAGCTGTCCGCCGATACCATGTTACCAAATGCTCCTCCCGGTCGAGCATCGGTCAGCAGGGCAATGACAATTGCGATTAACAATCCAATGGTAGTAATGCCTTGGAGAACAGATTCACTCCGAGTAAACCCAGTATCAACAACAATGACGATTAGCGCAATAATTAGAACCATTATCTCGGGGGCGATAATCATTATATCCGCTGAATTGAAAATGAAATTCATATCGAAAATTATGCTCGGTTAATATTAGAAAATTGCATATATAAATGGTGCTACCGCAGAGCCCTCAGACAATACTATCAGCAAGCTAAGTAGTAAAATAAACATAATAATTGGTGTCAACCACCATTTTTTTCTAACTTGCAGAAAATCCCAGATGAGACTTAGTTTTGAAAACATTTTTTACTCTTTTATAATAATAATAGCTATTAGTACGGCTTGTCTATGCGCGTACTTGGACCATCTACCTCAACTTTTGACCAGAATGAATCACGCTTATCATTCCATTTCCTGTCCAGAAGGTCTTTCCCGATCAAACGTAAAAATAACCCCATAGGTGTAATTACCAAGAAAAATGTAAGTGCTAAGATCAGAAATGTCATTACAATGCTCAGCACATTCGCAAACGCCATCCACGCACGCTCGATGGGAGCTAATATTATCGGAGCTACGAGCCCGCTCAAAATGAAAAACGAGGCAACGCCGGCAATATAGGGTGCTGCGGGACGACCTTTCCAATATAGCAGTGCTGCAATCAGCACGAGAGGAATGGTCATAACCATTGCGAATTTTCTTAGTTCTTTATTGGACTTTCTAACTTTTGACATTTATCCTAATTACTCACTTACAATTAACATTAAACAGTCGATCAAATTTACTTTCTGACCACAACTACATATAATAACGCAGACTTATACAAATATCCACACTTAAGCTTGAGATAATTCAAGAAGCGTTCTATTTGTCTAATAATTTATTTAATACCGCTGAAAATAGCACAAATATCTCAATCAAGCTCATAAATTTTGCGCCAGTCAGCATCGTCCTTAAGAGACTCTTGTTCTTCCTTATATAGCACACAGTTTTCGAGAACCAGCACATCCATTTCTGTACGCATAAAGCAAAGATATGCATCCTTTGGGGTGCAAACTATGGGCTCGCCACGGACATTGAACGAGGTGTTAATGATAATGCCGTACCCAGTCAACTTTTTGAACTCACTTATCAACCTGTGGTATCGTGGGTTATCTAACTTGTCAACCGTCTGAACCCTCGCTGAATAATCAACGTGAGTTATCGCCGGTATATCACTGCGCGGAATGTTGAGCTTGTCTATACCGAAGAGTTTTTGCTCTTCGGTTGTCATGCTCTTGCGCCTGCTCTCTTTAACAGGTGCCACGAGCAGCATATAAGGTGATTCACGGTCAAGCTCAAAATATTCGCTCACATCCTCAACGATACACGATGGAGCGAACGGTCTAAATGATTCACGGTATTTTACCTTTAGGTTCATGGTTTCCTGCATTTCGGGACTGCGCGGGTCGCCGATAATACTGCGTCCACCCAAAGCGCGTGGACCAAACTCCATTCTGCCCGTGAAAAATCCGATCACCTTTTGATCGTCAATATTCTTTGCCAATGAAGGGTAAAACTCTTTGTCTTCCATTCGATGATAAGGAAATTTTTCTTCTTTCAGCCACTTCTCAATATTATCATTGGAAAATTCAGGACCGAGATATGAGCCCAACTGAATATCTCGCTTGCCGTCAGCTTTTCTGGGATTGTCGAAGTGATGATAGTGAGTATAAAGTGCTGCCCCAAGTGCGCCCCCGGCGTCTCCGGCAGCAGGTTGAATCCAGATGTTATCAAAGATGTTTTCGCGCAATACCTTGCCGTTTGCGACGCAGTTAAGCGCAACTCCCCCAGCAAGACAGAGGTTTTTATGTCCGGTTTCCTTCCTAACGTGTCGCGCCATGCGCAACATTACTTCCTCAGTAACATCTTGCACCGACCTTGCGAGATCCATCTCAACTTGAGTCAAGGTCGATTCAGATTCTCGCGGTGGTCCGCCGAAGAGATCGTGAAAAGCCGGTGATGTCATGGTCAAGCCCTGACAGTAATTGAAATATTTCATATTGAGCTTGAACGAACCGTCTTCCTTTATGTCAATAAGGTTGTCAAGGATTTTCTGTACATAAGTTGGCTCGCCATAGGGAGCCAAACCCATAACTTTATATTCACCCGAATTGACCTTAAAGCCAGTATAATATGTAAATGCTGTATATAGCAGTCCAAGGCTGTGAGGAAACTTCAGCTCATATTGAAGATCGAGTTTGTTATCAACGCCTTCACCCCATGAAGCGGTTGCCCACTCGCCAACGCCGTCCATGGTAATGACTGCGGCTTTTTGGAACGGCGAGGGGAAGAACGCCGAGGCGGCATGGGATTGATGATGCTCGGGATAAAAGACGGTGCCGTCAAAGCCCGTCTCTTTCTTGATCAGGTCGTCCATCCACAGTTTTTTCTTTAGCCAGAGTGGCATAGCTTTCATAAATGAAGGCAGTCCAAATGGTGCATAAGCCAGATAAGTTTCAAGTAGTCTCTCGAATTTTAGCCAGGGCTTATCGTAGAAAACTACATGATCAAGCTGATCAGTGGTAATTCCGGCTTCATTCAAGCAATATTCTACCGCATTATTTGGAAACCGGTGGTCGTGCTTTTTTCGTGTAAAACGTTCTTCCTGGGCGGCGGCGAAAATTTTGCCATCGCGCATAAGACAGGCTGCGCTGTCATGATAAAAGGCTGAAATGCCGAGTATATTCAATGCTTTTCTATTTATTTAGGTAATAATTTTATTAATTCCAACAATTTGAGGTAGAAGTTACTAAATCTACTAACAGCAGTCAACTTGCCAATCTAATTTACTTGACTATAACCCAATTTTCCTAAACAGTAATGATGCTGCATACAGAAAATGTAAATAGTTGCTTCTGGATCAAAAGGTTATCGAATTACAAACTAATCAGCGGGGATTCTCAACTCAATTATTGACAAAAATTCGTAGCTGCAGGAAAAAGGGATAGCCCAATAGCAATTTAACACGTAGTAATCTTATCTTATGCCTTGAATTTAGATAAACTCAAAACGTAGGACGTCGAAGATGATTGTAACGCGAAAAGTTCAACTATTTCTGTGGATGGTGATTTTTATTGGTCTGCAATCTCCTAATTTTTCGTTTTCAGGGCATGGGGGTGATGCTCGTGCCGCCATTGGCTTCAGGGATTTTCAAGCAATAGATGTTCCAAATGATGGTGGCGGTGCTATTGAGCTGACCTGGGAAGTTATGCCTGAAGTAATGACGAGCAAGAATATTGCAATTACTCGCAGGAGTTCCAAAAGCAGCATCTGGGAAATAATTGGAGAAGTTCCAACATCCACTGAAAACTTCATCGACGAAAGTTGTACAAATGGCGTAATGTACGCTTATCTACTACAAACCGACTCCTACACTTCAAAAGAACTTACCAGCATAAGCAGTCGTGCCTCATGGTTTGACATGCAAAAAATCAATCTTCTAATTCTGGCATTAATTGTCCTCTCGGCAGTGGTTTACTATGTATCTCAAGCGGGGACCAAAGACATGTTCATCCGACGCATCTCCGGATTGCAAGCGGTTGAAGAAGCCGTTGGGCGTGCCACTGAAATGGGTCGCAGTGTATTATTCATACCTGGAATTCAAGATTTAGATGATGTTCAAACCCTTGCTGGACTGACAATTTTAAGCTCGGTCGCCAAACTTACCGCTGAATATGAGACGAAATTGGATGTACCGGTTTCGCGGTCAATGGTGATGTCCAATGGTCGTGAGGTAGTCAAGGAAGCTTTTCTCTCGGCTGGCAGACCCGATTTTTATCATGACGGTATCGTACACTACGTAACCGACGAACAGTTTGGCTATGTTGCCGCAGTTGATGGCATCATGGTGCGCGAGAAACCGGCAGCTTGTTTCTACATGGGTGCATTTTTTGCGGAATCTCTAATTCTTGCCGAGACTGGAAACCATATTGGCGCAATTCAAATTGCGGGAACTGCAATGCCCACTCAACTTCCATTCTTTGTTGCAGCTTGTGATTATACTCTAATTGGAGAAGAGCTCTTCGCAGCTTCTGCTTACCTATCAGGTGATAAGAGAATGATTGCATCCCTAAGGGGACAGGACGTTGGAAAAGTAATAGCTATGGGATCAATCCTACTCGGTTCGATACTGATGACATTCGGTTCAATTGCCGGTGATGGAGTTTTCATGAACTTGGCAAACGGGTTCAGACGACTGTTCGCCCTAAACTTTTAAGGATGTCCGCTATCGAAATAGACAAACAAGTTCGCCAATTCTTTGACGATGAGTTTAAGCTCAAGTCATGGCCAGGCAAATATGGCAAACAGGTTATCTGTTTGAAGCTGATTGTAGAGCACTTTGAGTACGACAAAGAGTATGACGGTACGCAGACCAAGGAAATCTTGAACCAAGCCCACACTTTCAACGACCCGGCTTTGCTCAGAAGAGAACTCGTTTCCTTAAAGCTATTGGATCGAACTCCGGACGGCAAGAAATATTGGAGGATAAAATCGTAGTGCATACCAATATACCTTTCAGAAAAATAAAATCAATTAAGGAATTATGAGACGCGAAATACCTTTATTAATTACATTTATCATCGGCACCGCACTCGTGATGGCGATGTTCATTCCTCACAAACCATTTCCGCAGCTCGACAGTGAATTTTCAATCTGGTTTGACATTATTGCTGTATTTGCCTTTATTCTCGGCGGTGGAAATCTGTTGCGCGTCCATGTTGACCGCATAACGCGTAACCATGAGGATAAGAATTATAGCTATGTTACCATCATTGGTTTTTTGTTTATGCTGATCATCGGGCTGTTCAAGGTTGGTGGCGATCCAGGGCTTACCGGTAATTATATCGCTGAGGGGACATGGTTTAAGGTCATGTATGACGCTGTGTTCACACCTTTATCGTCAACCATGTTTTCGTTGTTGGCTTTCTTTGTAGCCTCCGCTTCCTACCGTGCCTTTCGCGCCAAGACACCTGAAGCCACCGTTTTGCTGATAGCAGCTTTTATAATTCTTGTAGGCAGAACCCCACTCGGTCATTATTTAACATTTTGGCTACCGGACTGGCTTAGTTTTTTCCACATACCTAACCTTTCTGCATGGATCATGGCGACGCCAAACCTAGCTGGACAGCGTGCGATCATGATTGGAATCGCCTTGGGAATAGTTTCCACATCGCTTAAACTGATACTTGGCATCGAGCGCAGTTATCTCGGGTCGGAGAAGTAATATGGCAAATAAAGAGACAAACTTCGTCGACAGGATGCAAAAACTTGATCGGCGAGTAATTTTTGTACTGATCTGGTTGGCAGTAGTCATCCCAATGCTGATGAAACTGGAATTCCCAGTCAGACCATCACCAGTTGTTGAGGGCATATTTGACAAAGTGGAATCGCTTCCATCTGGATCAATCGTGTTAATGTCCTTCGACTACGGTCCGGCGACAGTGCCAGAAAATGAACCGATGGGTGATGCGTTGTTGTACCACTGTATGCTTAAGAATCATAAGGTATATATCATGGCTTTGTGGCCAACAGGCGAGGCTGAGGCTAATCGTGCTATTGAGCGAGTGATCACCAACAAGTTTCTGGACAAGAGATACGGTAAAGACTACATTCAACTCGGCTTTAAGGCAGGCAATCAGGGCCTAATCAACGCCATTTATTCCGATCTTAAGGGCATGTACACAACCGATGCTGCGGGTGTTGATATCAATACTTTTGCAATGATGAAAGATGTAAACAAACTAACCGACTTTGACATCATACTTGGTGTATGTTCAGGGCGACCGGGCTTGAAGGAGTGGGTGCAATTCGCTGGTGATCGTGGCAACATTCCTGTTGCGGGTGGAGTAACGGCCGTTGAAGCCCCCCTGCTTTATCCCTACTATCCAAGTCAACTGTTAGGATTGATGGGCGGGCTGCAAGGTGCCGCAGAACTTCAGGCTGCTTTGGGGAATAAATATCCGGAATACACAGAATACGTGAAAGCTTCTGCAGGTTCGGTCAACGCGGTCCGAAATATGGGTCCACAAACGATTGCTCACTTGGTAATAATCTTCTTTGTAGTAATTGGTAATATTGGTTTCTTCATACAACAGAGACGTAAAAAGCAAGAGAGGGTAGGATTATGACAGTATCTGAATATATCGTTCTCTGGGTGGGTGGACTGCTCACACTGATGATCTTCAGCTTTCTGTATAAGGACAACCCATTTTATAAATTTGCCGAGCATCTGTTCGTAGGAGTATCTGCGGCTTATTGGATGGTAGTCGCTTTTTGGACTACTCTAATCCCCAATATGATGGGATATTTTTTCCCAGGTATATTGGGAAAGATCGCCACTAACCCCCAAGAAGCTGAAATGGTGATGAGTGCTATAACTGATTTACCGATGTATGCACGACTATTGCGTATAGTTCCATTGATCTTTGGTCTGTTCATGCTGACGCGTTTATTGCCCAAGGGAGCATGGCTCTCGCGTTGGGCGATGGCGTTTATTATTGGATTCTCTGCTGGAACGAACTTGACGCGGTTCCTGCAATCCGACTTTGTAGCGCAGATAAAATCAACTTTAATCCCGCTGATCGTCATCAACAACGGCTCGTTCGACTTCATCGCCTCAATGTCCAACATCGTAATAGTGTTTGGTGTGATCGCTGCTTTGATTTATTTCTTCTTTTCCAAAGAGCACAAAGGTTGGTTTGGGAAAACGGCTAAGTCCGGTATCTGGATTTTGATGGTAGCGTTCGGCGCAGCGTTTGGCTACACGGTGATGGCGAGGATATCGCTGTTGATAGGGCGGATGTCGTTTCTTGGTACTTGGATAGATAGTATTTTTTAATACAATCTCCCTTGTCATGCCAGCGAAACAGTATGTCCGAGAACGCCGAATTTGCGAGGAACGCAGTGACGAAGTAATCTCTATCCTTCATGTTAATAATGAGATTGTTTGCAACCCAATCAATCAGCAGATCACGGAGAACAGGAAAAAGCTTCTCTTCTGGAGGGTCCCAAGGTTTCATTAGGTAGTAATCAACGCCTAATGTATTGATGGATTGAATAGCAGCGTCAGTGTCTGCATATGCTGTTAGCAAGACTCTCCGTGCATTTGGATAGATCTTGATTGCCTGTTCTAAGAATTCAGTGCCCTCCATTTCGGGCATTCGTTGATCGGTCAGAAACAGGGCGACTTGCATATCACGCTGTTTTAATTTATCAACTGTTGATAATGCCTCTGCACCCGAATAGGTTTTTATTATTGAATACTGTTTGCTGAACTTACTTTTTAAATCTCGTTCAATCGCATTACTTACCTGTACTTCGTCATCAACAGTAAGAATTACCGGTTTTGCCAATTTAATTTCCTAATAAAGTATAATGATTTGATTAGTCACTATGAAATTTTCGTTTCAACTATTTCTATGGGAAGCCTAATTTGGAAGCATGTCCCACTCCCTTCGGATAAAATACTTATTTCGCCACTATGCTTCTTGACGATTATGTTGTGACTGATGTTTAACCCGAGCCCCGTTCCTTCGCCAGGTGCCTTAGTTGTAAAAAATGGATCAAACACTTTTTCCTGAATGTCTTCCGGGATTCCAGGTCCATCATCCTGTATCTGAACGACAACCCACCGATCTTCCTTAAAAGTTCTAATGGTAATCTTGCCTTTACCCTGCATTGCTGCAATCGAATTGTCAATGATGTTTGTCCATACTTGATTGAGTTCGCTGCCATATACTTGAATAAAGGGTAATTTTTCGCCGAATTCTTTATTAACCGTGATTCCATCTTTTAGCTGATTGCGCAGTATTACTAAGGTATCATTTATACCATCGTGAATGTCAACAGATTGTATCTCTGCATTATCCATATAGCTATAGGACTTCAGCGACTTTACTAAATCTGTAATCCTTACGGTGCCATGCTCTATTTCTTCTAATAAGCTGTGTGTCGTATATATACCGGTCATTGATGACAAAACTACAGAAAATTGTTCTGCTGACAAATTATCTGCAAATGCCGACAAATCACTTACGCTAATTTGAGAGTTGACGAGCATAGGTGCGATGAGCCACGGCTGTTCAATGTCGGCATCTTCCAGCCATGTTTCGATCTCGCCTTCAAGATCACTTCGGTCCAGGGGATCTAACTCGGGCTGATTGTTAGTGTTATGGTAAAGTCTTTTGTTAAAGGATTTGGAAATATCCAATTGCTCTTCTGACAGCAATATACTGCTCAATCCAAACATCAGTCCTTCAAAGTTTGAAGCTATCTCCTGTAACTGTTTTGCACCACGTAGGGATGCTGCAGCGGGATTATTTAACTCGTGTGCCATTCCCGCACTAAGCTTACCGAGAGTTGCCAGTTTTTCACTCTGCCTCAGCATTACCTCTTGCTGTAGATATGACAATTCTAATTCTCGGTTTTTTGTAGGAGGTTTAACACAATATTTTTCTGTTTCACAAAATGGCTCAGAATGAGAAAATTGGTAATAGCTATACAGATAATATTTACCATGAAAAACAAGAGAATAACACCACCAGAAAGATTGGTACCTCTATCCAAATATGGATCAATAATACCACTAAAAATGACTAACAAAACATAAGCGATAAACCAATACATCGCATTCTTAAAAGGCAATGTCAATAGCGCGACAATAGAGGCAAAAAATCCCCAGATAATCGCTACGCTACCATTTATGAATCCACCCAAGGCAATCATTACTATAAATGGCAATAGCAAGGTAATGAGAATATGAATGAAGTGAAATATCTTGAAATTATTATTATTGTATTTAAGTGACACTAATAATATAAAGGTGATTATCGCATAAGAGATTGGAACAATACCCCCCACCATTTCGCCAAGTAGTAGGTATATTATTCCCCAGATTGTGGCCACGACGCTCATTACTATAGCAGTTACAACGCTTATATACTTCTGGAGGCAAACCTCTTCACTATCACCTGGATTCACTCCAATTTTAGCGATAGATGAGAGAATTTTATTCCAGAAGCTAATTTTTTTGTGTACGGTCTTGTCCAATCGTTATACCTATTTACAAATTATTTAAGAGAGTAAAAGCGGAGCCAATTTGGCTCCGCTTTTAAGTAGATATGAGTCCAAATGTGCCTTTACTTTATTAAAAGCATCTTCCTTACCAAAGTAAATTCGCCGGAAGTTATTCGATAGAAATACAGTCCCGCTGGTACGGCACTGCCATCAAAAGATAGCTGGTACCTGCCCACAGGCTGATTTTCGTTTACCAACTGCATAACCTCACGTCCCATAATGTCAAAGATTGACAGTGTGGTCAGCCCCGCTTCACGCAGGCTGTACCTGATTGAGGTCGAAGGATTGAATGGATTAGGCCAATTTTGCTCTAAAGAATATTCCATCGGCAAATAGCTGTCCTCAGGCGCGGACAATGTTGTGATTATAAGCTCCACTTGAACTCGAGTCGCTGCACCCTCTGCATTATGGGAAAACTCAATTATCACAGCATACTCGCCAGTGTCAAGCTCGGCGGTTGCAATCATAATTTCGATTGGCACGGTCTCCGCTGCAAACAATGTGTCTGAGCGGGGCGAGTAATTAATCCAACTGGAATTTGGTCCCAGCTCTGTGACATGCACAAAGTCGCCATCACTCTTATCGACAACAATTGCCATGACCCAAACCAGGTTGTTCCAGCGAGGCGTGATAGTCATTCCACCCTTGCCACGAGATCCCTGGGGCAGACCAGGCAATGTGGTAAGGAATTGAATGTCTCCTGTCTCGGGGTGCATTTTATGAATTGCAAAATTATCTGTTCGAGCGTCAGACGATACCATATATAAATTATACCCATCTGGATCATCCCTAAACCAGGCAATTCCGTAGTTCCTCAGGTAATTTTCACGATTAATGGGATCTCTACGTCTAAAGTCTGCAAGTTCGACCAAAGCAGAATCACCTACTAACTCAAACTTAAAGAGGTTATTAACAGTAGATGCAACCCAGAAGTTGCCCTCATTGTCAATAGTGAGATTATGTGGTGGTAAGTTTACATCATCTGGTATAGCAAAGCTGTTGACAACTTCAAATGTAACCGGGTCAATCTTCATTATCGATTTATCGTCGAAATTCGCTCCGTATAAAAATCCTTCATAGGATACCAAATTTCTAAGTCCAGTACGGGAATCGAGAATAGGCTGTTGAATTCTCTCTGTAAAGTTGCCCCATTTATCAAACTTGTAAAACCAACTGGTATCTCTTTCGGCATCACCAGGACCACTAACGATCCATTGGTTGTTAATAAACGCAATCCCCTGTAGCTTCATGTCATCGACCGAGTCACTCGCTGACCACTGCAACAGCGGGTCCCACATTTCATCACGATTGGGATCACCGTTTCCATTTTCGCCATCTTCCTGCTCAACGATATAGATAAACTTACTGTCGTATATCAGCGTTCCATCACCATCATTTGACAGCGTAAATCCGTCGCTGAGTGAATCGTCAGCGTTCAATTGGAAGCTGAATTCTGCTACGTCGATATTGAACTCTGGGTGAAGCAGAGCGAAATCAACGAAGGTTGTCTCTGCTTCGACAATATTAAAACCTTCACCCTCATTGACATTGGTAGAGTCATTAAAACCCAATTTAGAAACCGTTACGCCATATCCTTCACCGATAAGAATGTCATCGATGTTAAACATTCCATTTTCGTCGGTCCGTCCCCAGAATCCTCTGGTGGTTGAAACCTGAGCTTCAGCAATAGGCTCGCCAGTTGAAGCACTTGTTACGCGTCCGGTAAGAATGCCGGTAATATACTCGGTAGCATTGGTGAATCTGATCACAAGTTGGTCCTCTAACACCGATGCGCCTGCAGCGTAATCATTCCAGTAAGTGTATTCCAGACCGCCGCTGTCATCAAGGTTGCCAATTCCTATTGTTGCATAGGGCGTATCATTTCGTGCAGCCCGATTTTGATTAGTAACGTCCTTATATTGATAATCGATGATTCCATCACCCGTATAGGTCGGATGGATACGGACATCATAGAGAATAATCTCAAATGTTTCATTTACTCCACCGCCACCTTCAACAAGGCGCTGAACATCATTCCACTCGATAATAAAACGACCATCTTCTTCATCATGGTAATAAATTATTTCACCCCTCCTTGCCAAAAGATTATCCCAGAAAATCGCAAGGTGTGCATCTGGACCCAAAGCCTGACCAATATGACGGTTGCGGAATGATGCTAAGCTATGTTGATCTCCAAAGGCAGCCCAACCGTTTGAACAAATAGTAATCTTATCAAACTCTTCACCATAGTATTGAAATACGAATGGGAGGTCAATGACTTCGCTCTCATCTGAATTATCTGCGGTATCCGAGATGTCTGCTGGAGTACCGTTAAAATCTCTGTCATCTTCCTCAGGGTCAATTTCAATCCAGTCATATGTAGGGGTCAGGTCCCAACCTTCATCGTTTGAATCGAAACAGATATAACCGTATTCGTCCGGACCAAATGGATCGCCTTCGCCGGCATTTAAAATTTGGATTGTTACAGCAGATTGATCGTGGAAACCGGCTTCAGTGGTAGAGCTTAGCTGTAACTCTACTTGCATTCCGGGAATGGAAAATATGTGTGCACCAATCTGGTAAGCCGGATCATCGCCAAGTGCGATTGAGCTTTCGCCCGGCTCCAATGAAGGATACTGACCATCTCCATTAATAATTCTAATCACGTCGTTTTCGCTTGACAGAGAAGCTGAAAAAGCATCAATTGCCCGACTACCGACGTTGGTTACTAATATATTAACCCATTGAGCTTCGCCACGCTCTAAGTTGTCACCCGCATATTCAAATTGAGAAATGACCAGTCTTGGTGCTTCGACTTCAAAGACGACCATCGAACTCCAGTTCATCTCTCCATTTGCGGCGATAAATTCTACCATAATAGTGCTCTCGTCAGGTGAATCAACACCCATGACCACAGCAAACTCAATTTCAACCGCTTCCCCAACTTCGGGGCTCGCTTCTATGACAACAGCATCTTCAGAAACTTCAGCCCAAGGTGAATGTGATATGGCAGTAATCGATACTTCGCCTTCGGGCACACCAGTACCAAAATTCATCAGTTGAAGGCTTAATGCAAAGCTTTCGCCGGGGTTGGCGATGTTATCTCCATCACCGCCTTCTTCATCGTTCAGCATCCAATCATCTGCACCGAGATACAATTCATGCTCAACAACATCGGTAGAACCGAGATACGGTTTGGTATTATGCTTTGTGACCGTCACCATCATTTCGCCTTCGGACATGGCAGATGATGGGATGCTGAAGCGAGCATCGCCGTCAGCGTTGGTGTAAGCAACATCATGTAGTTCATCACCTTTGAATAAGCAGACCAATGCATACTCCAGTGCCGATTCGTCTTCTTCGATTTCGACATGAACAATATAGCTGCTCTGTCCAAGCGAAACGGTTTCAGAGTGCTCGACCGTGATAATCTGTGGAGTGCCTGTCCAGATGTGTGTGCCGGGGTCGCCCATCAGGTTATTCCAGTCCATGAAACCCATATAAGCTCCATCAAATCCTTGATAGGCGCGCCACAGCTCAAATTTGCCCATATTCAGACCCCAGCCAAATGCCCATAGACCATGCTTATACATTGCAGCGAACGTTCCGCCTGCCATAATATTATTGTATTGAACATGTGTCTGTGGTGTCGCGGTACCTACTGCACCAACACCACCACCGCGGGAGCGCAGAAAACCTTCAGTTCGACTAATTTCGTTTATAAAGCTGCCTGTGTCACAAGATATCGCAATCACAGGTGGCCAGCGTCCGTCTCTGTTGGGGAGGTTTGCAATCTCATTCATTGGGTAATTATTCATGCGTTGATACGCTCTGTAGATAAACGCTGATATTCCCCAATCAAATTGTTCACGCACAAACGGTTGATTACCACCAATATTTCCGTCAACATTATGAAAGTATCCATGTACTTCTTCATAACCAGCTCGGTAAAGCGTCTGCTCGGCATATTTTGCGACGAGCACAGTTCCTAAACCGTTGATGGGGTTGCCAGCGACAACAGCACCATGCTCAAACCAGTTATCATCATCATCGAGGTTTTCCATCCAGGGATCTGATTCGTAGCCAACCAGCTTTCCAACTACAATTTCAAGCTCATTGCGGCTCGATACAGAAATTCGTCCAATTGCGAGGTCGGGCAGCGGATCGTTACCATCGGTACGAGCGTAATTATAATCTCCAAAACCCGAAGCGGCGGCAAGATTGATCGATCCACCAGAAACGTCTCCAACCAGAGCTACGAACTCTACAGGATTATCCCAGTCCTCATATGCCTCATCAATAATTTCGCTTATCAGTCCTGAGTTTGCGTTATTACGCACATGAGCTACAACTACCTTGTGCCCTTGGCGTTGTCGCCATTCAATTAGTGGGGCAAGCGTCTCATCTACGCCATTCACCTCTGGAACAATGTATAAATACGAACCACTTTGCAGATCGTCACGATCTGGTTCAGGAGGTGGATTTTCGACAAGATGTCTCAGAATCTTGTGAGTATATGTCGAGTGACGAACTCTGTCGGGACGGCGCACGGGGTTTATAGCTTCACCGTTATCATAGACAAGCTCAAAATCAAAGCTTGTGTTTACCCTTGTTTCGCCGGTGCCGGGATTATATTGCAATGGAAACATTGTAACCGTTACGAGACGATTACCTCGCATGATTGCCGGCTCAGCGATGGATATTGCTTCAGGTGGCCAGAACCCATCATGCTGGAGGAATTCGTCAGCAGGTTTGCCCGAGAAGTCATAATCAAACGATCCGACTTGCTCAGGAACGATAAACGGCGTATAGGCGTTTTCGATGTGCGAATCAACATTGTTTACTCGCAGCTGAATTCTTGCTGAGGGCGGAACGAGGATAGTTCGGGAAACGATAGGCAGCTCGGGCCAGCCATCTTTCCCCGTTAAAGCTTCATCTTTTAGACCGAAGCGATCATAGTTTTGATTATCTCCCGCTATTTGCTGTGCAGTAATAGTTGGAATTTCCAGCGACATGTGAATACGAGAGGCATCATCTTGAAGCATTATTTGACTGACCAATTCGGATGATATGTTTTCCTGAACAGGGGTGTTGACTGCCAGCGTTAACGCCGGAAGTATAAGAAAAAGAGTAAAAAACAAAGCAATCAATTGACGCTTGGGCATATTAGGCTCCTAATGTACAAAGTTAGTTTGGGCAATTTACTGGAGATATATTACTATCCACTTGTGATTATACCTATTAATATCATATGTTGTATGTAAAAACATCACAGAAAACAATATAAAAATTCAGGGTAAAAATAGCAAGGCTTGTGTGTTTCTTTGTTATTTTGGGTATTCTAAAGTTATAGTGTCAGACTAAAATCTGTTTGATCGTGTAATATTTTGGTTGCTCGACAGAGGTTGGAAAACGCTTATACAATAATCTTATAGACTTACTCCTCCCCAAAATCTTTGAAAACGGAAGCCAGCAATTGATCAACCGGTGCGTAGCGATCTGACAGTGTTACACTGTTTTGCGTAGCCAGCAAAGATGCGGTTTGAGCATATCCCATCAGACTGTGCTCGGGCGGTTTAACGCCTTTGTTTGCTATCTTCATGGCTTCAAGGTCAAGCGGAATATTGCTGGCAGCAAGAACATGCGTACTGCGATACTTTCGCCAGTTATGCGGGTCAATTCCAGCGTAAACATAGCTGAAGGTTTGGCGCAAAGTGTGGGTGTAGGCACTTAAAAATTTTGCTTTCGGACCATCGACCAAATTTATGAGATAAATACCATCATCGTTTAGCCAATCCTTTATGCGTTGGTTAAATTCGACCGTTGTCAAGTGAAAAGGAACGGAGAAATCGTTGAAGGCATCTGCGTAGATCACGTCATACAGTCACATTTGAAAATGGCTTTTGGTTAGGGAAGTACGAAGTTACCCAATCGCAGTGGGAAGCCGTTACAGGTAGTAATCCCTCGGAATTTGAGGGTGAGAATCGACCAGTTGAAAATGTATCATGGGATGATATTCACGAAGGTTTTCTTAATGAGGTTGATGACGGTTTCCGCCTTCCATCCGAGGCAGAGTGGGAATACGCCTGCCGTGCGGGAACAGATACACGATTCTACTGGGGTAATGATTACAACTTTGAAGAAATAGAGGATTATGCCTGGTACGGAGGTAACGCAGATGAATCAAATGACGTGGGACAAAAGCAACCAAATGCTTGGAATCTGTATGATATGGGTGGGTAATGTGCGGGAGTGGTGTGAGGATTGGCGTCACGATAACTACAACGATGCACCTGCAGATGGTAGTGCTTGGATGGAAGAGGGTGATGGAATTGGTCAAGGTCGCTCAAGGCGGGGTGGTGCGTGCCGTTTCGATCCCCAAGAGTGTCGCTCAGCTCATCGCTCTTTTGATGTCCCCAATGCGAGAAGCGAATATATAGGCTTTCGCTTAGTATTAGTTAGAGAATAAATTAACAATATAAGGAGAAACAAATGGCAGGAACAATTAACAGGGTATATGGTCAAGCATACAAAATTCAAGGAATAAATGTAAAGCTAGACACGGCGATCAGCACCAGTTTACTAAATTAAAACATTAGCACTTTGGTACAAAGCGCGACTGCGGATTGGAATTGGGCAACAAATTATGAGATACTGATCTTCAAACCAGGATCAGGTGCTGAAATAAAATTAGCATCAACATTGGGCAGCGACACAACTTTAAGAATCAGGTGGTGTTTTGAGTTCGAGATTATTGCAGTTACCGGTGCGCCGCTTATTATCCGAGCTTCAGATATGTCTTTCGGTAAACCTACCTTATCTGGTTTGGGTGCAACTGCCGTAGTTGGCGAGAAGATGTACCTCAATGATTATCTGTATATTCCAGATCTTGCAACCTGCACGATAAAGATCACTAACAAGTATAACATAATTAGCTATCAGGATTACCCGCTTGATGACCTGATCCCTGCACCAGATTATGACCTGCCAGGTGTGCTCGGAATGCCGCATTTGGACGAGGGTGTTAATGATATCGAAGCGTTTGGATTCAGAAGAAGATTTGGATGGACAGGACCATAGTCACTCGGTAACATGGTAAAATACTTACCGTCATTGCGAAGAGAAGCACTTACCGTCTTTGCGAGCGCAGCAAAGCAACCTCCCGAATCAATAGGTTGAAATTACTTCGTCTTCCCGACATTTTGCGACGGGATTCCTCGCAAGGACGAATGGCTTGTATCACGATGGGTGGCTATACACACAGTAGTGTAAGCGTCCCCGCCTGCGGCATACACACGCAAGGAGGCGTATGCTACTGCATTCCCACGCTGGAGCATGGGAACGAGACTACACCGAAATAGACCGCTAAATTTCTAAAATAATCCTTGTTGAATATTCATATCTATGCATTTGATTAATTTCTACTTTAAATTAAATACAATGAATTATAGAGTCAACATAATATTTTTGATGGCAATGCTCGCCGTATCAAGCGGCTGCATCAACGAGGACATCCCTCCCGAAAACATCGTAGCGCGAGTAATGGACGTTATGCTCTCGACATCCGAAGTCTCGGCGTGGGAGGCATCACTGCCGCACCCACCTTCGCAAGAAGCACGGACGAACTACATACGTCATTGGGTCGATGAAGAATTGCTCTATCAAGAAGCGATCAAGAATGATCTGCTGAACGATCCATGGGTCGCAGAAAGAGTGGATGAATTGGTCAGGTCGCTGGCAATAGCCCGATATATGGAAAAGGACATCATGAAAATGACCCGACCCACTCCCACACAGGTCAAGGAATACTATCAAATGCACTCTTCTGAATTTGTCTGGGAAAACCTTCATCTTGTCATAGACTATTGGCGATGCGAAACCCACGGCGGGATGGACAAACTGCGGGCAAATCTCCTGCGAGGAAATAATAACTCAATCTGGACAGGAACACCAAATGGTCTTGAACACAGTCGGATTACCATTAATGGCAAGGATGACACAGATCCAAAGCTTTGGAAAACAGTATCTAAACTAAAAGTTGGTCAGGTGTCAACCGTGCAGAATATTCTGTCAGCTTACTGGATATTAAAATTGGCTGACCGATTTGAGAAAGGCGATCCAAAGAGCATTGACGAGGTACAGCAGGAAATTTCTGCACGCCTGATGGAAGAGTCCATTCGCAACCGAAAAGATGCCATCATCCAAAAGCTGATCGACGAATACAGTCGGGATGGCAGGCTACAATGGACGGACATCAGCCTGCCGGTAACAATAATTGATCCTACCGGTACGCCCTAATATACTACGAATATACGAATTTAGTGGAGCAATCCCACTATTAGCATGAAGACTGGAGATTGCTTCGTCACCCTGACAATTCCATGTTAAGAATCATCGCAAATTCAGCACTCCGGCAACCGCTGTTCAGTCTGTATATTTTAATATAGAAAAATTATTACTATATTCTAATGGGTCAGGCAACAACAAGCATTTAATTCATAATAATAAGAATATAATAATTAGAAGATATGATTTTTAACAACATCCGTATTTCCATTTTTACCGCAATTCTTTTGGTGATTTCGCTCAGTTCAGTCGGATTAGGCGAAGAAATAATCGACAGCATCGCTGCCAAAGTGGATGATGAAATTATCCTTGAGTCAGAAATTGGGTATGGAATCAGCACAATGCTGCTCGAAAACGAGATCAAATACCCCGATCAAGCCCAAATCGACGAACTTAGAGCACAAGTTCTTGAGTCATACATTTTTCAAAAAGTCCTGCTCGCAAAAGCCATCGAAGAAACACTGGCAGTTGAAGATCGAACGGTAGAAAAGGAGTTGACACGCAAACTTGATAACCTGATAGCCCGAGTCGGTACGCAAGAAAAGCTTGTGGAATATTTTGGCAAAACACTTCGGCAGATAAAGCGTGAAATGCGTCAGGGCGTTGAGGACGGACTATTAATAGAAATGCTCCGGCAGCAGAAAATTAGCAATGCCAGAGTTCGTCGTCAAGATGTCATTGAATTTTATGAGTCCAATATCCAGGATTTTCCTATGATGCCAGAACGGGTTGCACTTTCGCATATTCTGCTGCAGGTAGAAGCATCAGATGAGGCGATTCAAGCGGCGCAAGATAATATCAATGATGTGCTGCAACTTATTCGCGGAGGTGCTGATTTTGACTCAATGGCAAGGATTTCCTCGCAAGACCCATCTGCCCCGCAAGGTGGCAGGCTCGGCTTTACCAATAGGGGCGATCTTTTTTCCAGTTTTGAAGAAGCTGCCTATGCTCTTGAGCCTGGTCAAGTGTCGGAAGTTACGCAGACGCGATACGGTCTGCATATTATCAAGCTGATTGACAGGCAGGGTGAGAGGATATCAACGCAACATATATTGTTTCAGCTTGCTCCAACTAAGGATGACTGGACAAGAGTTCGCGATAAAGCATTAAGGATTCGAGAGGAAATAATTGGTGGAGCATCTTTTGCTGAGTTTGCAATCGAACTATCTGATGATGAAGAATCAGCCAAAAACGGTGGTAAACTTGAGTTGTTGCCGTTAGAAAATATCCCCGAAGATTTTTCGAGTGTAATTGCTTATATTGACATAGGTGACATCCCCGAACCATTTGACTCTTCATATGGCATTCATCTGATACGCCTCGATGAGAGAATTAAATCACGTAAACTCAGTCTCACCGATGACTGGCAGACTCTTCAGATGCTGGCTTTGAACACTAAGCGCGAACAGATTTTTTCAGAATGGGTGTTAGAGCTTAAAGAACAGCACTATATCTGGCCATAAAGTCAAATATTATTGTATATCTAAATACACAGCCATAATACTATCGTATCACGTAACTTCGGGAGCGTCCTGTAATGGGTTGGGCTTGGTAAACTATTTATTAATAAATCTTTAATAGGAGATAACATTGAACCGCTTTTTGGATCGATTTATTAGGGCATTGAGAATAATCATATGCATTTTGGTCATATCACTACTTCTTCCAAATCTGTTAATGTCAGCAGAGGCAACCGGAAGCACTATTCGGATAATAAATTCTACAAGTGAAGCGATTGAGCTTAACGTAACTGTAGGCGAGCTAAACATTATCGAATCACCTGAGTCTGACCAAGTTACGTTGCTCATTGAGGGAGAAACTCACGGTGCAGAACTTGGAATGCCAGAGCTTCCACACATTACACGCCTAATTGCTGTACCTTTTGATGCAAATGTTACCGTTGAGTGGACTTCCGATGTGGATCAAATTCTTCAAGCCAATTCGCCAATGATAGTATCACGCACATCCGAAAGCGGTCAGTATCAATTTCCTCAATCCACAAGAATCAGGGAATCAAATTGGGTTTTCCCCGAGAGTGAAGTTGAAATTGGTACTCCGGTAATTATGCGCGGGATACGGATGGTCAACTTGACCATAAACCCGGTTCAATATGATTCACGGACCAATGAATTTACCATTCGCAAGAATTTTAACATAACTTTGAAATTTGATCGCGAAGATGCAGAAAATGTAGTTGTAAACCCCCTCCGCCCACGCCCATCAAAGACGGCGAGGAAACTGGCAGCCCGCATGGTAATAAATCCTGAAGATATTTCGGAAATAACCGCCGAAAGTAATGGTACTTATGTATATGTGATCCCAGATTACGAGGGTGTTGCCGAGGCAATTGCACCTCTGGTGAATTGGCGGCTTCGTCAAGGCTATCCCACACAGATTATTACTATTGAAGAGGATGCCAGTAATGTTGATGTGAGACGGCTTATACAGGACGCATATTATGAATGGGATATCCCGCCTGAAATGATTACCCTGGTGGGGGAAGCCGATTTGGTTAATGCTGATTTCATGGTCCCGACTTGGGATGTGGGCAGACAGTTCATGTGGGAAACTGACTATAAGTATGTCCTTCTTGAGGGGGATGACCTCTTACCCGATGCAGCGATTGCTCGAATATCTACGGTGAGTGTGGCGCAGTTACAGGACATTGTTGCAAAAATAATGAACTATGAAACCGCACCCGATATGGAAGATCCATCATGGATGAGGCGTGGTGCAGTGATGGCAAACGATCCACGTACAGGTTATTCTTCGGTATATCTACAACGCTGGGCAAGGGCAATGATGTTAGAAACGGGATTTACCGAAGTTGATACATTTTTGTTTATCCATAATGATGTTCAAGGATCTGGTCATGATTTTATTGAACGCAACCTTAATGAAGGAATAAGTCTATTTAATTATCGTGGTTGGGGACAATTTAATGGTGACTGGAGGATTAATGATGCTTTTGAATTAAACAATGTAAATAGAATACCATTTCTTATTTTACCTACGTGTAATTCATGTGATTTTGCAGATCATATCATATCACCCTACAGCTATGCAGAAGCATTTCTCTGGGCAGATGGTGGGGGAATTGGGGTTGTTGGTTCGAGTGGGTTTACACACACAAATTACAATAACGTATTTGACGGTGGTGTAATGAATGCTCTCCTGCGCGATGATAATTGGCGTTTGGGCTGGGCAGTGAATCAAGGAAAGCTTGAGCTTTACAGGCACTTCGGTCTATTCAATGATGTTGAAGACCCGCAAGTTCGAAATTTGCTGACATGGGAAGCTCATGCTTATCAACTGAATATCATCTCAGATTGTGGTACAGAATTATGGACAGACATTCCTCAGCAAGCGGATGTTACTCACCAAGAAAGCCTAAACATTGGCGAGAACAGGCTTACATTTTCTGTTGTTGACTCAGAAACAGGAGATCCAATTTCTGGTGCGAACATTACTCTGGTGCGTGACCTAAGAATTTTACGTCAAAGCGAAACAGGCGTTGATGGCAATATATTGTTTACCTTTGAACCGGGTGAGCTTGTGGAGGGAGAGTATATGCTTAGTGCTTCAATGCACGACATGATCCCTTATCTTGGTGAAATTTCGGTTATTGACCCCGACAAGCATATTGGCTTATCCAGCATTATTATCGATGACGACGGAGCGGGAATGAGCAATGGTAATGGTGACCGTGAAGCCAATCCCGGCGAGACGATTGAGCTGAGGACATATATCCGTAATTTTGGTGAGTCGGAGGTCGAGGGCAGAACTAACGTAATTTTGCAGTCGAATTTTGGTGACGTGGAGATTGCTGAAAACAGGGTAGAGCTTGAATCCGCACCCGCAATTGGCGACAGTGCATTGGTGACATTTATTGTGGAGATTGGTTACCATAATGACGATCTTGACAGATTGGCATTTCTATTGACCGTTTCAAATGGAGACGATTCATGGGAGTCTTCGATTGCGTTTAACGCTGCTACGCCCAATCTCGAATATGTAACTCACACATTTGAACCTAACCCATTTAATGCCGGGGATACGGCATGGGTTGAAGTTACCGTGAATAACATTGGCTCACTTGACAGTGAAGAGTTAAACGCAGTGCTTGTTTCTAACCGTGAAGTTATCACCGTTTTCAATCAAAATAGCATTTTTGCTCCTGTTGAAGCCGATGGCGAGGAAAATGCCACTGCCCGATTCTGGATATACGCTCATACGTTGACCGTGCCGGGTACACCGGTGAACATGACGATTGAAATTTCCAACGAGGCTGGGTTCAGTGATCGCACCGAGTTTGATTTCGTAGTCGGTGCACCACAGGATAACACGCCATTTGGTCCCGACGATTATGGATATGTGTGTTTCGATGATACGGATGAAGCTTGGGAAGAGAACTGTCCGGTGTATGAGTGGGTTGAGATTGATCCGGCTCTCGACGGTCCGGGAACGGACACCGAAATCAACGATCTTGGCAATGAGGAAGACTGGAGCGTTCTAATTGATTTACCTTTTGATTTTCAATATTATGGCAATAACGAATTTGATAAATTAACCATTTGTTCCAACGGTTGGTTCGCCTTTGGCGACCAGTCCAGACTCTCAGACTTTCAGAACAGGCGCATTCCGCCCGCCCTTGGACCCTCTGCTCAAGTATGCGTTTTTTGGGATGACTTGGTAAATTATGTTGATGAAGAGGCGAACAGAATCGGTGGAGTATATTACTGGTACGACGAGGAAAATAATCGCTTCATAATAGAATGGAGCCAGATGCGTCGCTATATCGGATTGGATGAAGAAGGAGTGCGTGAAGGTGGCTTGAACACTTTCCAAGCGATAATTTACGACCCGCAATTTCAGCAAACATACACTCAGGATGGTGAGATTGTTTTTCAATATCAAACGGTAAACAACGATCCTGAGGTTGATCCTCTGGAATTCGACACTCCCTATGCCACGGTTGGAATAGTAAACCTGAACGGCACTGCTGGCATGGAATATACTTATTGGGATGAATATGCAGCGGGTGCGGCAGTCCTTGAAAACGAACGAGCAATCAAGTTTTCTACTGTGTTGCTTGTAGTAGTGGGTTATGCAGAGGGCAATATAACCGATATTGAAACGGGTGAACCAATTCAAAATGCCGAGATACGCGGAAGCCTCGGAGCATTTGGCTTAACCGATGCAAATGGCAACTTTTTTATGAACAATATATTAATCGGTGATGACTATGACTTCACGGCATGGGCTCCCGGTTATAATGACTCTACGCGGTTTGGATTTGACATTATTGAAGGCGACACCATATCGCTTTCCTTTGCTCTGCGTCATCCCGAGTTTATCATTTCCCGCGACAGTATAATGGTTGGGCTGCAGCCAGAGTTTGAATCCACTCAAAAGATTATGCTGGAAAATGACGGAAACGGACCGTTAGTATTTAGCAGTCGATTTGATTATTGGGACGATGATGGTGGTGAACAGTGGAGCAGATTAGCAGATTTTAACGCCTCTGATTTAACGGGGGATGGTCGCATACAGGGTGTTGACTACCTCGGTGATGATTTCTGGGCGACGGGCTCGAACAATCGGAACAATCCTAATAAGTTTTACCTATTCAATCGAGAAACAGAATACATATCATCAGTTGATCAACCTGGCGAGTCAGCTTATGGCTTCAGAGGTACTACTACCGTTGGTGATATAATTTATGGCGGTGATGGAGCTTGGATCATCGGTGTCGATGCCGACGGTACAATTGTGGACTCGATTCCGGGACCTTTCGATCTTCAACGGGCGATTGCTCATGACTATCAGGGTAATTTTTATGTTGCTAACAGCAGAGATGAACCAATTGTGCTGATCGATCACGAGGGAAACAGGCTCGGCGAATGGCAGACAGAGCTTGACATCTGGGGCTTGGGTTATCTGCGGGATGATCCTGACGGCTATCCGCTGTATATTGCGAGCCGTGACAAAACTAATCCGAACCTACAGGTACCTTTTGCTTTGGTAACTAAGTTTGATCCGGTCGGGGGAGATAGTCGCGTTGTGACAGCTCTCGAAGGTGAGCTTGAAGACCGTGTTGCCGGTATGGAGATCGTGAACGAATACGACTTTAATAAATGGGTCATGGTAGCGATAATGACCAATCCCAACGGTGACAGAGTGTCAGTTTATGACATGGGTCCCAACACAGATTGGGTTAGTTTTGAGCCAAGATCGGGTGTTTTGCCTCCAGGTGAATCGAGAGAAATAGCATTTGTTATCAGTGCTGCAGGTTTTGATGAAGGCGAATTCGGCTTGATCTTAAACTACATCCACAACGCTGAGGGTTTGTCAACTCAAATTCCGATTCGGATGATAGTTGACGAAGCTGCGGGAACGAAGGATGACATTTCGTTGCCTATAGAGTTTGGACTATCGCAGAACTTCCCCAATCCATTCAACAACCGCACGGACATCAGCTACAATCTGGATAAAGCAGGCTGGGTGAGCCTGACGCTGTATGATATAGCTGGCAGGGAGTTGATGAGTCTTGCAGAAGACTACCACGAAGTCGGCTCATACACCATCGGTTTGGATGCCGGTCAACTGGTGAGCGGGCTGTATTTTGCAAGATTGCAGTCGGGTGGTCGGACAGCTTTTATCAAGCTGGCACTGTTGAAATGATGTAGGCAAAACCAACGCACAAGTGTCATTGCGAGGAATGAAATGACGAAGCAATCTCTTTCTAATTTATTGTAGGGGATTGCTTCGTTGCGTTTTGACCACCAACCTTTTATTGCCTAAACTAAAATTAACTCTTACATATCACCCTTTAATGTCAATATATTTTAGCGTCATTTGAAAAATATATAATGGAATTGAGATGAAATATATCGCATTATGTTTGCTGTTTGTCGCTATTAATGGCGGATTATACGCCCAAGATGCAGAAAATATTGAACGGGTTGGGAGACTTTACAATTACTGGGACAAGATTCACGATGTCGCAGTTATTGGTGATCTTGCCTACGTTACAACAGGTTTTTCAGGATTACAGATTATGGATGTTTCGGATCCAGGCAATCCAGAAATAATTGGCTTTTGGGATGACAATCTAGGGCACGCGGCGTCTGTAACTGTATCTGGAAACTTTGCATATCTTAAGACCAATAACTATGAACTGTATATTATTAACATTGAAGATCCTGAAAATCCAGTTAAAGTTGGATTCTATGAATTTGTGTTTCCTGGAAGGGGCCTTTCTGTTCAAGGTGACTATTTGTACATAGTGGGTAGTAATTCTCGTGAGCCGGAGAGTATTAATTTTTTATATTTGATATTAGCAACCCTGAAAATATAGAAGAGGTTGGTAACTTTGCAACTGGTGGAGACGCAAGGGAAGTCATAGTTTTGGATGACTTAGCATACATAGGAATTATGGGAATTGGCATGCTTATATTAGACATAAGCGATCCTGAAAATCCTGAAGAAGTTGGATCCTTTGATACTCCAGATGTTGTATTTGGACTCGCAATATCAGGTGACTACGCATACATTGCGGATAACAATTTGCATATTGTAGATATTACCGATCCAGAAAATCCGCAAGAAGTCGGAATATACGATTCAGCTCAATATATCAGATTTGTCAAAGTTTCTGGAGAACTTGCCTATGTTATGGACCTTGATTTTGGTATGCGTATACTGAATATTAGTGATCCTGAAAATCCTGAGGAAATTGAGTACTATGAATCGCCTTTAAACTTATATATAGCAGCAGTTTCTGAGAACCTTGCATACATGCCGAAGATACCAGGTTATGGCTTGATCGTCGTGGACATTAGTGATCCTGAAAGTCCTGAGGAAGTTGCAGACTTCAAATTGTTGCATGGTGTCAGCGATGTTGCAATATATGGTGACATTGCTTTTGTGGCGAGTGAGATTGGTGGATTGCGTATTGTGGATCTGTCTGATCCTGAAAATCCTGTTGAAATCGGCAATTACGAATTGGAGGGTAGCACGCAGAGTATTCTCATTTCTGGCGTTTATGCTTTTGTGATAGTAAAACAAATTGATGGAAATCACATTGCGGGTGGGTTACATGTTATTTCCATTAGCGATCCTGAAAATCTTGTGGAAGTTGATTTTTTAGATTTACAGAGAACGATATACAATATCGCTATATCCGGAGATTATGCCTACTTGACATGCCATAGGTTGAGGGGTCACGCATTGATTATTGTCGATATATCTGATCCAGAAAATGTAACTGAAATAGTAAATATTGATACACTAGGCTATGGTGCTATTGTAGCAGTTTCTGGCGATTATGCTTACTTGTCAGACGGGGGAGGATTATACATATACGACATATCTAATCCAAGAAATCCAATAGAAGTAGGTAATTTTGGAAGAGGAATTGGTGGTGTATTAGCTGTTGTTGGCAACTATGCATATGCCAGCTCAGTCAATGGATTACTGATACTTGATATAACTGATCCAAGGAATCCAGAGGAAGTTGTTTCTCTGGAAACATCCAGTGGGTTTTGGGCTATCACAATATCCGATGATCTTGCATACCTATCAGGGGGACAAAGTGGAATGAGTATAATCTCGATCATCGATCCAGAGAATCCACAAGAAGTTGGATACTTCAATACACCTGGAAATGCACTTGGGACCAGCGTACTTGAAAATGGGTTGATATATTTAGCTGATGATACTAATCTTGGGGTCTACCGCTTCACTGACCCAAATGCTGTGGATGATTCGACAATTCCATCACCATAAAAATACAAGCTATACGCCGCTTACCCCAATCCGTTCAACGGACAAACCCGCATCCACTACGACCTCCCAGCCTCAGCCAACATAAATCTATCAATCCTCGACATCAACGGCAGGACGGTCGATGTCCTCGAGCAGGGGATGAAAACTTTCGGGCAACACCAACGTATCTGGGATGGTTCCGGCTTCGTTTCAGGGACGTATTTTGTACGTTTGGATGCAGGTGGATCAGTATATAGCCAGCAGACAGTGTTGATAAAATAGATTACGGCAAAGCGTCTCGGCATGGCGTATAGAGCGGCTGACGGGACTCGAACCCGCAACTTCCAGCTTGGGAAGCTGGTACGCTACCAGTTGCGTCACAGCCGCTGACAAACATTAATTTAGATTATCATACTAACTTAAATTATTGGTAATTGCAAGATGAATATCAGGCCGGATTGACCTTCGCTTTATACTCTTTATTCGCAAAATCAATCAAGTCCTGAAATGTATTGCAATACTTCCCAAATTGCTCTTCACGCGCTGTAAAACCGGTTTTATCACCATCAACAAACACTTTGGATGGATAACTACTGCTATTTGGACCTGTTAGCGGAGCGTAAAACATCTGCGTCCATTCTTCAGAGGGTTCTAAATTAAAGGTAAAAGTACAGTCGTACATACCGGGCTCAGGCACTTCTTCAGCGCTCTCATCATCACTGCTTTTCTGCATAGCATCAGTTGGCTCGAATGATGCGGTGATGAATACTTCGCCGTGAAATTCTGATTTCACTGATTTTTCCATTTTCTTTGTCATTATAATTCCTAAAATTAGTTGAATTTCAAATATTAATTAATTATTGAACTTCTAGCAAATATATGCGGTTTGTCTTGTATGTGTGTGAATGAATATATGCTCATTTATTCAGAGCTTGACACCCAATCACAGTACAGCCTGTGCTGCTTATCACCATTAAAAAAATCAGAATGGATAATATAATTCTTGTGAAATTTAACATTCATTCACCTGCTAATATATATGCAATAATTAAAATGTGTACTTTTCTAAAGTCTCTAACTCAACACCTCTAACCAATGATTGCAAATAGTAATAAATAAAATCCAAAAAAAGTCGCGGAAATTGCTACTGCGGTTGCATCAAAGAACATTCCCACCGCTGTCCCAAATGTCACTTGATTTTCTTTTATCCCAAACAAATATATTGTTCTAATCTCTGACCAAGGGATTCTTCTTGAATTGTCTTTAACCTGGCTATTTGATGCTTCATCCTCGGAGAGTATGATGTACTCGTTAGGCATAATTTCCGATATTTCCCCCTCATACATCATCCCATTTTCGGTAAATATTTTCACATAATTGCCAGTAATACTTTCGTCAATAAAGGCGCATTCCTGCTTATCAAATATCACCCACTTGTCCGTTTCCATACTCTTGCCAAGTTTGTAACCGACAGCTGTGCAGCCCAAGCTACATATCCCAGTTGCAATAATTAAAATTAATATTACAATTCTGGGCATTTTACCCCCGAACCTCCACCGGCAATTCAAACTTCACCCGCTCAGTCTTCCCCTCCATAGTTTCAACCGTAGTATCTGGAAAGCGCTCCCGTATAAAATCTATCACTCCCTCAACAAGCACCTCGGGAGCGGAGGCTCCGGCAGTGAGTCCGATTGTGCTCACGCCATTAAGCCATGTTTCGTCGATTTGATCTGCGCTCGCGATCAGATAAGATGGTGTGCCCATGTCCTCACCAAAATCGCGCAGACGAACTGAGTTAGAGCTATAATAGGCACCAACCACCAACAACAAATCCACTCTTTTTGACAGTTCCTTTACCGCCTCTTGACGGTTCTGAGTGGCGTAGCAAATGTCCTTGATACCTGGACCTTTTATGTTTGGATATTTTTCTGTCAGAGCATCGAGAATATCTAAAGTGTCGTTAACGCTCAAAGTAGTCTGAGTAACGTAAAAGAGCTTATCAGGGTCATCAACCTCCAATTTGCCCACGTCATTAACATTGGAAACCAACAACACACCGTGCTCGACTCTGCCCGATGTACCCTCCACTTCAGGATGTCCGGCATGTCCAATCAAAATAATCTGTCTGTCCTCAGCCTCGGCTCGCTGCGCCTGCCTGTGAACGCGCGTTACCAACGGACAGGTAGCGTCGATGATACGCAGATCGCGATCCGCGGCAAGTTTTTCTACACTTTCTGCAACGCCATGTGCCGAGAAAATGACGATTTGACCTAGTGGTATCTCGTCAACTTCCTCGACAAAGATTGCCCCTTTTTTTCCGAGACTGTCAACAACGTATTTATTGTGGACAATTTCATGCCTAACATAAACCGGAGAGCCGTATTGCTGGAGGGCTCGCTCAACGATTTCGATGGCTCTGTCAACCCCAGCACAGAAGCCGCGAGGTTTTGCTAATATTATGCGCATAATCTATAAACTTTTTCTAACATTAATATTCACGTTATTGATGGTATTATTACTAATTATTTACTTACAGGATAAGCTATTGCCTTCCAATTTACTCAGAATTTACTATATTATACGATCAGTTTACAGAAAATTAATTCTACAGGTAAAATATTGAACATAGAGCGTGATATATCGGCTGACGGTCAAGCCAAAATTACTTTTGAAGTTTCCAAAGACGAACTTGGAGACCGGCTGCCCAAAGCGATAGAGCAGTTTCGGCGAAAAGCAAATATTCCCGGGTTCCGACCAGGCAAGGCACCACTGTCGGTGATAAAAAAGCGTTTTGGAGATGACATCATCGCTGAAAAAGCTGAAGAAATTGCCAGAGAATACATGATGGAAGGGTTAAAAAATGACGATTTGAAACCCGGAGGCAAGATTACCATTAATCTAGTTCATTTTGGCATCGATGAGGATCTGAAGTTTGACGTCGTATTTCCGCTCCAACCAGAAGTGGAGTTAAAGAACTATAAGGGATTGAGCGTCACCGTGAATAATGCAGAGGTTGATGACAGTGATGTAGAGAGCGAATTGGAAGCCTTCAGAAATGACCACGCAGTGCTGCAATCTGTAGATACACCTGCAAACGCTGAGTCAAAGGTGACGTTGGAGGTTGTCATGGTTGATCCATCTGGGCTGCCGCTGATTAACGCCAAATCCAATTCGATGAATTTTACTTTCGGAATAGATATGCTCGGTGCGGGCACCGACGAGCAATTGCTCGGTATAAGTGCTGGCGAAACGCGTAAAATCACTGTTCGCAACATCGATAGTTTAATCCAAACTCCGACACAATCAAAAATTATTACGCCTGCTGAGGCGAGCCAACCGGCGAGCATATCCGGTGCAGTTACAATGTATTCTGTGGAAGCGACAAGTGTTAAGGTCTTGGAACTGCCAGAGGCTGATGATGACTTTGCCAAGAAAATTGATCCTAACTTTAAGTCAATTGATGATTTGCGGGAAATGATAAAACTGCGCATTTCCGGGTTGATAGCTTTCTCTTATCAGAAGTTATTAAGGACACAGCTTATCAATAAGCTTGTCGCCGAAAATCCGTTTGTCATCCATAAATCAATCATTGATAATTTCCTCGAAGAAAGCATGGAATCGCAAAAGGTGAAGCAGGGTGAGGAAGAGGATTTTGTCGAGAAAAACAGGGAGGAGTTTGAACAGGAATATCGCTGGATTTTATTGCGCTCTGAGTTGATAGATACTGAAAAGCTAAGTCCAGAGGAGAGCGATATCGAGGCGGAATTCGAGCAGATATCCAAGCAATCACAGGTGCCGGTCGAAAAAGTGCGAGAACACTATAGCGAAAAAGATCATTATCAAAACCTATTGGACACTATTCTCGAGCGTAAAGTGCTAAGGTTCTTGGCTGATTCAGCAGAAATTGAAAATCGCACTATGAGCCTCATAGAATTTCTCAATTCATCGAGGAACTAAAAAGCTGTAAGTACAGTTAAATTATTACAGAGCGAGGCTTGTCTTAGGGACGACAATTTGCCTATTTTAACTGTGTTAGAATTTTAATTTTTGAAACTTAGACGCTAATAAAAATTAATTATAGAAAATTATTAAACATTTGGGACTTATATAGTATGAATCTGGTACCGATGGTAGTGGAGCAGAGCAGTCGTGGCGAAAGAGCTTTTGATATTTATTCAAGGCTGCTGCGTGAGAGAATCATTTTTATTTCTGGGGGGATAGATGACAATGTTGCTAGTTTAATTGTTGCGCAATTGATTTTCCTGGAGGCTGATGATCCGGATAAGGATATCAGCATTTACATAAACTCACCCGGTGGAGTGGTTTCTTCTGGGTTGGCAATTTTTGACACAATGAAATATATTAAGCCCGATGTGGCTACGATAGCTATCGGAACAGCCGCCTCAATGGCAGCCCTGCTTTTGACTGCCGGTGCAAAGGGCAAACGTTCTGCACTGCCAAATTCTAAAATAATTATCCATCAACCAATGGGTGGCGTTCAGGGTCAGGCCTCGGATATTGACATTCACGCTCGCGAAATTCTTAAAACTCGTGATAACTTAAATAAGATTCTTGCAGAAGCATCGGGTCAGCCAATAGAGAAAATTGCAGCTGATACTGACCGAGATTACTTCATGTCTTCAGATGAAGCGTTAGAATATGGTTTAATCGATAAAGTTATTCATGTTCGTGACCGATCTAATAAGAAGAAGAAGTCTGGCAAAAATAAATAATGAGTAAAACGAAACCGCCAAGTGATGTGGATTTATTAAAACCTGAAACGCCAAATGTTTGTTCATTCTGTGGACGACAGATAGAGTTGACGCGTGTCTTGGTCAAGGGACCTGACACAGCAATCTGCGACATATGCGTAACCAACGCCTCGCAGGTAGTCCGTCTGGCTCTTGCGCAGAAAAGGACAACTCTGCCTTCCGATATCCCTACTCCCAAAAAGATATTCGAAGACATTTCACAATATGTTATTGGTCAGGATAGTGCTAAGAAACGCATTGCAGTGGCAGTTTACAATCATTATAAACGTGTTACATCACAGCTATTGGGTGATGATGTTGAGCTGGAAAAATCAAACATCCTGATGATTGGCCCGACAGGCACCGGAAAGACGCTTATTGCCCAGACAATGGCGCGCCTACTGAAAGTGCCGTTTGCGATTGCCGATGCTACGACTCTCACCGAAGCCGGCTATGTCGGCGAAGATGTCGAAAACGTGTTGGTCAGGCTGTTTCACGCCGCTGACGGTGATGTTGCTCAAGCAGAAATTGGCATTGTCTATATAGATGAGCTTGATAAAATTGGGCGCAAGGACGCATCGACTTCGATCACGCGTGACGTGTCGGGCGAGGGAGTTCAGCAGGCATTGCTAAAAATCCTTGAGGGCACGGAAGCTCATATTCCACCAGAGGGTGGTCGCAAGCATCCCGAACAGAAGCTATTGACCATCAATACTAAGAACATACTTTTTATATGCGGTGGTGCGTTTGAGGGGATTGATGAAATTGTTCAAGCCCGGCTTGGTAAAGCGGGGATGGGCTTTGGCTCTGAGGTCAAAGGCAGACGTAAGATGGATTATTATGATCTCATCTCCAGCATCGAGCCGGACGACCTGCACCGCTATGGGTTGATTCCAGAGTTAATTGGCAGGCTACCGGTTCTTTCACCCCTGAACAAGTTGACAGAGGAAGCGATGATGTCGATCCTAACCGAACCTCGCAACGCTTTGATCAAGCAATTTACCAAACTATTAGAGCTCGAAGGCATCAAGCTAACTATTGAACAGGACGCTCTGAAGGCGATGGTTGAGAAGGCGATGAAGCATGACACGGGTGCTCGTTCGTTGCGTTCGGTGCTTGAGAATACCATGAACGACCTGTTGTTCGAGGTTCCGAGCATGGATAACATAGCCGAGGCAGTTGTTACGCGCGAGACGGTTGAAAAGCAGACCATGCCAAAGCTGATCATGCAAGAGCCTTCAAAGCGGAAAAAGGCTTCATAAAATAGGAGCATTTCCGCTCTATAACTCCTTAATTTTTTAGCATAATTAACACCTTGCTGAGTTTGTTAATTCATTTCACTACAATTTAACAGTCTGCAACTTTTGCTCGCATCGCAGTCCAACCATTCTATTTTTCCTGATAAGCCAATTTTTGCAACTTTAATACATGTGTTGCATTTTGAATGATTCTGAATTATCATAAGATGTGGAGGTGTGCATAAATATTTCATTTTTAACAAATACACCCCCAGCATATAGGCAATCAACCCGCTTAGCATTGAAATACTGCCTCATGGATTTTCCAATTTGAAAATTATGAATAGCATAGTTATCTGCTAATTAGGAGAAATGCTTATGAGATGCGCAATAATGTTTTGATTCTAATTGTGTCCTCAATATCAATCCAAGCACAGGATGCAGAAGTTGAAGTCCAACTTTTACCCGGCTGGACCATAATTTCCATCAATGTTATCCCTCCTCCCAACATGTGGCTCGAAGGAAGAGCAGGAGCGCATATTCCACTAATGTTTGAACGTGTTCTAGATGCAATGGAGGAAGACGGGGAGTTAATTGTAAGAAGCATGGAAAGACAGTTTTACACCCCAAGATTTAACTTTAACAACATACCATTTTGGGATTTACAGCGTGGATTAGTTGTTAATGTCGATCAAGTCGTGGATGTTGTTTGGGAGGGAGCTCAAATTGAGGCTGATGCTGTTATTTTTATAGACGATGGATTAATTAACACTGGTGATCTTTTGTTACCATACTATCCCACTTACCACCTTAATGCTCATAATGATGAATTTTATGTAGTCGCGGAAATTATTGACCGAGTCGTATCTATCTCAGATAATGAAGGTAGATATATGATTCCAGAATATAATTTTTCAAATATGAACCCATGGCGACCCGGTCAAGCTTACTTTATGATAAATAATCTCGGTCGAAACGAGGAGATAGAATTTCGATATCCAGAGGAGAGGGATGAAGAACTTGTCAATTTTCAACCTGGGGATCATTGGGAATCACCAATAAATTCTCTAAACCGCATGAAACTTTTAGTCGTTGGCATTGAGGGTCCAAATGGATTTGAAACAGGAGATGGCGACCAGATAGCCGCCTTTACTGATGATAATGCACCGCATAATGTAATAGAGTTAGGCACTGCCTTAAAACCAACTGGCAGCAATTTGAGCCTGCTGGTTTTAGGATTGCATTTAAGCTCGAGTGAGGTATTGAACGCTGTTGACAGAAACGGTACATTGGTTGGACGGTTTGTTATCGGAACTGATGGTCGGTGCGGACTGGCAATTTGGGGCGATGATCTTTCGACTCCTACAAAGGACGGTCTATCAAATGGAGAGGCATTCAGACTGATGATAAATGAAGAAGCCGTTAAGCCGATGGTGTTTCATGCGGGTGAATCCTTGACATATGAGACAGACGACTTCATTGTGATTGATGTTAATAATCAAGTTAGTATTCCAAATAAGTATTATGTTTCGTCAGCATTCCCAAATCCGTTTAACGACAGGTCAATGTTAAACTATGGTTTACCTGAATCTGGTAAAGTAAGGATTGACCTATTCGATATTTCTGGTCGTCACCTCCGAAATCTTGGTAATTTTGAACAGATTGCAGGAAATCACAGTTTTGAATTAAATGCTTATGGCTTAGGATCGGGATTATTTCTGATAAGTGTTCGAGCAAACGAGTTCAGCTCGATTAGCAAGATAGTCTTGATGAAAAAATTATCTGCAACGATCAGATAAAAGTGGCTTCTATTTTGTGAATAGCAACCCCTGTTTATTGGAACAATATTCAACATGTTAGTCGTAAGCATTATCTACACAATTGCTGATTTGGAGTAATTATTGTAGATTGCATAGTATGAAATCAAATGTGTCAGAATATTATTATAATTTACGCACTCTGCTCGATTCGATAAGTGCCGGTAGTGGTTATTACAATCTAGGATGGTCAGAAAATGGCGATCAATCTAACTTTAATCAGGCACAGGAACAGCTTGTGAAGTTAGTGATGGACGCCTTGAACATTGAACCGAGGATGACGTTGCTCGATTGTGGTTGTGGATTGGGCGGACCGAAGCGATATATCACGAAAAAAGCAAAAGCCAATGTTTATGGTCTTGAGTTCCTTTCATCCCAAATTATGGCTGGCAGGCTTGTCGGAGCATATAATTCCGATAATCTGCGACTTTCCCGCGGTGATGCTCACAATATGCCGTTCGCAGATTCCTCATTTAATCGCATTTATTCCATAGAGAGTGCGTTTCATTATCAAGACAAAGCGAAATTTGTGCACGAATCAGCGCGTACCCTAAAGTCTGATGGTATCCTCGCTGTAGCGGATATTGTGGTTATGGATGCTAATCGATCTCAAAATAATTACTCACAATTTCGTAAGTCGCTGGCATCTCCGGAGCTTTTTACGCCTGATGCCTATAGGAAAGCGGCTTTAGAAGCAGGCTTTCAAAATTGCGAGGTGATTGATATATCTGTGGGTGTGGTGGCAGCAGTGCAAAAGCTTGGTTTAGAAATGTTCAAACATCCATCCAGATATGGATCAACAGGTTATCCACTGATTTACACATATTTTATTATGACTGCAGCAGTGGTTACAAAATACTTGTATCGCAGGTTTCCGATCCGATATCAACTCTTTTTAATGAGGAAGTGATTTGTATCCGATTGACTAAATAGAACAAAAAAGCTGGATTAAAAATCCAGCTTTTTACAAATTATAATTCTATGTAATTAAATTATTTTTCCAGACCAAATATACAATCAACTGGACATACTTCTATGCACATAGGTTCGTCGAAATGTCCAATACATTCCACGCAGGTCTCTGCGTCAATTTCATAATATTCATCCCCTTCTTCAATTGACTCAGTTGGACATTCCGGCTCGCAAGCACCACAGTTGATGCAATCTTCACTTATATATAATGCCATTGTAATTCTACTTATAGCGTTATAAGGCGCAAGTAATTTAATATTCCCACAAACAAACAACCGAAATCAAACTTCTCGGATTTCACTTTCTCGCTTTTTCAACAATTCGTCTAATGAGGCAATATATTTATCTGTATCTTTTTGTACAAGATCAGCCGCTCGGTGAGATTCGTCTTCCGATATCTCCTTATCCTTCTCGGCTTTTTTTAACTGATCGTTTGCTTCTCGGCGAATTCCTCGAATGGAAATTCTTCCATCCTCAACATACTTTCGTGCCAGCTTCACCAAATCCTCCCGGCGATCTGTTGTGAGTACCGGTATTGGGATTCTGATCATGCTTCCGTCATTGTTTGGATTCAGCCCCAAATCACTGGAAATTATTGCTTTTTCAATATCTGCCAATGCAGATTTATCAAATGGTATCACCGCTAACAATCTCGCTTCAGGAGCGGAAACACCTGCTATTTGATTAAGCGGTGTTTGTGTACCATAATATTCAACCATTATCCCGTTCAGCATATTTGGCGTCGCTTTACCACTGCGAATAACGGCAAGTTGCTCACGAGTATGATCCACCGACTTGTCCATTTTAGTATTGCAATTTGCAATTACCTGATCAATCATGATCAACCTCCTTGACTAACGTACCAATTTTATCACCACAAACTACACGCCATAAATTTCCTTTTGTGGTAATATTAAATACATGTATGGGAATTTTATAGTCTTGGCAGAATGTAATTGATGTTAAATCCATAACTTTGATTCCACGCTTGATTACTCCCATATAATCAATCCTGTCAAACATAACAGCATTGGGATTGGTTACAGGATCTACATCATAAACACCGTTGACTTTAGTGCCTTTTAGGATTACTTCAGCCGAAATTTGGGATGCGCGTAATGAAGCAGCGGTATCTGTAGTAAATAATGGATTCCCCGTGCCTGCGGCAAAAACCACAACTCTACCCTTTTCAAGGTGACGAATTGCGCGTCGTCGAATAAATGGCTCAACTAGTTCTTGGATACCAATTGCGGACATTACGCGGGTTGTTACTCCATGATTCTCAAGGGAATTATGGATGGCAAGTGCGTTAATAACAGTGGATAGCATTCCCATGTTATCGGCGATGATGCGGTCGTAACCCGCTTTTTCGGCTTCTGAGCCGCGAAATAAATTTCCACCGCCAACAACAATTGCAACTTCAACATCGTTAGAGTGCAATTGCATTATCTCTCGGACAATATAACCCACAAAATCAAAATCAATCCCATTAACATTCTTGCCCTTAAGAATATCGCCTGATAGTTTTAACAGGACTCGATTGTATATTGGTTGACTCAATTTAATCGCCTAATGCAAACCGGGAGAATCGGCGAATATTAATGTTCTCTTTGAGTCTGCTGACAGCTTCAAGAACGACATCCTTTATGGTTTTGTCGGCGTCAATTATAAATGGCTGTTCCTCAAGACAGTTTTCCTTGAAAAACTTTTTAAGCTTGCCTTCAGCGATTTTATCCACAAGATTAGCAGGTTTATTTTCCGCAAGGATTTGCTCTCGATAAATATTCATCTCGCGATCAATTTTATCCTGAGGAACATCCTTTTGATTCACATACAAGGGTGCGGCGGCGGCAATATGCATTGCGATATGATGCACCATTTCTTTAAAAATATCTGATCTCGAAACAAAATCTGTTTCACATGCGATTTCCAGCAATACACCAATCCTGCCACCGGGGTGAATATAAGATTCAACCAATCCCTCGCCCATTGATCTTCCCGAGCGTGCTTCGCCTTTGGCTATGCCTTTTGTGCGGAGATAATCTACCGCCTTTTCAAAATCGCCTTCGACTGCTTCCAAGGCTCTTTTGCAATCCATCATTCCCAATCCGGTTTTCTGTCGGAGTGCTACTACGTCTTTGCTGCTAACCGGGCTCATTCTGTGGATTCCTTTTTGTTACCTTTTGCTTTCGTTTGCTTATCATCATCAGAACTTATATTTCCTGCTGAATCATCTACATTTTTTGACTGGGAGGCAATGTTTCCCGCTGAAGCATCTTTTTTGGCATTTGACTTTGCAATATTACCTATGTCAACATCTGTTACAGGTGCTGTGGGTTTATTTCCAGCAGTGTCATTTTTCATATCTGCTGATGCAACCTGGTTGACTTTGGATTCACTTACCGGTGGAGCATCATTCCTCTGACGGCGTTTACGTGGTCGGCGCGACCTGCCTTTGGTATCTCGTGGTCTTTTATCTTCGGTCAACACTTCAGTGTAATCTTTGCTCTTTGCTTTGCCCTCAAGAATAGCATCGGCAATGGTGCGCAATATCAGCCATATTGACTTAAATGCATCGTCGTTTGCTGGAATTTTATAGTCAATTTTATCGGGATCGACATTTGTATCAACAATTGCGAAGACAAGAATACCCAGCTTTCGTGCTTCGGCAACAGCGATTGCCTCACGCTTGGTATCTATGACAAAAACTGCACCAGGTAGCTTTCGCATGTCCTTGACCCCGCCAAGTGTACGTTCGAGCTTAGTCCGCAGCTTATTAATAGATAGCTGCTCTTTCTTTGTCAACTTTTCATAAGTGCCATCTATTGACATTTGGTCAAAGGTTTCCAACGTCTTTAGACTGCGCCGAATTGTAGTATGATTTGTGAGCATACCACCAAGCCAGCGGTACGTTACAAAGGGGCAATTAGCGCGTTTGGCTTCTTCTTCAATAACCTCACGAGCTTGTTTTTTTGTGCCGACAAAAAGCACAGACTCACCTTTTCCTGCAATCTTCGTTATTGCTTGACACGCTATTTCAAGCATGGCTGCAGTTTTGTTCAGATCTATCAGGTATATACCATTTTGAGATGAAAATATATACGGCTTCATCTTTGGATTCCACCGCTGTTTTAAATGACCGAAGTGAGCTCCGGCTAACAGCAACTGCTCAACAGACACTCGGTTTGCACCCTCAGGCTTTTGCTGGGGGGCAAGAATAGGAGTATCGATTTTAGCGCTTTGAATACTGGAATCGCTTGCGGGCGCCAGGTTGTCCATATTTCTTTCGTTCCTTTTCTCTTGGGTCTCGGGTCAAAAACCCGTTTTTTCGCATTATCGATCTTAGTTCTGGGTCGTATTCAACGAGTGCTCGTGTAATTCCCAGTTTCATGGCATCAGCCTGGGCGGATTTACCTCCACCGTGTACCTTGGCTTCAACGTTAAATTTATCTAATACACCGGCAAGAACCATCGGTTGTTCAATGATCATCTTAAGCGTATCACGATTAAAATATCCCATCAAATCTTTTTTATTAGCTCGAATAAGTCCTGTGCCAGAACGAATCCAAACCCGTGCTATTGCCGATTTCCGTCTGCCTGTGGCATAAAAACGTTCATCGCTCAAATCTTGTCTCCAAAATTTTCAAAAATTCTATTATTTTCCATCACTTTGTAATAATACTCAGACTTGTAAAGGATCTTGAGCTTCGTGTGGGTGTTCTGGACCAGCATAAATTTTTAATTTTTTTATGACCTTCCTGCCCAGTGCGTTATGAGGAATCATTCCCCAAATTGCCTTCTTCAAAACCATTTCCGGTTTATTTTCCATCAAAGTTTTCATTGGTGTAATCGTGCTTCCGCCTGGAAAGGTAGAATGACGAAAATATGACTTTTGATCAATCTTATTTCCCGAAAGGCTGATTTTTTCAGCATTTACAATTACAACAAAGTCGCCGGTATCCAAAAATGGTGTAAACTCCGGCTTGTGTTTTCCGCGCAACAGTGTAGCCACTTTGGTGGCAAGTCGTCCGAGACGCTGATCCGTTGCGTCAATTAGAAGCCATTCATTTTTTATATCTTTTGGCTTCGGAATATATGTTTTCAAAACATGCTCCATTTTCTCTAAAGACTTTTAAATATATATCATCAATTCTATCTTGTCAAGTACTTTAAGGGATGACAATTAGGATAATTTAATTGAAATGCAGTATTGCACCAGAATATAGTTAATAACGTCTGGTATAATAGGGTGTGCATAATCCACGATCTAATGTAAATTAATTATTACATAAAAATATTTTACCTAATATACAGAGTCACATAGCCTAATCCAAATATGCTGAAAAAGAATTGTAAATTTACTTATCCAATCTCAATAATTAGTCGTTATTTTTCAAAAAATCAATCTTTATGTCATGATTCTATAAATCATTCTCTTTCAATGATATTTAGCGTCTTGCATTTTGACCATTCTGATGATAAATTGATCTTTGAGAATGTACTAAAAATTTAATTAACAGGCTCTTTTTTGTCAGGCATCACTCTAACAAGTCAGCGAATTGTGTTATTCATTTGTCTTAGCGGAATTTCCTCGGGCGTTCTGTGGGCAAATGAAGATAGAATCGTAATGATTCGCAGCGAAATAGAGGTTATGGAGCAGCGATTAAAAGATGTAGAAGCAGGACGCAAAGGCGTTATAGATCAACTTCAAACGCTTAATCGAAAGATTGATCTACGCCATCGACTGATTAATGAATTAAAAATAAACGTCCGTCAGAGTAGTAAGCGTGTCAGGATATTAGACCAAAAAATCCAGGATATGGACAGCCAAATTACCGAACTTAGCGTCAATCTCAGCCAACGTGAAGACGAATTATCAATATTGCGACAGGAGGTGGGAGAGCGCATTTCGCGGCTTTACCGTCACATGGCGAAAAATCGGGCTGGATTGTTGCTCGGTGCTCGCGATCTAAACGACCTTTTTCAGCGTCGTAAGTATCTAAAGGCTGTGGAGCGATATGATCGGTCACAATTAGAATTAATAATTGAGAAGCGAGATAAAATTGGGTATGAACGTAACATCAGAGCTGGATTCCAACAAAAGCTCACTATCGAGCAAGCCACAAAACTAAGCGAGCTTGAGCGATCTCGCAATTTGCTAAGTCAACGACTTAGCGAAGAGAGGTTGCTGGCAAATGAAAAGAACGATAAAACTAAGTTGCTAACGCGAATCACCGGCGATTCTGAGTTGGTTCGAGCTATGCTCGACGAAAGACGACAAGCCATACAAGAAATAGAAAATCAAATTTCATTGCTCAATCTTGCACCAAGTATTTTTTCCACCAAATTTGAGCCAACCGTGCCATTTAACGAACAAAAGGGACGACTGTTGCCACCACTGTCTAGAACGGTAGTTTCAATACCATTCGGAAAAAATCGTCATCCCAAACTTGGCACCGTTACAATAAATCCTGGTGTTGACCTTAAGGCAGTACCTGGCGAGGCAGTCTTTGCAAGCGCATATGGTCAGGTGACGCGTATAACATATTTGCGCGGGTTTGGGAACACTGTTATCCTTGACCATAGTGATGGATTTTATACTGTTTATTCCAGATTGGGATCTATAATTGTTCAGGAGGGGCAGGTTATGGAACAGGGTCAAACCATGGGAGTTGTTGGCAATACGGGCGTAGAGGGTGATTTTCATTTTGAAATATGGTCATCACGAAAAAAACAAAGTCCTCTTAAATGGCTAAAACGTAATTAAATGATTACTGACAATATTATTGAAGGTGAAGTAAATTCACTTCCATTTCCCGCTGTAATTGAACAGCCTCATATCAGGAATCTAATTTACAATGCAGTTCTTAATGATCGCTTGACACATGGATTTCTGTTCTCAGGTCAATCGGGTACGGGAAGAATGGCAATGGCACTTGAGCTGGCTCGTGTGATTAATTGCGATCTCCCCCCTTCAGAGTCTGCGGGAGTTGATTGCAATTGTGGTTCTTGCCGATTAATAAGGACGATAAATCACCCAAACTTGACTTTCATCTTTCCGCGCGCAAAAGAGTTGGATACGAAGAAAAATGAAGTTGACGCTGTGATGATTGAAAATCTTGAAAGACTCCGTAATGATAAGTATGCTCCATTTGAGACGTCTAAAACGGGAATTATCAGAGTTGAGCAAATCAGGGAGCTAAGAAGAAGCATGTCGCTGTCCGCTGATCGTAAGGGTGTCAGGGTAGCAATTATTAAGCCTGCAGAGAACATGAATGCGAATGCTTCTAATGCGCTGCTTAAATTGTTAGAAGAGCCGCCCGAGCGATGTTGCCTTATATTAATTGCCGGCAGTGCTCGTTTGATGTTACCTACCATTATCTCACGCTGTCAGTTGCTAAACTTTTCACCACTATCTACCGAAGCAGTTGCGAAAAATTTGAGGGCAAAGCATGGTCTATCTCAAAATGACGCTGATTTGATTGCGAATTTGGCTTCCGGCGGGCTTTCTGTTGCAAAATCAATGATAAATGAAGATTACCAGGTTGTGATTAGCGAGAGTTTGGATTTTTTGCGCGTTTCTGTCCAAGGACAGGCAGCGAGAATTAGTAAAATAGCTGACGCTTGGTCGCGTTCAGGCGCGAAAAGCAGTGTTCTTAGACATTTAGATTATACATCAAATTGGGTTAGAGATGCATTGTTGATAAAGTCATCTCAGGAAAACAGTGACCCAAACATAACAGTTACAGCCAGTGATCGTATCCAAGTTTCTGCGAAGCTGGCGAATAAATATACATATAACCAATTATCAGGTGCTTGGAGTGAAATCGAGACGGCGCGACAGTCAATCATGGCGAATGGTATTCCTCAACTCGTGCTGACCTCGCTTGCACTTAAAATTGGGAGGCACATGAAATGATTAATGATAATACCAAAAAACACTCCACCTCCAAGGACATTGAGAGACGGAGCTTGCTTGCCGGAAAGGAAAAAATGCTATGCTTCTCTGCCAGGAGAAAATTGGACAGCACAAACTACCCATGCAATTGGTAGATTCTGAATATCGATTTTACGGATTAAAATCGAATTTTTTCTTCATGCCTGACGGTAGAATTATATTCTATGCAGCAAATATATTGAAGCGGAATATCTAAATTAGATACATAAATTTATTCTATAAACTTTAATTACAATAGTTAATGAAAAACAAAAAATATTACATAACTACCCCACTTTATTACGTAAACGGTGAGCCGCATATCGGTCACGCCTATACTACTATTCTTGCGGATGTTTTGGCAAGGTATCAGCGGATGTTTGGCAAGGATGTCCATTTTCTGACAGGATTGGACGAGCACGGTCAAAAGGTGGCAGACGCTGCGAAAGCTCTGAAAATTACCCCCCAGCAACATTGTGATAGCATGGCTGTTATATGGAAGTTAGCTTGGGAAAAACTTAATATCCAATACGATGACCTGATTCGTACCACCGAAGTAAGGCACACGAAAGTTGTGTCGGACATTCTGACGCGATTGTACGATAAGGGTGATATATATCTGAAAGAGTACGAAGGTTGGTATTCGGTTTTTGAGGAGCAATATTTTACTGAAAAGGATCTGATTGACGGAAATGATCCCATCGGTGGCAGACCAGTGGAGCTTAGGCGTGAAGACAACTATTTCTTCCGGCTTTCAAAGTATCAGGATTGGCTGATTGAGCACTATCAAGATAAAAGTCTTGTTGTGCCGGAAACTCGACTTAATGAAGTCAAGGGTTTTCTGCGGAACGAGGTTCGTGATCTATGCATTAGTCGTCCAAAGTCAAGGCTGAGTTGGGGTGTACCGATTCCTTGGGACAATGAATTTGTTACTTGGGTCTGGTTTGATGCGCTGATAAACTATTATTCTGCAACCATCTCACCGCCAGATGGCAGTGTCGTTTCATGGCCAGTTGACTATCACCTGATAGGCAAAGACATATTGACTACACATGCAGTTTATTGGCCCGCGATGCTCCACGCCGCAGGCATAGAAACCCCGAGCAAGATACTTGCACATGGTTGGTGGATGGGAAAAGAAGGCGGAAAAATATCAAAGTCCTCTAAGGAAGTTGTAAACCCGCTTGATCTCGCAGAGCGCTATGGTGCAGACCAACTTAGGTATGCCTTGATACGCGAAATGACCGTTGGGCAGGATTCATCATACAATGAAGAATCAATTCTAAATCGGATAAACGTTGATCTCGCCAATGACCTTGGTAACCTCTACAGCAGATTAGCAAAGGTCTGGCAAACCGGTGGATTTTCGCCAACTAAAGTTCTCACCGAAGCACCAGACGGTATTCCGGAAGAACTCGATGAGCAGAAACAGGTGTTACAATATCACGTGCAATTTGAAATAGAGCGAGTTAGACCAAATGTTGCGATAGAGCACATATTTAACACCGTTAGGGGTTTGAATAAATTAATTGAGCAGGTCAAACCTTGGAAAGCCGTAAAAACGGATCCAGACTCAATTGTTGATATTTTAACTTGGGCATTGGGTGCATTGGGCGAAATTGCTAAGATGCTATCGCCTGTCATGCCGAATAAGATGGCAGACTTGCAGGAATGGCTGTATGATGACTCTGGAAGAATTGACCCGACTCCGGGGAAACAGCTTTTTCCACGGATGAAATTGGTGTCTAAGTCGGAGCCAAAAAAATCCGATCCGAAAAAGTCTGCTAAATCTTCGGCAAGCGATGACACTATTATCACCTTTGATGAATTTGGCAAGGTAGATCTTAGAGCAGGGAAAATTTTATCAGCATCAAAACACCCCGATGCGGACAAACTGTTGTTATTGCAAGTAGATGTGGGCAGTGATCAGCGGCAGGTTGTTTCGGGGATTGCAAAATCATATGCACCGGAGGATTTGATCGGGAAATGTGTGATTATCGTTGTGAACCTAAAACCTGCCAAAATTAGAGGCGAAAAGTCCAGCGGAATGCTGCTGGCGAGTGGGGATGGTGATAGCCTCAAAGTTGCTTTTTTAGACGATGATGTAATTCCTGGAAGTAAAGTTCATTAAATTTCTTAATGGCTACTAATCTAAACCTTCAAGATGAACGATATTCATTTTTGGATATTACAAATGGTGGTGAGACGGCGTTTGTAATCGGCGTGATATATCCGGATCAAGAATTGCTTATGGACAGTGATGAGTGGGTGTATGAAGCTGAAAGCCTGAAAAATGTAGTCACGCCTCAGGGTGAAGATGGTAATCCTTTATTAACCAAAGATTTTGTGAATAAATGTAAAGACCTATTTGGAAGTAGTCATCACCCAAAACCATCAACACCACCCTTTATAGTGGTCTCAGGAGTTAAACGAACAACCAAGTTTTCTGGTGGTGTACCCTTTTCATCTGTAGAACATAAATCAATAATTGTCGAATCTAAGGACAAGTTTGTACCGACTGAAAAAGCTGGGATGGAATCTTCTATAATTCAAAAGCTTCGTCTTCGCGGAGCTGAAGACCTTTCAACTGAAGAACTACTCGAAATAGCTTTAGATGGTGTAGAGTCCGTTATTTCGGATAATAATGTCATAAAAGACAGTAACAAGATAGGGAATTCAGATAGCACAATTCGTCTGGCAAGTCGAATTATCAGCGAGTATGGATCTCGTGCAGTGGCTTCGGAAACGAATCCATCACTGTTGGCAGAGACTATGCAAATTCCATTAGCGACAGCCTCTAAGATAGTCTCTATTTTCGCCCTTGGAAAACGATTTTTCCAAGGGCCTGTAGGAAGATACCCCGTAATCCGCAATGAGGACGATGTATTCCGCTATCTGCACGACATGAAGGATTTGAAAAAGGAACATCTGAGAGGACTGTATTTTAATGTTCAGATGCGACTGATACATGATGAGGTAATTTCGATAGGAACGCTATCGCGGGCGATAGTACACCCTCGAGAGGTCTTTTCGCCCGCACTTGAGTTTTCTGCCAGCTCAGTAATCCTCGTCCACAACCACCCCTCTGGCGGTGCCAATCCATCGGAAAGGGATATTTCTCTCACGAGACAACTGTCCCAAGCTGGTAGAATTATGGGAATAGAGTTGACGGATCATATCATTATTGGTTCTAATGGCTATACCAGTATGAAGGTTGCGGGGATAATATAGAATCGCGCGTGAAACTAACATTAAATCAGAGATAAATTATGAATAAAACTGATAGAAATATTATTAGACCGCATTGGGCATTAATCAGCGTAATCTTAATCCTATTCGTCACCCTACTCTATATGACAAAGGATCAATTTGGTCCAGTGGTAATATCAATAATGGTCTTTGCAATGGTCTATCCATATAGGCGCATCCGCGAAATACAGCCAATAGTGATTCTTGCATTTTTACTTATGTCTGTCCTCGTCTGGTGGCGTCTCCAAGCCTTATTGACTCCATTTATCACTGCATTTGTAATCGCCTATGCACTTGATCCGATGGTAGAGTGGCTCGAAGCGAGAAAGCTTCCTCGTGCCCTCGTGACAACATTGATAATCTCAGCCGTGCTCGGCACCCTAATTGGCATAGGTATCCTTATTATACCTCGTCTCGTAGTTGAGGTTGGAGAGCTGGCTTCTAATTTACCTCATTGGGTTGATAGCTCATGGGATTGGGGTGAGCAGGTATTTTTGCCTTGGGTGGAAGGTTTAAACCTTCCTTTGGAGGGAGCATATTCCAAGCTCCGAGAACATTTGCCTCAAATGCTGGGTAGCTTTTCGGGGAAATTGATGAATTGGAGCTCCGCTGCAATTTCTGGGATGGCAGGCTTGTTAAGTGGTCTGGCAAACTTGATACTTATTCCAATTATCACCATATATTTTTTGAACGAATATAATCAGAACAAATCAAGAGTATATTCCATCGTCCCAATGAAAAGCAAGGAATTAGCATTTCAACTATATCAAAAGCTCGACACCGTGCTTGCAGCATACATCCGCGGTCAGCTTCTCGTATGCAGCTTCCTCGCAATTTGGATAGGGCTTGGATTGTGGCTGTTTGCAGGATTGCCTTATGCATTATTGCTTGGGATTGCAGCTGGACTCGCAAATCTGCTGCCCTACATAGGGACATCTATTGCGGCACTATTAACCCTGATAGTCGCCGCTACTCAGCCGGACCCATTGGTGACAGTGGTAAAAGCGTTGATAGTTTTTGCAACCGCACAATTCCTCGAAGGAAACTTGATAACGCCTCGAATTGTTGGCAATCGGGTGGGATTGCATCCGTTAGTGGTGATCTTCAGTGTTCTTCTATTTGCAACCCTTTTTGGATTTATAGGGTTATTAATTGCTATCCCTGTGGCGGCATCCGCGAACGTGGTCGTGAAAACTTGGATCAATCATACAAAATTATCACAAGATTAGATTAACCATATACAATCTCTTGTATTATCAATTTAATAATTATAAATCCTTGTGCTTGGGATTTTAATATTCTAATTATGCCTGTTTTAAATTTATATTTGTGATATGTGGCATTGTACTCAAAGCGAATTTGTGTTTAATTATTTAGTATTAAATGTCATTCATTTTCAAGATGAAGATGAATGTAAAATAAAAATTATCAGATAGTAGGAATTGAATTTAATACATGGGCAATACTGATAGTCATGCCGGTAAACCCCTCTCTGAAACATCAAAGTTAAAAACGATTTTGGTCGTTGATGATGAAGAGATGACACGAGATGTTCTGGCGCAAGCACTAAAAACTATGGGCTATAATCCGATCACTGCTGAAGATGGATTAGAAGCACTTAACATGATAAAGGTTAGTAAACCAGATTTGGTTATAACCGATGTTCATATGCCAAAAATGAATGGTCTGGAATTATTGCAGGCTGCTAAAACATTTGATCCAGATTTACCGGTGATTTTGATTACGGGATACTCTGCGGATGAGGCTCGCACCTCTGCTGATGAATTTCAAGCCAGTGCATTAATAACCAAGCCTTTTAGATTAAATCAACTAAGTGAGTTAATGGAAAAAATATTTTCTGAATAGCCATTAGGTTAGTGGTTTTGTGCTATAATTTTAGCTCAGTCAATTTGCCACGCAGTCCATCAAAACTGCCATTGGACATCATTACTAATACTTCGCCACCCAAAACATTTTCCTGTATATAGGAAATCATAGAATCTGCCATATCGAACACCAAAACCTGCTTTCCAAGTTTTTTCAACGATTCTACCAGCAACTTTCGGTCTAACCTTAACTCCAGAGGTATTGAGTCAGAGCGATGTACCTTTCCAATAAGAATTACATCCGCCAGTTTCAGTCCATCTATCAATGCTTGAGTAAAATGGTTTCTCACCATCGTATTTGATCTAGGCTCGAGCAATGCCCATATTTGTTGATCGGGATGACGACGAACGACTGTCTCCAAGGTGGTTGCTATTGCGGTTGGATGATGGGCGAAATCATCGTAGATTGTCAACTTAGAGTCATGCCTGACCGTTTCCAAGCGGCGAGCGACACCCTTAAAGTCTTTCAACGCGGACAACGCTGTCTCTATTTTTACACCGAGATTGATTGCCATTACAGTTGCAGCCAATCCATTCATCAGGTTGTGTTTACCCGGTAAACCGGAAAAAAATTCCCATTTGTTTCCTTGAGGATCAACAATAAGGGCAACATCCATGTTTCCATCTATATCGTGCTCCAAACGCCAATCATTATCATTCCCGACACCAACCGTTATTACGATACAAGGGGCATCCTCGCAAATTTCCTTCACAAGAGTGTTATCGCCAATGGCAACGATAACTCCGTTTTCCGGCAGCAATCTCACAAAGCGACGAAACTGTAGCTCGATAGCTTCAATATTATCATAAATATCGGCATGATCAAATTCTACCGAGTTAATAATTGCATATCTTGGTCGATACAATAGAAATTTTGGACGCTTATCCCAATACACGATGTCATATTCATCACCTTCAATGACAAACTCATCGCCAGTCCCAAAGTGGCATGGAACCGGTAGATCTGCCGGAATACCACCTATCATCCATCCTGGTTCGCGATGATCCACGCGCAATATATGAGCGAGCATAGTTGTTGTGGTGGTTTTGCCATGTGTTCCTGTCACTACAACACTTGATTTGTGTGCCAAGTAGCGATTAGCAATCAACTCGGGCAGCGATATAAGAGGCAATCGTTTGTTAAGGCCATGCTCCAGCTCTGGATTGCCACGAGATACCGAATTGCCGACTACAATTAAGCTTTTGTCTGGAATATTGTCGGGGCGAAATCCTTGTAACGTTGGGACAGATTGTTGTTTAAGGAAATTGCTCATAGGAGGATAAAACGCTTTGTCTGAGCCAGTTACGGATATTCTTGCTCTTTGCAACTCTGCTGCCACCGCAGCCATTGCCACTCCACAAATGCCAATGAAGTGGACATTCTCAATATCAGAATAGGGAAAAACCAATTCCGATATGGGATTTTGTACTATTTCAAGTTCCGTGCACTGTGCAGGTGACAATGCCTTCGGAAATTGATAGTGTGCCTGTTGTAGGGCATGAAGGAGTAGCACCCGAGGCGAACATAGAGTCATCGACATCAGCAAACACCGCATCTTCCAGCCAATCCGTTTCGGACGGATCATCTATAATTACAGCGCAGTAACTCATCGCCATAGCAGATGCAATTGCACCACGATTTGACGAACATTTTGCACCATTAGCAGCATCGGATAGATTAATAAATTTTGGTACGGCGACTGATGATAATATGCCAACAATGACAATCACCATTATTAACTCAACCAAGGTAAAGCCGCTTTCGCTACTAATCCTATTTTTGGTTCTATTTCCGTAGTATTTCATTGCCCATTTTCTGTTATTAATCTAAACTTGAACTCTCAAGCGTGAGTAATGTTACAAAAATAAAACTCATATGTCAATAAGTATAGTTTCTAAACAGACTAAAAACAAATAAAGACATTAACTTAGGCAGTTTTAAATTTGTCATATATACTACAGCTATCCGGATTAATTGTGAATTTCTACAGTAATGTCTTCAGATGCTGAATGTCTATTGCCAGATCATTCCATACTTCTTCAAGGTTCATTTCCGCTATTCCGAGTGCAGCTTGTGAACCTTCAAACGGTTGCATTGGTGAAGGATTTCCACTTGACCCTACTTCATGCCTATGGCAGAAATAATTGGCAAGATCAACAATGTAAACACCATAATCATAAGAGCTTGCTAACTCGGGTGTATGATGAAGCTCGATTGACTTTTTCAGAGCAATGGGCAATTGCCATTGATCTGCAACTATGCTACCTATTTCGGCATGATCGATACTCATTAATTCTTTACAGACGACATGTAGCGTCCTTTGCTCTTCATGGGCTTTTTTTAATACTTGGTGAAATTCAGCTTGAAAATGCTGTTCGAGAATAACTTTACCAAAATCATGAAGCAAACCTACGACAAATGCGTCTTCCGGGTTCATTTTTTTGGTCAGGCGACTTAAAGCTCTTGAAGTAAATGCAACACCGAGAGAATGTACCCAGAAATCGTGCCAGTCAAATAGGCTGCCTTCACTCCAGCTAAATGACTCCATAAAGCACGCTGCAAGAGAAATATTACGTATTTCATCAAAGCCCAGAATGACAATAGCATGATTTACATTGCCGATTTGACGATGAAAACCAAAATAGGCACTATTCACAATTTTTAACATTCGAGCGGTAAGGGATACATCTTTTTTTATCACTTCAGCGAGTTGACCTGCGGATGATTTTGGATCGTTGCTGATCTCAAGCACAGATTGAACCAATGTAGGGAGAGGAGTGAGTTTAGTTATTTTTTCAATTTATTGCGAATGCTATTATCGCTGTCAGCTGTTACACCCTCATCCATGGCAGACTTCAATAATTTTGTCAGCGCAATCTTCAGGTTTTTATGGTCACGAGGATTATGGAAAACTGCATGAGCACCAATGCGAAGAGCAGCACTCTTCAATTCGCTTCTGATCGCTCTACTGTGAACGACTATAGGAATACTTCGGTAATTTTTGTCAGTTTTTACAGTCTCAAGTAATTGAAGTGCGGTTTTGTCACCAACCCTACCTTCGGTTAGAATCAAAAGTGGAGGACTTAGTTTGATAGTTTCCAGTGCATTATCAATAGAATCAAAATGGACAATTTCCAAATTTGAATATGTAGCAAGATCTTTTTTAATCATTGAAAATGCTCGAATGCTGTATCCAACCAGGGTGAATTCCCTACCTTGACTTTGGTAACGTCGATGTATCCCAATAATACTTGGACGGGATTTTGTAAATTATGGGCAATGTCAGAAACGTAAAGCCCCACTTGGGCAAGTTGACGCTGGCGGCTGACCTCGACTTCGACTTCCAATTGACTTCGCTTGCGCTCTTCCTAACGTCGTTCGGTCATGTCACGTAAGTATAGTCGTATAGCACCGATCCTGTTGTCGGGAAGCCTGCGAACATTTCCAGAAATTTCAGCCTCAATCACCTTATTGTTACAATCCAATATGAACACTTCTTGATCTTTTATTTCTATACCCTGAAGAAGTTTATTCCAGCTTTTCTTAAATGAATCGCCACTGGTCTCTTTAATCTGGTCAAGCAATTGTAATCCTCGTCCATCGCCCTCTATTCCGATCAGTTCAGCGAGTGACTGATTGCATTCGCGGATGATTCCATCGGGATAGGCAACAATTGCCATGTCCGTTGAGTGCTCAAGTATATCTTGATATTCATCATTAGTATTTCGCAAGCTTTGATAAACGAGGTGATTATTGATGCCAGAATTTATCAAATTACACAATATGTCCAAATGACGAGAAATGTTTTCTGGTGATAGATTTAATACCGGGTTTATCATGACCAATACACCGTTTCGCTGTTTGCTGGTGTGTAGGGGAAAGGTTATTGAATCCACGCTTTTTTTGCTGGGATTCTGATGAGGAGGATTTTGACCGCCAGTCAACTCAGCTTTATCGAGAAAAAGTGATTTTTTGTGCTGTTTCACCCAGCCGAAAATCCACTCATCACTCTCGGGGATGATGTCCATACCGTATTCGTTAGATTTTTCGGCGTTTGCCTGTACGTCTCGCCACCATCCTGCGGGCTCTCTTTTACGGTTCCAGTATAAATGGCAATTGGAGGCATTCAGAATGATTCTTATATCTGAACAAACTTTCTCTAAATAATTGAGATCCTGAATACCCTCGGCCATGACTTCTGCAACCATACGAATCTGTGACATCTGAAGAATTTTTTCTTCGAGCTTATTGTCGAGAGATTCTATTACCTGTTTGAGGTTATCGCCCAATTTAACCTATATACCCTTCCAAATATTGTTGTGCAACGGAGTTCAAGAATACTATATTAAAATCAGCAATATTAAGAAGATCGAAAATATACTATTTTTTTCAGTGACAGCCATCACAATTCGGCAAATAGGTTGAATTAGCCTTGTATGATATTTTAAGATAGATGGTCAAAACCAATTATGTGAAAACTAATATACACCTAAATCTGTTGACCAACACTGTAATAAACAAACCCAAGTTTTTCCATGGCTTTGGTAGAGAATAAATTTCTTCCATCAAACACAATAGGCTGCTTCATGGATCGCAGGATTTTTTCAAAATCCGGATGTCTAAATTCATTCCATTCAGTTGCAATTACAAGCGCATCGGCGTTGTCAACCGCATCATACACACTTGAGTGAAAATTCAGTTGATCCTTATAGATTTTCTTAGTCGCATCCATTGCCTGGGGATCATAAGCGTTTATGGTGACCCCATTTTCAAGTAGAAAATCGAGTAACGGCATAGCGGGGGACTCTCGAATATCGTCTGTATTTGCTTTGAATGCTAAGCCCCATACAGCAATGGTAAGCCCATTCATATTTCCTGAAAAATGCTTAGAAATTTTCTGGGGGATATAATTTTTCTGAACCTCGTTGGCATCTATTGCAGCTTTTACAACTCTTAACTCAACCCCGTTTTGCTGTGCTGTGTAGTTTAATGCTCGCAAATCCTTGGGAAAGCAAGATCCACCAAATCCCATGCCTGGAAATAGAAAGTTGGGACCAATGCGACTGTCAGTACCAATTCCTTGCCTTACTTCATTAACATCTGCTCCAAGTTGGTCGCAAAGTACCGCTAATTCATTAATAAATGAGATTTTCGTCGCGAGAAGTGCATTCGCTGCATATTTTGTCAGCTCTGCGGACTGTGGGCTCATCGTCAGGATTGGGTGACCTGTGCGCACAAATGGTGCGTATAATTCGCTGATAATTGTTTCTGCTTCAGCGTTGTCACACCCGATGACGACACGGTCTGGCTTCAAAAAGTCGCCCACTGCGTTGCCTTCTTTCAGGAATTCAGGATTCGAGACTACCGCAAACGGTTTATCGGTAAGCCCTGCAATAAGTTTCTGCACCTTTGCTGCCGTGCCTACGGGCACAGTAGATTTGTCAACTATGACCTTGAACTCGTTAATCCCAGAGGCTACCTCTGCTGCGGCATCAAGAACGTGCTTAAGATCTGCTGAGCCATCTTCGCCCATTGGGGTGGGCACTGCAAGAAAAATCACCAGATTTTCCGACACTGCTTTTACCGTATCGGTAGTAAATTTTAGTCTTCCACTTTCAAAATTCCGCCTCACCATTGACTCCAGTCCAGGCTCAAAAATAGGTATTACACCCTCTTTCAGGAGACGAATTCGTTCCTCGTTAATATCTACGCAGGTCACGCTGTTGCCAGTTTCTGCCAATCCTGCACCTACCACCAAACCAACGTAACCAGTTCCAATAACTGCGACTTTCAATTTATATGCCTCTTAGTTGTGTAATTCTATTACCTTGAAAATATTTATATATATTGGAAACGAAAATACCTACATAATGTTCCTCCAAATGTAAAGAATATAGCGTTTTAATCAATTCTAATTAGTTTCCAAGTAGTAAATTTAGCCTATTGCGTTTATTTAGTCAAGTATATTCTTGCTCCGATCAACGAGTTTGTGTAGTTATTCGATACGATTGAGCCTAAAAAACATGCTATGTTTATGAATTTCCATAACGCGAATATGCTTATACAGTCATTTAGAAAATACAAATTTCTGCCGATATATTAGATGTAATTAATTAGTTAAAAATTCAAATTACACTACTTGTGATTTGAGCCACTTTAATTATTGCTAATCAACATTAAATTTGGTTGACTTTTATGTGCACAAGACTTACATTGTAAGTTATGCTTTTTTTGTTAAGCACCATCAAAGGGTTGAAGTGGTGCGTATAATCTAAAGTGTATTGTTGTTAAAATTTTATAATTGGGTTGAGGTAAAATGTTTCGTTTTTGTAACCTGTTTTTTCTGTTTTTGCTTGTGACTGTTATTCCTACGCAGGCTATCTCTTCTGAAAGTGTAATTCACAGATTTTCAAACACAACCGTCCAATCCAATGCTTCTGGATTGATGATTGAACATGACATGAACGGCGTTGAAATGAATACCGTTCAGCGCGATAACGAAAGCTTTACCGCGGTGTCTATGCCCGATGAAGGGCTTACATACCAAGAGGGAATGCCTATATTGCCGATGGTCAGCAGATTTGTCATAGTTCCTCCTACCGCCGGAATTGAGCTGATCTTTACAGCCAGTGATCCTATACGTATCGAGGCAAATCATCCTCCGGTCATTTGCAATGATGAAGATTTTTATCCCCAGGCACATCAAGTAAACCTCAATCCGGTTGGTCTGTACCCAAATAAAATTGCTGAAATGTCAGAGCCCACTATTATTCGTGGTGTCCGACTGGTTAAGATTACTACATACCCAGTTCAATATGATGCTAATACAAATTCATATTTGCATTACGAAAATATTCAAACCGAGCTGAAGTTTAACGATGCTGAGCCAATAAATCCGGTACAATTTACTGATCGGCGGGGTCGTAGTCGCGAATTTGCCAAGTTTATTAATGTACTTGCGGTAAACGCTGATATACTGGATCGTGATGATGCTGAAACGCTATCATCCTATGCAGGTCACTATTTGATTGCGGCGCATGAAAATTGCGTGAATCCAGCTCGAGAGTTTATTGAGTGGCGACGCAAGGCGGGTTATAAGATGGATATTTATTCGATACCGAGTGGTCAGGCACCGCAGGCTAACATAGTAAGACAGGGCATTAGAAGCAGATATAACGCGTATCTTGAGGATGGTATCGATCCCTTTGATCAGGTACTTATTATCGGTGACCGTTCTGATCATCAAAATTGTGGTCCTGCTTCAAATTGGATAGTTGGTGCTGAAACCGGTGAGAGCGTTTGGGGCAACCCCCAACATGCCGATTATAAGTTTGGATTGATTGAGGGCAACGACCTGCATATGGACGTAGGAATATCCCGTTGGGCTTCTGGTAATGCTAATCTCATGGCACTGAACGTCGGTAGGACGTTGGCTTATGAAGCCGAGCCGAGAATGGAAGATCCTGAATGGTTTACTCGTGGTGGTGCGGGGTCATATCACTGGGGTAACAACGCGGCCTCTGCTTGGCATGTTACAATAAATACTAATGTGCGGTGGGGAGTTGAAGTTCTTCAACAACTTGGATACCAAGATGTTAGATTTTATGAAAACTATGATTGGGACCAGCAGGCAGGTCAATACCATCCTTGGATTAGAGACATGTACAACGATGGCTCTAATGTAATTCTAAGTCGTGCTGAGTGTTATAACTGGAGAAGCAATTTTAATTCAGTTAACCGGAATACAGTTTTCCCGATTCGCTTAAATACTTCTGGTCACGGCGAATGGGCAACATGGTGGATGACCCGCTCAGGAAGCGGCAATGATCTAAAGGGTCCTGTTGCTGCAACGTGTGGGTGGGGTGGTCCTCCCACAGCACCCATGAGCATATATTGGCTGAATTTGGTTAAGGGGGTTATGTTACACGATATGAGCCTCGGTTGGGGCAGAATTTTTGCTGGCGTGAACTTTGAGAGCTATTTCCCGAATGAAAACTTTAGAAATATTCCCATTTATTCCGAGGTAAAAACTGATACAGATTGTTACGGTGACCCTGGAATCCAACCTTGGCGTGGTGTACCGCAGATATTAGCAATGGATCATGTCGAATCGATCTCGCCTCTCACTCGCTCGATTGAAGTTTACGCATTTGACCCTGACGCAGATGGTAATCCACCGTTTGAAGGTGCAAGAGTTACTCTATACGCTCCCGGTGATCTTCCGAGAGACGGTGATGACTATGCTGAACACGAAGTATTTCAAAGGACTAAATTTACGGATGCTGAAGGAATGGTTCGATTCATCTTTGAGGACGATCCTCAGTTTGAAGAAGGCACGATGTATGTGACCATTACCGGCAGAGAACTCAGACCGGTATTCGGCGAAATTGAAATTGAAGACCCTGATGTTGCTATCGAGACGGTAATGTATGAATTTGCTGAAATTGACGGCAATGAGGACGGTAGCCTAAATCCTGGAGAAGACTTTAATCTCGCCCTGACCGCTGCAAACATTGGTGATGGTGATGACGAAATTGTGGGTGTTACGGCTATAGTAGTAAGCCTTTCGCCTTGGGTTGAGGTTGAAGAAAATGAAGTAAATTTTGATACCATTACTGAGGGAAATGAAGTAACGGGCGAAGGCGACATCATTATTCATATAGATCTATCCTGCCCTGACGGTGAATCTAGACCATCTTCACGCCCGGTGTTAGCAATAGAGTATCGTAGCGATGAAACGTTCTGGCATTCAGCAATTGAACTCGATGTTTTTGCTCCGAACTTCATGGTAAGACGACTGCCAGGGGGAATAGTTATACCTGCTGAAATGGTTGATTTCGATATTGACATCGAAAATATTGGGCGCATGGACAGTTCACCCCTATCTGCCGAACTGCATACGCTTGGTATGGGGATCAGCGTTGTCGAAAATGCATCCTCTTATCCCGATATAGATGCAGGCAATCACGAAAGGGTGGAAGACGGACAGGACTTCCGTATTAGTGGCAACAGCATCGTCGTCCCCGGATCGAAAACCGATATGATGGTCATCCTTGCTAACGAGGAAGGCTTTGTTGACACTGCATATTTTAGTTTGCAGACTTTGCGCGAGAGGGAAGGTGCTCCTCAGGGTCCAGATGGTTACGGTTATATCTGCTTCGATGACACGGACACTGACTGGGATATTTCACCAGATTACGATTGGATCGAAATAGCGAGGAACGATAATAACCGTGATTTTGATGGCGTTGAGGTTGACGAGTTTGACGGACGTTCCGAGCTGAATGTTGGCGAAACAGCTGTAATAGATTTGCCATTTGATACTCAATTTTATGGTGTATCCTTTAATCAGATATCCATCTGTACCAATGGCTATATCTGCATGGGTGATCAGGGTGAAATAACCAATTTCCAAAATTGGCCAATGGATCAAGCTATCGGTGGCGGTATGGGAATGATCGCACCATTTTGGGATTGGCTGCAACTCGGGAACAATGGCAAAGTGTTCACATATTACGACGAAGACGAAGCGCAATTTATTATAGAGTGGTATCGGTTACGACACAAGAGCGGTGGCGACGGCGACCTTACATTTCAAGTTATTCTATATGATCATTCTGTATGGGTAACCGAGTCGGGTGACCAAAATATTTTATTCCAATATAAGAGCATCTCACAATCAGTGGGTCCACGTGAAGGCGGAGCATGGGAAAAGAATGTGCCTTATGCTTCTGTCGGGATCTCCAGTGTTGACGGTACTACCGGACTAAATTATACTTTTAACAATCAATATCCAGTAACATCTGATGAACTTGAAAACCATCGTGCAATGCTATTTTCAACATCGCCACGATATAAGGCTTGTGATCTTTATGGCAATGTAACCGATATCGCAACAGGAGAGCCTATCGTCGGTGCGGTAGTTATGTCAGAGCACGGCTTCACTGCCATTACAGATGAGCAAGGTAACTATGAAATTATCGGAGCACTTGCAGAGGTACCGTTCGATATCACAGCACGGACGCAAGGCTATAATGACTCCACTCAGGTTGACTATGAAGTTGAAGAGGATGCCAGGTTTGAGATAAACTTTGCCTTGCTTCACCCGGAGTTTGAGCCTACTACTTATGACCTGAGTGCTCGTCTCGATCCAGGGCAGGAAACGGAAATTGAGTTCTCAATGCAAAACACCGGTAATGGTCCGCTCGACTGGTCAGTTGACCGGAGGCTATATGGCAATGCAAATGTAGATCCCTGGGAATTCCGCGAAGACTTTCACTTTGGTGAGGAACTTGAAGATCGCGGAATTTATGGTGTGATATATATTAATAACCTTTTTTACGTTTCTGGCTCGAACAGAGGAGATGACGAAGATGGAAATCCGGTAAGCCGTCCCACAATATATATCCTGGATAGTGATGGTGCACTGGTGGACACATTCGCTCAACCCGGTGAAGATCGGTATGGCATGAAAGATTTGACTTACGATGGTGAGTTGCTGTGGGGTGCTGTTGGCAATGATATTTATGGTATGACACTCGAAGGTGAAGTCATCATAACTTTTGATGCACCACATCATCCGTCATCCGCAATCACTTGGGACCCTGTCAGGGAGGTCTTATGGATTGCCGGTACCACAAGTAACCCAACAGGAGTTGATCGCGAGGGTAATCGAGTTGAGGGAATGGAGATTGATCGAAACGGTTTATATATTTATGGAATGGCATATTTTACTGATGACCATGATGAAGCACCATTGTACTTGTTCCATAAAGAAAGAGGAACCAATCGTCAAACGGTTTATAAATATAACTTTGAAACCGAAGATACAACCTTTGTGACTTACTTCGACCCCGAGGAGGGTGGAACACCTAATGGTATATATATTACAAATACCTATGATGTGTATAGTTGGGTGTTCATGTCAGTCTCAAATAATGCTGCCAATGACAGGGTCGATATACATCAAATCGAGGGTCGTAAAGACTGGTTCCAGCTTGATGTAATGGTTGAAGATGAACGTATCGAGGCTTTGACAGGAACGTTGCAAACTGGCGAGATTGCCGAGTATATCCTGACCTTAAACGCCACTGACTTGCCTGAAACAACCTTTGTTTCAGAGCTGTTTTACACACATAACGCTGACAGCGGTCTTGCGCACATAAACGTTGAGCTTGAAGTTATCGGTATGGAGCCTCCGCGAGCATTTAATCTGGCAAGCCCCGCGAATGGCGACACGCTCGACACAATGGCAGTTGATTTCACTTGGGAACCCAGTTTTGATTTCAATTTTTTCGACACATTGACCTACGAGGCATGGTTTGCGGTGGACGAGGACACATTTACTATTGCTGTAGAAGACACGATGGTAGCAGTTGTCTTTGACTCATTGAAATACAATCTTGAGTGGATGTACGAAAACGCTACGGAGTGGTGGGTCACGGTAATCAGTGGTGATGATGTGGTCGAATCTGCCCAACATCATAGCTTCTTTGTGCGGGCACCGATAGACACACTTGGTCTGTCTGACCCCTTGATTGGAATGCCGGTAGAGTTTTCGATTGCGGCGATATATCCTAATCCATTTAACTCGTCAACTACCATCCGTTTTGGAGTGGATGTGAACTCACTGACCGCACTGCGTGTATTTGATGTGATGGGTCGCGAGGTTGATGTGCTCTACAGCAACACCGGCGATATTGGTTGGAAGACGGTGGTTTGGAACGCTGATCAATTGCCATCGGGGATTTACATATTCAGGCTCGAATCGATTGGACGAGTAAAAATAGCCAAAACGGCTTTGATGAGATAGCCAATTTGGCAAATCAGCCTTTTCTTAAGCCCGATCATCCATTTGGTCGGGCTTAATTTTTGTGTAATGTTGAATTCGGGCTGATTATTGCTTAAATTTAATGGTGTAGTAATTCTTTAAGTACGATAAAAAGTGTCGATAAATGAGTATTGACAGGTGCCGACCCTATGTAGTTGGCAGTTTTTTTATAGATTATGAATTACTATTTAGAATGCAAAACTAAATAAAGAGGATCGCAATACATTCTCTTTTCAATCGGAGATTATTTTTTAATGGCATCAGTAATAACTAACGTAGGACTGCAGCATGCGTAATTTGATAACGCTATTTGTTTACACACTTATTTTTCTTACCGCTGGAACAGCGTCGGCATCCCCTGTCGGCATTTCTGACAACGCTTCTTTTAACCTTTTTGAGCTTGAATCTGAAACACAATTTAATATTCAGGATCGTGGCACGCATGGCATGACAATTGAAATTGATCTGCCAGAGTCAGCCCAAATTCTCGCCAGTCGAGGGCAATTTAGCTCCCTTTTGGTGGCAATGACCGACAATTCGGCACAAATTACCGCAGTACCGTTTATCTCGCGGTGGGTGGTTATTCCCGATGGGTTCACGGCTGAAGGAAAAGTAACCCACAATTCGGGGCGTAGAATTTCGGTGGATCAATCTTTTCATTCTCCGGTGTATCTGGATCAAGTGAATGTTCAATCTGCCATGTTAATAAACAATGTCGATGACAACAATTCACCAGTTTCGCTGGGCAATGTGGTCGTGTACCGTGGTATTCGCATGGCACCCGTGATTGTAAAGCCATTTCAGCTGTCACCTGATTCAGATCAGATGTTTGAAAGCTCTGAATTGACGTTTGAACTAAATTATTCGCCTGACAATGTTTACCAGAACATCGGGATTCGTGCGCCGTATCGCGGCGAATTTGCCCGCTCTATGGAAAGTCTGATATTAAATCCCCCCATGCGCGACCTCGCACCGTCAACTCGCGGTAAGATGGTAATCATTCATTCTCACTTGCTCGAAGATGATGGCGAAGTCACACCGCTTGCGGATATAGGAAGCTTTGCCGATTGGAAACGACAACTTGGGTTTGATGTTGATGTGCTGGAAATTAACACATCGGGCGAAAACCCGCAAGACGACATCAAAGGTCAGCTTCGCGAATTGTACAACGAGGGACTGCTGGATTATTTGATAATCATGGGTCATTATGATGAAGTGGAAAGAGAATGGATGGAACTGGATGAAAATTACATTTTCCCGACAAATCCCGTTCATGAGAATGACGATTCATTAGAGGTAGCGTTGGTCTATCCAGGAGATCAGAATTTTGTAACTTTCGATGGTGATAACGACTTGCTTCCCGATGTGATCGTGGGCAGATTTATGTGCCGTACATATGAAGAACTATCCTATTCGTTACAGCGTTCGATAGCATACGAACAAAATCCTGAAGCTGGAGATTGGCTTACAAGAGCAGTTTATTCCCTTGACAGCACCTCTGAGCCATATAGAATTTTGCAACCAGCACTCGATGTGAGGATTTGGGCAGATCGTCGTCTTCGTGAAATAGGCTATGATGTAATAGATACAGTCGGGTGGTTTAACAGATTTGCACATGCCGAAGAAATTCGTGAAGCGATAAGTGATGGAACATCTCTCGCCCTCGGTGATGGCTGGCTGTGGGGAATGACATATGCATTATTCCCCGAGAACGAACCTGCGGAATTTTTCACGGCTGAGGTGGGCAGAATGAGCACTTTTACGATTGCGAATGCCGTTCATTACACCATTCCCATTATGGTTCCATTTTTTAACCAGAATCCTGAGGAAGAGCCCGGTGAAGATGATAACGGAAACGTTGGCGGATTTGGATTTTGGGACCCAGATGACATCAACCACGATATAACTTATATTTTGGGTTGGTCGGTTTATGGTATGCGCTATCATGAACTATTTGAAGGTGGTATTCTGTTTCAGTTTGCCGGTGTGCAGATTCAATCCAATTTCGATGTGCAGAGCATGGAGTTTGAAGAACGACTTTCTAAAATGTCTGAGTATCAATATATCGGCGATCCAACAATTATGATACGTACCAATTCATTCTCAGAGCTTACCGTTTCACACCCCGAAACATATAACGTCGGTGCAACCTCGGTCAGTTTTATTGTCAGCACAGGCGAAGATCAGCCATATATCGGTGCCACGGTCTGCGTTCAACAGGCTGATAATTTCAAATTTGTGGGCATTACAAATGGCAATGGCGATATTAGCTTTACTATTCCTGAAGGGCTCGCTGAAGGTGCGCTACAGATTGTAGTCAATGGTCATAATGTTGTCGCATTTGTGGAAGCGGTTGAAGTTACTATTCCTGATATAAACATAGTGCTCGAATCATTCGAAATTATTGAATCTGAGGACAATGATGACGGGCTGTTTCATAATGGGGAAACTGTAATGCTTGATCTGACTGCGGCAAACACTGGTGCGGAAGACGCAGATGAATTAGTTGCCACAATTAGCAGCAATTCTGAATTCCTGACTTTCTCTGCTAATGAGGTTGCAATCGAAAATATTTCCGCTGGAGAAACCGGTGGTTTTGCTGAGCAAATTGAAATGATGCTCGCTACTAATTGCCCTGGTGGGTTGGAAATTCAGGTTATGATCAAGGTAAATTCCGGTGATCTTGAATGGTTAATTGGTTCACAGATAATTTCGTCGGGACCCGCATACAAATTTGATGGATTTGAGACTTTAAACTTAGATCACCCTCGAATTAATCAAATCAAACCCAATCTATCAAATGTTGGTGATATAGATTCTCCTGATCTTGTCGCAATACTTAGTACGGACAACCCATTTATTACCGTGCGGAATGAAGGTGCTGGAAACTTTACCGCTATTGGAGTTGCCGAGACTAATGCTTCGGAAGCAAATTATTCTTTTATTGCCGAAGAATTGTTCATTGACGGTCAGGTTGTAAATTTCGATTTGACACTTACAAACGGCAATGATGATCCAATTGTGGTAAGCTTCTCTATTGGTACCCTTGGCGATGACAATGTGGATAACCCGACTGGTCCGGATTCCTATGGCTATTTGGCGTTTGATTCTGGTGATGCGGGTGAAGATGGCTGGGCACAGACACCGATATATCACTGGCGTGAAATTAATATTGACGCAGAAATAGATGTTGCGGGCATGGATAGCGAGGATTGGTACCCTGGTAAGAGGATTGTTTACCCCATGGATACATTGATGATTGGCGACAGTATCAGAGTGTTGCGACAATGGGATGAGCCAATATTACTGCCACTGCCTTTTGAACTTCAATACTATGGCGAACTCTTTGATTCATGTGTCATAAACGCAAACGGTTGGATGGCGTTAGGCAGTGACGCAATTAAGAGCCGTTCAGCAACTCCATGGGGAATTCCCGGGATTGGAGCACCGGATGCACAGCTTTGCCCATACTATTTGGATTTATTTAACGATGAAAATAGAATCTCTTTCAATGGTGTGTTTTATCACTATATCGAAGAGGAAGGCATCTTTGTTGTAGAGTGGAGTGGAGTTGAAGTCCGTGAAGAAATCGATCCTATTTTTATAGAATTTCAAATATTGCTATATGATGCAGAAATACATAACACGGCTACTGGTGACGGCGAAATAGTCTTTCAATATCGTACAGGAAGGCTGCTTGCCGGACCACAGGTTCTTCATCCATTCCCTACCATTGGAATCCGTAGTCCTGACGGGACGGACGGTGTCCAATATTCCTTTAATGAGGGATATAGTGCTGGAGCGCGCGAGATCGAGGACGAACTTGCAATCAGGTTTACTACTAACCGTACACGACCAAGTGGCTCTGTGAGTGGAATGGTTGTGAGATCAGATAATGGTATCACTCTTGAGGGTGCATTCGTTGATCCACATTGGCTAATTCAGCTTGAGACCGACGAAGATGGTGCGTTTCAATTTGATAACGTCCCCGCAGGATCATATCCATTCACAGTGAAAATGCCGAATTACACCACATTGTGGGATACTCTCGAAGTGGTCGCGGGCGAAATGATCCAACTTGACCCAATTGAATTGTCCTACTCTGAGCCGACAGTTGATGAAGAAAATCGCTCGATTCATAAAAGCTTGAAACCCGATGGCTCAATGACGAGGGCGGATTTTACACTTCAGAATCAGGGTGAAGGTGAGATGGAGTATGATGTTGAGATCAGGTATATGGATGGCAGTGCTTCTGATTTCAGTTCATTTGAAAAAATGGATATAATTACACTGACCCAGGGACCCGATATTCAAGACTCCAGAATAAGAGGATACGCGCCGTTATATGTGGATTCGACCTTATATATACCAGTGAAACCAAGAGACGAAGTCGGATACATTACAGTAATTGACCTTAGAGATGGCGATCAGGAAATTGTTAATTTCCCCATGCCTCTTGGTGATCGTGGTGAACCCATCAAAAGTTTGGCATGGGATGGCACTTCCTTATGGGGAAGTATATTCACTGTGCAATCTAAAAACATCCTTTTCCACTTTGACCCGAGCGGTGAAGGAGGTCAGGAGGGTATTATTGTACTTCCGGCGGTAAACTCAAACTCGAATGGAAACGGTCTGGTATATAGCGCGGACAGAAATTCGATGTTTGTGGTTAACGGTGAAGATTACGAAAACATCATTGAAGTCTCACTTGTTGATAGCGCCTATGGTGATATTATTAATCAATTTTACTTGTGGTTTCATAGACGCAGCTCTGAAATATCTTCGCTCGGATGGAATGCCAATGACATAGATAGCATGCCGCTCTATATACTTGAAACCTACTGGGGCGAAGATGATCCTCACAATTACCGGATAATGAAAATGAATCCGGAAAATGGCGATCAAAAGCTGATTGCTGAAATATTGGAGGATGATGATTTGGAACTTCGTGGAGTTTTAGGCTGCTCAATTCTTCCACAATATAGCTCAGGTCATATCGCGATTGCGTTGACGGAACAATATGGCAGTCCGAGATCTCCGGCAGATACTCTCATCATCCGCGACCTTGGACCAAATATTTCGTTCTTCTCTCAAGGGTCATTCTTGAATAAATCCGGCACCATACTTCCGGGTGAGGATATTACCATTGGCTTTGAAATCAACGCTAATGGTTTCGATCAGGGCGATTACAATTGGAGCTACTATGTCAACGACAACGGGATTGGTGAAGGACTGTTCGTTCCCTGTACCTTAACAGTGGATATTAATGCTGAGATAGATGATATATACCTTCTGCTGCCGGTAGAATTTGGCTTGCAAGCGGTCTATCCCAATCCGTTTAACAATATGACGCGGATCAGCTTTGGAATTGCTAAGGCAGCAATGACCCAATTGAAGGTATATGATCTGACGGGTCGAGAAGTTGATGTACTGTTCAGTGGTGAGCAAACAGCGGGGAATCACTCCATTGCCTGGAACGCAAGCGGTCTTGCATCTGGGGTGTATCTATTAAGATTAGAAACCGAAGGTATGAGCGAGGCTCGGAAAGTCGTCTTGATGAAATAATCTATTAGATTCGCTTGTGATATTTTGGACTATGGTTTACAGTTTTAATTAGTTTTCAGCTTCAATCTAAGCATTTCATAAGGTGTTTTCCCATCATGTGCCGTATGTGGTCTGAACATATTGTAAAAGTTT
>Ga0115002_10000197_pt1 | contig 87031 bp, 81 predicted proteins | sample ArcticOcean_MG_C_8_FD_89576 | JGI IMG/M metagenome (GOLD analysis project Ga0115002, IMG submission 89576) | Marine microbial communities from western Arctic Ocean - ArcticOcean_MG_CB11_86 | ecosystem: Environmental > Aquatic > Marine > Oceanic | place: Arctic Ocean: Canada Basin | collected... | reverse complement strand
TATAGAGGATGTTATTGTTGCTGGCTGCTATCGATGAAGCCACCCTTATTTGGCATATTGATCTCGGTCAGACTTTCGCTGTTGAGTATCTTGTACTGATCGATAATGCCATTGAGATAAAGCCCAGCCGCTTCAACAACGATAATTGGTTGCCGTACTTCGATTTTTTAGGATAAAGTGGCCAAGAAAAGGGCGTTTGTTCTTCTTATACTCTCAGGCGCAGGTATGAGAAGCACATCCTCGGGTGTTGCCGGGCTCGCTGCCCTGCTGAATGCCGAAGAGCTTGGTTTGGAGCTCGATAAAACTGCACAGCCCCCGGTGATTTTTACCGAAGCCCCAGCATAGGGCCAGGTTTTCCCGCTCGCAGCAAAAGCCCGCGAGGCAAACCCCGACCGTTATCAAGACGCCCAAAACGTGACAAATTGTTAGTTTGCACCCTTATCACGGGCAGTGATGATAGTCTTTGCGCGGATTTTGCTAAGCCCGTCTAAACCCGCTTCTTAGCCGAGGACAGCCTCGAATATGATCGATCGAAGTTCTGCTTTTACTGCCCTGGCCGCTGCCCTGTTACTCGCCGTTTTACCCACCGCCTATGCCCAGAATTCGCCGGAGGACGGCTCGACTGTCACCTATCCGGCCAGCTATTTCACCGCCTACAATCCCCTCACAGTGAACGATATGCTGGATCGAGTACCAGGTATTAGTTTGATCCTGCAACAGGGCATCGATTCCGCCCGTTTCGACGGCGCCGTTCGCGGCCTGGGTTCCAGCTCCCAAATTCTGATCGATGGCAAGCGCCTCGCCGGCAAGGCCAACGAGGGCAGAAATCAGCTCGATCGCATTTCGGCAGATCAGGTGGCCTCGATCGAAATTGTCCGTGGCACCTCCAGTGATCTCGACGTGCAGAATACCGGACAGTTGGTGAACATCATTTTACGCGAGGCGCAATCCCGATCGAGCATCACCACCGAGGTCAGTGCAACCCACTTCTTCGATAGCGAAGTCGAGCCCAGCGGATCTATCGCCTGGAGCGGCCAGAATGGACGCCTTAGCTACCTACTAAGTGGTGGTCTGAAAACTGGTTACCGCCACACCGAGAGCTTCGAAACCAGTTTTAACGGTGATTTCTCTCCGAATGACACCAGGGACGATGATCGCTATATCGATCTGAAGATCTATTCCCTGAACAGCAATCTGGCCTATGCCTTAACTGATAGCGACCGGATTGCAATTAACCTGCTTTATAATAAAAGCGATCCTCCGCAAAGCTTGTTTCGCACCCTCACCGACTTCAACGCCGCCACACCGGTGCTTCGCTTCGAGCGTGAATCCACCCCCGCTACTTCGGAAAATTGGGAATTTGGTGGCGACTACGAGCACGGTTTCGCAAACGGCGATAGATTCAAATTCCTCTTCATAGTCAATGATAAAAAGAATCATGCGACACGGGAGCGATTTATTTCCACTGTGCCTGGGGGCGCCGAAACCAAGGATCTGTTTCTCGAAACTAACAGCCGTTATCGGGAAAAAATTATCCGTGCTTCCTATACTCTTACCCTTACCGGGAGCCAGGGTCTGGAGTTAGGCATAGAAGCTGCGCAGACAACCCAGGATTCAGGCCTGCGTCTGGGTTTGCCAACGGAGGCTGCGGGCTCACCGGAATTTGGCGGCCTGACCCCGATTGCCTTCCCCAATGCTTTTTCCACCGTCGAAGAAATTCGTTATGAGCCCTTCGCCATTCATAACTGGCAGATCAATCGGCGTATGTCGTTGGAAAGCTCACTGGTTGCCGAGTACTCCGAGATAGAGCAAAGTGGTGATGTCAACAACCGGCGCGACTTCGATTTTATCAAACCCAAACTGGATTTTCGTTTCGACATAAACAACACACTGCAATTCAGGGCGAGCCTGGAAAAAATCGTGTCGCAACTGAGTTTTGCAGATTTCTCGAGAGCGACCAATGAACGCGATGATGATCAGGATACCGTCGCCGGTAATCCGGAGTTGGTGCCGGAGGAGAGCCTGCAGACCGAAATTGGTCTGGATTACAGACTGCCGAACGATGGTGGCGCACTGAATGTACGTGCCTTCTATTATGATTTCGACAACAGTATCGGCAAGATTGATATCTCGCCTTCTGCCACCGACCTGCAGTCGACCAATGGTAACGTGGGCCCTGCCCGCGCCTTTGGTTTGACAGGCAATACCAGCATACGCCTGGGCTTTCTCGGTTTGCCGGAGGCGCTGGTAACAGCTGCGCTAACGGTGCAGGACGCCAAGATTCGTAATGAACTCTATTCCGCCGAATCGGATCGACGCTTCCGCCCTTATGATCGAGGTCGCTTTAGCCTGGGATTTCGCCACGATCTGCCGACGCTGAGCCTGAACTATGGCATCAATTACAACGCCGGCATCGAAGGCAACCGGACTCCCTTCGAAATTGACAACCAGATCTATATTGACATTGCCAGCAACCTCAGTGTGTTTGTCGAAAAAGTTGGCTTCGGTGGACTCATCTACAGATTTGAGGGCATCAATCTGGAAGACGCCGAAGCTTGTAACGAGAGACGCCGATTTGACGGCTACCTGCGCGATGGCATCTTGAAAGAGGTAGAATTCAACTGCTCCAGGCTGGGGATGCAGTTCGTATTCAAGGTCAGGGGTACGTTTTAGTAATATCTGCATCGAGGTAAGCGAGTATCGAGATGGTCAAGAACCAGGACTATCGTTTCTCGCAAGCTTTTTCGCCCCCTTCTCATGGTTATCCCATACTCATACAAGTAGGCACGAATGTGATTGTTCAGCGCAGTCAGCTCTTTATCTAGAAACTTGCGGCTGGTCTCCAATGTTTGCAGTGTTTGTTGTTCCTCGCTTTTTACCTGGCTGAATTTCACACTGGCCTGCATGGCTGCTGTTGCGATGGCTAACGCATCATTAGCATCTGTTTTTTGCCCCTGCAGAAAGCCTTTGACCTTTTTGGGGTTAATTATCCTGACTTCATGGCCAAACGAGAGCGCAAGCCTGCCCCAGTAGTGACAGGTTCCACATCCTTCCATGACGACGATTGAGGGAGTCCATACATCGCTTCTGGCCGGGAGCTGCCTGTCGCGGGGCTGAAATTTAGCAATATTTGAGGGTCCACTTCTGACCCGAAAGCCGACATTAGAGAAATCCTGAAGAAATCGTTTTAGAGAGATTGTGGTGCTGGGACTCCTAGCCCCCATCCGCGTTTTGATAGGGGGGGTAAAGGTGAGTGCAGGAAAAATATAAAAAAATTTTGGAGGGAGTTGGACAGGGTTCTTATAATTATGACATCACCCCGTAGTCGCCTCTCAGCGGGGTATGCCCCTCCCTTAAGCTAGGATAGACATCGTCCCTATAAGACTGGAGCCGTGGGGTCTAGAAGGGGAATCGTCGGACATCGTAGGGGGTGAGATGTTTATGCCCGTTTCGCTATGTGCACAATATTGCTTTTGGCTGAAGTTGCATATGCGGCCCAAGCATTCATCATCTTGAACCTTTTCTTCAATAGTTCCCCTCTCGCATAGGCCTTCTCAGTCTCGTCCGTTAAACCGTGAGCTAACGCAAATTCTGCTACCCTATGTGGGAATCCAGTCTCTTCGCCAATGTAATCTCTAAAACTGCTTCTGAAACCGTGCACAGTGATGTCATTTCTACCCATTCTTTGAAGTACTGCCCGCATACCCCCGTCACTCAGTGCTTTACCGATTTTCCTCCCTGGAAATACGTAGCCATCAAACTTCGGAATGTTTTTGATTAGTTCAATTGCAGTTTCAGAGAGGGTCACTTTGTGTTCTCTTTTGGCTTTCATTCGATGGCTGGGGACCACCCATAGCTTACGCTTGAGATCAATCTCATCCCACGTGGCGAAACGAATTTCTCCTGATCTCGCCGCTGTTAGAATCGCGAACCTTAATGCTAACGGGGCGCAGCCTTCCATTTTCTCAAGTTTAGACATAAAGGCTGGTATTTTTTTATAGGGTAAGGCTGGCAGGTGTTCTGCTGTGCCTTCGCGTAAGTGGCGTGCTTCCTTCAGTTTTTGCGGTGAAGGGTATGTTAGTTTCAGATTGCGCTCCCAAGCTGCTGGATTGGGCTTCTCATTTCTACATTTCCAAATTACGGCGGCATCAAGTACCGTCTCAATTCTCTGTCGCAGGCGCTTTGCAGTTTCCGTCTTGGTATACCAGATTGGATTCAGGCACTTCTCAACTTGATCTATATCTATATCGTTTATCGGAGTATTGCCAATAAAGGGGTAGGCGTATGTTTTTAGCGTGTTTCTCCACTGTTGAGCGTGTTTGGGATTGGTCCAGCCGGCCTCCTGCTTTTCAATGTACATTAGTGAGCATCGCTCAAAAGTCATTTCATTCATGCGGGATTTTTTGTCTAGAGCTATCTGTGCATCCAATTTAGCCTGATCTCGTTCAATCTCTTCATCAATCGGGTCTATATGGTCCCCTATCTTCACGAGAAGCTTTCGAGCTTCCTTTCTTGCTTTCGCCAAGTTCTTGTTATTAACGCCGCCCAATCCCTTCCAGCGTCTCTTTCCGTCCAGTTGGTAACGAAATAGCCAGCTCTGTGAGTCACCCTCTGCGATATTCAGATAAAGCCCGTCACCAACGCCATACCGACCTTTCTTACCTAGTTTTTGTAGTTTTTCGACCTCAAACGCTGTAAGTTTCTCTTTCATCGGATTGGCCTGATATGAAATTTTGTACCAGTTATTGTACCATATAAAGATGAAGTGCAATGAGTTTTCATGGAGCGTCCTGAATCAATGATTTCCATAACATTAGGATATATAAGGGTTTAATGTAGTAATGTGAAATACTATGCAATCCTATGATTTGTTGGTTCGACGGACGTCCGGTCCGCCATTTTCTCTCCCTCGTTTTACCCACACTCAATGCACAAGCTTCTGGACATTGCCGAACCCGCTATTGAAGCGATTCATTGTGACCTGCTGAAGGCGCGGGGAGTGGTTTTAAATGTGCTGCGCCTGGACCGCATTCACCCCAGCATCCATGGCAATAAATGGTTCAAACTGAAGGCCAATATCGATCGAATTCGGCAGTCTGGCGCGCGCCAGGTCGTCAGCTTCGGTGGCGCGTACTCCAATCATATATACGCACTTGCCGCCGCCGGTAAGCTGCTCGACTTCGACACTATAGGGTTTATCCGTGGGGAAATTGTTGAGCCGCTGAACCCGGTTCTTGCCTTTGCCCGTGATGCCGGTATGCGGCTGATCAGCATCAGCCGTTCAGATTACCGTCGTAAAAGCGAAGCAGACTTTCAACGCCAGCTACTTGCCGATTTTGGCGACTGCTATGTCTTGCCGGAAGGCGGAAGTAATCTGTTGGCTGTTAAAGGCTGCGAGGAGATTGTGGATTTCCTGCGCTGGGGTACCGGCATTGACAAGACCGACGCCGAGCGCGGTATGGCTGCTTCCAGCGAGTACGGCTCAGCTGTTTGGCGCGAGCAAAGGTGTGGCCAGCGTATCGTTGCTTTGAGTTGCGGCACCGGCGCTACCGTCGCCGGAATTATCTCTGGCCTGAATCGGCGCTCCGCTGAGGCGATGCCCAGAGTAATCGGTGTTTCTGTGCTTAAGGCTGAAGACTACATAGCCAAGCAGGTGAAATATTGGCTAGAGCAGCTTGCTGCCGAGAGCGCAGGCAATAGCCGAAAACGAAGTAGCTGTGAATGGTGCATTTCCGTACAGTACCACTGTGGTGGTTACGCTAAAGTCAGCCCTCAACTGACAGATTTTATGGCGGAATTCGCCAGTTATTCCCATATCCCTATCGAGCCGGTCTATACCGCAAAGCTGTTCCTTGCCCTGTTCGAGATGATTCGGGATGGAGAAATTCCGGCTGGGAGCGAGATTCTAGCTATTCATACTGGTGGCGTGGTTACAGCTCAGCCTTGATCAGGCTATTTGATAATACTCACGGTACCAATCAACGAAGTTGGCGACGCCGACTTCAATTGGCGTCGTCGGTCGATAGTCCACATCTGTAATCAGCGCTTCAATATCGGCATAGGTCGCGGGTACATCTCCCGACTGCAGTGGAAGCAAGTTTTTTTCCGCGACTTTGCCCAGGCACTGCTCCAGTATTTCTATATAGCGCATGAGCTCGATGGGATTATTGCTGCCGATGTTGTAGAGCCGATAGGGGGCCTTGCTGCTCGCCGGATCTGGCGATTCACTATTCCAGCTTGCATTCGCGGTGGCGACTTTATCCAGCGTAAGTACTACACCTTCCACGATGTCATCGATGTAGGTGAAGTCGCGCCGGTGTTTGCCGAAGTTATAAACATCGATAGGCTCGCCCTCAAGGATAGCCCGGGTAAATTTGAACAGCGCCATATCCGGGCGACCCCAGGGGCCGTACACGGTGAAGAAACGCAGTCCAGTCGTTGGCAAGTCAAACAAGTGGCTATAGGTGTGGGCCATTAGCTCGTTAGCTTTTTTCGAGGCAGCGTAAAGGCTAAGTGGGTGGTCTACATTGTTGTGCACGGGAAATGGCATGCTGGTGTTGGCACCGTAAACCGAGCTGCTGGAAGCGTAGACCAGGTGCTCTACCTCGTTGTAGCGACAAGCTTCCAGAATATTTACGAATCCCACCAGGTTTGAACTCACGCAGGCTTGCGGTTTCTCCAGCGAATAGCGGACTCCCGCCTGGGCGGCGAGGTTAACGACTCGCCGAGGTTGATGCATACTGAATGCTGCAGTGATGGCATCAGCATCTTCAAGATCACTTTGCAGAAATGTGAAGGCGTCGAGGGCTGTAAGCTGGTCAAGCCGGGCGTGCTTCAACTTAACGTCGTAGTAATCATTCAGATTGGCGATGCCCACAACTTCATCGCCACGCTGTAACAGGCGTAATGTGAGGGCATGGCCGATAAACCCGGCGGCACCTGTTACGAGGATTTTCATAGCCGGCAGACCTCGTTATAAACTGCCGTCAACGGCACTGGATGGAAACAGGTGTTTCACATCGAAGACGACGGAATTGGCTTTGCCGAACGCCTTCAGTTTATCAATACCCAGAGTAATAAATTGCGTATGGGCAACGGCAATTATAACGGCGTCGTAGCTGTTAATTGCGGGGTCGGCAATCAGCAGTTCGGATTCTTGCTGGTCTACCCAGGGGTCATAGACATCGACTTTGGTGTGATAGGACTGCAGCGTGGAGACAATATCCCGTACCCGCGAGTTCCTGGTATCGGGACAGTTTTCCTTAAACGTCAAGCCAAGAATTAGTATGTTGGAATCGATGATGTGAATTCGCTTCGACAGCATCAGTCGTATTACCCGCTCCGCCACATGAAAGCCCATCGCATCATTGATGCGTCGTCCAGCGAGGATTACTTCCGGCTGGTGACCAACCTGTTGTGCCTTGTAGGTCAGGTAGTAAGGGTCGACACCAATACAATGCCCACCGACCAGTCCGGGTGAAAAAGGCAAAAAGTTCCACTTGCTGGCCGCGGCCTTCAATACTTCGTGGGTGTCGATTCCCAGTTTTTCGAAGAGGATGGCCAGTTCATTTACCAGCGCAATATTCAAGTCCCTCTGGGTGTTCTCGATGACTTTTGCGGCTTCAGCGACCTTGATGCTGCTGGCGCGATGCGTGCCTGCGCTAATGATGGTTTTTACAAGGCATCAATTTTATCCGTAGCTGCCTCGGTAGAGCCGGAAGTCACTTTTATCACGCTGGTAAGTGTGTGAACGTCGTCACCGGGATTAATTCTTTCGGGGCTATAGCCAACAAAAAAATCGATACTAAAATCCAGGCCAGAGACCTCGGTCAGAATCGGGACGCATTCTTCTTCCGTTGCTCCGGGATAAACCGTGGACTCAAAGATTACAATATTGCCGACTTTGAGGTAAGGCGCCACCAGACGGCAGGCATTTCTTACTGGCTCAAGATTTGGTTGATTCTGAGTATCAATTGGAGTCGGTGCGGTAATTATGTAAATGTCACGGTCCGATAGTATGCTTACCTCAGCGCTGTAAGCAATATCGCGCTGCTCTCCCAGTTGCTTCTTGCTCAGCGCAAAGTTGATGTCGATGCCTTGCTGAATTTCGGCGACTCGATGGCTGTCAATGTCAAAGCCAACCGTGGGAAAATGCTGCGTCAGAGCATGGGCCAATGGCAGACCAACATAGCCCAATCCCAGCACAGCAACTTTCGTGTCTGCAGGTAATACATCAAGGCTCATGGGTTTTGATCCCCTGTTAAGACGGCGATAAAGTTACATTAGTCGAAATTTACATCGATTTGCTGCGATTCTACTCGATATTGGCTGGTTTGAGCGAGCTTAGCTCATTTCAGTGGCGTCACCGGCGTGCATAGCGGCCAATAGCGTGTAGCTCTCGTGGTATAATCCACAACTCGATGCAGTCAGGGTAAGCTGCTTAATGCTGGTCGATGCAACGGCTTAAAGGTGAGGTAATGACAGAGTTCAAGCGCATAGGCCTGGTGGGGCGGCCGGATCATTCCGGTGTCGTCGATTCACTCCAGCGTTTACTGGCTCTGCTTGCAAGCAAGGAACTCAGCGTAGTGTTGGACGATATTACTGCCGGTTTAATCCCCTCCAATGGTCAACAAGTTTGCACCCGTGAAGAGCTCTCCAGTCACTGTGATCTGGTCATCGTTGTCGGTGGCGACGGCAGTATGTTAAATGTGGCGAAATTTGTAGCCGCGGATCAGGTGCCGGTTATTGGTATAAATCGTGGACGTTTGGGGTTCCTGACGGATATTTCGCCTGATGATTTAGAGGCAAGGGTGGAAGATATTCTCAGCGGCAACTACAGCCTGGGAACTCGCTTTCTGCTCGATGTGGCTGTCAGGCGCAATGATGCGCTAGAGAGTCTTGGCGCGGCGCTCAATGACGTGGTGTTACATCCGGGACAGGCCGCGCAAATGATAGAGTTCGAGTTATTCGTTGACGATAAATTTGTCTACAGTCAGGAATCCGACGGGCTCATCGTAGCAACACCTACAGGCTCGACTGCCTACTCTCTTTCTGCCGGCGGCCCGATTATGCATCCTGACCTGAATGCCGTAGTACTTGTGCCTATGTATCCTCACTCCCTCAACAGCCGACCCATAGTTGTTGATGGTGACAGCGAAATTCGCCTGGTAGTTGCGGCCAAGGGCCGCCTGCAACCACAAATAAGTTGTGATGGCGAGGTGCGTTACACCGCCTCTGCCGGAGACGAAATTATCGTCTCGAAGAAAGATGTCGCACTGCAATTAGTGCATCCACCGGAGCACAGCTTCTACCAGGCCTGTCGCAGTAAGCTTGGGTGGGGTAATCGACTGGTCAGCGTAGATGATTAGGGCGGCAAGCCTGAGTATTAACGTTAACCTGCTTGGCTTTAGTGAACTACTGCAGCGGCAGGGCGTTCCTCATCGAATTATCGAAGAATCAGGCCAGCAAGTGATCTGGGTAAATGGCGAGCAGGAAGCTGCATTCGTTGAGCGGGCGTTAGCGGACTGGAGTTCGAATTCTGCAATGCAGCAAGCCAGTCTCGACTCACAGGACAATGGTTTGTTGGCGGGAGGCGTAGCGCTGCTGTCACGGCATAATCTACTGCGACCGCTGCGGCTGGCGTTTGTTAACAGCCCGGTGACGCTCTCGCTGATCGCTGCCTGTTTATTGGTGGCCTTGCTAAGCTTGATGGGCACGCAGACAGCCCGGGTGGTATTTCTTTTTTATCCACTGTTGGCAGCTGATAATTTATTTGCGCTATTAGCTGAGCTTGGCGATATTCGAACTATGCTGCGCACGCTGACCCCTATGTTCTTGCATTTTGGTGAGTTACACCTGATATTCAATATGTTGTGGCTGTGGTATTTCGGTCGTCAACTGGAGGCTATTCACCCGCGCTGGCTGTTTGTCTTGCTGGTCGTGCTGACTTCGTTCGTCAGCAATACTACCCAGTACATGAGCAGCGACTACAATAATTTTGGTGGTATGTCGGGGGTGGTCTATGGTTTGGTCGGCTACACCTGGATGGTTCATACTTTAATGCCGCGCAGCAATCTGCAAATACGCGGCAGCATGTTTGCTGTGTTTGCTGTGTTTGTTGCTGCACTGGTGCTGATGGAAATCGTGGCATCGTCCTGGATTGCCACAGCGGCACATATTGGTGGTTTAGTGAGTGGTTTGCTGTTGGGAATAATGATCGCCGGCTATTATCGATTGGTGTTGAAACGAAGCACTATTAGTCGCGTTGTTTCAAGCTAGGTTCTGCTACCACAGCGTAGCGACAGCAGCTTGCGCGGCGAAGCCGATAGAGACGTAAAGGAATAATGATGGACGAATATGTGAATCCAGCACCAGAGCGCCCAGAATCCCTGCCCGAGTTGATAGAGAATATTTCAGCAACCATCTATGCCAGCTTAAAATCGGCGGTTGAGTTGGGTAAATGGTCGGACGGCACTCGCCTGAGCTCTGAGCAGGTGGAACGCTGCATGCAGGCGGTTATTCTCTATGAGGCGGAAAATTTACCAGAACAAGAGCGGACCGGCTTTGGTTTGGCCACTGGATGCGCTAAGCAATAGCGTGCTATGGGCGGCATCCAGGCACTACCACGACAGTATTATGCTGATAAGAAATTTTTGAGATGGGAAAAATAGCACAGGGCACTCTAAGGAAAATGCGCAGCCGCCTCGAGCGGCCTGTTGCCTACAAAATTCCTCTAGGAGAAACCGAAGTAGCAGTAAACCCGCTGCTGGGAAAACAGCTAAGGCTGGAGTTCACGGGCAGGATTAATTGTGTGCACTGCAGCAGGAAAACCAATAAGAGTTTCAATCAGGGTTTTTGCTGGCCGTGTTTTCAAACGCTGGCGCAGTGCGATTCCTGCATTATCCATCCGGAAAAATGTCATTTCGATCAGGGTAGCTGCCGTGAACCGAATTGGGGTGAGAGTTTTTGCCTGCAGGATCACATTATCTACCTGGCAAATTCTTCTGGTCTCAAGGTTGGGATTACCCGGGCTACCCAGGTGCCGACGCGTTGGATAGATCAGGGTGCAACGCAGGCGTTGGCGATCATGCGGGTCAGGAACCGCCTGCAGTCCGGGACACTCGAGGTGATGTTCAAGGCGCATGTCGCAGACAAGACCAATTGGAGGGATATGCTCAAGGCCGTGGCAGCACCGGTAGATTTACATCACGAAAGCCAGGCACTAATACAAGCCTGTGCCGAAGATATTAAGGAAATGGAAGCAAGGTTCGGTTTTTTCGCGATCAGCATTCTTAATGGGCTCGATGTCGAGAATATCGAATTTCCAGTGCTTCAGTACCCCGAAAAAATAAGCTCATTTAATTTCGACAAGACGCCGACAGTCGAAGGCACTCTCATGGGTATTAAGGGTCAGTACTTGATCTTTGATACCGGTGTCATCAATATACGGCGTTTTTCCGGTTACGAAATAGAACTTAGTTACTAGGGAGCCTCTGATGAATCAGAAGCTCCCCAGCCGAGAGTGACATATCATCTGGTCACCCGGCTGCACATGCCATCAGATGCACAGGATTAAAGCACCCAGGAAATGAAAAACGCCCAGGCCCGGACAACGTATTTACGCGACTATCGTCCAACTGCATTTACCATCGAAACCACCGAACTGCACTTCGATTTATTTGAAGAGTTTGCCTTGGTCGTTTCCAGGCTTCAGTTCAAGCGTAATGAACTGCCAGACACAGAAGCAAGTGATGTGCTGATTCTCCATGGGCAGCAACTGCAACTGGAAAAATTATGCATTGACGGCAAAGAGCTGACCGTAGAGCAATATCTAAGCGATGAGGACAGTCTTACCATTCCGGCTTTGAGTGAATTGCTGGGAGCGCCAGTGCTGGAATTTTCTCTGGAGTGCCACACCAGGATTGAACCGCAAAACAATACTGCGCTGGAAGGTCTGTACAAGTCGCGCAAGATGTTTTGCACACAGTGCGAGGCTGAGGGCTTCAGGCGCATCACTTACTATCTTGATCGACCCGATGTGATGTCCAGATTCACCACCACCATTACTGCGGAGCGTGCGAAATACCCGGTCCTGTTATCCAATGGTAACAACATAGCCAGTGGGATTTCAGACTCCGATTCGACTCGGCATTGGGTGCGTTGGGAGGACCCCTTCAAGAAACCCAGTTACCTGTTTGCTCTGGTGGCGGGAGATCTGGCTAGCCTGGATGATAGCTTCACCAGCATTAGCGGTCGCACCATCAAACTGCAAATATTTGTGGAAGAGAAAGATTTGGACAAGTGTGATCACGCTATGAGATCTCTCAAAAAAGCCATGCGCTGGGATGAGGAGGTCTATGGTCGAGAATACGATCTGGATATTTTCATGATCGTTGCGGTGGATGATTTCAACATGGGAGCCATGGAGAACAAGGGCCTCAATATATTTAACACTTCCTGTGTATTGGCCAATTCAAACACGCAAACGGACATGGCTTTTCAGCGCGTCGAAGCCGTAGTCGCTCACGAGTATTTTCATAACTGGTCCGGTAATCGAGTCACCTGCCGCGACTGGTTTCAACTCAGCCTGAAAGAAGGTTTCACAGTTTTTCGCGACTCCGAATTTTCTGCCGACATGGGGTCGAGAACGGTTAAGCGTGTCGAAGATGTGGCATTTTTACGGACAATTCAGTTTGCGGAAGACTCCGGGCCTATGGCTCATTCCGTGCGACCTGACTCCTATATGGAGATCTCTAACTTCTATACTGTGACAATCTACGAAAAGGGTGCAGAAGTAGTCCGCATGATCAGCCTGCTACTCGGGCCCGAAAAATTTCGTGCCGGCACGGATTTGTATTTCGACAGACACGATGGCCAGGCAGTAACCACGGAAGATTTCGTGGCAGCCATGGAGGCTGCTAATAATATCGAACTGAAGCAGTTTCGAAACTGGTACAGCCAGGCTGGCACACCGGTTCTGTCAATAACTGCAGAATACGATGATCAAAGCAGGCGCTACACCTTAAGCGTAAATCAATTCTGCCCGGATACGCCGGGACAGTCGAACAAGCAGCCATTTCATATACCGTTGCGAATAGGCTTGATCGGCGAGTCAGGCACGGCGCTACCCTTAAAGCTCTGCGGTTCTCAGCAAGCAGTAACTACTGACCTGGTGCTCGATGTCTGCAAAGCAAGCCAGAAATATGTTTTCGAAGATGTTGAGAGCAGACCGGTGCCTTCACTGTTGCGAAGTTTCAGCGCGCCCGTGCGCCTGCGGTTCGATTACAGTCGAGAAGATTTATTTTTTCTCATGGTGCACGACAGCGACGGGTTTAATCGTTGGAATGCCTCTCAATTGTTGGCTGCCGATGTCATAGATGATCTGCAGCAGTGTTTTCAAAACCAGGATCAAGCCGTGCTGCGTATGCCCGCAGAATTAACCAGGGCTTATGCCAGCGTGCTGGATGCTGCCCTGAAGGACAAGCAGTTGGATCAGGCGATGGTCGCACAGTTGTTGGTATTACCTGCAGAAGGCACATTAATTGAACAGGCGACTGTGGCAGACGTCGAAAGCATTCACGATGTTAGAGAGTTTTTGGCAAACCAGCTGGCGAGCGCACTGGCGGATAAATTCGCGGCGATCTACAACGCCAATTGTTTTAGCGATGAGTACAGCGCCGACGCCAAAGCCATGGCCAGACGAGCGCTGAAAAACCTGGCCTTGTCTTACCTGGTAAGAACAGGAGAGACGCAGTGGCTTGAAACCTGTAATCGACAGTTCGCGACGGCTGGCAATATGACCGATCAGCTGGCAGCATTACGCAACCTGCTTAATAGCGACAACGAGTTGGGGCGAAAATTTGCAACAGCGGCGCTGGACAGCTTTTACCAGCAGTGGCGGCACGAACCGCTAGTAGTGGACCAATGGTTTGTAGTGCAAGCCACCAGTCAGCTAGCGGACACCCTGGACAAGGTAAAACAACTCCTGCAGCACGAGAGTTTTGAAATTAGAAACCCGAACAAGGTGCGCTCACTTATCGGTGCCTTCTGCGGACAGAATCACGTCGGTTTCCACCACGCTACCGGCGCCGGTTATGAATTTCTGGCCGACCAGGTTCTAATTCTGGACAAATTAAATCCTCAGATTGCATCGCGCCTGCTGACACCACTAACACGGTGGCGGAAATTCGATAAAGACCGTCAGGCCCTGATGCAGGTCCAACTGCAGCGAATTAAAACCACAGCCGACCTGTCCCGTGACGTTTTCGAAATAGTAGAGAAAAGCACGGTTTAAAGGTTCGTGTCAGAGGCTTGATTTCCAGTGTTCTTGTTCGCGTGCAGGGACGGGCATATTCCCCCTGCTACAAGTCAGAGAGAGTGCCGTCTGCCCGCGAAGCCGAGTCGCCTAGCCCCTTTGCGCACGGCCATATCTCCTTTGCTTTAGCCAGCGCTGCGGAACTCAACCATTTTTTGCAAGCAAAAAATTGGGATTCAGTAAATTCCTCCAGGAGGATCGGTGGTTCTCAAACATAGATACTCCTCTTAGCCTACTGAGTCGTCGGCTAGTGGGTTCTCGCTCACTTCTGTCTAAAGCAAAGGAGATAGGCATGGCCTGATTGTGCGCAAAGGGACTAGGCGACTCGACTTCGCTTAATCAAATGAAAACTTGGCAGTTATTGCATTTCGAGTAGCCCAAGTTAATTCGAAAAATAGGGATGGAGGGAATATTTTCGTCCCTATTTTTCTTCTCAGGATACTAACTTCAACATCGAAATTTAGCACATTGAGAAAAGGGCGCTATCTCAAAGGATTAAACCAGCCTACCAAGCGAGGGGTAGCCAGCGCAGCGCGCCTGCTCTGAAGTACCTATTTAAATTTCTAAGCAACATCCTGTACATCAGTAAGAGGAATATTTTTGGCTTGTTCTGCCGCCTCCATGTAATTCGCCATTTCATTGAAGTTCAAATAGCGATAGATGTCGTCGGCCATGGTGTCAATATTTTTCATATAGGCCATGTATTCATCCATGCTTGGAATCTTACCAACCGCTGCTGCTACCGCCGCAAGTTCCGACGAAGCCAGATATACATCGGCGTCCTGACCCAGTCGATTCGGAAAATTTCTGGTGGATGTGGAGACGACAGTGGAGTTCGGTGCCACCCTGGCCTGGTTTCCCATGCAAAGCGAACAGCCGGGAATCTCGGTGCGTGCACCCGCTACTCCAAACACATTATAGATGCCTTCCTCGATCAATTGACGCTGATCCATCTTGGTTGGTGGCACTATCCACAGCTTCGTCGGCAGCGTACCTTCTACCTGCTTTAAAACTTCGCTGGCGGCACGAAAATGACCGATATTAGTCATGCATGAGCCGATAAAGACCTCATCAATTTCAGTGCCGTGAACCTCCGACAGCGTCTTGATGTCGTCCGGATCGTTCGGGCAAGCCAGTAACGGCTCCTTGATCTCGTTAAGATCGATTTCGATAATCTTGAAATACTCGGCGTCGGCATCCGGCTCCATTAATACCGGATTCTCCAGCCATTCCTCCATGGCGCGGGCTCTGCGCTCCAGGGTGCGGGCATCCTGATAGCCTTCAGAGATCATCCAGCGCAACAAAACCACATTGGATTTGAAATACTCGATGATGGGCTCTTTGCCCAGTCGAATAGTACAGCCACCGGCCGAACGTTCGGCGGAGGAATCGGAAAGTTCAAAGGCCTGCTCTACCTTTAAATCAGGCAGACCTTCTATCTCCAGAATGCGGCCAGAATAGATGTTCTTCTTGCCCTTCTTTTCGATCGTCAGATCACCGCTCTGCAGCGCTGCATAGGGGATAGCATTAACCAGGTCCCGCAAAGTGATGCCCGCTTGCATCTCACCGGTGAATCGCACCAGTATCGATTCTGGCATATCCAGGGGCATGACACCGGTGGCAGCAGCGAAGGCAACCAGGCCCGACCCGGCCGGAAACGAGACGCCGATTGGAAAGCGAGTGTGGGAGTCTCCTCCGGTACCGACGGTATCAGGCAGTAACATTCGGTTTAGCCAGGAATGGATGATGCCATCGCCAGGACGTAGTGCGACGCCACCTCGGGTTTGAATAAAATCTGGCAAGCTGTGTTGAGTATCGATGTCCACGGGCTTGGGGTAGGCGGCGGTGTGGCAAAAGGACTGCATCACCAGGTCGGCAGAAAAACCGAGGCAGGCAAGGTCTTTCAACTCATCCCGCGTCATCGGGCCGGTGGTATCCTGGCTGCCGACGGTTGTCATCTTTGGTTCGCAATAGCTGCCGGGCCGTATACCGTCGACACCACAGGCTTTACCGACCATTTTTTGCGCCAGCGTATAGCCTTTCGACGAATCTTCGATGCTGATGGGAGAGCGAAAGACAGTGACAGCGCCCAGCTCTAATTCTTCCCTGGCGCGGCGAGTGAGGCCGCGCCCGATGATCAGTGGAATCCTGCCGCCGGCGCGCACCTCATCGAGTAATACTTCGGTCTGTAAGGTGAATTCGGTGATGACTTCGGCGCTGTCGTGACGGCTGATCTTGCCTGCGTATACATCGATATCGATGATGTCGCCGGTATTCAAAGCGTCGACATCGCATTCGAACGCCAGGGCTCCAGAATCTTCCATGGTGTTGAAGAAGATGGGTGCTATCTTGCCGCCTATGCAGACGCCACCATCGCGCTTGTTGGGTATATGAGGGATGTCGTTACCAATGTGCCAGAGTACGGAGTTGGTGGCGGATTTTCTGGATGAACCCGTACCCATCACATCACCCACCAGGGCAACTGGGAATCCGGTTTTTTCCAATTCGTTAATTTGATCGATGGCGTTGGTCACACCTTCCCGTGGGTTTTTGTACAAGGCCAGGGCGTGCAGGGGGATGTCCGGTCGGGACCAGGCGTCCTGGGCTGGGGACAGATCGTCAGTATTGGTTTCGCCGGGAATCTTGAACACGGCCACCGCGAGCTTTGCTGGAATCTCCGGCCTGGAAGTAAACCACTCTGCGTCGGCCCAGGACTGCAATACTTGTTGGGCATGGCTGTTGCCCTGTTTTGCTTTCTCGGCTACGTCATGAAATGCATCAAACATAAGCAGGGTATGGCAGAGCTCTTTGGCAGCGTTAGCCGCCAACTCGCTGTTATCCAGTAGCTCGACCAGTGTAGTGATGTTGTAGCCGCCGAGCATGGTGCCGAGTAGCTCTATCGCCAGGATCTTATCAATCAACGGTGATGTGGACTCGCCTTTGGCCAGCGCCGACAGGAAGCCGGCTTTAACGTAGGCGGCCTCATCAACTCCGGCGGGCACGCGGTTGGAAATAAGATCGAGAATAAACGCTTCTTCGCCGCTGGGTGGTGTTTTTAGTAGATCGATTAGCTCGGCGACTTGTGCTGCGGACAGTGGCTTGGGGACTATGCCTTGCTCGGCGCGTTCAGCAACGTGTTTTCGGTAGGCTTCTAACAAAGTGATTTCCTCTTGATTTACTGCGGTAAGCGATTCGAACAAGCGTTTTTGCCTTTGGACTGCTACGCCTGCCGCGGAGATGTGCCAGTGGATACACTTACGACTTAGAATGTACTTGTGGTCTGCTGCAAGCACTGCATTCCAGCATGGGAATTTGTGGAATATGCCAGCACAGACTGATAAGACGAGCGCGTATTCTATTGTAAAATCACATAAAAATCCAGTTCGGGTGGTTTGGCGCGGCGACGACAGCGCTATTTTCGAAGATCATTTGCGCGCAGCAAGCATCGTGTAACTTGGCGGAAAACTTGTTAAAATTTGCGGATGGTAAACTCAGGTTTGCCTTCACTGTCTTGTGAATTTTTAACTATGCCGACTGCAAAAACTCCCTGTATAGGGATCTGTTCAACAACGTCTCTTGGTGACCAGGTGTGCCGAGGTTGTAAGCGCTATGCATTCGAAGTTATCAACTGGAATAGTTATGACAACGATGCCAGATGCGCTGTGCTAAGAAGAATAGAAAAGCTCAATCGTCAGATTCTGGAAAACAAACTGCGTATTTTCTCCGTGGTGAATTTGAAGGTGAGCCTGGAGCACTGGCAGGTGCCCTACGACCCATCCCTGTCGCCTTACTGCTGGTTGCAGAATTTGTTGAAAAAGCATCACCAGCACATTAACAGGCTCGAGGAGTGGGGTGTTTACGTGCTGCCAGAGTACGCGAAGATCCCCCTGCCACAGCTGTGCGAGCAGATTGAAAATGAGGTGTTGGCTCTCAGCGACGCACACTACGCCCGCTACTTCGAGGCCAGGGTCGTGTGAGTAGCAACTCGGAGTTATTACGCCTTAATTTTCTAGTAGTGGAAAATTTTGCAGACTGATGCCGTCAGCGTTTAATTCAGCGAACCAGCCCTGCTGATCCCAATCTCCCAGGACTATTCGTTTTGCTTCCTTGCGGTTGTCTATACTCGAATCCAGACTGATTTTGTGAATAGCAGGTCGATGGGTGTGGCCGTGAATCAAGGTGGTTTGCCGGGTGCTGGTCAGTAACTGCAGTACCGCAGCGTGATTTACATCCATGATCTCGACCGCTTTGTCAGCCGTAGCATTTTGGCTTTGCTCGCGCGCCTGGCTCGCGAATGCCCTGCGGTCGTCCAATGATTTTGCCAGGAATTCCTGCTGCCAGTCTGCGTCTCTGACCAGCTTTCTAAATTCCATGTAATCGCTATCGTTGGTGCACAGTTGGTCGCCGTGCAATAACAACACAGAACCGGTATCACTCTGCAGCGTGTAGGGATCTTCGATGAGGGTAGCCCCGCACTGCTCGGCATAGTCCTGCCCGATGAGGAAGTCTCGATTTCCGTGCGCCAGAAAAATCCAGGTTCCCGCAAGATTAAAAGCGGCTAGCGCCTTGGCGATTGTCGATTTGAGTTCGGAGTCATCATCATCGCCGATCCAGACTTCAAACAGGTCGCCGAGAATGAACAGGGCATCGCACTGCCCCTGGTTAAGCTTGAGAAAGTGCAGGAGAGTGTTGGTGATATCTGGTCGAGACTCCTGCAGATGCAGATCGGAAATAAACAGGGTTCGAGGTGACAGCATTAGTCAGAAGCTTCTAAATCTTCTGGAGTTACGTCGACAGACGCAATGATTACTTCGGTGACAGGTACATCCTGATGGCCGGCGACTGAGGCGGTTTCGCAAGTTCTTATCTTGTTGACAACGTCCATGCCATCCGTGACTTGCGCAAACACAGCATAGCCCCAACCCTGCACAGTCTTGCTGCGATGGTTCAGAAAATCATTGTCGCTGATGTTGATGAAAAACTGGGATGTCGCCGAGTGCGGGGCTGAAGTACGGGCCATCGCCAGGGTACCGGTAAGATTCTGCAGCCCGTTGTCTGCCTCGTTGTCAATGGTTTCTCGATTGGCTTTCTCCTTCATGTCGGCATTGAAGCCGCCACCCTGGATCATGAAGTTGTCAATCACGCGATGAAAAATAGTACCATCATAGAATCCATCTTCTGCATATTGCAGGAAATTGGCCGCCGAGTTTGGCGCTTTCTCAAAATTCAGCTCTATTGTTATAGGGCCGTAGTTTGTCTTTAACACAATCATGCTGACTTCCTTATACTACTGATAATAAAATTTAGTTATGGGATTCTACCTGAACCGTTATAATAAGCGTTTTCGCGCGTTCACAATAGTCCTGAAACCTCTTCGAGATAAAAGAATCCTCCAATGACAGACTCCGATACGGATAGCAAGCACTCTTCCGCTGGTGCTGCTAGCTCAAACTTTATACGGCACATGATTGCTCAAGACCTGACCGCCGACAAGCATGGCGGTCGTGTGCAAACTCGATTTCCGCCGGAGCCGAATGGCTATCTGCATATTGGCCACGCCAAATCTATCTGCCTGAATTTCACCGTGGCCGCTGAAAATAATGGCCTGTGCAATTTGCGCTTTGACGATACCAACCCAGCGAAAGAGAGTCAGGAATTCGTCGATGCGATCAAGGAAAACATTAACTGGTTAGGGTTTAACTGGAACGGAGATGTGCGCTACTCTTCCGGCTACTTTCCTGCGCTTTATGATTTTGCGACGCAACTCATCACGCATTCCTGTGCATTCGTCTGTAGTTTAAGTGCAGATGAAGCACGTGAGTACCGTGGTAGTCTGACCGCGCCTGGTCGCGATAGTCCGGACCGGGAGCGTAGTGTAGAAGAAAACCTGGATTTATTTGCCCGCATGAAAGCGGGGGAATTTGAAGACGGCAGCTATTCCCTGCGGGCGAAGATCGATATGACTGCGCCCAACATCAATATGCGTGACCCGGTGTTGTACCGCATCCGTCATATTGAACATCATCAAACCGGCACCGACTGGTGCATTTACCCAACCTACGATTACACCCACTGCATTTCGGACGCAATTGAGAACATCACTCATTCCCTGTGTACGCTTGAGTTTGAAGACCATCGCCCGCTTTATAATTGGATACTGCACAATCTCGACATGAGTAGCCTGCGTGCCGCCAGCGATCTGGCGGATTCTCAGCTAGACTATGTGCTTCCCGAGCAAACCGAGTTCGCCAAGTTGCGCTTGAATTACACCATGATGGGCAAGCGCAACCTCAGGGAAATGGTTGATACCGGCGTGGTAAACGGCTGGGATGATCCGCGCATGCCGACCTTGGCTGGCATGAGAAGACGAGGCTTTACCGCTGCCTCGATTCGTAACTTCTGTGAGAGCATCGGTGTTGGGCGCAGCGACAGTGTGGTGGATATGGGGATGCTGGAACACGCTATTCGCGATGACCTGGATAAGCAGGCCCCTCGAGCCATGTGCGTTATGACTCCGCTGAAAGTAGTGCTTAGCAATATTGAAGCAGGCCATGTTGAGCCCTTGAGCATGGCGAAGCATCCGAAGAATGAGGCAATGGGCAGAAGAGAGGTGCCGCTTACCCGGGAAATTTTAATCGACCGGGCCGACTTCGAAGAGCAACCGCCAGCAGGATTCAAGCGCTTGGTGCCCGGTGGTGAGGCCAGGCTAAGAGGCGCCTATGTGATTCGTTGTGATGAAGTGGTTAAAGACAGCGATGGCACAGTAGTCGAACTCATCTGCAGTGCCGACAAAGCCACATTGGGGAAAAAACCGGAAGGGCGTAAGGTCAAGGGAGTGGTGCACTGGGTATCTGCTACGCTGGGAGTACCGATTAATGTGCGTCTGTATGATCGGCTGTTTAATGTAGAAAACCCGGAGGCGAAAGACATTGTTGATTATCGTGATTGTCTGAATCCTGATTCTATCGTCGAGTTGACGAACTGCATGGTCGAGCCCGCCGCGGTGGGTGACGCCGCCGCCTTGAACTACCAGTTTGAGCGGGAAGGCTATTTCTGTCTTGATGAGGCCGATTCCAGCGCCAGTCTGCCCGTGTTTAACCGGACTATCACCCTGCGTGATTCCTGGTCCGGGCAGTAATTAGCGATACCAGAGAAGCTGACGCCTTGTGATTAGAATCTATAACACGCTGACCCAGACCAAAGAGGAATTCCAGCCTCTGGAAGCAGGCAAGGTACGCATCTATGTCTGTGGCATTACCACCTACGACTACTGTCATTTAGGCCATGCTCGTATGTTGGTCGCTTTTGATATGGTGGTCAGGTACCTGCGTATTCGCGGTTTCGAGGTCACCTATGTTCGCAATATCACCGATATCGACGATAAGATTCTGGCCCGGGCAAAAGCAAACGACGAAATATTTTCGGATCTGACTGCGCGCTTTATCGATGCCATGCATGCAGACGAGCGCGCTCTTGCCATCTTGCCGCCTGATCAGGAACCCCGGGCAACACAGCATATTGAACAGATTGTCGCCATGATAGAAACGCTGATCGATGCTGATTTTGCCTATCGGGCAGACAATGGTGATGTTTATTTTGCGGTCATGCAGTTTCCGGGATATGGCAAGCTTTCGAAGAAAAAAATGGACGAGTTGCTCGATGGCGCACGCATCGAGGTGGGAGAATTAAAACGTGACCCACGGGATTTTGCACTCTGGAAGGCTTCTGCAGACGATGATGTAGGCTGGGACTCACCCTGGGGCTATGGCAGGCCAGGCTGGCACATCGAGTGTTCCGCTATGTCCATCTGCAGTCTGGGCGCTAGCTTCGATATCCATGGCGGTGGCACCGATCTCATGTTTCCCCATCATGAGAATGAGATTGCGCAATCGGAAGCGGCGACCGGATGCACCTTCGCCAAGTTCTGGATGCACAACGGCCCGTTGCGCGTCGACAACGAAAAGATGTCAAAATCTCTCAATAATTTTTTTACCGTCAGGGAGGTGCTGCAGAAATATGATGCGGAGGTGGTGCGTCATCTGCTGATTGCCAGTCACTACCGTAGTCCGATTAATTATTCCGAGCAGAGCCTGCAGCAATCGACCCGAGTGCTTGAGCGACTCTACACGGCACTGAAAGACCTGGACACGGTCACGGCGAAGTCCTTAACCAACAGCCGCTTCGAAAAAGCATTTTTTGCGGCCATGGATGATGATTTTAATACGCCGAAAGCTTTCGCCGTATTATTTGATATGGTGAAAGAAATTAATCGACAGAAAGCAGAAGGTGGCGACGGCGCCAATCAGTTGGGCGCGTTGTTAGTAAAATTGGGTGGCTATCTGGGTCTGTTACAGAACTCGCCGGAAAATTTCCTGCAAGGCGACACTGACACGGCTGTTGACGCAGAAAAGGTCGAGCAATTGATAGCGGCCCGGGAACAGGCGCGAGCCGACAAAGACTGGGAAAAAGCTGATAAGATCAGGGATGAGCTCGCGGCGATGCAGGTGGTGGTGGAAGACGGAGCCGGTGGCAGCGGCTGGCGCCTGGATCGTTAGAACAGCCTGGCGCCTGAATCACTAGAACCGCCCGCCAACCGAAATCACCGCTAGATAGCGGCAATCAAGGATTGACTGGCTCAAGGGACGTGAGTATTATGCCGTGCTCTTAAAAATGAGTCATACATCGGGGTATAGCGCAGTCTGGTAGCGCGCTTGCTTTGGGAGCAAGATGTCGGGAGTTCAAATCTCTCTACCCCGACCATTTTTTAATTGATACTGTGCATAAGTGTCAATCTGACGATAGCAAGATCGGACGATAGCAAAACAATAGAGTCCAATCCGCTGTTGGTGCGGCCTACTCTTCAGCGATTAGTGGTGACTGTAGCTCAGTTGGTAGAGCCCTGGACTGTGACTCCGGTGGTCGCGGGTTCGAACCCCGTCAGTCACCCCATTAATTCTCGCCGTCTCGGCTCGCCTCATCTGACAAGCCATTGAAGTCTTTTTGCTGATACTCGGGTCTATTCTCCTGTCTATTTTGTTAGAATTCAGCTATGAGCCAAGTAAAAGTCAAAACCCTGGACGGCAATCGCACTCGTGTTGCCGATATAAACATCGCCGCACCACAGGCCCTGCAGAAGGCGCAACAAGGGCTGTTGGGCAAGCTGGCCGTGGGCTACAAGAATCTCTCCCAGGTCATGGCAGGTATGTATACAGGGATTGGTTGCAGCGGTACTCCCAACCCATTTCACAGTTACGACGAGCCATCAGAGGCCAGCGCGGACAGCGACACACCCGACAACTAGCCGTAGCCCACGGGACCATGGTTACAATCCTTAATTCGTGTAAAATACACGCCGCTTTCTCTGGTCAAACAGACCAGTTAAAGCAATTATTGCGCCCGTAGCTCAACTGGGTGAGAGCGAACGTTTTCAAAGCGACAGCTTTGAGCGAAGCACGAACGACAACGATCTGTGATCGTTGGCCGGGTAGAGCACCGGCCCTCTTATGCCCGGAGTCGAAGATTCCACTGCAGGCAAAACAGGTTGGTTTAAACAATTATTGCGCCCGTAGCTCAACCGGATAGAGCACCGGCCTTCTAAGCCGGGGGTTGCAGGTTCGAGTCCTGCCGGGCGCGCCAATTTCTCTAGAGTTGGAGTAATGACGAGCTACACACTTTTCGGCGCGAAAATTTCCCTGTTTACCGGCAAAATCAGAGCCTACCTGATTTACAAGGGCATAGATTTCGAGAAAGTCACCGCGTCGTTACAGGTCTATAAAAATACCCTAGTGCCGAATACCGACGTGCGTTTTATCCCCGTCGTGAAGACGCCGGAAGATAAGTATCTGCAGGATAGCGCCGTGATCATTGACGAGCTGGAGGCCAGTCACGCCCAGCGACCGGTTATTCCCGTCACCCCCAAGCAGCTACTGGTGTCCAAACTCTTCGAGATTTATGGCGACGAGTGGCTACTCATACCCGCTATGCATTATCGCTGGAATAAGCAGCAGGACGCCTATGTTTATGCGGAATTTGGCAAGACTATATTTCCGCGGCTACCAGGCTTTCTTCAGCGTTTCCTGGGCAAGCGGGCGGGCAGTAGATTCAAGGGTTTTGTTAGCATGCTGGGCATAACCGAGGCAACCATACCTGCTATAGAGCAGTGGTATGAAGGTGACTTCCTGCCTGCTTTGGATGCGCATTTTGCCCGTCATGACTATTTGCTGGGTGCTGCCGCCAGTATCGGAGATTTTGGGCTAATGGGCCCATTGTTCGCACATCTGTACCAGGACCCAGAGTCAGGTAAAATTATGCGGGCTATTGCCCCCAATGTGGTGCAGTGGATAGAACGCATGAATAACCCCCCACTGGAGGTAGGTAGCTGGTTGGAAGCCGATGAAATTCCCGCCACCTTACTGTCTATTTTAACCAGAATGTTCCGCGAATTCTTCCCGGTTCTACAAAGCACCGTAATCTTGTTGGAGCAATGGAAGCGCGAAAATCCTACAGCAGTCATCCCAAGGTTTATTGGCAAGCACGGCTTTGCCATCGACCAGGCCAGGGGAGAGCGCGTTGTAATCCCATTTTCGCAGTGGAAGTTGCAGCGCGTCCTGGATGTGTATCAGAGCTTCGCTAACGATGAGAAAGCCAACATTGATGCTTTTCTAAGCGCGATTGGGGGGCTGGCGGCGTTGCAGACAAAAATTAGCGAGAGGCTTAGCCGAAAAGACAATGTATTGATCTGGTCATCGTCGGCGTAAGAGCCAGACCGGTATTAGCTTGCTGGGGCTCGCGGCTGCAGGGCAGGCCTTAGGAGCAAGCATACTGTCTGGTCGGAATCCTTGGCTGGCACAGACGCAGTGAATATTGCACTGTTAAACCAGTCTGAGGTGTAGTTAAATGCGGAGTCGCAGCATAAAAGCGAGTTGCAAGCTAATAATTAATAGGAAACTGTGAAATGAGTAAAGGTACGGTTAAGTGGTTCAACGCAGACAAGGGATTTGGGTTTATTACTCCAGAAGACGGAGGCAAGGATCTTTTTGTACACTATTCGGAAATTAAAAGTGATGGTGGCTACGCCACGCTAACTGACAGTCAGGCGGTTGAATTCGAAGCCGGCCAGGGTCAGAAAGGACCTTGTGCGAACAACGTTGTGCCTCAGTAGCTAAGAAAAAGTAGCTAAGAGAAAGTAGTACCCACAAAAATAGTAGTTACGCGGATTTTTGTGTGCTGCCGATTTGCTATTGGGAGGCTGCGCTTCTCAATCAATTGATCTGCATCTTTATTAAAAACAACAATTTACTCAAGATACCTCGAATTAAAACGATAAAGGTTATGTAAGTTGTTGTTGTACCGGCCTACGCTAGGATTGGTTTCTTAGCGCTAGGCCTTTTCAATTTTAGCCTTCGACTAAAGGTTCCTGGGCGGCAATAGCGCTGCCTTTTCTGCAGGGCAGGCAATAATATCGTCCTGCCCAGTGTGCCGCCAGTTGCTGAACTCAATCAACTCATATTCACCACTGCGTTTGGCTTTTGAGCCGCGGCGTTTGGCTTTGCTGCCATCTGAATTTCTGGTATTAAATGCGAACAGCTTATAATCAGGCGGCAAGACGGCCAGAAATTCCTCTAAAGAGGTGAAGGCAAGTTCGCCGCCATAGCTTATTTCGCAAACCAGAACCGGCCGCTGCTCCAGCAATGTCCTACGCAGGCCTGTAAGTGCGGATTTTTCAAAACCTTCTACATCTATTTTCATCAGCGCAATAGCGTCAATCTTGTGCTCCTGAAAATACTCATCCCCCTGTAACAACATCAGTTTGCCGGTGGCGTTATTCCCCTTGCTGACTGTGCTGGCATCGAATGAGCCAATGCCTTGATTCCTGCCCGTGGGCGCAAAGAAAGTCAGTGCCTCCGCCTTGTCGCTCAAGCCCACGGCATGGAAGCTTATATTTTCTATCCCATTTAGCTGAATGTGATGGTTCATTTTGGCGCTGACGAGCCCATAAGGTTCGAAAGCGTGTACATGAGAGGCGTAGTTGGACATGAACAGGGAGTGTTGCCCGATGTTAGAGCCAACGTCGCAGAACAACTGACGCTGGCTGCCCGCGTTAGCGTCGGCGTCCTGTAAATTTTGCAAGGCATCGCGGAGAAAGAAAAGCAGGGGCTTTTCGAAGGCACCATAGTAGTAGATATTGAATTCGATACTGTTGTTGAGATTACCGCTGATAGCGGAGTCCGAAAAAATCCGCTTCGAAGGGAGCATCGGGAATATTACCGGCAGCTACCAGTTTCCGATAAAGCAACTTCTTGTGTTTCAGGCTCAACCATTGTTGCTGCCTCAAGGCCTGGCACAGTTTTACGCCCAGGCTCATTGCACCGGGCCTTGGGGTTTTCGGATGCAAACTAACAGTCATAACTGAGATCCATTCGTAGCGCTGCACTTTTTGCCGCAAGAAAAGCGGACTTTTTGTGACAGGTTTTGCATTTTTGATCACCAGGCCAGGCTGGACACTGGTATTTCCGTGAAATTGTACAATAATGAAGATGCTACTCGATAAAAGCAGTCTTCGCCAAGTCTTGGCTGGCTAGTTTAGGCTGGGACGCCGGGGGAAATCGCAGTTTCCTCCGGCGTGGTAGCCCTTCACCCTGACTCTCCTATGCCTTCTCTTACTCTTCTTCAAGCTATCACTGTGTCGCTATGTTGTCGGCTTCCTGAGCGCGCATCGGTTGCCTCGCCAGAGTAGTGCCGCCATAATTCCCTTCGGGTAATTTACCTGCGCAATCACATTAGAGGAAACTACGTGCTAGGGATAATAGGTGGTACAGGATTATCGACACTGGATGGCTTCGAAACAACTGGACAGCAGCAGTGCATTACAGAATTTGCTGCGGCGCCGGTTGTTGTCGAGTTTGCGGCGATTGCAGGTGCAACGGTGGCATTTTTGCCGCGGCATGGCAGGAGCCAGTCCGTGCCTCCCCACAGGGTTAATTATAGAGCGAATATTCGGGCCCTGGAAAAGTTGGGCGTTAGCGTAATAGTAGCGATAAATGCGGTAGGTGGTATTCATAAAAATCTGGGGCCTGGTGCTTTTGCCGTGCCGGATCAGATTATCGACTATACGGCAAATCGCCAATCGAGCTTCTTCGATGAGAATATCGAAGCGGTGACGCACATTGATTTTACTTATCCCTATGCGGAGCACGTGCGTCAGCAGATTTTGACGAGTGTAGCGGCAGTCAATGCACTCGCAAGTTCGACCAGGACATGCCTGGACGGTGGTGTCTACGGCTGTACATCGGGGCCGCGTCTGGAAACCGCTGCAGAAATTAGACGTTACAAACAGGATGGCTGCGACATGGTTGGAATGACTGGCATGCCGGAGGCGGCGCTGGCGCGAGAGGCTGGCATCGATTATGGCAGCCTGGCGTTTTCAGTGAACTGGGCCGCGGGTTTGTCCGAGCAATTAATTAGTCTCGATGAAATTTACAAGATCGTCGACGCCGGCATGGGCTTTGTCAACAGCGTCCTACAGGAGCTTGCCTCGGGGCGGGCCTAAAAATCAGCCTCAACTGGAGGCATAGCTGGGACGTCGTAGGGTTCTACCATGATGACCAGACCCATTGCAGGGTGGTCCAGATAGTGGAATTCGGTACTGCGCATATCGCGGCTCTGCTTAAACTGAAACACACGAGCGGCGGTGTATTCCAGGCCGTCGCTACTTGCTGGCGCTGATTCAATCTGAATGTCGACGGTTGCTGGAATCGCTGGCAACTGCCAGTCATTTTTGGGGGCGGTCAGGGTGCTAAATTCTGTTAGCCAGAAATTCGCGTCGACAACCACGCGGTCGGCATTGTCATTGAATCGAAGGGTGATACTGCCCTGCAGTTCATGTTGCTCACCGTATTGCAGGCCGCCGTGTATATACAGCGGCATGGCAGCGGCCTGGCCAACCAGCGGCTGCCGCCACAAACCATGAAATAACAGGCGATGGTCCGCCGAACGTCCAAGCGCCTGATTGGTCTGTTGAAAATTACTGGCTGATGCAGGCAGTTGCAGAAACGAGTCTCTATTCAAATCGTAAAAACGAAAGGGGGCGCTTGCTGCAGTTGATCGCAGAGCGGTCGGCCCCGTCGCCAGGATAATTTCTCGATTAATTTGCTCCTGCGTTAATTCCTCTACTGGATTATTGGCAGCCTCTGTAGTGGCTTCAAGCGGTGGCAGTTTTAGTTGTTCTATGAGTAACAATTCGCTTAATTGATCCAGTTGCCGTAATTTTTCCGGATACGCGAGAGCCGTACGGTCGGCCTGCCAGCGCTCTTCGTCGCGATCGACAGGAGATTCATTGCTGAATATGCTTAGCTCAATTTGAAACCACCTGGATCCATCTTGCGCCAGGCTTGCGGGCGCGAGACACAAGCTACACATTACCAACAGCAAGCTCAGAGCAGGCTTGTGAGTTAGCGACACAGTATTCAAGCTACTAACATAGCTAAGCTGGGATTGGTGCATATAGGACTCGTTGTCAGCACTATGTATCGATGCAATCCTGTAAAAAATTATTTTCTACGCTGCTTTTTTCTCTAACTTCAATTTGCCCAGTAGTTGGTCAATAAACTGGAGTTTCTCCTGCGCTTCGCTGCAAGCATGAACGAATTGCAGTTGATTCGCACTACCTAATTTGTATTGCTGAGGTTGGGTCTGAATCAGTTGCACGATGGACAGAGGATCAACTTCGGTGTGCGGCCCAAATTCTATGCGGCCACTGCTGACGTTGGCGTCGATTTTCTTGATGCCGAACGCCATCGCCTTCAGTTTCAGCTGGGTCAACTGGAATAGCAGTTTCAATTGATCGGGTAAGAGGCCAAACCTGTCGATCATTTCCACCTGTAACTCGCGTAAATCATCAATGTCTACAGACCCGGATATTCGCTTGTACATGATCAGGCGTGTGTGTACATCGGGCAAGTAGTCCTCTGGAATTAGTGCAGGAATTCTCAAGTTCACCTCGATAGATTTATCCAGGTCGAGATCCGGGCTTGGAATTCTGCCAGCCTTGATGGCTGCCACGGCAGCCTCCAACATCTCGGTGTAGAGCGAGAAGCCAATCTTTTGCATGTGCCCGCTCTGTTCGTCGCCGAGTAACTCGCCAGCGCCACGTATCTCCAAATCATGGCTGGCCAGGGTAAAACCAGCGCCAAGAGTGGTTGCGGCCTGAATTGCTTCGATACGTTTGCGGGCATCGACATTAAGCTTGCCGTGACTCGGCAGCAGCAAATAAGCATAGGCCTGGTGATGGGATCTGCCAACGCGACCGCGTAATTGGTGCAGTTGAGCGAGGCCAAACTTGTCGGCCCGATTTATCAAGATTGTATTCGCGTTGGGAATGTCGATGCCGGTTTCTATGATCGTGGTACAGACCAGAATGTTGTAGCGCTTGTGATAAAAATCCGCCATCACTTTTTCCAGTTCGCGCTCGGGCATCTGGCCGTGGGCAATGCAAATACGAGCCTGCGGATTAATTTCCTGCAGATGTTCTGCCGCACTGTCGATGGTCTTTACTTCATTGTGCAAATAGAACACCTGGCCGCCACGCATCAGTTCGCGAGAAACGGCTTCTTTCACCAGGCTGTCCTGCTTGCCACGGACAAAAGTTTTAACTGAGAGTCTTCCCGTCGGAGGTGTCACAATCAGGGAAAGGTCACGAATCCCGGACAAGGCCATATTAAGAGTTCTGGGGATGGGTGTGGCGGTGAGCGTGAGAATGTCCACGTTGGCGCGCAGGGATTTCAGTTTTTCTTTTTGTCGCACACCGAAGCGATGCTCTTCATCGATGATCAACAAGCCTAAATTATGATAGTCAATATCAGTGTGTAGCAACTTGTGCGTGCCTATCAATATGTCAACCTTGCCGGCGCTGACATTCTTCAGGGTTTGGTTTTGTTCGCCAGTCGATTTAAATCGCGAGATCACATCGACCACAAACGGCCAGTCCGCAAACCGGTCCTTGAAACTCTCGTAGTGCTGTTGGGCGAGTAGGGTAGTGGGAACCAATAGAGCAACTTGCTTGTTATTCTGCACCGCTACAAATGCGGCCCGCATCGCCACCTCGGTTTTGCCAAAGCCGACATCGCCACAAACCAGTCGGTCCATGGCGCGGCCATTTGTCATATCATCGATAACGGCCTCGATCGCGGTGCTTTGGTCGGCGGTCTCTTCGAATGGAAAGCTGGCGGAAAATTGCTCGTACTCGACGGCGTCACACTGGTATTTAAAGCCTTTCTTGGCCTCGCGCTGGGAATAAATATCCAGCAATTCCGCAGCGACATCGCGAATTTTCTCCGCCGCTTTGCGTTTGGTTTTCTGCCACTGGTCGGTGCCCAGATGATTGAGTGGCGCCGTTTCCTGATCGGCGCCGCTGTAGCGGCTTATGAGGTGCAGCGAGGCCACCGGCACGTAGAGTTTGGCCTGATTGGCATATTCCAGAGTAAGAAATTCTGTGGATTGTCCATCGGTAGTTATAGTCTGCAAGCCGCGATAACGTCCGATGCCATGATCGAAGTGGACGACTGCATCGTTTAAGTGTAATTCCGTGAGACTCTTGATGATGAAATCTGTATTGCTCTGGGTTCGCTGCCGTCGACGCCGTTGGGCGATGCGATTACCAAAGAGCTGGGCTTCCGTGACCAGCACCAGTTTTTCCTGCTGCAACCAGAGGCCGTCGTCTAGCGGCGCTATGGTGATGCCAATAGCAGCATCGCTGTGCAGAAAATCCTGGCAGTGATCGAAAATCCGGGGAAATATGTCGACCGGCTTCAGCCGATCCAATAAAGTTTCCCGCCGGCCTGCAGATTCCGCACAAAACAGGACGCGCTGGTCACTCTCGACAATAAAATTCTGAATACTACTAAAAGGAGTTGCCAGTTTTGAGTTGCTGCTTAGATCGGGTAGTTGCGCCGTTTTAAAGTCAGCGGCGGCAGCACTGTCCTTGAACTCGATTTGCGGATAGCGCTTCAGCGCTGCTTGCACAAAATCGATAGGAATGAATATCTGGTCCGGACTGAGAATGGGGCGGTAACGATCGATCTGGCGATCTTCGTAGCGGCTGCGAATATCCTGCCAAAATTTCTCGCCAGCCTGGTTAAGATCGCCGATCTTGCAGCAGGTAGTCGAGGCTGGCAAATAGTCGAACAGGGAACTCAAGCCATCGAAAAACAGCTCGAGATAATATTCGAGTCCCGGTGAACTGATGCCATCGCTGACATCCTGATAGATCGGACACTGCCTCACATCGGTATCGAACAGTTCCCTGAATTTACCGCGAAAGCTGGTGATGCCTTTTGCGTCCAGAGGGAATTCGCGGCCGGGCAACAAACGAATTTCATCAACTTGCTGATTCGATAATTGCGTCTCTGGGTCGAAATTACGCAGGGTTTCTATTTCGTCGTCAAACAGGTCGATGCGAAATGGCTGTAATGAGCCCATAGGGAAAATGTCGATGATCGACCCGCGCACGGCAAACTCGCCGTGTTCGTAAACCGAGTTCACCGATTGATAACCGGCTTTAATGAGCTGTTGCCGAATGCCGTTAATATCAAGCAACTGCCCAATTTTTAAGTCGAAACTGTTGCCGGCAATGTAGGCCCGGGGCGGCAGTTTGTGCATCAGGCTGGTTATGGAAACCACGAGAATTCCCGATTGCAACTGGGGCAATTTGTAGAGTGTGCGTAAGCGGTCCGAAATAATGTCCTGGTGAGGGGAAAAATTATCGTAGGGCAAGGTCTCCCAGTCAGGCAGGCTAAAGACCTTGAGGTTTTCCCGGGTCTTGCAGAAGTAGCGTAGTTCTCGCTTCAAGCGAGTGGCTGCTTCGTTGTCCTCGCACACCACTAGCAAGGGCCCTGCACTGTTGGCGGCCGCATTGCTTATGGCAAGGCTGGCAGCAGTGCCATTTAGTGTTTGCCAGTAGCAAGCTTTGCTGTTTTGGGGCAGTGGTGGTTCGAAAATATTTGGCATGAAAGAGTCGAGCGCGATGGGCTAGGCCGATTTGAGGTTCGTCAGTATAGGGTAGAGTGTCGTCTGGTTCCGGAGATTGTAGCGTAAAACCAGGCACCGAGCAGCGACTAGTTCAGTCAGTAGCCCCAGCGCGAATAATACCTTGCCTTGTTGCACTGGCAATCCTTTCACAAGATAATACCGGCCTTCTTAAATGCGGCAAATGAAAGGGGTTTTTGTGAATCGTCCAAGCGTAGATGATTATTTCGGTGACTGGAAACAACGAGAAGCACTGGTACAGGAAATGATTCCTGTTCTCGGTCGGCTTTTTAGTCAGCACAACGTTGGCGTATATATCTATGGCAGGCCCCTGCACAACCGCTCAGTAACCTTTATCATGAAATCCCATCGCTTCGTGCGCCAGATTGAGCGCAACGAAATGTCGGAATTCGAAACTCACTCTGTGCTCATGGCAATGGCCAAGCTGGAGCTTTGGCACGCGGGAATTGACCTTGGAAAGCTCACCGTGAGCTACATGGATCACCAGGAAACCGAAGCTGACGGTGCCCTCAGCGTTGATGACTTTGTTTCCAGGGAGTTGGCTTATTTGGATGGGGTAAATGAAAAACCCATAGCCAAATGTCAGGACGTGGTGCTTTACGGCTTCGGTCGTATCGGCCGGTTGATGGCGCGCTTGCTGGTAGAGCGTACCAGCACTGGAGAAGTCATGCGGCTAAAGGCCATCGTGGTGCGACCGGGCCCGGCCGGAGACCTGGAAAAGCGTGCCAGCCTGTTTACCGCGGATTCCGTGCACGGTGCTTTTCAGGGCACCTTGCGTGTGGATGAGGAGAACCACAGCCTGGTAGCTAACGGCAATGTGATAAGAGTTATTTATGCTACTGCACCGGATGAAATCGATTACACAAAATACGGCATCGACGACGCCCTGATAATAGACAACACCGGCAAATGGAGAGACACAGAGGGGCTTTCTCTGCACCTGAAGTCGAAGGGCGCCGCAAAAGTCATCCTCACTGCGCCAGGCAAGGGCGATCTCAAGAATATCGTCTATGGTATCAACGACGACCAGATCTCGGTCGATGATAAAATCATCACTGCTGCCTCTTGTACCACCAACGCCATCGCCCCGGTGCTGAAGGTAATTAGTGATAAGTTCGGTATCGAGAAAGGGCACGTCGAGTCGGTACATGCATACACCAATGACCAGAACCTGATCGACAACTACCACAAGGGTAGACGCCGTGGTCGTAGCGCCGCCTTGAATATGGTGCTGACAGAAACTGGAGCCGCCAAAGCGGTTGTTAAAGTTGTGCCAGAGCTGGCGGGCAAACTCACGGGTAATGCGGTGAGAGTACCTATTCCGAATGTGTCGATGGCGATCATGAACCTGACGCTGGAAACCGACACCAACAAGGATGAGATCAATGAGTTTTTGCGCGACATCGCTCTGCACTCGAAATTACAGAATCAAATTAGCTATACCCAGTCGCCTGATGCTGTATCCAGTGATTTCGTCGGTACTCGAGAGGCCTGCATCGTAGATTCCAATGCCACCATCGTTAATGGCAATCACTGTGTGTTGTATCTGTGGTATGACAATGAATTTGGTTACTGCTGCCAGGTTGCGCGCATGGTCTATAAGATGGCCGGGATTAGCTACAAGCAGTACCCGATAGATGAATCGGCATAGCCTTGCTCGATTTTTTGCGACGGCATAGCTTATTAACGACCTTTCTGGCCGCCCTGTCTGCTGCTGCAATTTTATTCTCAGGAGCCTGCGATGACATCCAGCAGCTTACTGGCTACACCATGGGTACCACGTATCAATTGCAGATCGTGGATATGCCCGATGCGCTTTCGAGAGAAGAAATCAGCGCTGCGGTCACGACTTTGCTAATGGATCTCGATGTCGGCAAGTTTTCCACCTATGCCGCCGACTCTGAACTTTCCCGCTTTAATCGGCACCCTGTTAATCAAGCCTTTTCTGCCTCGGCGGAGTTTGTTGCTGTACTGACGCTGGCACAGGAGGTTGCTGCGCTAACCGATGGTGCCTTCGATGTCACTATTGGACCCTTGGTTAATCTTTGGGGGTTTGGTCCTTCGTTTCAGCTCCTCGCTGCAGACATTCCGGATCAACAACGCATTGATTCTCTGATGCAGTCAGTGGGCTATGGGTTTTTGGAAATCGACGCTGCTACGGCGTCTGTCACCAAGCTGGCTGACGTCTATGTGGATCTCAGTGGTATCGCCAAGGGTTATGCGGTGGATCAATTGGCTGCTTATTTTGACGGGATCGGGGTTGAGAACTATTTTCTGGGGGTGGGCGGCGAACTGAAGATAAAAGGGCACAAACCCGGCAATCAAAGTTGGGTGCCGGCCATAGAGACGCCGCAGGATATAGAGTCCCAGGTCTACGAAATATTTTTCAGCAACGGCGCTCACATCGCGGTTGCCGGTTCGGGTGATTACCGTAATTATTTCGAAGTAGATGGAGTGAGATATTCCCACGAGATCGATCCGAGAACGGGACGGCCGGTGTCACACAATCTGGCGGCAGCCTATGTGATCGATGCATCCGCCGCCACGGCGGATGCCCTGGCTACGGCCTATATGGTACTAGGGTTGGGAGCTGCGCGTGAACTGGCGGAGCGCACGGGCCAGGCCGCCTACTTTATTTTTACGTCTGATGGCGTGGGATTTGCTGACTATGTTACTGACGAATTCTCGAGCTATTTGCGGACAGATTGATTTGTTCATGGTTCCTGCGCTAACCCAGCTAATAAAATAGCGCAGCTTACTTTAGATTTTTCAACAGGCTTTTCCATAAATGCAGAAAGATCATTTCGATATTATCGTTATAGGCAGTGGGCCTGCGGGTGAAGCTGCCGCCATGAATGCAAAGAAGAAGGGGCGCTCAGTCGCAGTCATCTGCGACCTCGAGCAGGTAGGTGGCAGCTGCACCCATCTCGGCACCATTCCTTCGAAGGCGCTCAGACACTCTGTTAAGCAAATAATGCAGTTCAACAATAATCCAATGTTTAGGGATTTCGGTGATGCCAGAAAATTAAGTTTCCAGCAGATTCTTAATCATGCCGACCGGGTTATTTATGAGCAAGTCAAGATGCGCAGCGATTTCTATGAGAGAAACCAGGTTCCGATCTTTAAGGGTAGGGCCAGCTTCGTCGACAAAAACACGATCAAATTAGTTTCCAAGCGCAAAAAATTGTCGGCCGATTATTTCATTATCGCCACCGGTTCACGGCCCTACCATCCACCCAATGTGGATTTTAGGCACCCGCTACTGTTTGACAGCGACACCATTCTGCAACTCGATCACTCTCCCCGTAAGGTCACGGTAATTGGCGCTGGCGTCATTGGTTGTGAGTATGCCTCCATATTTGGTGGTCTCGGCTCGAAAGTCGAATTAATCAATCCCGCTGCGAGTTTGCTTACATTTCTCGATACAGAGATATCAGATGCCCTTAGTTATCAGTAGCGTAACGTAGGTGTTCGCAGTCGTCACAATGAAGAATTTGAGCGTCTGGACTATCACGATGATCACATCGTTACTTATTTGCAGTCCGGTAAAAAAATACGCAGTGATATTGTGCTGTGGGCTAATGGCCGCACCGGTAATACTCAAGGTCTGGGGCTGAACAATATTGGTATAAAAACCAACACTCGTGGCCAGATCAAGGTGAATGCCACGTATCAGACCAAACTAGGGAATATCTTTGCGGCGGGCGACGTGATTGGTTGGCCATCGTTGGCGGGAGCCGCCTAGGATCAGGGGCGGGCCGCGAGTAACGCCATCGTCGCGCCAGCTGAATGTTGTCCGGTAACGGCGGTGGCGACAGGAATTTATACCATTCCCGAGATCAGTACGCTGGGGCTTACGGAAGCAGAGCTGACTGCCAGCACCCGCCAACAGCATGAAGTACTTTCTGATGACCACCTTTAACTATCCCACTATGGCGGAGGCATACCGTACGGCAGCGCTGGATGGATTGAATCGCATTTTCTAAATCGAAGGAATTGGTAAAACTACTGGTCTGTTTGCAGCAGGAAACGTGTAGAAACCAACTTTCATCAAGCGACTAAAAACACTGCAAGCCTTCCCAATTTGCATGATCTGGAGCAGGTTTGGTGATGGCTTTATTGTAGACTCTCGTAATCTTAACTATTGCTATGGTATCGGCTTTTAATTCTACGTCTTAGTCAGTAGCCCGAATCGGTCAAAGAGTTGGTAATTAAGGGCTTGCAGTGGACAAATTGCTTGCCTTCCAAAGGCTATGCGTGTAAATTCCGAGCGCAATTCGGGGCTGGCTTCTACGCTTAAAAAGCCACGGTATCTCTGCTCAAATATTCGAGATTTTTTGGGGTTAGTCGCTTGGAAGCATCGGTTACAGTCATAGACGGTATGCGACCGTTCCTGTTTTATTTTGCGCTGGTCATGTTCGTGGTTATCACCATGCTGGTGCTTTCCTACTTCCTCGGGCAACGCATAAACCGGCCTGGCAAAAACCTGCCCTTCGAATCGGGCATTGTTTCCGTCGGCAGCGCTCACTTCCGCATATCAGTTCAATTCTACTTGCCTGCCATCCTCTTCATCATCTTTGACCTCGAAGTAGTGTTCCTGTTTGCGTGGGCGGTGGCGGTTAAAGAAGCCGGTTGGCCTGGATTCATCGAGATCAGCGTATTCATTCTCATACTGCTCGCCGCGTTATTTTATTTGTATCGCATAGGCGCCCTGGACTGGCGTACCGAGACCCAGAAACGTGAACTTGCTGCTCTCAAGGGTCCTGGTGGTGTCACCAACAAGAAGGAATTCATACTATGAGTATGCAATTGCAGTCAGTAGATGACGCCTCCGGGCTGAAACCTGGTGGTGGTGGCAGCAGCCTCGACGAATTTATCCGCCGCAACGTGGTGATGGCCAATCTGGAAGACATGGTGGCCTGGGGCAGAAAGAATTCTCTTTGGCCGTTTAATTTCGGGCTTTCCTGCTGCTATGTGGAAATGGCCACGGCTTTCACCAGTCGGCATGACCTGGCGCGGTTCGGCGCCGAGGTAATCAGGGGGACTCCCCGACAAGCTGACTTGATCGTCATTGCCGGCACGGTATTCCGCAAAATGGCGCCGGTAGTGAAATTACTGCATGAGCAGCTGCTGGAGCCAAAATGGGTGATTTCCATGGGCTCCTGTGCCAACTCCGGGGGCATGTACGACAGTTATTCGGTGGTGCAAGGGGTGGATAAATTTCTGCCGGTAGACGTTTACGTGTCCGGTTGTCCGCCACGCCCCGAGGCGCTATTGCAGGGGCTAGTGCTGTTACAGGAATCCATTGCTCGAGAGCGTCGACCGGTGAGCTGGATGATCAACGACAACGGCATAATCGAACGAGAGAAGAAGCCGGTGCAAAGAGAGATAAGACGCGCCGATCGGATTGCGGCAACCGAGCTAAGATCTCCAGACGAAGTTTAATAAAAGCACTAAATACATATAGATACGATTTAAATATAATCTAAAATATTACTAATGCAAGTAACCGAAAATACAGTTCAACATGGCGCAGAAGCTTCCCCTCTGCTGGCAAAACTGCGCGCCGATTTTGGTGACAGAATACTGGCGGAACAGATCACCTGCGACGGCATTCCCACGCTCTGGATCGATCGAGCCCATGTAAAATCGCTGTTACGGGCATTAAAAACTGAAACCAGCCCGGTTTTCGAGATGCTGTATGACCTCACCGCCATCGATGAGCGGCTCAGGGTGCACCGGGAAGGCCAACCACCCAGTGAATTCACGGTGGTCTACCACCTGATGTCCTTTAGTGGTAATTGTGATTTCCGGGTAAAAGTGCCACTGCAGGACTCTGATTTGTCGCTTGGCAGCGTGATCGAGCTGTGGTCCAGCGCCAACTGGTACGAGCGCGAGGCCTGGGACATGTTTGGCATCAACTTTGACGGCCATCCCAACCTTTATCGTATCCTGCTACCACCTAATTGGGAGGGGCACCCGCTGCGCAAGGAGCATCCAGCCCGGGCTACCGAGATGGAGCCCTATTCTCTGGACGATGAGAGGGAAGTGCTGGAACAGGAATCACTTAAGTTTAAACCCGAAGACTGGGGTATGCAGCGAACGTCAGAGCACTCTGAATTCATGTTTTTAAACCTCGGGCCCAACCACCCCAGTGTGCACGGTGCATTCCGTATAGCCTTGCAGCTGGACGGCGAAGTGGTAGTGGACGCGGTGCCGGATATTGGCTATCACCACCGCGGCGCTGAAAAAATGGGTGAACGCCAAACCTGGCATACTTTTATACCCTACACAGACAGAATCGATTACCTGGGCGGCGTCATGAATAACCTGCCCTACGTGATGGCGGTGGAGAAAATGGCCGGTATCGAAGTGCCGGAGCGGGTCAAGGTTATCCGCGTCATGCTCTCGGAGATGTTCCGTATCTGTAGCCACCTCCTGTTCTACGGCACTTTTGCCCAGGACGTGGGGCAGCTCTCACCCATTTTCTACATGTTTGTGGAGCGTGAGCGCATCTTTAATATTATCGAATCCATTTGCGGTGCGAGAATGCACCCGGGCTGGTTTCGAATTGGTGGTCTGGCACAGGATTTACCCAACGGCTGGGACACACGAGTCAAGGAATTGCTGGATTTTATGCCCGCCAGATTGGCCGAGTACGACACTATGGTGATGCAGAATGGTATTCTCAAGCGCAGGACTCAAGGCGTTGGGGTGTTTGACAAAGAAGTGGCCTTCGACTGGGCCTTAACCGGATCAGGTTTGAGGGCGGCAGGATACGAATGGGATTACCGCAAACAGCGGCCCTACAGTGGTTATGAAAATTTCGACTTTGATGTTCCCATCGCCATTAATGGTGATGTCTACGACCGCTGTGCGGTGAGAGTAGAGGAAATTCGTCAAAGCCTGCGCATCATCAAGCAGTGCGTGGATAATATGCCTTCAGGTGAGTACAAGTCGGATCATCCGCTTACCACGCCGCCGCGCAAAGAAAAAACCATGCAGGATATCGAAACTCTGATTGATCATTTCCTGAGCGTGAGTTGGGGGCCGGTTATTCCACCGAACGAAGTATCGGTAGCGGTAGAAGCGACCAAGGGTGTTAATAGTTATTACCTCATCAGTGATGGTGGTACGACCTCATACCGCACACGTATACGCACACCGACCTTTCCTCACCTGCAGATGATTCCGACCATGAGTCGTGGCTTCATGCTCGCCGACTTGATTGCAATTGTAGCCGGGATTGATTTTGTGATGGCGGATGTGGACCGATGAATAAGCAAATCATAGCCAGTTCCAGCACTCGTGCACGGCAGTTAACGGCCGTGGAAATTGCCGAGATCGATCACGAGATGGAGCTATATCCGGACAAGCAGGCAGTGGGCCTGGAAGCATTGAAGATAGTGCAGAAACACCAGGGCTGGGTGTCCGATGAAAGCCTGTTGGCAATTGCCAGGTATCTGGATCTGTCCGCTGCCGATCTGGAAGGTGTTGCGACTTTTTTCAATCTGATCTATCGCCAGCCGGTGGGACGCAACGTGATGCTGTTTTGTGACAGCGTTAGCTGCTGGATTATGGGTTGCGAGGGTTTGAAAAAGCACATCAAGGAAGTGCTGGATATCGACTTCGGCGAAACCAGTAAAGAAGGTGATTTTACGCTGATTCCTGTGCCTTGCCTGGGCGATTGCGATCGCGCGCCGGTGATGATGGTGGGGCCGGATTTGCACAGAAATTTGACGGCGGAAAAAATCGACAAAATAATCTCTGACTATCGCAGTCAGAACCAGCAGCAGAGCGACTAAGGAATTTCGGATTTAACGTGGTAAGCAAGCCCCTGACAAAGAACATCGATATGTCCCGCCCGCCGCTGGATATCGCCGCCTATGAGGCTAACGATGGTTACCAGAGCGTACAGACCATAGTGAAGGGCTTGAGCCCGGAAGACGTCTTGCAACAGGTAAAAGACTCCGGCCTCAAGGGCCGTGGTGGCGCTGGCTTTCCAACCGGACTGAAGTGGAGCTTCGTGCCCCAGGGCGAGAATACGCCGCAGCAGAAATATCTGGTGGTGAACGCGGATGAGATGGAGCCTGGTACTTTCAAGGACAGGTTGCTGATGGAGGGAGATCCCCATCTACTGATCGAAGGCATGATCATAGCCGCCTATGCTATCCACGCCAGCAAGGCCTATATTTTTCTGCGCGGCGAGTACACTGCGTCGGAGCAGGCCTTGAAACGTGCCATTAATGAGGCGGTTGAGCGTGGCTATCTCGGTGCGAATATTCAGGGCTCTGGCTTTGACCTGGACATTATAGTGCACACCAGCGCGGGTCGTTATATATGCGGTGAGGAAACGGCACTACTAAATGCCCTGGAAGGCAAGCGCGCAACGCCAAGAGCCAAGCCACCCTTTCCCCAGGTCAGTGGCCTGTGGGGTAAGCCGACTATCGTCAACAACGTCGAAACAATCTGTAATCTGCCGGGTATTCTCACTTACGGCGTGGACTGGTATCACGGGCTGACTAAAGGTAATGATCACGGCACCAAGCTGTTTGGCGTCAGCGGTAAGGTAAAAACGCCTGGCTGCTGGGAACTACCACTGGGTCTGCCAATTCGAGAGTTGCTGGAAGGCTATGCTGGTGGCATGCAAGACGGCCTGGAACTACGTGCCTTTTTGCCCGGCGGTGGTTCCACCGATTTTATGCTGCCGGAGCACCTCGATCTCACACTCGACTACGATGAGATCGCCAAGGTTGGTAGCAGACTGGCGACGGGCACCATGATTGTACTGGATGACAAAACCTGCCCGGTGGGCATGGTTGGTAATCTGATGAAATTCTTTGCCAAGGAGTCCTGTGGTTTCTGTACGCCGTGCCGGGACGGCCTGCCCTGGGTCGATGAGATCTTTCGGGAATTTGAATCTGGACGCGGCTGTGAAAAAGACCTGCAGATACTGCATGACCATGTTGACTACCTGGGCCCAGGACGCACATTTTGCGCGCTGGCGCCTGGTGCTACCGCACCACTTGGCAGTGGGCTCAAGCATTTTAAGGAAGATTTTGAACAACACATAAAGCAGCAGTGCTGCCCTTATGAGCACTAAAGCTTAGCAGCAACGTAATAGCTGGACAGAGTTGGAGTAATAAATGGCGAAAATTGTTATTGATGGGGTGAGCTACGACGTAGATCCCGATAACAATCTGTTGCAGGAGTGCTTGTCGCAGGGCCTCGACTTGCCTTATTTTTGCTGGCATCCCTGTATGGGTTCTGTCGGTGCCTGCCGTCAGTGTGCAGTGAAACAGTATCGGGATGCCGACGACAAGGAAGGCATGCTGGTGATGGCCTGCATGACACCAGCTAGCGATGGCGCGATTATTTCCATCGAAGATGAACAGGCGAAATCCTTCCGCGCCAGTGTCATCGAGGGATTAATGATTAGCCACCCCCACGATTGTCCGGTGTGTGAAGAAGGTGGTGAATGTCATTTACAGGATATGACTTTGATGTCGGGCCACAACTACCGGCGCTACGACAAGAAGAAAGTCACCCACCGCAATCAGTACCTGGGACCGTTTATAAACCATGAAATGAACCGCTGTATCGCCTGTTATCGCTGTGTGCGCTACTACGATGACTACGCCGGCGGTACCGACCTCTCGGCACAGGCGTCTCATCATCATGTGTACTTCGGGCGACAAGAGGACGGGGTGCTGGAGAGTGAATTTAGCGGCAACCTGGTTGAAGTATGCCCAACCGGAGTATTCACCGACAAGGCCTTCAGTCAGCACTACTCGCGCAAGTGGGACATGCAAACAGCCCCTTCTGTTTGCGTCGGCTGCGCGGTTGGCTGTAATACCACACCTGGCGAACGCTATGGTTCCCTGCGCCGACTGGTAAACCGCTATAACAGTGAATTGAATGGCTATTTTCTCTGCGACCGTGGTCGCTTTGGCTTCGACTACGTCAACAGCGAGGAGCGGCTAACTGAGCCCACAGCGCGAATCAATGGTGAGTCGCAGACGCTTACGCAGGAACAGGTTAGCGAGACCTTAGCTGAATTTAGCAGCAGTGGTGCTATTGGCATCGGCTCGCCACGGGCCAGTAATGAATCCAATTTTATGCTGCGCTGCCTGGTGGGGGATGACAATTTCTACTCCGGCTTTGCCGACAGCGAGCATGCAGACGTACAGACAATTATTGAACTGACCGGCGATGCGACGTTCAACAGTCCGAGTGTCAAAGATATCGAAAAGGCCGACGCGATCATTATCCTCGGCGAGGATGTTACCAATACGGCGCCCAGGATTGCGCTGGCACTGCGGCAATCAGTCAGGAATAAAGCGCTGAGTCTGGCCAGCGAATGTCGTATACCACAATGGCAGGATGCTGCCGTAAGGGAACTTGCTCAGCACGAGCGCAGTCCCCTGTGTTCACTCAGTAGTTACGCGACGCGGCTCGAGGACGTGACTTCAGATTCAATCATCGATGCCCCGGCGGTGCTGGCCGCCATAGGTTTTGGCATCGCCAATAAACTGTCCGCCAAGGCGCCGGCGCCTGCCGCCGACACTGTGTCCGCATATGCCGACATCATAGAGCGTGTGGCCGAGCAACTGGCACAGGCAAAGCGACCGTTAATTATCGCCGGCACTGGCGGTGGCAATCCCGAGCTGATGAGCGCCGCTGCTAATATTGCCAGAGCCTTACATGCAAGCCGCGGTGCCGACGGCGATGCAATTGATCTGTGCTTGCTGGCACCGGAAGTGAACTCCATGGGGCTGGGGTTATTGGTGAAGCAAGAAAACACATTGGGTCAGGCCCTGCAACGCATGAGTGCTGGCGATGTCAGCCATGCCGTAATACTCGAAAACGATCTATACCGACGTGCAGACTCCGGTGTCGTCGACGCGGCACTGAGCAACACAGCAAATGTAATGGTGCTTGATGTGTTGCCAACGGCAACCACTGCTAAAGCCAGCGTGACACTGCCGAGCACAGCGTTCTCGGAACATGAGGCCACCTACGTCAACTATGAGGGCCGGGCGCAACTAAGTTTTCAAGTTTACAGAAACAAAGCCAGTGCCAAACCGGCCTGGCGCTGGCTCAACGATGATAATGAGTGTGATGTAGAGACGATGGTTAATCGTTGCTCCAACGAAGCCAGAAGCTTTGACAAACTAGCGCAGCTGTTGCCAAACCCGGCGCAGTTTGTTGCTGGTATGAAGGTGCCTCGCCAATCCCATCGTTATAGCGGTCGCACGGCAATGAAGGCCAACCTCAATGTACACGAGCCGAAGCAAGCAGTCGATGCGGAGTCGGTAATGGCTTTCTCCATGGAAGGGATTCCGGCACAGAAAGACGCAAGCATCCTGGCTTCTGCCTGGGCGCCGCGTTGGAACTCTAATCAGTCTATTACTAAATTTCAGGAAGAAGTTAATCGCGAGTTGAAACAGGGGCATACCGGCACCTTGCTGATCGAAAAAACTGCTAAAGACGCTAGCTATTTTAAAGCCGAAACAGCGGCGGTAGTGGTTGGCAAGACCGAACTGGAAGTGGTGCTGGCACAGCAAATCTTTGGCAGCGACGAGCTAAGTGCCAGGGCGTTCCCAATTCAGCAAAGAATAACAGATCCTTATATCAGTATTTCGCCTGAGGATGCGCAGGCCAATGGCCTGCAACAGGGCGATATGGTGGCCTTGCAGGACATAGATACTCCGGTGGTAGCCTGCATCAGATCGAAGATGAAGCCGGGCGTAGTGGCAATTTATTGCGGCAGCGATGAGATCAACCCGCAGGCTATCGGCAAGACCATCGGCATTAGTAAAAGTGCAGCGACGATTGGGGCGCGCGGAATCAGCGGCCTCATCATCAGTGACATGCTGGAGGACTACTAATGCTGGTATGGGAAGTAGGATCAGTCCTGAACATCGGGGTTATCCTTGGATTGGTGATCTTTATTGCCGCCATGCTTATCTGGGTAGAGCGACGTTTGCTGAGTTTATGGCAGGAACGCTTGGGGCCGAATCGCGTGGGTTGGTTTGGTCTGCTGCAAGTTGCCGCCGACATGATTAAAATTTTTACCAAGGAAGACTGGGTGCCACCCTTTGCCGACAAGGCAACTTTCGTGCTTGCTCCGGCTATCATCATGATCGTCATACTGATGAGCTTCGCCGTGATTCCCTTCGCGCCGGGTGTTGGCGTTGTAGATTCCAACATTGGCATCTTGTTTGTACTGGCAATGGCTTCTCTGGGCGCCTACAGCGTGATGCTCGGAGGTCTGTCATCAGACAATAAATACGCCCTGCTGGGAGCGCTGAGGGCTGCCGCGCAAATGGTGAGCTATGAGGTCTTCATGGGGATTTCGCTGCTGGGTGTGGTGGCTCTGTCTGGCAGTTTCGACTTGCGGGAGATTGTGCTTGCTCAAGCTGATGGCTGGTACGTTATCCCGCAGTTTATTGGCTTTATTATTTTTCTGATTGCTGGCATCGCCGAAAGTCACCGTTTGCCCTTCGACATACCAGAAGCAGAACAGGAAATTTGTTCCGGTTATCACACCGAATATTCCGGCATGAAATTTGGAATGTTCTTCGTTGGTGAGTACCTGGGATTGGTACTGGTGTCTTCATTGATCACCGTGTTGTTTTTCGGCGGCTGGTTGGGACCGGCATTTTTGCCACCAATCTTTTGGTTCGTTATAAAAGCCTTTACCTTTATCTGCTTCTTTATTCTGCTGCGGGCAGCGATACCGAGGCCAAGATATGACCAATTGATGTCTTACGGTTGGTTGTTTCTGCTACCGGTTTCACTGATAAACCTGCTGCTGACTGGTGCAATTATTTTGAGCACACAATGATGGAAAAACTGTTCAGTTTAATTAGAGACACACTAGGCAGCCAGGTGCGGACGCTGTGGCAGGTGTTTTCCCATGCTTTCGTCAAAGCAGACACGGTGCAATATCCGGATGAGCAGCCCTATATGTTTCCACGTTGGCGTGGTCGCATTATTCTCAGTCGTGATCCGGACGGGGAAGAACGCTGTGTGGCCTGTAACTTATGCGCCGTCGCCTGCCCGGTCGATTGTATCGCACTGCAGAAGACAGAAGACGACGACGGTCGCTGGTACCCTGAATTTTTTCGCATTAATTTTTCTCGCTGCATCATGTGTGGTTTCTGTGAGGAAGCCTGCCCAACCAACGCCATTCAACTCACTCCCGATTTCGAGATGGCTGAGTATGAGCGCCAGGACATGGTCTGGGAAAAAGAGGATTTACTGATTAGCGGCACCGGTAAATATCATGACTATAATTTTTATAAAGTCGCCGGTAAACAAATCAAGGGCAAGGACAAGGGCGAGGCACTCAACGAAGCCCCTCCGGTCGATGTCAGGAGTTTACTGTCTTGATGATTCTCTTTTACATAGCCTCTACCGTGGCCGTTGTAGCTACGGTGGCGGTAATCGTTCAAAGCAATATTGTGCATGCCTTGATCTACCTGATTCTATCGCTGCTGGCCGTAGCCGTGGTTTTCTTTTCTCTGGGTGCGCCATTTGTGGCAGTGCTTGAAGCTATTGTCTATGCCGGCGCGATCATGGTGTTGTTTTTGTTCGTCATCATGATGCTAAACATGGGCCAACACACTCAAGATCAGGAAAAAGCGTGGATGACTGCAAAAGACTGGGCGTTGCCAGCGGGATTGGCGGCAATACTTCTAGCCCAGCTACTCAATGTTTTGCGGGAGTATCAAATTGATGTGGTGCCAAACGAAGTTGGCGTACTGGAAGTGAGTGCCCTATTATTTGGCCCCTATGTGCTCGCGGTTGAACTGGCGTCCATCTTGTTACTGGCAGGGCTGGTGTCTGCGTATCACCTGGCCAAAAAATAGATACTGAGAAATAGTAAAGCGTAGAGAACCGAAGAGACAACTATGCAATCAATACCAATCGAACATGGCTTGATCCTCGCCGGCATTTTATTTGCGCTGGGGCTGGTCGGCGTGTTGACCCGGCGTAACATCGTCTTCGTCCTGATGTCACTCGAAGTCATGTTGAATGCCAGTGGGTTGGCCTTCGTTGTCGCGTCTACCCGCTGGGGTCATGCCGACGGCCAGGTGATGTTTCTAATGATATTAACCCTCGCGGCGGCAGAAGTAGCAGTAGGCCTCGGGTTGATTATTCAGATGTATCGTAAATTCCAGACAGTGGATATCGATGTGCTTAGCAAGATGAAAGGCTAAGGCCTGGAGTAAATGGACAAGATGCGACAAAGAGGAAGATTGTGCAGGATTTGATTTGGTTGTTACCAACGTTTCCTTTGCTGGGCTTTTTAAGCCTGGTGCTTACGGGTGGCTCGCTTCCGAAGAAAATTGTAGCCATCATCGGTGCCGGCTCGATAGGGCTTTCATTTTTGACCGCTGCGCTTATCGCCGTGCAGTTTTTGGGTTCCGGCGAAGACTATTTCGTTAAAGAAGTCTGGGTGTGGATGGCGGTTGGGGAGTTTACCCCCGGATTTACTTTTTACCTCGATGGTTTGTCACTGGTTATGATGCTCATCATCACCGGAGTTGGTTTTCTTATTCATCTTTACTCTACCGGCTTCATGGTGGACGATCCCAGTTATAGTCGGTTCTTTGCCTACATGAATCTGTTTGTCGCCGCCATGTTGATGTTGGTGTTGGGTGACAATCTGGTGTTGTTGTATTTGGGTTGGGAAGGGGTTGGTCTGTGCAGTTATTTGCTGATCGGCTTCTGGTATGAAAATCCGGAAAATGGTTATGCCGCGCGTAAGGCCTTCGTTGTTACCCGGGTCGGTGATACGGCGATGGCTATTGGTTTGTTTTTGCTGTTCACCCAACTGGGCACCCTCAATATTCAAGAGATGTTACATGCGGCAGAGCAGCAATGGGCCGTAGGCTCTGGTCTGGCTATAGCAGCGGCACTGCTGTTACTCGGCGGGGCGGTAGGTAAATCTGCACAACTGCCGCTGCAAACCTGGCTGCCAGACGCCATGGCTGGACCGACGCCGATCAGTGCTCTGATCCATGCCGCGACCATGGTTACTGCCGGTGTCTACCTGATTGCACGTACCCATGTATTGTTTGAACTGGCACCAACTGTGCAAATGCTGGTGGCCTTTGTCGGCCTGGCGACGCTACTGATGGCAGGGTTTACGGCCATGACCCAGCGCGATATCAAGCGCATTCTCGCCTATTCTACTATCAGTCAAATTGGCTATATGTTTTTGGCGCTGGGAGCTGGTGCCTGGTCGGCGGCAGTGTTTCATCTAATGACCCATGCCTTCTTCAAGGCCTTGTTGTTCCTCGCCGCTGGCACCGTAATTCTTAGCCTGCATCATGAACATGATATTTTTAAGATGGGTGGCAAGCGCGAGCAGCTGCCGGTTGCGTTCTGGTCATTCATCATCGGTAGTGCGGCCTTAGCGGCACTACCATTTACCTCGGGCTTCTACAGCAAGGACGAAATCCTGCTGGCGGCACTGGAGGTTCAGGGCCCGGGTCTGCTGCTGTGGATTGGCGGTGTCATCGGTGCTTTCTTTACCGGCATTTACAGCTTCAGGCTGGTGTTTGTGGTGTTCTTCGGCGACAGCAACGGGCATCACGAGGCGAAGGAGGATGCTGTGCTCAGTATGGCCGTTCCCCTGTGTGTGTTGATGGTACTGGCACTGTTCGGTGGCTGGATTCAGGTTCCGCTCGATGCTGTATTCAGCCATGGCGCTGGCCATGAAGAGGAGCGTGTCAGTTTACTCGTACACGCAATCATGATCGCCGCCCCGATCTTGGGCATCGGCGTCAGCTATCTGTTTTTCATGAGCAAGGTCTTCGACGTCGACAAATTAATGGCGAATCCATTGGCAAGCTCACTGCACCGATTTTGGTTCAGTGGTTGGGGAATGGACGCCTTGTATCAACGCTTATTTGTTAATCCCTTTCTTTATCTGGCACGCATAAACCGAAATGACCTGGTCGATAAATTTTATGCCGTGATAGTCAGTATTACCCGCACCGCGCACCTTATGATTGCGCGTAGCCAAACCGGTTATCTGGGCTGGTACGCGCTGAGTATGGCACTGGGTCTGGTGCTGGTTCTTGCCCTGGGGGTGATGCTGTGATTCTGGTGGTATTGATCAGTATCCTTTTTCTGGGCGGAGTACTGGCCTGGATCTCTGAGCGCTTCGATTCCAAGCTGCCCAGAGTTATCGCGCTGGCGGCGGTGTTACTGGATTTGTTGCTAATGCTGAGCCTGGTGGGAGCCGATGCTGGAGACAGTGGCTGGATCGTGGCGTTAAATGCGCAATGGCTGCCGCGGTTTGGCATCTCCTTTCATCTGGCAGTTGATGGCCTGAGTGTGTTGTTGCTGCTGTTAACCGCCTTCCTTGGTGTGATCGCAGTAGGGTCGGCCTGGAGCGAAATCATCGAAAGACCCGGATTTTTCTATTTTAATTTGCTCTGGACCCTGGCAGGTGTTTTGGGTGTGTTTACGGCGCTGGATTTATTCCTTTTCTTCTTCTTCTGGGAAGTGATGTTGATACCTATGTATTTCATCATCGCCATCTGGGGGCATGAAAACAAAAATTACGCCGCCATGAAGTTCTTCCTGTTTACCCAGGTTACCGGCATGTTGATGTTGATCTCCATCCTGGCCCTGGCTTATTTTCACTATGTTCAATTTGGGTTTTTCAGCTTTGACTATTTGGACCTGCTGCGGGTAGACACCAGCGGAGCAATCGGAATGTGGATAATGCTGGGCTTCTTTGTCGCCTTTACCACCAAGCTACCGATTGTGCCGTTTCATTCCTGGTTGCCCGATGCCCACAGTCAGGCGCCGACAGCCGGCAGTGTGATTTTGGCGGGGGTGTTGTTAAAAACGGGAGCCTACGGACTGATCCGTTTTGCAGTGCCGCTCTTCCCCGCGGAGTCAATGGCTTTTGCACCGATAGCGATGGCGCTGGCAGCGTTCAGTATTTTGTACTGCGCCAAGGTGGCGTTTGCCCAAACTGATATTAAGCGCCTAATTGCCTACACCAGTGTCAGTCACATGGGCTTCGTACTGCTGGGTGTCTATGCCTGGAATGAGATTGCACTACAGGGTGCGGTGATGACTATGCTGGCTCATGGCCTCAGTGCAGCGGCACTCTTCATGTTGGCTGGGTCCCTGCAGCATCGCATTCACACGCGGGATATGCGTGACATGGGTGGATTCTGGGCGCGGGTTCCACGCATGTCTGTGGTGGCACTGTTCTTCTGCATAGCGGCTCTGGGTATGCCAGGGTTGGGCAATTTTGTTGGTGAGTTCCTGGCGCTGCTGGGGGCCTTTCAAGCAAATCTGCCGATGACGGTATTGGCCACATTCGGGCTTATTTTTGCGTCGGTGTATTCGCTTTGGGTAATCCAGAAAGTGTTTCATGGGGAATATTCGAGCGCCAAGTTCGATGACTCTAAGCTTATAGATCTGAATCGTCGTGAACTGGCTTATTTTGGAGCCATGATGCTGGGTCTGGTGTGGATGGGACTGTATCCGCAGTCATTTCTGGATTTGTCTGCCGCCGCCTTACAAGCTTTATTAGCCGGGACCCAGGAAATTGTTAGTACGGTGGTTCAAAACTGATTATGACTATGACTTTTGACGACTTACTGCCTTTACTGCCACTGCTTATCGTCAGCACCACGGCAGTATTGCTAATGCTACAGATCGGGATTCGCCGCAGCCATGGGTTGACGGTGGCGATCACCGTCATCGGCCTGTTACTAGCCAGTGTGGCGGCGACGCTGTTGTCGGCTACGAATCAACAGGTCACTCCACTACTTATCATCGATCAGTACAGCTTGTTCTTCACCGTGATCTGCGCCCTGGCCGCCATGTTTATTAGCATTCTCAGCTTTCCTTATCTGGCGCAACTGGACGATGATAAGGAAGAGTACTACCTGCTGTTAACAGTGGCGACAATTGGTGCCATTGTCATGATTAGTAGCAATCATTTTGTCAGTACAATCCTCGGCCTGGAAACCCTCAGCATGTCCTTGTATGGCATGGTGGCCTATCCGCTGCACAGTAAAGCATCGGCTAAGTATCCGCTTGAAGCGTCGGTGAAGTATCTGGTTTTGTCGGCTGTTTCCTCGAGTTTTATGTTGTTCGGTATGGCGCTTATTTACGCGCAGACCGGAACCCTGAGTTTTTCCAGCCTGACTGCTCCGGGCGTGGATACTGCAGTAAGTCTGAGTGACGGCTATTCCATAGTGGCACTGTTGCTGCTCAGCTCAGGCATGGCCTTTAAACTCTCGCTGGCGCCGTTTCACATGTGGACTCCGGATGTGTACGAGGGATCACCGTTACCGGCGACTGCTTATCTGGCGACGGTAGGCAAGGCTGCGATGTTCGTGGTGCTGTTACGTTTTGTAGTGCGCTCCGATGCGCTGCAATTTGACGCCGTTATTGCCGTATTCTCAATAATTGCTGCACTGTCTATTCTCGCCGGCAATGTATTGGCGCTGCTGCAAGACAATTTAAAACGCATTCTGGCCTATTCTTCGATCGCCCACATGGGCTATCTGTTAATTGCGGTGATAGCCACTTTTGTGGCCGAAAGCACAATCAGTGTCGAGGCGGTAACGTTCTACCTGCTGGCCTACGTGATCATGTCGCTGGGTGCGTTCGGTGTGGCCTCGGTACTTTCTTCGAGCGCGCAGGAATTGGATGAGATCTCTGATTATGAGGGCCTGTTCTGGCGCAATCCCTGGCTTGCTCTGATCTTCACCGGCATGCTGTTGTCGTTGGCAGGAATTCCTCTAACGGTGGGATTCATTGGCAAATTTTATCTCTTCTTCGCTGGAGTAGAGTCCGCATTGTGGGCTTTGCTGCTGGTGTTGGTTATCGGCAGTGGAATTGGTTTGTATTTTTATTTAAGAATTGTTTATTGCATGTTGTTACCAGTCCCTGCGACCTCTGAAAGTCGGGTCGCCGCCGTCGTTAGCCTTAGCTCTTACGGCGTGTTAACAATCTTGCTATTGCTGTTGTTTATACTCGGCGTGTATCCGGCGGCTGTCATGAGCCTGGTCGAAACTGCGGCTGCCCTTATTTAACCGGGATTAGCTCTGCACAAGTTTATGGGGGGCTACCTTTTTGCGGTCAACTCACCATTGACATGAATCTTTTCTCACCCACAAAAAGTCAGTAACTGCATGCTGCACTTTGCTTGCTTGCTTGCTGGCGACGGAGACCACTACAGGGTGCGGCGTGAAATTTAAAGATCACTTTTCGGGCCATGCGGCGTCCTATGCGGAGGCACGACCTGGTTACCCGGAGGCCCTCTTCGAGTTCTTGAGCGGACTTTGTTTGCAGCACAAATTAGCTTGGGATTGTGCCACTGGAAACGGGCAGGCGGCGGTGGCCATGGCACGCCATTTTCAGCAAGTTATCGCCACCGATGCCAGCACAGATCAATTAGAGCAAGCTCAGGCTGTGCCTAACATCGAATACCGGCAGGGGAGTGGGGAGTGCGGAGCATTCCAGTGTTACACCGGCTTCAGCGGATCTAGTGGTGGTGGCCCAGGCCTTACACTGGTTCGATACCAGCTTATTTTTCGCCAGTGTAGATCGAGTGCTGAAACCTGGAGGCGTGTTTGCCACACTAAGTTATGGCTTAAGCAGTGTCGATGTGGCGGTAGACGCAGTGATCCAACAGCTGTACTCCGGATCGTTGGACCTTACTGGCCGTTAGAGCGACAGCTGGTTGAGACTCGCTATGCTGACATCGACTTCCCTTTCACGCCAGTCAGCTGTCCGCCATTTCAAATGTCGCTGCGCTGGAGTCGGCAACAACTGCAGCAGTATCTACTGTCGTGGTCTGCGGTACAGCGATATATCGCAGAGAATGGCAGTAATCCCCTGGATCTGATCGCAACTGATCTGCAAGCAAGTTGGGGAGATGAACGCGTCAGAGAAGTGGTCTGGCCGCTGACAGTGATTGTGCGCCGTAAGTAGCGACGGTTGGTATTAATGGATAATCAGATTACTATAGGCGCCGCGTGTCGGCAGCTTTGGAGAGCAAATGCCAGGTAGCAAAGTCTCGGTAATTGGTGGTGGCAGTTTTGGCACTGTGCTTGCCAATCTCGCTGCGCAGAATGGCCACGAGGTCATATTTTGGATGCGCAGTGAGGAAATCGTCGCCAAGGTTAATGAAACGCACGAAAACCCACAATATCTACCGGGCTACAAGCTGAACACTAAAGTCGTTGCCAGCGCCGATATGCGTGCTGCCGTGGCTGGTAGTGATATTATATTCGTCGCCGTTCCAAGCTCCTCATTTCGGCAGGTCGGAAAGAACGTGGCGATGCATGCGCCCGCGCAGGCAATTCTGATTAGTACTACCAAGGGCATTGAAGCCGGTACATTCAAGCTGATGAGTCAGATTCTCGTCGAAGAGCTGCCGCAGGCAAAAGTAGGTGTATTAAGCGGGCCAAATCTGGCCAAGGAAATCGCCCACAAGTATCTTACCGGAACAGTAATCGCCAGCAATCATGATGTCGTTCGGGAGCTAGTGAAAGATGTCCTGAAATCAGAGTTTTTCAAGGTATACACGAATGATGATATGTTCGGGGTGGAGCTTGGTGGCTCCCTGAAGAATATTTATGCGATTATTGCCGGTGTCGCGGCTGCGATGGGCATGGGGTACAACACCAACAGCATGCTGGTGACTCGAAGCTTAACCGAGATGGCCAGATTCGGTCGCGAGTTGGGTGCAGATCCTATGACTTTTTTGGGACTGGCCGGAGTGGGCGACCTTGTAGTAACTTGCTCCACTGCGCTTAGCCGCAATTATCGCATTGGCTTCGCTCTGGGCCAGGGTAAATCCATCGAAGCAGCGACAACTGCGGTAGGGCAGGTGGCAGAGGGTGTTAATACAGTTAAACTGGTTGTCGAGAAAGCCGACGCGCTCGGAGTCTACATGCCGCTGGCCACAGGACTTTATCAGGTTATCTACAAAGGCCAGTCGATCAGGAATATAATTTCTTCATTGATGTTGAGTGAACAAAATTTAGACGTGGAATTTTCCGCCAATGAAGACAAAATACTAATTCGAGAGGAGTAATTATGTCAGATGAGCTCGATGATATCGTGGATAATTTGAGAAAGCCTTCAGCCTGGATACGGGTGATTTTCATGTTAGCTTTCGTGGTTTTCCTGTACCTGGTTATAGCGCCGATAATCCTGGTGCTTATGCTTGCGCAAGCACTGTTTGCTGTAATAAACGGTAAAGAGAATGAAAACCTCAGATATTTTGGTAGCGCACTGACCCGCTACGTCTCGCAGATATTGGAGTTTATTACCTACAATACCGAGCGAAAGCCTTTCCCGTTTGCGGATTTCCCCGGCGCCGGCGGGCAAGCGCAGACGGCGGCAACATCTACTGCAGTGGATACGAAGAAAGAATCGGCAACAAAGAAACCCGTTGTCAGGGAAAAACCCAGCAAGAAGACGGCCGCAAAAAAGACGACGAAGAAAAAGACACCTAAGTAAGCGGCCGATTAATTCAGCTAGCGATAAGAAACAGGAATCGAGCAAGTGAAAAACAAGGCGGGATGGACGTGCTAATTTATTTGCTTTGCAGTGGTATTGCAGACGGCAGTACTGGTGGCGTTCAGGAACAGAATCTCACCCATGACGGGGTAATGCAATGCCGTTCGATGGTGCGAAAATTCAGGGTGTATGCCCCGGTAATGGACGTGGCGTTAATTAGCCCTTACAAGACCGCAAAGCAAACTTCCGAGGCGCTGACGCTGTCGTTTCCAACAATGGAGTTTGAAGTCAGTGAACTGCTGAACCCGGACGCAGATGGTTAACCGCTGATGAACGCCATAGAGGAGTTCGATGTTCAGCAGTTGTTGATGATAGGTCATAACCCTCTGTTATCGAACTAGCTGTCACTGCTGGTAGACGGCACGGTTGATTCCTCAAGAGAAATTGCTTGCAGCGCTCTGGTTTGCGTGGAATTGGATTTTGTCGCTCCGGGTTGCGGTGAAATAAAATATACGATGGAACCATGAATTCGCAAAAAAAACAGCTTTGTAGGAATATCCTAGTGCTGATTGCCGGTGTGCTGCTGGTGGACGCGGTGCTGGCGCAACCAACTCTCAATGACATTGCTTTCGTTGATCATGCCCTGCTTGCTGGATTTCCAGATTCTGAAATCGTTAATATCGAATACAATGAAGACGTAAATTATCGTTTTGTGCTGGGTAGTCTGCAGCGAACCAGGGGGCAGGTAGAGCCAGAAAATTCTGCCAGGTTGCGCGGCAGTGTTACCAAGATTACCTATGAGATTTCGCAGGAATTCACCGGCGCCGACGTCTATGCTTTTTATCTCGAACAGATGCGGGAGAAGGGATATACGCAGCTATTCGGCTGCGAGGGCCGCGCCTGTGGCAGTAGTAATTTTTGGGCGAATGATATTTTTAAAAACCGTATATTGTATGGTCCAGAGCGCAATCAGTATTATCTCGCCCTGCGTACGGGAGCAGAATGGGAAGTGGATCCCAGTATCGCGCTTTACATTATTACCAGGGGCAATCGGCAACTCTATGCGTATCTGGAGATAGTCGAAGCGCCGGGTCAGCAGTCTATAGCTAGCGGTAGCGGGGTCGCTGATTTGATGCTGACCTTGCGAGCACAAGGCCGCATAATACTGTCTGGTGTAGCCTTCAACGACGATGATCGCCTGGTGCAGCAAGGCAATCTGGATCTAATAGTTGAGTTGCTGAACCAGGATGTATCGATACAAATATACCTGGTGGCGCATTTGCGAGAGAGTGCTCCCATCGAAGCTTTGATGTCGCGATCCCTGGTGCGGGCTAACTCACTAAGACAGGAGCTTATCAACCGGGGTGTTGATGGCAGCAGGATCAGCGCGCAGGGAGTCGGCCCCCTTGCTCCTGTTTGCGTTGCGGCGAATTGTGAGCGTCGCGTCGAAGTTGTCTTGCAATAGACGGCTGTATTATTTTAGCAGAGAGAGAAATTCATTGCGGGTGCTGTTGCTGTTCCTGAATGCGCCCAGCATGCAGGACGTTGTCATCACCGAATTTTGCTTTTCTACGCCACGCATCATCATGCACATATGCTGCGCTTCGATGATAACAGCGGCACCGGCGGCATCGGTTTTTTCAATGATACAGTTGGCAATTTCGTTAGTTAGATTTTCCTGAATTTGTAATCTACGAGCGAAGGCATCGACGATTCGAGCTATTTTCGATAAACCAATAACCTTGCCATTGGGTATATAGGCGACGTGACACTTGCCTATAAAAGGTAGCATGTGATGTTCGCACATCGAATAGAGCTCAATATTTTTAACGATGACCATCTCATCCGTGTCGGAGGGAAACAGCGCGTTGTTAATTACTTCGTCGATATCCAGGGCATAGCCCTGCATAAGAAAACGCATGGCATTCGCAGCTCGCTTTGGCGTGTCGACGAGTCCTGCGCGTTCGATATCTTCACCGATCGCAATTAGTATGTTTCGATATTCTTGTTCCATTGTCTTCCAGAGAACCTCTGCGGCATAATTGTTGGCTACCCTACGATAACGATCAATGAGGGTAAAGAGTTTTATTGTTCGAGTGACAGATTACGTTCAGGGTGCATTCGTCCGCGATCTCAGTTCGGCTACATCCAGGGACGATAGGAAGCAGGTACAGTGTCAATCGTTACAGTTCAGTCTTACATAGAGCAACTGGCTGAACGCTTCCAGCAGTCAGAACTGTTCTATGGCCATGGCACCGATAATCCCTTCGATGAAGCTGTGTACCTGGTATACGGAGCCCTCGATCTGAGTTTTGATGCTGCTGCTGGCTCAGCCCGGCGCCAGCTTGCCAAGGAGGAAGTGAGTGCTCTGGAGGCGCTGGTAAATTTGCGGCTGGGGCAGCGTATTCCCGTGGCTTACCTGGTTGGCAAGGCGTGGTTTGGGGGCTATGAATTTCATTGTGACAGTAGGGCTCTGATACCCAGATCCCCAATTGCAGAATTGATTAACAAGAGATTCCAACCACAGCTTAAGCAGGCGCCGGAACGAATTTTAGACCTGTGTGCCGGCGGCGGCTGTATCGGCATTGTCTGCGCGCTGCAGTTTCCTACCTGCGCCGTGGACCTGGCTGAGCTTTCTGCGTCAGCCTGTGACTTAGCCAGGGCAAATGTGGAGCTGCACCAGTTATCAGCGCGGGTGCAGGTGCTGGAATCGAATTTGTTCTCCGCGTTAACGGGGCACTACGATCTGATAATTACGAACCCACCCTATGTGTCACGGGAGGAGGTCGCGGCGCTGCCACAGGAATACGGCCATGAACCAAAACTGGGCTTGCTGAGTGAGGATACAGGTCTGCAGTTGCCACTTCAGATATTGCAGAGGGCGGCCGATTTCCTCACTACAGATGGTGTGTTGATCATGGAAGTAGGCTATAGCCAGAAACATCTGGCGGCGCGCCTGGATGCGGTCCCCTTGCAGTGGTTGCAATTTGAGCACGGTGGCGAAGGGGTATTTGTACTGAGCAGAAAGCAGCTGCAACAGTACGCTGAGTTGCTCGTTTAGTGTGTAACTCATTTGGTGTACAATGCTCTGCTTTTCGCAGACCCCACTTGATCTTCCGCGCTGCACGTTTCAATTAAGAGTTACACGCACAGAGTTTCTTATGTCAGGGAATACTTTCGGTAAGGTTTTTACAGTGACCAGTTTTGGTGAGAGCCATGGTCCTGCGCTTGGCTGCGTGGTGGACGGCTGCCCTCCGGGTATGCCGCTGTCGGTAGAGGACATGCAGGTAGACCTTGATCGCAGGAAGCCGGGGCAGTCTCGTTTTACGACTCAGCGTAAGGAAGCCGATGCCATTCAAATCCTATCAGGGGTATTCGAAGGCAAGACTACGGGTACGCCGATTGGTCTGCTAATTGAGAATACTGACCAGCGCCCCCGGGATTACAGCAAGATTAAAGACCAATTCAGGCCCGCGCACGGAGACTACAGCTATTGGAAAAAATTTGGCATCCGCGACTACCGCGGTGGGGGTCGGGCTTCGGCTCGGGAGACCGCTATGCGAGTAGCGGCAGGAGCAATTGCCAAGAAATATCTCCGGCAAGAGTGTGGAACAGAGATTCAGGGCTATCTCAGCCAGTTGGGCCCAATAGTTATAGAATCTGTTGATTTGGATGAGGTTTCCCGCAATCCGTTCTTCTGTCCTGACGCCAGCAAGGTGGCAGCAATGGAAGACTACATGGCGGCACTAAGCAAAGAGGGTAATTCAATAGGGGCACGGGTCACGGTCTGTGCCAGTAAGGTGCCGGCGGGATTGGGCGAGCCGATATTCGATAGACTGGACGCAGACCTGGCCAAGGCCTTAATGAGTATAAATGCGGTAAAGGGTGTTGAAATCGGGGCTGGATTTGCGTCTGTTAGCCAAAAGGGGACTGAGCACCGCGATGAAATCACGCCGGAGGGATTCCTCAGTAATAACGCGGGCGGTGTCCTCGCTGGTATTTCCAGTGGTCAGGATATTGTTGCCAGCATCGCACTGAAGCCCACCTCGAGCATTCGCATCCCAGGAAAATCCATTAATATCAAGGGCGAGGCAGACACGGTGATCACCACCGGTCGCCATGATCCCTGTGTTGGCATCCGCGCCACGCCGATTGCTGAAGCGATGATGGCGATTGTGCTCATGGATCATTTCTTGAGGGATCGCGGTCAAACTGGCATGCAGCGTAAGCCATCTACGAGACCTTTCCCGGACTAGGATCTGGCATTTTTGTTCAAGTTAAAGACTAAATTAAATTATATATTACAGATGGATAAGATCTTATTTTAAAGTAAAACATATTATTGGTGACCAGAATGACTGGCAAGACCCTGTACGACAAAATCTGGGATGCACACCTGGTAAAGCAGCGCGAAGATGGCACTGCGCTAATCTATATCGACCGGCACCTGGTTCATGAAGTTACCTCACCGCAGGCCTTCGAGGGGCTGCGACTTGCCGGCCGCAAGCCGTGGCGCGCCGGGGCTAACTACGCCACGCCCGATCATAATGTTCCAACCACTACTGCAGAACGCAGCCAGGGGCTAGCGGGCATAAAAGATCGGGTATCCAAGCTGCAGGTGGCCACTCTGGACGAAAATTGCCGTGAGTTCGGCATCTTTGAGCTGGATATGAATGATCAACGCCAGGGGATTCTGCACGTGGTTGGCCCCGAGCAGGGTGTCACGTTGCCGGGTATGACTATAGTTTGTGGTGACTCTCACACCTCAACTCACGGTGCCCTGGGGGCATTGGCCCACGGTATAGGCACATCAGAGGTGGAGCACGTGCTGGCAACCCAGTGCCTGATGCAGAAGAAAATGAAGAACATGCTGGTGCGAGTAGATGGCAATCTGCAGGCCGGGGTAACCGCAAAAGACGTGGTGCTTGCCATAATCGGCAAGATTGGTACCGCCGGTGGTACCGGCTATACCATAGAATTTGCCGGTGATGTTATCCGCTCCCTGTCCGTTGAAGGCCGCATGACGATTTGCAATATGGCGATAGAGGCCGGCGCCCGGGCCGGGCTGATAGCAGTGGATGCAGCCACGCTTGAATACATCAAGGGCAGACCCCTGGCGCCGTCGGGCGAGCAGTGGCAGCAGGCCGCACAAGCCTGGATTCAGCTGCGTAGTGATGCAGATGCACAATTTGACCTGGAGGTGACACTGCAAGCCGAGCATATCGAACCTCAGGTAACCTGGGGCACATCGCCAGAGATGGTGGCGCCTGTCAGCGGAAAAGTGCCAGACCCTGAGGCTGAGGCTGATGTCAGCAAGAGAAGCAGTATTGAGCAAGCTTTGCAATATATGGGTCTTAGTGGCGGCACTAACATCCAGGATATTAAGCTGGACTGCGTGTTTATAGGTTCCTGTACCAACTCCCGCATCGAGGATCTACGGGAGGCCGCAGCTATAGTGGAGGGCAAACAGGTGGCGGCAAACGTGGAATTGGCGATGGTTGTTCCCGGCTCCGGCCTGGTTAAGAAACAAGCCGAAGCGGAAGGCCTGGATCAGATATTTACTGCTGCTGGCCTGCAGTGGCGCGAGCCTGGCTGTTCTATGTGCCTGGCAATGAATGCCGATCAATTGGGGGAAGGCAAACACTGTGCGTCCACCTCGAATCGCAATTTCGAGGGCAGGCAGGGCTTCGGTGGTCGCACCCACCTGGTGAGTCCGGCGATGGCCGCTGCCGCCGCTATCCATGGCCACTTTGTCGACGTTAGAAAACTTTAAATATTTATAATTATCATATGATTAAGATACAAAAATGAGAAAATACACGATAGAAAAAGGTGTGGTACTACCACTGGATAGAAGCAACGTCGATACCGACTTCATTATCCCTAAACAGTTTCTCAAATCCATCAGGCGCTCGGGGTTTGGCGTTAATCTGTTTGATGAACATCGCTACCTGGATAGAGGTGAGCCCGATGCTGACAATAGCCAGCGGCCCGTTAACCCGGATTTTGTGCTCAATCAGGTCCGTTATCAGGGCGCCAGCATATTATTGGCCAGAGATAATTTTGGTTGTGGCTCGAGTCGGGAACACGCGCCGTGGGCGCTGGAAGACTATGGCTTTCGTGTAATTCTGGCTAGCAGTTTCGCCGATATTTTTTTTAATAATTGCTTCAAGAACGGTCTGCTGCCAATCGTGTTGGAGCGAGAGACTATAGCCAGCCTGTTCGATGCGGTAATGACTACGCCGGGATACGAGTTGAGCGTAGATTTAGCGGCACAGTTAATCACCCAAGCCGATGGCAGTACCCTGGCCTTTGAGGTGGATGCATTTCGCAAGCATTGCTTACTCAATGGGCTGGATGATATTGCTCTTACCCTGGAAGACGCCGAAGATATCCGTCAATTTGAGCAACGTTGGCAGCAATTATCACCATGGTATTTCACCTCCAGCTAGCTAATTTAGACACAGTAAAAACCCCATGAGCCCGGAATGGGCGAGAGAGAAATGAGATGAGTAACTACAATGTAGCTGTAGTTGGTGCTACTGGCGCTGTCGGAGAGGCGCTAATTGAAATCCTGGAGCAACGAAACTTTCCCGTCGATCAACTGTTTCCGCTGGCCAGCGAGCGCTCCGCGGGCTCTACGGTGATGTTCAGGAATAAACGACATGTAGTGGGCAATTTGGCGGAGTTTGACTTTAGTCAGACATCGATTGGATTGTTTTCCGCCGGTGGCAGCGTGTCGGCCGAATTCGCCCCAAAGGCCGCTGCTGCGGGCTGTGTGGTGATCGACAATACCTCACATTTTCGCTATGAAGACGACATCCCCCTGGTAGTTCCGGAAGTTAACGCCGCCAGTATCGCCGACTATCGCGAAACTAATATAATCGCCAATCCAAACTGTTCCACCATCCAGATGGTGGTTGCATTGAAGCCAATATACGACGCGGTGGGGATTACGCGTATCAGCGTGGCTACGTACCAGGCGGTATCGGGCACTGGTAAATCTGCGATTAAGGAGTTGGCCGTACAGACAGCTGAGCTGTTAAACGGTCGTGAAGCCAAGTGTGAAGTATATCCACGGCAAATAGCCTTCAATGCCCTGCCGCAAATCGACGTGTTTATGGAAAACGGCTACACCAGAGAAGAAATGAAAATGGTGTGGGAGACCCGCAAGATTTTTGCCGACAACACTATTGAGCTGAGCGCTACCTGCGTAAGAATACCGGTGTTCTATGGGCATTCGGAGGCGATTCAGATCGAAACCCGTGAGTCCCTGAGCGCCGATGCCGCCAGGGAATTACTGGCTGCAGCACCTGGAATCACCGTGATTGATGAGCGTAGTGACGGCAAGTATCCCACAGCAGTGCATGATTCTGCGGGCCAGGACTCAGTTTTCGTGGGAAGAATCCGGCAAGATATCTCTTTTCCTAACGGTTTAAATCTCTGGGTAGTGGCCGATAATGTGCGGAAAGGGGCGGCACTTAACTCCGTTCAAATTGCTGAAGAGTTGATAAAAAGCTATTTATAATGAATACTTGCACGCTGTAATGAAGAGAATTTCTTAATATTTCACAAAACCATACAGTAGTGTTCACTAACCAACGGAACTGGATTTTTTGGTCAACCACGGGTTCATGCTGCCAGTCGGCGAAACCGGTTTAGAGAAAATGGATTATGCTACGTAGAACCGGCGTCATTTTGACCATGCTGCTGTGCAGTCTGGCGACACGGGTTTTCGCTCTGGGAATCGGAGCCATTACGGTTGATTCCGCTATAAATCAGCCGTTGAAGGTGCGAATCGAGATACTGCAACTTGGTACTACCAGGCTTAATGACCTAGTTATCCAAATGGCATCCCCCGATGATTTCGAACGTTTCAACATAGAGCGGGTCAGCTTTGTTTCAAACGTCAGATTCAGCATTGAATCCACTCCCCAGGGCAATTTCGTGACGCTGACCTCGAGTCAGATCGTGCGCGAGCCTTATCTGAGCTTCATATTGGAAACTCGCTGGCCCAGCGGTCGATTGCTGAGTGAGCACACGATCCTGCTGGATTTGCCTGTATTCGATGAGCAACAAACATCCGCATCAGTGCGCCAACCAATAAGCCCGCTCTTGCAAGCCCCAGCCACTAGCACTCCAACCCAGCCTTTCGTGCAACCACGGCCAGGCGATCCCGTTGCTCCGACTGTTACGGCGCCGGTTTCACCGGCGGTGCAGCCTGTCGAGCCCACCGCAGCACCGGAATCGGTGCAGACCGACACTGCTGAAGATGAGGTGATCGAGACGGAAGTAGCCGCGGCGCAAGAACCAACTGCCTCCACAATAGCGGACACCGCGGAGCCCGTGGCAGCAGAACCGGAAAATGAAGTGGTTGAGGCGGAAGTGCCCGCCGCAGAAGAAACACTATCAGAGCCGGAGCAAAGCATTGCTGACGAGACTGTAACTGCAGACGAAGCTACTGAGGAAACTAGTGAGGAAGTGCCACTGCTTGCAACAGAAGACGAGGCTCTGGCAGAGCAGGCCGATGCGGACAGCGTTGATGCCTCTGCCAGTCCGGTAGCAGAGGAAGTAGTCGAAGCGCAGACGCTGGCAACCACAGCCACAGACACAGACACGCTTTCCGATATTGCCTTACAGGTTCGCCCCGACGATTCTGTAAGCATGCAGCAAACTATGCTCGCTATTCAGCAGATAAACCCGGAGGCATTTGCTAACGACAACATCAATGGGCTTCGCAGTGGTCAGGTATTGCGCGTGCCTTCTCTGGCAGAAATTCAGGCAATCGACCCACGCGAGGCCGTAACCGAAGTAAACCGACAAAATCAGGAGTTTGCGCAGGCGAATGTACAGCCACTCGCTGCACCAGACAGCGCAGACCCAGCGCAGACTGATGTGCAACAGGGACAGCTGAGCGTGGTCAGTGGTGATGACGATGCCATCAACGGGGCATCGGCGCCGGGTCAGGAGCAGAATGCAGAACTGGATCAGCGCATTGCCGAATTGGAAACTGAGTTGGCCTTGCAACAGGAGGACGCCGACAGAGCCAGGATAGAGAGAGAGGACCTGGATGCCAGACTGGCGGAAATAGACATCCAGATCGCGGCGGCGTCGGAAATAATAAGGCTACAAGATCTGCAACTGGCTCAGTTACAGGAGAGTTTGGCGCAGGCCGCAGAGGAAGCAGCCCGGCAGGAAGAGCCGATTGGGGCAGAAGCCACAATCGCCCCCGGCAACGAGTCAACAAGTTTATTGGACGACGCTCTCAGGATTCTGACAGGCAATACGCTCTTGCTCGGATTGATTGTGGTGCTTGTTATTTCCGTCTTGGTAGCGGTATTGCTGCGTAGGAACAGGGCGGCGAAGCTGGAAGATGAAGAACTTGATGAGCTGGAAGAGAATGAGTTCGATGCTGTTGTCGACGAAGAATTGGCAGACGAGAAACAGGAGGGTGGGGATTCGTCCGAGCTGGAGCATGAACTGAATGCGATCATCGGCGACGACCTTGATCCAGAGGAGTCGCCAGCAGCGGATGCTGGATACGATGTAGCCAGTGAGGCGCAGCGGCTGATTGATGAAGGGCAATTGAATCGGGCAGAATCGTTGCTGCGCAGAGCATTGACGAAAGACGCTAACAACACCGGTTTGCGCTGGGTGCTGGCGGAATTGCTGGTTGAAAAACGCGATGAATCTGACTTCGAGCAGCAGGCGGAAATGCTGGCCGCAACCGACGACGCCGAAACGCGTCTGCAGGAGCTGCGTAACAGATTGGTTTCCAGTGGCGACGCCGATCGAGATTCTGATAATGAATTCAGCGAAGAGCTCGCAGAGGAGTTTGAAAAAGAGCAGGAAGCTGAGCCGGAGCAGGATGCAGACGAAAAGGAAGCAGCGCCAGTCAGAGACAGCAGTGACGAAGCGAAGCAGTTGGCAGAGACTGCGGAGGCGGCGTCTTTCCTTGATGATTTGGGTATCGACCTGGACGCATTTGATGAAATCGAAGACTTCGGCTCAGATTCGACAGCTGATGAAAACCACGAAGAAGTACCGGCAAAGTCGGCAGCCGAAGACTCCTCAGATGACACAGATCTATTTGCAGCAGATGACGTGGCCCTAACATTCGATCTGGCAGGAGAGGACGCTGAAGCTGAGGGTTCAGAGATTGATGTAGATGCGGCGGATGACGATATTTTCGTCGAACAAGACGAAGAGGAACAAGAGGAACAAGAGGAAGCAGAGGAACAAGAAGAAGGCGAAGGCCTGGATTTCGACGCCGATGAGTTAAATCAGTTGTTGGATACTGCCGCCGAAGAGCCGGAAGATCCAGCAATAGATTCTCTGGAATTTGATACAAGCACAGAAGATACCGAGGCGTCAGCTGACGAGACTGATGCGGAGGAAGTCGACCTGGAGACGTATTCTTTCGACACCGGGGTTGAGACTGAGAGTTCAGTGGCAGCAGACGATTCAACTACCGACGCCGACGCAGCAGCAACAGAGCACAGTGAGAACGCAGTAGAATTCGACTTTGATGAAAATGACATGGAAGCGAAGCCGGAAACTGAAGACGAGAATGAAGCGCCTGAGACATTAGATTTTGATCTGGGGGATACTGCGGATACGATAATCGAAGTAGCCGATGATGGGGATGCTGACACAGTCGATATAAGCGAAGCAGCAGCGCCTGCCGAGAGCCTAGATGAGGCTGAAGAAATTGATTGGGATGCCAATGATGACGACGCAGTAAGTGCTGATTCCGAGGCTAGCGACGACGATAGTGATGCTGAGATTGATTTCGACCTTGATGCTACAGGTGAGTCGGATGAAAACTCGGAACTTAGCGGCGCTGACAATAATGATGAATCCGGCGAGCTCGATGATGAGCTGAATTTTTTGGCTGCGGACGAAGTTGAAATCGAATCAGTCGCTGATATTGAAGAAGTGCAATTACAAGCCGATGATGAGTCTGCCACAAAATTAGAACTGGCCTATGCCTATCAGAAAATGGGTGACATCGAAGGTGCCCGGGAAATTCTTTTAGAAGTAATTAAAGAAGGAACCGAGGAACAAGTTAAGGAAGCGGGTAAATTACTCCTTACCATGGACGATTCTGCTGGCTAAATCGCTACACTACCGCGTATAGATAGATTGTGTCGAACCCCGACAATTCCCAACAACACGAAAATCGTATTGCCCTGAAGGTGGAATACGACGGCGCCAATTACTGTGGTTGGCAGCGCCAACTTTCGCCGTCAATTCCGACTGTCCAACAGCAAGTTGAGTCGGCGCTGGGCAGGGTGGCGGATCATTCTGTTGCTGTGGTCTGCGCAGGTCGTACCGATTCTGGAGTGCACGCAACGAGTCAGGTAGTACATTTTGATTGTGCGATCGACAGAGGCAGAAAAGCCTGGGTGTCTGGCTGTAATAGTTTACTGCCAGAGAGTATTCGCATCATCGACGCCAGAGTTGTGGGGCGAAGTTTTCACGCAAGATTTTCTGCCACTGCAAGGCGTTACAACTATGTTATTCAACGGCGGGAAACGGCCCCGGCGATTCTCTCCCGGCGGGTGCTGCACGTATGGCAAAAGCTTGATGTTGAGCGTATGAACGTAGCTGCCCAGGCTTTGTTGGGGGAGCAGGATTTTTCCGCTTTCCGCGCTGCTGGCTGCCAATCGAAGAGCCCGTTTCGAAATGTAAGCGCTGTGCGGGTTTTCAGTTTAGGCTCATTCGTCGTTATCGATATACAGGCGAATGCGTTTGTGCAGCATATGGTGAGAAATATTGTCGGTGCACTGCTGGTAGTGGGCCGCGGATCAAAACCCGCTGACTGGATCGCCCAACTGCTGGCAGCGAGGGATCGCACGCAGGCCGCCGCTACAGCGAAGCCTGATGGGCTATACCTGGCCGGCGTCAGTTACCCGGAAGTGTTTGCGCTTTCATCCAGCTACACGCCGCCTGGCTTTATAGAAGCGCTTGCATAGGCGCTAACTGATGAATTTGATAGAATGTCATTCTTTCACGACTCGTTCGGCTCGTCTTGTCTAAACTCTGGATTAAAATTTGTGGTATCACCCGGCGGCAGGATGCACTGGCAGCTATAGACTGCGGTGCCAGCGCAATTGGCGTGGTGTGCTTCGCGGCAAGCCCGCGGGCTCTGGGCCGGGCAGGCCCGGTTCTACAGGATCTGTCTGAGCAGATCCGGGTAGTCGCACTGTTCGTAGATCCCACTGCAGAAGAGGTGCGGCAAGTTTGCAGATCCGGGTTATTTAACATGCTGCAATTTCACGGCGATGAATCAGCCGCATTTTGCGAGTCATTTGACTTGCCTTATATGAAAGCGATCAGAGTAGGTGAAGTACTTACAGGCAGTGGGGCTGGAGAGGCGCTTTCGAAAACGGAATTTCTACTGGAGCGGGTAACTGATTATGCTACTGCCGAAATGATTCTTCTGGATAGCTTCGATGCCAATCTGCCAGGGGGTACCGGCAAGACTTTTGATTGGGCGCTGGCCGCTACTGTGAGGCGTGAAACCCAGGTGAAGCTGGTTGTCGCCGGCGGGCTAAATCCGGGCAATGTGGCGCAGGCGACAACCCAGATTCAACCGTTCGGGATAGATGTGAGCAGTGGCGTCGAAGCCGCGCACGGAATTAAGGATTTACTAAAAATGCAATTGTTCGTAGAAGAGGCTAGAAGTGTCTGACAGCGAAATAAAAACATCGAAATTTGATGGCCCAGACGCCAGCGGCCATTTCGGTGTCTATGGCGGAGTTTTCGTTGGCGAAACCCTGGTTGCCGCCGTCGAGGAACTGACTGAAGTCTACGCCAGGCTCTCCAAAGATCAGGATTTCTGGCGCGAATTCGATTCGCAGTTAAAGCACTATGTTGGCAGGCCTTCACCTTTGTATTTTGCCGAGCGCATAACTGCGGCCAGTGGCGGCGCCAAAATTTATCTGAAGCGTGAAGATTTAAATCACACTGGCGCCCATAAGATCAATAACACCATCGGGCAGGCTATGCTGGCCAAGGCCATGGGCAAGACTCGCATCATTGCTGAAACCGGTGCCGGACAGCACGGCGTAGCCAGTGCGACAGTGGCTGCAAGACTGGGCCTTGAGTGTCAGGTATATATGGGGGCGGAGGATATAGTCCGCCAGGCACCCAATGTGTATCGCATGAAATTACTGGGCGCCAACGTTGTATCCGTGGATTCGGGTTCGAGAACCTTGAAAGACGCCATGAACGAAGCCCTGCGGGATTGGGCGACCAATGTGGATAGCACCTATTATATTATTGGCACGGTGGCAGGCCCTCACCCGTATCCACAACTGGTGCGTGATTTTCAATGTGTGATTGGCCGAGAAGCACGGGCGCAAGCATTAGAGCAGACCGGCAGTCTTCCGGACGCACTGGTCGCGTGTGTGGGCGGGGGTTCGAATGCTATTGGGCTATTCCATCCTTTCCTTGATGATGTGGACGTTGCTATGTACGGCGTCGAGGCCGGCGGCCACGGCCTTGAGACCGGTGCACACGCGGCGCCGCTGAGCGCGGGCGTGCCGGGAGTTCTGCACGGCAATAGAACCTATCTGATGACAGATGCAGCTGGACAAATACTGGAAACCCATTCGATTTCCGCGGGCCTGGATTATCCCGGCGTCGGCCCGGAACATGCCTGGCTGAAAGACCTTGAACGGGTGCACTACGTCAGTGCCACCGACAAGGAGGCGATGCAGGCCTTCCACCAACTTACTCGCCTGGAAGGGATTATTCCTGCACTGGAGTCCAGTCACGCCGTAGCTTATGCCATGCAGTTGGCGGCGCAAATGGCTCCCACACAGATGCTGCTGGTCAATCTGTCCGGTCGTGGTGACAAGGATATAGAAACAGTAGCGCGTATCGAGGGAATCAAGTTGTAAGTCTTATGAGTCGAATCAAAGAAACCACCGAACTGGCACTAGCGTGCGGTCGTAAATTGTTAATTCCCTACCTGGTTGCCGGCGATCCGGATTTGTCCACCACGCTCGCGCTCATGCATGATCTGGTCACCAGAGGTGCCGATGTTATTGAGCTGGGGGTGCCTTTCAGTGATCCATCCGCCGATGGTCCGGTAATTCAGCGCGGAGTAGAGCGCGCCCTGGCAACGGGCACAAGCTTGACTGATGTCATGCAATTAGTCAGGCGATTTCGCCTGCAAGATACGCGCACGCCAGTAGTCCTGATGGGCTACTTAAACCCGGTCGAAATTATGGGCTATGAAAATTTCGCGGATGCGACAGCGGCGGCGGGAGTGGATGGTGTGTTGCTGGTCGACATGCCGCCGAGCGAAGCGACCGAACTCAGTGCACTATTGCGAGCCCGCCAGGTTGACCTTATTTTCCTGATAGCTCCAACTACCAGTGCGAGTCGGGCTGCAGCGATTTCGGCGCAGACTACGGGCTACCTCTACTATGTCTCCCTGAAGGGCGTAACTGGCGCTGCACTTCAGGACCATGACTCGGTGAAGGCAAATATTACGAGATTAAGAGGCCTCACCGACTTACCCATTGTCATTGGTTTTGGTATAAAAGACGCAGAGAGTGCTGCTGCCATGGCTACGCTGTCTGATGGCGTTATTATTGGTAGTGCGCTGGTTGAACAAATCGAAAAGTTAGCTATCGGGGCGGAGGGTGACCGGGACATGCATGACACTGCCGCAGTTATCAGTGCTGCCAGAAAAGCTATAGGTAACATAAAATAATTAACGCAATACATTGTATTTATTGATAAAATAATGAGTTGGATTGACAAAATATTGCCGTCTATCTCCACCGATTCGGGGGAGAGAAAGCGTAAAAATAAGGCTAACGTACCGGAGGGTGTCTGGAAGCAATGTCCCCGTTGCGACGCCATGTTGTACAAAAAATCACTCAGCGAGAACTATGATGTCTGCCCCAAATGCGATCATCATTTGCGTATCACGGCCAGGCGCCGCATCGAATTGTTCATGGATGTAGAGAACCAGGAAGAACTCAGCGCGGATTTGGAACCGGTTGATTTACTTAAGTTCAAGGACCTGAAAAAGTACAAGGACAGAATCAATGCTGCGCAGAAGCGTACCGGTGAGAAGGACGCGCTGGTGGTGGTAAAGGGGCGGGTTAACGGCACGCCGGCCATAGTTGCCGCCTTCGAGTTTGCTTTTATTGGTGGCTCGATGGGCGCTGTAGTCGGTGAAAAATTTACCCAGGCGGTAAACAGCTGTATCGAGCAACGCTTGCCTTTGATCTGCTTTTCTACCAGTGGTGGTGCTCGTATGCAAGAGGCCTTGATCTCGCTGATGCAGATGCCCAAAACATCTGCAGCACTGGAAAACCTGAGGCAGCATTCCCTGCCTTATATCTCTGTCCTCATCGACCCGGTATACGGCGGCGTGTCCGCAAGCCTGGCAATGCTAGGCGATATTAATATAGCCGAGCCCAATGCCCTGGTTGGGTTTACGGGGCCAGACGTAATTCGACAGACGGTACGGGTAAAGCTGCCAGAAGGTTTCCAGCGCAGTGAATTCCTGTTGGAACACGGCGCCATCGATATGATTCTGCATCGGCGCGAGTTGCGCGGCAAAATATCTTCCATGCTGGAAAAGTTAATGCATCATCAACACAGCCAAAGCACCGAAGCTTAGCGCAGCCTAGACAAATGAGCGAACACGGGCGGCTAAGTCTAAATTCCTGGCTCCAGTACATCGCCGCTGTGCACCCCCGCGAGATTGAGTTGGGCCTTGATCGAAGTCGGCGTGTTGCCGCTCGTATGCAACTCACACGACCTGCTCGCCACGTCATTACCGTTGCCGGCACCAATGGCAAAGGCAGTTGCGTAGCATGCCTCGAAGCTATACTGGATGCGGCTGGCTATAGCACGGCTGCCTACACTTCTCCCCACATTCATCGGTTCAATGAACGCATCAGGGTAGCTGCAGCAGACGCTAGCGATGACATGCTGGTTGCGGCGCTGACAGTCGTCGAGTCCTGCCGCGAATCCGACTCCCTGAGTTATTTTGAATTCGCTACGCTGGCAGCCTTGTGGATTTTTCAGCAGGCAGAAGTTGACGTTGCCTTGCTGGAAGTAGGTTTGGGGGGGCGACTGGATGCGGTCAATATTGTCGACCCTGACGTCGCAATTATCACCAGTATTAGCATCGATCACGAAGATTGGTTGGGTACTGGGCTGGAAAATATCGGCCGGGAGAAGGCCGGCATCTTGCGGCAGAATATACCGGCGATTATTGGTAGCCGCGATCCACCGCGAAGTGTTACGCAGCGGGCAGCAGAGATTGGGGCGCGGCTGTTTGTTCTCGACGAGGATTTCGCAGTGCAGCGTTCAGCTTCGGCACAGAGTTGGCAGTGGCGAGGACGGGATGCTGATGCCACTCAGATCCTGCTGGATCAGCTGCCATGGCCAAAGCTGGAAGTGGACAATGCTGCATGTGCTATACAGGCAGTGAAATTATTACCACTTGAAATAGCTGACAATGCCATCAAATCAGCCTTGGAATCGGTAGCACTGGCAGCGCGGTTCGAGCTACGGCGAGATCTCCGTTCTGGTAAATTGGTGATCCTGGACGTCGCTCATAATGTGGCGGCGGCGGCGCTACTGGCGCTGAATTTGCGTCGGTTCCTGCGAGCCAACCCAAAAATCACGAAAATCACTGGAGTCATAGCCGTGCTGGCAGATAAAAATATAGAAGATATAGTATCTACCTTAGAATCCTGCCTCAACATCTGGTATATTGCGCAGATTGATGAGGCGCGTAGTATGTCGGTAGATGAAACGGCTCAGCGGCTGCAAAATCTAAATTCGGCGGTGGAATTTCGGCGCTTCGACTCGGTGGTAGACGCGTATCAGGCTGCCTGTGCGGCTGGCCCGGATAGTGCGGAGCAAGAACTGATGGTAGTTACCGGTTCATTTCACACCGTTGCAGCAATACGTGATCTGAGCCTGACGGAGGGGTAATTCTTGGCCCCGCAGGAGATATCGCTGCTTGGGATTGTACATGCCGAACGCTGGCGGTTTTGTTCTCGGACCTGAGACCTAAAACCCAAAACCCTGGAGTTTGCTAGTTTGAATCAGGGCACTAAGCAAAGAATAGTTGGTACCGTTGTGCTGCTCACGGCGGCGATTGTCTTCCTGCCGATAATTTTTGACGGCGGGGGTAGCTACCAACCGGCCATTAGCAGTCGTATGCCGGAACCTCCCCAAGTGTCTATTCTGCCGCAACCGGTGCAAAATCGCCCCGTAATAATAGCGGATACGGAGCTGGAAGCTCAGGCGGTCCCGGCAACCGGAGGCGGGACAGCCAGCGTTGACGCTGAAGCAGAATCGGCGGATGCTCAGGAAACAGTACCGGTGACGACTTCCGAGCCAGTTTTTAGCCGAGAAGTGCCGGAGCTCAACAGCGTGGGTTTACCCGCATCCTGGGTTGTGCGATTGGCGTCCTTCTCCGATGGTGATAACGCCCGCAATTTATTGGCAAGGCTGCATGATGCGGGTTATAAGGCCTACATTCGTAGCGTCGGCAGCGCTGAGGATGCTCTCAGCAGAGTCTATGTGGGCCCGTGGGTGGTACGGGCGCGAGCCGATGAATCTCAAAAACGCTTACAGGAACAATTTCAACTAGCAGGGTTAATTGTTTCCTATGAAGTGAAACAGCTTTAAGCGCAGAGTCCCTGCAGCATTGGCATAGCCTGTAATATGAACGAAGTAGATACGGCAATCCTTGTGGTAACAGGCTTATCAAGCCTGTTCGGTTTGTGGCGCGGATTGATTAAAGAAGTCTTTTCATTGGTGAGCTGGGTCGCAGCTTTAGTCATAGCCAGGGTATACAGTGAGTCGGTGGCGAATTTATTGCTGAGTCTGATCGAGAGCGACAGCATCAGATATGTTACAGCGTTCGCTATTCTCTTTGTCATGGTGATGATGCTGGGGACCCTGATCATACGCTTGCTGTCGAAGTTGCTGACTATCAGTGGCCTGAAGTTGGTGGATAGATTGCTGGGCGGAGCCTTCGGTTTCCTCAGAGGCGTGATAATCGTGTTGGTGATTATCTTCATCACCAATGTATTCGTCTCTGAAACCGAACAGTGGCAACAGTCTCGGCTAATCCCTCACGGCCTGGCTGCTATAGATTGGTCCCGGCAGTTAATTGGAGAGTAGGCAATTGCAGATAGAGGCAGCGCCGCCGAACCGGCGCTATAAGCGATTTATTAAGTTTCGGAGCATGCTATGTGCGGATTGGTAGGGGTGGTATTGGGTTCTGACGCTGGCTTCTGTCTCTACGACACGCTGACAGTGCTGCAACACCGTGGCCAGGATGCTGCCGGCATCATGACCAGTGACAAGGGCATGCTCAATCTGCGTAAAAACAATGGCCTGGTTAAAGATGTTTTTCGCGAGCGTCATATGCGACGGCTGACCGGTCCCATGGGCATCGGTCATGTTCGCTACCCCACGGCAGGTAGCTCCAGGCCCGCGCTGGCGCAACCATTCTACGTTAACTCCCCTTATGGCCTCAGCCTGGCCCATAACGGCAATTTGACCAATATCGCCGAGCTGAGCCGCGAGTTGTTCAGTCAAGACCTCCGGCACATCAATACCGATTCAGACTCCGAAGTGCTGTTGAATGTATTTGCCCACGAGCTGCAGAAGTGCGGCAAGATTGAGCCCGAGCCTAGGGATGTTTTTGCAGCGGTTGCCAGCGTTCACAAGCGCTGCCGCGGGGGCTTTGCTGCGGTGGTTATGGTGGCCGGACACGGTATCGTCGGCATGCGAGACAGAAATGGCATTCGACCTCTGATTTTCGGCAGCAGGCAACGGGACAATCGCACCGAATACATGATTGCATCTGAGAGTGTGGCGCTGGACTCCCAGGGTTTTTCCATCGAAAGAGATGTGGCTCCGGGGGAGGCTGTCTATATCGATATAATGGGCAATCTTCATACCCAGGTTTGCACGGAACCGGGAGTCCATACGCCCTGTATCTTTGAGCATGTGTACTTTGCGCGCCCCGACACTCTCATGGACGGTATCTCGGTGTATAAAGCGCGCATGCGCATGGGAGAAAAGCTGGGCGATAAACTGCTAAAAATACGTCCCGATCATGATATCGATGTGGTTATCCCTATCCCGGACACCAGTCGGACCTCTGCCCTGGAACTGGCTAACAGGCTAAATCTCAAGTACCGCGAAGGCTTCGTGAAGAACCGGTATATAGGCCGTACGTTTATCATGCCCGGTCAGAAACAGCGTCGAAAATCTGTGAAACAGAAACTCAATGCCATTGATCTGGAGTTTCGCGGCAAAAATGTACTGTTGGTCGATGATTCCATCGTCAGGGGAACCACCTGTAAACAGATAATTCAAATGGCCCGTGATGCTGGTGCCAATAAGGTGTATTTTGCCTCGGCGGCACCGGCCCTACGCTATCCCAACGTCTATGGCATCGATATGCCGGCGGCATCGGAGTTAATTGCGGCGGGCAAAACCGATAAAGAAGTAGAGCAATTGATAGGCGCCGATTGGTTGATATATCAAGACCTGGATGATCTGATCGCAGCGGCTGCCGAGGGAAACCCGCATATTACTCAGTATGAATGTTCTGTTTTCGATGGTCAGTATATTACCGGCGATGTCGATGAAGTCTACCTGAAACGGTTGGAGAGCCGGCGTAGCGACGCCGTCAAGAAATCCACGAAGAAGGGCAAGGGCGGTCAGACCAAGGGCAAAAACCTGGTGGCAGATCTGCATAGCGACGCCTGAGGCTCCCTGGATGTTTTCACTAAACCTTGATAAGCAAGCGAAACTACATGGCAATGTCGTGGAGAACGATTTCTCTCGACAGGTCCAGGTCGCTGTTGCCGAGGTAAGCAAAGCATTATTAGGAAAGGAACATCAGATTCGTCTGGCTCTGTGTTGTCTGTTTTCGGGCGGACATCTGCTTATCGAGGACCTGCCCGGTATGGGTAAGACAACCTTGTCTTATGCGCTGGCGAAGGCGCTTGGACTGGGCTTTAATCGCATTCAATTCACCAGTGACCTGCTGCCTGCAGATATTCTGGGGATTTCTATTTTCGACCAGAACACCCATGAATTTTTGTTTCACCCAGGGCCAATCTTTAGTCAATTGGTGTTGGCAGACGAGATAAATCGAACCACCCCGAAGACTCAGAGCGCCCTGTTGGAAGCAATGGAGGAGAGGCAGGTTACGGTCGAAGGAGAGACCAGAGCCCTTCTTCGTCATTGCCACGCAGAATCCTGTAACGCTGGCAGCGGGAACCTATCCCTTGCCCGAGTCGCAACTGGATCGCTTCCTGATGCGTCTGCGGCTTGGCTATCCGGATAAGCGAGCCGAGCGTGAATTGCTGGAAATGAACACAGAGCGAGACAAGATCGACAACGTACAACAATGTCTGTCTACGGAAGATGTGGCTAAATTCCGCAAGCATTCTGCCGAGGTAAGTGCCAGTGGTGCTCTGCTCGACTATGTGCAACGGTTGATTTTGTACACACGCGGAGCAGATAATTTCCATTTCGGTTTGTCACCCCGAGGCAGCCTGGCGGTGATGCGAGCCGCCAAGACCTGGGCCTTGATGTGTGGACGCAATCATGTAGTGCCTGAAGACGTGCAAACTATATTGCCAGCGGTGGCTGAGCATAGGCTGCGCGCCAATTCGGATGAAGACGGCCACACCGGCGCGGCGCTTGTGCAACGCCTGCTTAACGAAGTTGATGTAATCGAGTAGTTCCCTACTTGGGAGACTCCTGCCTCATCACGGGACAACTGTCATGGCATTTAGTCTCAGACCACGATTTGAAAAGGCCATGCAACGATGGTTAGCGAAAAAACTGCCGCCCCGCGAAAAAGTCACCTTATTTCTCAGTAATATCTTTATCGTGCCATCCCGCAACGGCTTGTTGTTCGTGCTCGCCTCATGCCTGATTTTTATAGCTGCAATTAATTATGCCGTCAGCCTGGCTTTCGCGCTGGCGTTTCTAATGCTTAGTATTTTTATTCTGGCAATACTCTATAGTTTTAATAACCTTAATCAATTGACCCTGGAGAGTAAGTCGGCATCACCGGTGTTCTGTGGTGAAGAAGCAAATTTCAAGGTTCTTCTGACGCGCAGCAAGAACAAGCGGCACGAAGCTCTTATGCTTAATTTTCCGGATTCCACTGTGAGTCATGTTGATCTGGTGCTGCAGGATCGTGAAGAGGTGGACGTGTTCACGCTTACCACCAGGCGGGGCGAATTTGTGGCGCCGCGCTTGCGTATACTTACGTATTTTCCATTGGGTTTGTGTCGGGCCTGGTCCGTGGTCGATCTGAACCTGCATTGCCTGGTGTATCCGAAACCAGTCGCGTTCGACATGAAGCAATTTAACAGTGGCTCATCAGGCTCAGAGGATTCGACAATCAGCATGCAGGGCAGCGAAGATTATTACGGGCTCAGGGAGTACGTGCCGGGAGATTCCATGCGTCAGATTGCATGGTAAAATGTAGCGCGTGGACAGGGCTTGCAGGTGAAACAATTTGTCGACTATGTCGATAATAAGGTGTGGCTTGACTGGGATATGTTCTATGGCTTCGGTGTCGAGGAGCGACTTTCGCGCTTGTGTTATTGCGTGCTGAAGCTTGGCAAAAAGGCCAGCCCATTTGGTCTTAAAATGCCAGGAGTAGAAATTGCTCCGGGCACGGGAGCTGAACACAGACACACACTTCTACGCGCGCTGGCTCTCTTCGACTCTGTGAATCCCTGATGGATATAAGCTACCAAATTCCACGCGCGGCGCTGGGTTGGGTGCTGGCTGCCGTAGTGCTGGTGATTGCACCCCTGAGTATACGCATGCCGATGTGGGTTTCCGCAATCGCGATGCTTTGCGTATTCTGGCGCCTGCTTATATTCACCGGCAATCTGAATTTTCCCGGTCGCCTGACCAGGATTGCGGTGGTTATTTTTACCCTGATTGTCTCCGCCTCGCAGATGAGAAACCTTGGGGTCGGCCTGGATTCGGCCGCCAGTTTGCTGGCCCTGGGATTCGTTTTTAAGCTCATTGAGATGCGTCAGAACCGCGATATCTATGTGGTTATCTCGCTCTGTTTTGTCATGTTAATGGTTGGGTTTCTATACTCCCAGAGTGTGCTCATGACCCTCTACATAGCGGTGGTGGTCACTATCGTAACCGGCGCGATGATCGCTATGAATAGATCTATTCTTATCGTTGACTCGGCAGGTACGCTGAGAATGGCTGTTAAGATCATTTTACAGGCGATACCACTTGCCGTTGTGCTGTTCATGGTTTTCCCCGCATAGCGCCGCTGTGGGCTGTTCCGGTTCAAAGCAATTCAAGCACTACAGGCGTGACCGATGAAATGTCTCCAGGCGACATCAGTCAACTGGGACGGTCGGGGGATTTAGCCTTCCGCGTGCAGTTTGAAAATTCGGCGCCACCGCTGCATCACGATCTCTACTGGCGCGGACTGGTGCTGGATAATTTTGATGGTAATACCTGGCGCCGCACCCGTTCATCTTCCTCCTATTCAGCAGCATCGGCACTGGCAGATTTTCGTTGGAACTGGAATGACAGGGTCAGAACCGGTGGCAATCCTATTGCTTACAATGTAATTCTGGAGCCAACCCAGCAGCCCTGGATTTATGGTTTGCACCTGGCGCAGCCCCAATTTGGAGGCTTATTCTAGAGTCGAAATTTTGAAATATTCAATAACGGCATGATTACTCAGCGCCTCAGCTACGATCTGCGTTCCTATGCTGACAGTCAGACTGATATTTTTCTGTTGGATAGCGCCCGCAGTCGCAGTCTGAATTTGCCGGTTACCGGCAACCTTCAAAGTCGTGAGTTTGCCAGGCAATTACACTCTACAGTTGGCTCTGACCGTGACTATGTTTTTGCCATGCTGGGACACTTTCAGCAAAATGAATTTTTTTACACACTCAACCCGGCGTTGTTAGGTGAAGATCGCATAGACGATTTTCTGTTTAGTACTCTGGAAGGATTTTGCGAACATTATGCCAGTACTTTTGCCTTCCTGATGCGAGCGGTAGGAATTCCTGCACGCGTGGTGGTTGGTTATCAAGGTGCCGAATACAATCGCTTCGAAGACTACATGATGGTTTACCAATACAATGCCCACGCCTGGAACGAGGTCTGGCTCGAAGGCGAGGGTTGGGTGCGCTTTGACCCAACCGCTGCGGTTTCGCCGGAGCGCATCGAATTGGGTGTGGAAGCCGCCTTGCGCGATGATCCGGCATTTTTGGACGAGTCGCTGTTTTCGGCAATGCGCCTGGGCGGCTATAGTTGGTTAAATACTATGAGGCTGCGATTAGATGCCGTGGAGTACGAGTGGAACAGGCGCGTGGTCAATTACGATGAAGAGGTTCAGCTGGAGTTGTTCAAGCGGCTCTTCGGTGAGGTAACTGAACGAAAAGTCCTGATTCTTCTAATTGGATTGGCGGGAATTGTGATTATTGCGGTGGGCTTTACCGTGATCAAGATAGAACCCGCGTCACGTCATGACCCGGTTACGAAGCTTTATTTGCGAGTAAACAAGGAATTAGAGAAAGTTGGTTTGGGACGGATGCAGGGAGAGGGGCCGCTGAGCTATTGTGACCGTGTGACAACAGCGAGGCCTGACCTGGTTACAGTGATGCAACCGTTAACAGAGCTCTATGTCGCACTCAGCTACTGCCCTGCGCCAGCCACCGGCGAGCAGTTAAAACAGCAGTTGAAAGAATTCAAGCAATTGCTTAATAGACTTAAATTGAATCTCACGCCGCTGGCACGTATGCGACAGCGAACATAGCCGAGTTTTGTCAACACTAGCGGGGTGCGCTGGTTTCAATTACTACACTATAAGCCTGATTGTGGAAACTGTTTTTTAAGCAGTTGTTTAATGGCATCCCGGTGGTCACCCTGAATTTCGATGACGCCTGCCTTTATGGCTCCGCCCGACCCACACAGGGTTTTAAGCTGCTTTGCCAAGGCTTTCAAATCGGTCTCGGCCAATGCCAGGCCGCTTATCAGGGTCACGCCTTTGCCTTTTCTGCCCTTGGTTTCTCGGCTGATCACTAAGCTGCCTTGAATGACTGGGGGTGGCTTCGACGCCAGCTGGCAGCGGCACTTGCGCAGAACTTTCTGGCAACGAGGACAACGGCCGTTGCCACTCGTTGAGTAAACCAGTCTGGAATCGGGCATCGGGGCTAGCTACCTGCTAGGAGGTTTTATACAGCGGTGGCAACGCGAACTGCTGCTGATGTCGTACTACTTGTATTTCGCGGAGCTTTTGCTTGCGAAGTTTGAATATCAGGCTGATTAGCGCTCGACTATCGAAATTTTCCGCGCTCTTTTCAGTAGAATTGCTGTTGAAAAGGAAAGATTGAATTTGCAGCACATGCTGATGCAACTCAGGGGCCTGTCGCTGCTGCAATAAGTCTTCCATACTAATCACAGACCTGCCGCTGACAAAGTGATCACACCACCGTATCAGTGTACTCCTGAGCAGGATAAGGTCGTTGCCCCGGCACGCGGCTCGCAGTTGCCTGAAGGCGACTCGTTCATTGTTTTGCGGGCTGTATTTGGCAGCGAGTTGCTCTTTAAGGTCGTTGATATAGGCGCTGATTTCACGATTATTCGGTGCGATCACTAATTTATAGACGCTAACTGCCACCAGCAGGAACGCCAATATGATGGAATAATTTAACCAGGCGGCATTCACTTCGATAAACTCCGCCTCGGCTTGCGCGTCGATCATATCCTGATCAACTACTGGCACGGCTGCCAGTAACTCGTCAAGATTTTCGGTGCTGGCGATGGTTTGCTCGGCCGGAACCACGCCTCCGACAGTGGCGATCGTCAGGCGCGTTGCTGGCACCACAGTGGCTTCCAGTTGGTCTGTGTCGATATTCCACCAGGGGATGGAAATCTCCGGTATCTCCACAATGCCACTGCCAGTAGGCACCACGGAAGTGATTTCAATCCGGGTACCGACAATGCTGCCATCGACAAATGTACGCTCGATAGTGGCTGGATCAGGGTAGAGGTTAACACCTTCTATTTCGGTGGTGCCGAATGGAGGCAATACCGCGCCGTCCAGCCCATCCGCCACCATAGTAATAGTGCGCGTGAGCGTGTCTCCAATCTGCAAATTACTAAGGTCCGAGCTCCATTCTTCTTCCAGCGTCAGGCCGGCGACCGGCAGCCAGAATCTACTGTTCTGAGTCGACAACGGACGCGCCTTAATATCGATGTCTATACCCTCGATAAAGGCCGTAACCCGTCGTGTATTCAAGTTTCTGAACACGAAGTTACTGGAGCCGTCGGTTACCTCGCCGCGGAACAAGATATCTGGTAATTTCAGGGTTCCGCTGCTTTGTGGAAAAATCACATAGCGCTTCTCGTAGACACCGTAGCGTTCGCCATCGATGAGTTTTTCATATTGATTGGGCGAGCCTATCGGCTGAATAACTGTATCCGGCATTTCTAATTCAGTAAATTGAGGATTACGAATACCGTTGATGGTATAGAACAGACGTACGGTAAACAGCAATTGTTCCTGTACGTATACGGAGTCTTTATTAACTTCTATTTCCAGGTAAAGCTCTTCGCTGGACTGATTGGAGCGTGGACCTTCGTTGACAACGTTGATAGCAATTGGCTCGGTGGTAGCGTTGTTAATAGTGAGCGCAGGAATGGTTAGTTCGCCTTCATTCAAGGGGAACAGCGTAATAATGTAATCTGTCCAGGCTTCGACAGCGCTATTGACGCTTCTTATCTGGCTCGAGGTCCGGGTTCCGAGAACGTCGAAATTGTCGGTAAGCGGGGCAAGGTCTAACTGCATGCCCTGGCGTTGATCAAACACGCGAATGGTGAAAACCAGAGTTTCACCTCGGGCCAGTTCGCTCCTGTCAACCGAGACTTCGACGTCCTGGGCAAGACTTGTCGAGCCAAGCAAAACCAGCAGGGTGACGATAAAACCACGACACCAATGGGAGTATGTAGAATTCGTCAATTTCAAATTCACCAGATCTGCCCTCCGTTTTGAAGGTTGTTAACGGTGCCATTAAGCTGGCGTTGACGATACTGGTAACGAAATTTTCGCCGCAGTAGCTCGCCGGGATCATCCTCAATACGACGCAACCATTGTTCAAGTGCCTGCTGCTCTTCAAATTCTTCGTTGCTAGTATCGCTAGGTGTATTTTGTTCGCTGTTGGACTCGGAATTTTCCTGGTCTTCCGGTGGTTGGTTCTGCTGCTGCTCGTCCTGCTGATCCTGATTGCCTTCCTGACTTTCCTGGTCCTGTTGTTCGCTGCTTTCCTCGTTTTGTTCTGATTCGTTTTCAGAATTTTCCTCAGATTGATTTTCCTGGCTCTCGCCTTCCTGCTCCTCGCCTTCCTCTGATTCCTGCTGTTCCAGCAATTGCGCGACAATTTCTTTATTGGCCAGGGCATCGCTGTGGTTGTTATCCAGGCCTAGGGCGAGGTCATAGGCCGCTATAGCCTCCGCGTAATTGCCGGTAAGCGCCAGGGAGTTGCCGCGGTTGTAGTGGCCATCGGGAGTATCGTCGGCGCTAAACGAGGCGATCGCAGCTTCATAGTTGCCGGCCTTGTAACTGGCCGCACCTTGCCACTGGGTGGAATCGAAGAGGGCGGCCGCGGTGGCGTGATCTTCGTTCTGGAAGGCTTCCGCGCCCTGCTGGTCAGAGGTCTGCCAAAGGCTTTGCCAGTCCGCTGCCTGGGCTTGCTTGGTGGGTAACAGCACAGCGGTGGAGCTTATCAACAGCATGGAAAAAAGCCAGCCGCGACGAAAACTGAGCGCGGTCAGAGGCAGCACCAGCAGCAACAACCAGGGGCCGGTTTCATACCAGACGTCGAACTCTTCTTCCACTTCCGTGAGTTCTTCGTCATCGAAGAGTTCAAACTCGGTTAACAGGTAGGCGAGATCTGAGTCGGCAAGCTGGATGTCGTGATAGCGGCCAGCGACTCGATTTGCCAGCGACTCCAGCACATTGCGATTCAGAGTAGGGATGACCATAACACCGTTCTCGTCGGTAAGAAAATTACCATCGCTGGTGCGAATGGGGGCGCCTTCTTCGGTGCCAATGCCCATGATTAACAGCTCATAATTGGTAGGCTCCAGCTGCTCGGTAATCAGTAATTCCTGATCGAAGCCACTGATGCCATCGGTCATTAAGAGAATTTTACCGCGACTGGACTCGACGTCGTCCAGCAGTCCAATAGCGAGGTCAATAGCAGCCATCGGATTGCTGCCAAACAGGGGCATGATATTCGGGCTCAGCGACGGTACCAGCGCCGTGATTGTAACCACATCATCGGTAAGCGGGGTAACGGTATGGGCATCGCCGGCGTAGACAATCAGCGCGGTCTGACCTTCTGCCCGCAGCGCCAGAATATCCCGCAATTTACGCTTGGCTAAATCCAGCCGACTGGGAATATGATCGGGGGCATACATGGACAGTGATAAATCCATGATGATTACCAGAGCATCGTCACGCTTCTGCACCGGTTGTGGCAGCTTCTCCCAGACCGGTCCTGCCAGAGCTATGACCGACAGGATCCAGACAGCAAAAAGCAACAACAAGGGGGTGCGTTGGGAACTGCTCTTGCTGCGGTCTAAGAGGTAGGGCAGCAGCGATTTGTCAATCGCTTTATCCCACGCTGTTATCACTGAATTTACCCGCCACATGGCGGCAAAAAACACCAGCGTTGGAATCAAAGCCAGCAACCACAAGGGGCGTAACAAGTGCAGCTCTTCGAATAGATTACTGGGGATTAGTAATTCCATCAGGCACTACTTCCGCCACGCAGCGGGCTTTCATTTTCATCCTGGCTGGCTTCGATGCGGGCCTTGCCAGCCAGTGACAACCAGGGGATGGAAAATAGTGCGAGAATGAAGCTAATCAGCATGGCTGTACCCAGTGGCCAGTAAAACAGCACCCGGGTTGGCCTATAGGTCTGCTCGTCCTGCTCGATGGTCTCCAGTCGGTCCAGTTCTTCATAGATGCCCACGAGATCATTTACGTTTCTAGCGCGAAAGTAACGGCCGCCGGTGGATTCCGCAATCTGGCTAAGTACCTGCTCGTCAAGTCCCGCCGACGGATTTATGGCTCGGGCGCCAAAAAAAGTCCGCTGCACCACCTGATCTGCACCGATACCAATGGTGTAGATTTTAATTTTCTCGATACGGGCCAATTCTCCAGCCTGCTCCGGCGATACCGCACCGGCGTTATTGACGCCATCGGTCAACAGCACCAGTACCCGGGCATTTTCCGGTCTTTTACGCAGGTGAATAACACCGAGGCCAATAGCGTCTCCAATAGCCGTCGCTGATTCCTCGATAATGCCGATATCTGCTTCTTCCAATAGCGTTCCAACGGTTTCTCGATCGAAGGTAAGCGGCGCCTGAATATAAGCATGGGCGGCGAACAGAATAAGGCCCAGACGATCGCCCTCCCGTCGTTCTACAAAATCACCAACCACAGCCTTTACTACGTCGATGCGGGAGGCTTGTCGATTTCCTACAACCATATCCTGCGCTTCCATGCTGCCGGAGATGTCAACCGACAGCATCAGGTCGCGGCCAGTAGCGGGCAGCTGCACCGGATCGCCTAACCACTGAGGTCGGCTGGCGGCCAGTACTACCAGCAACCAGATCAGGGTGCAGCAAATCAGATTCAACAGGCGGCCGCTGGTCAAATTTTCATTGTCAGACTGCAGCCGGGTTAAAACGCTGAAGAAGGGTACGTACAAGGCCGCGTCCTGGCGCGGTGCCCGCGCCAACAACCTGTAGATAATCAGGGGTAGTGGTAGTGCCAGGAGCATGTATGGCCAGGTGAGTTCAAGCATTAGGCACTTAATCCTTGCGCTGCGGATGCGGGTTCATTTTTGCTGGCATACAGGCTGCTTATCCACTGTTGCCCGAGGTTGTGCAGAGCGTCTACATCGACATCTATTTCAGTCTGAAAGCGGCCATAACTCAGGGCTTGGGAAATTTCGTCGTTGAGCAGGGAAGAGTCCCCTTTTTTTCGGATAAAATCAACCCAGGCCACACCGCCGAGACTGGCTACATTTGACTGCGGGAAGTGATATAGGGCGACGCGACGTAGCACCGAGTTGAATTGGTTAACGAAACGTAATTTGGGACTATTGGATTCCTGGTCTTCAGCCTGCGCCAACTCCCGGTAACAGCGCTCCAGCTCGGCCAGGGCGTATTGACATATTTTTCGCTGTCTAATAGACAGTGCAACCTTATTACCGGCAAACACCAACAGTGCTATGACTACGCAGGCCAGCACCCACCAGCCAGGCGCGGGAGGCCAGTAGCTTATCGCCGGCGGTAAGTGTATATCGGCTAACTGGGCTAAGAGTTCTTCAGTATCCATTGGCGAATCTGTTCTACCACGAGTTCATTTGTGCGTATTTTGATCAGGCCGATTCGCAGTTTATCCAAATCCGCAACCAGGGCCTCCATTCTCTTCTTGAAATTTTCCTTGTAGCGTATTCTGGCCTTGTTGCTGTGGGTGTTCAGTGCACCCTTGCGGCTGCCGTCCGTGATGCTATAGACACCCGGCACCGGCAGGGTTTCCTCCAGTGCATCGTAGATGCAGCAGCAAATCACATTATTGTGCCGAGCGAGCTGATTCAGGTACAGCAGCGCGGTCTGGTCCAGTGTCGAAAAATCGGAAATCACATACAGTGTGCTGCCAGGTTTGGTAATCCGCCGAATCTGACCCAGCGCATGGGCCAGGCCTGGTTTGAATTTCGGGTCTACGGGGATCTGTGCATCGGGATCTTTTACGGTCTGCAGTTTCTGGTTGAAGTTAAAGACCTGATTAAGCAGGTGCAGGGCTGAACGTCTACTTCGTTTGGGGCGAACCAGCGAAGAGTCGACATCGGAAAAAACCAGGCCGCCAACGCGATCGCCATTGTCTATGGCTAGCCAGCACAGTACCGCGGCGGCCTGTGCAGCAATGACCGACTTGAAAGCGACCTGGGAGCCGAAATACATATTGTGGGTCTGGTCCACTGCAATAATAACCGGTCTTTCACGCTCTTCGCGGAAGACCTTGGTGAAGGGGCGATTGGTCCGAGCGGTGACACGCCAATCTATCAGGCGAATGTCATCGCCAGCCTGATAGGGTCTGAATTCTTCGAAGTCGATACCGCGGCCACGCATTTTAGACAGATGCAGACCCGAGATGCCAGCTACCGAGCGGTTGTGAGCAAGATATTCCAGAGTTTTTGCGGCGTAGCGCTGAACCAGCAATTGTTGCAGGCTGATGACCGCGCCAGTGCTCTGGTAAATAGCATGATGAGGGTCGAGTTTCATGGTCGCTGACATAGTGACGGCTGCCGGCGAATCAGGCGGAAGGTACGCGTTCGCGTATGGTTTCTAATACTTTGTCTGGAGTCACCCCACTGGCCTCAGCCTCGAAACTAAGCAAAATGCGATGGCGTAACACATCAAATAGTATTTCCTGGACATCGTCCGGGCTGACAAAATCGCGCCCCTGAATCCAGGCGTGGGCTCTGGCGCAGCGGTCCAGGGAGATCGTGCCCCGTGGACTGGCACCATATTCCAGCCAATGGGACATGTCTTCGCCATAAGCCTCCGGCTGCCTGGTCGCCATGATGAGTTGAATGATGTATTCCTCTACCTCTGGAGCCATGTGCATCGCCAGTATTTCCTGGCGGGCAGCAAACACATCCTTCTGTGCTACCTGTTTTGGCGGCTCCGGAAGCTTATTCCGAGCCTCTTCTCGCACCAGATGCAGGATGTCACGTTCGGCATCGATTGTGGGATAACCAATGGTGACATGCATGAGGAAACGGTCGAGTTGTGCCTCTGGTAGCGGGTAAGTGCCTTCCTGCTCGATTGGGTTCTGGGTGGCCATTACCAGAAACAGAGGGGGCAGGGTGAAGGATTCCCTGCCCACGCTGACCTGACGCTCTCCCATTGCTTCCAGTAGTGCAGACTGCACCTTCGCTGGTGCGCGGTTGATTTCATCAGCCAATACCAGATTGTGAAAAATTGGTCCCTGTTGGAAACGAAAAGAGCCGTCTTCTGGCCGATAGACTTCGGTACCGGTGATGTCGCTGGGTAACAGGTCGGGGGTAAACTGTATGCGGTGAAAATCACCTTCAATAGCGCGGGACAAATCCTTGATCGCCTTGGTTTTTGCAAGGCCTGGGGCCCCTTCAACCAGCAAATGGCCGTCGGCGAGAAGGGCGATTAAGAGCCTGTCAATTAGCTTCTCCTGTCCGATGATTTGCTGTGATAGCCAGTTTTTAAGTTCTGTTATTATTGCGTGGTGGCTCATATCAAGAATTCTCTGCTGTCAGTGGGGCGCGCAAGACGAAGTGAGGGATTGTAAACGTTTTATGTTAGATGTCTAGGCGAAGATTGTGCCGGAATGTAGCGTGACCAAGGGGCTCACCCCGGTCGGGGTTTGCCGGTTTTTCTTGGCACGCACTGCTAGAATAGCTAAAGTTTTGCTTACTATTCGTCGCTCTAAGGGAACAGGGAATTAAAGGAATCATTTATGCGGATTAAACCGTTGCAAAACACGGTGCTATCGCCTGCAGTTGCTCGAGCTATAGCCAAAAAATTTAGTAAAGCCAAGGCTGAGAGTGTGCGGCTGTTCCTGAGACAGTTTTATGCCAATACCTCGAAATCGGAGCTGCTGAACGCATCTGTAAACGAATTACTGACTCCTGTGCTGTCTGCCTGGGACTTCGTGCAGCATCGAGCCTCGAGACTGCCGCAGATTACATTCAGTGAGTACACCAGCGCTAAAGACGATACTGGCACCTGCATACTGATTCTGGTCGATGACATGCCGTTTCTGGTTGACTCGATCTGGCAGGGTCTGAATCGTGCTGGCACCCGCTAAAAACGGTTAATAATAGCGTCATCTATGCTCAGCGTGGCGGTAGAAAACAGGCAAGACCCGGAGCACTTGAGCATATCGCGGTCAAAAAAGTTGAGGGTTTTAAGGCCGAAGCCTTGATCTGCGTTAACTGTGCTCATATTGACGAGCGCCAGGCTAAAGCCCTTGAAAAAGAAATAAGAGACACCTTAAAGCACGTAGCCCGCGCCGTGAAAGACTACGCGGCGATGTGCGAGAAAGCCCTCAATATCCGTCAAACTCTGTTGGCTAACAGTGACTCCCTGACCAACACGGAGCTAAATCTGGAAGAGTCTTGTGAGTTTATTTTCTGGTTGGTGGACAACCATTTCACCTTCCTTGGCTACGAGCAATATAAAATTATCAGAACCGGTAAGGAGCCCGTTATTGAGTTAGTGCCGCAATCTACGCTAGGCATCTCCAGGTTTAAAACCGGTATCGAAGCACGCATGAAGTTTTCCTAGCTCCCCGAGGGCACCGGCGAGCTGATTTTAAAGCAGCAGATATGTAATTTTGCAAAGTCGGGCACACGCTCCAAAATTCATCGTCCCGTTTATTATGACTATATTCTGCTGAAGGGATTCGATGAGCAGGGGCGTGTGGTTACCGAGCACAGGTTTTTGGGTCTGTATACCTCCTCCGTGTACTACCGGACCGCCCTGGAAATTCCGTTGGTAAGACAGAAAGTGAATCAAGTGCTGAGCCAATCCGGCTTTTCCCCCAACGGACATAACATTAAAGACCTGGAACAGGTGATTAATGTTTTTCCCAGGGACGAGTTGTTTCAGATCAGCAGAGAAGAATTATTTGACACTGCTATAGAAATAACCCAGATACAGCAAACTCGCGCCAGCAGGCTGTTTATCCGTAAAGATGCATACGGAAAGTTTTTTTCCTGCCAGGTTTTTGTCCCCAGAGATATTTACAACACTGAGGTAAGGGTCAAATTACAGAATTTTTTACAGCTCAACCTGAACGCCAAAGAAGTGGATTTTAACACCTATTTTCCTGAATCCAATTTGGCTCGCATCCATTTTGTGTTACGAGTCCCGAATATTCATGAAGTTGTACCCCGTCAGCCCTAGTTGGACATAATTGGCCCATTGCTTAAGAGGTACTTTTAGCTCATCGTCAACCCGAGAGGAAAACGATGATGAGAAAGAAAAGAAGTGCCGAGAAGACAGTTC
>Ga0115002_10000193_pt1 | contig 88836 bp, 56 predicted proteins | sample ArcticOcean_MG_C_8_FD_89576 | JGI IMG/M metagenome (GOLD analysis project Ga0115002, IMG submission 89576) | Marine microbial communities from western Arctic Ocean - ArcticOcean_MG_CB11_86 | ecosystem: Environmental > Aquatic > Marine > Oceanic | place: Arctic Ocean: Canada Basin | collected... | reverse complement strand
TCTCATCAAGACAGTAGTCCTGCCATTCCCTCTGCCGCCGTTGGGGTCGATCAACGCGAGCGTCCGTTTTCGATGATGTGGCACTCATGCTGATTTTTTAGCGCCAGCCTGCTCACACTTCCAAGTCTCCAAGGTCGGTTTCTAATAAATTCACAACCTCGGAGCGAAAGGCGACACTATTTATCGAACGATCCTCAATCGACGACGTTGGCCGGCTTTGCGGGTTTCGTCGGTGGTGGCGGGTTGGGATTGGGCGGACGTGGCGGGCCGAGTTCAATGCCGCCTCCAACCCCCATTGTGTACGCCCACGAATCCGGCTGCGGATCCCAGCCGGCAAGGACTCCCGCATCGGCCAGGACGCGACGTGCCGTGAGGTACACATCAAAGCTGTCCGGCATCACGATGAACTTCGCGTAGAATTTCTTCGGATCGAGCGTGGCCAGCAATTTACGAATCCGCGAATTCGACTTCCGCAGTTCGGCGTCAGTGGCTCCGCGACCTTTTTTGGGCGTCAGCTTCAGACGCGGCCAGCGTTCGCCAGCGATGTAGTACTCGACATCGAAAAAATCGTCCGTCGGATACTTAAGCTTCGAGTAGTACTTTTCGAACTCCTTCGGGTCGATGCCAGCCTTGGGGTCCCGATTCAACCGCTGACGCACAATGAGCTGTTTCGAACGCGCCTCTGCGTCCTTGCGAATGAAGTCGGAATTCAACGGGTAGAGTCGGTTTTCGGCACAGACGATGATGACCTGTCGTGCTCCCGGAGGCGCTGGTCGCGGATTGGGAATGGTGACCTCTTTGGCCGGAGCGGCCGATCGACGTGGCGTGCGGTCCAGCAGCGACTGGACCTCGGCGCGACGTGCGAGCGACTTTTCGATCGAGGCCTGCAGCCTCTGACGTTGCTCTTTCGTGTCTTTGATCTCGCGCGTGTTTTTTGCCGCAGTCTGCTGGTCACGCTTGAGAGCCAGCGCGAATTCGTTGGCGTCTTTCGACTGATCCGCCAGCAGCTTCTTTCGCGTATCGAGCATTTCCTTCAATCGCTTGAGTCGTTCGCGCTCAGCATCCATGTCGAACGCCGCCAGCGAGGTGGTCTGTTCCGCGAGGTCTTTTTTCTCCTGCGACAGAGCAGTCATTTGCTGACGGACCGCTTCCAGGTCCTCTTCGGTGACTTTCGAATTCGCCGTAATTTCGGTCAGCGCATCGGTGACGCCGAGCTGAGTCACGATCAACACGAGCACCAGGATACCGACCACATTCGTCATCGTGTCGAGCAGTGAATCGAGACCGCCGTCCTCGTCGTCGTCTCTTCTGATCTTCTTCATGGCTATTTCTTTTTCGTGGTGGCGAAATGGCTCAGATCGATTCGCCCCGAACCCACGACCGGCAATTTGCCGTTGCGGATTTCGCGGTCATTGCACAGCCTCTGAGCGGCCCGGAACGTGTTCAATGCGTCACTGCGGACCAGAAACACGATCGAGTCGCTGGTACCGTTGGCAACCGTACCCATCAGGGCGATGAAGTCTTTGTCGGTGACCATGTTGCCCGCTCGAATCCGCTTGGGTGGATCGATCGTGTGCATCACGAGCGAGTCGGCGGCGCATTCCACAAAGTGCGGAGTGAAGTTGACTCCGCTACCGCCTGGCAGAATGGACGTCTTTGACTGACTGGCCTCTTTCCGTTCATCCAGTTCCTTCTCCAACTGAGCCAGCTCTTCAGTCAGGTCAGTCATTTGAGACTGCATTGAAGCCACACTTTCCCGCTCGGCCTTGTCGAGAGTGGGAATGACCACTTTGACTTTTTTCTGCTCCTCAAGCTGCTTCTTAATTTCGGCGAGTTCCGCCGCGAGTTTTGCCAGTTCTTTTTCGTTGACCGTCAGTTCCTTCTGCACGCGAGCAGCGTCCGGACCGATCTTCTCGTTGAGCAGACTGCGCAGCGCCGCGACTTCCTCGTCAGCGGCAGACAGTTCTTTTGATGCCTTTTCGTGAGCTTCAATCAGTGCGACATCGGGCGAATCCATCTGAGCCAGCGCAAGCGTCGAAATCATCATCGTGAGTACACCGATGACACACGCAATGATGCTCAGGAATGGAAACAGCGATATGTCGTCATCATTATCGCGAGGTCGTCGAGCCATGAGTCAGCCTTCACCGAGGACGTGAATTTCACTCCGAGTCGAATCTCGAGTCAGCGGGCCTTGCCGAACCAGCCACGTTTTCGTGGAGCGACCGGCGCGACCTGCTGGATCACCACACTCTGTTCGCCCAGTTTCTGCAGCACGGTGCTGAGACTGTTCAGTCCCTGCTGCAGTCCGGTGAACTGCTGCTGCAGCGTGGTCTGTGCAGCGGAGAACGATCCAGTCACGTCCTTCTGCATCGTGGCCGCCTGATTGCCAACCGTTGCCAGTGTGCCCTGAATCTCTGCCGCGGATGTCGCCGTTCGATCCAATTGCCCCTGGAGCTGCTTCTGTTGTTCGATCTGCTGCTGTTGCATCTGCGTATTCACTTTTTCCCAGCCGTCGGCCACCTGTGTGGTCAGTTTGCCGCCGATCGCATCCAGACGGTTGAGCCAGTTTTCCAGTTCTGCATGGTGCGTTCCCATGGCTGCTTCGACTGCTTCACGGAACACCGTGGTGTCTGCGCCGCCAGCACCTCGCTCGGCTCCGCCCTCGCGTCCATCGTTCAGGCGACGCAACAGGTTTTCGTTGCAGTACTCATCAACCGCCGTGATCAGGTCTTCTTCGCTCTTCTGGAGAGCAGACGTCGGAATCTTGACAAACATGCTCATCACCAGAGCCAGCAGCGTCGTGTCGAATGCCGTGCCCAGTCCCGCGAACACCGAGTTCAGTGCGCCCTTCATGGCGCCCATGTCGGCAGCCGAATCCAGACTGCTCGCCAGACTGGCCACCGCAGAACTCACTCCGATGACCGTTCCAATGAAGCCCAGGATCGGGAGCGCCCAGATGAAGGCCTTCAGGATTGTGTAACTGCCCGCCACGTTGTTGGCGTCAATGGCCGACTGAGACTCCATCATCGTGACCGTTTCAGCAGCACTCTTTCGCACGCGAAAATGTTCGATCCCGCGGACCACTCGATTGATCAGGAAACTCTCTGACGTACTCGATGGCAGTTCGCCAATGTGCTTGACGAATCGGTCCAGAGATTCCGGTGTGATCTCGTTGGCGACTTCAGTCGGCAACACGTCCAGCAGCATGGACTCCTTCTGCTGCTTCAGACTCAGTATTTTGAGGACCAGGATGCCGACGGCCCAGAACATCAGAAACGTGGTGGCGAACGGCACCAGCCCACGATCCCAGAACAGCTGCCCGAACTGAAAACCGCGCAACGGCAGCATCGCGATCAGCCACACGACCGACATGCACAGTCCCATCACGCCGCTGGCGACCAGACTGACGTCACTGCTCGCCGATTCTCCGCTACCCGCCTGGAACCAGCTCTTCTTGCGCTTGCGACGAATCGGCGCACTTGTGGAGGAAACGGGAGCCATGCCTGGTGCTGAACCGCCGCGTGGCGACGCCGGAGCATTCGGCGTGACCTGGATATTTGGCATCCCGGTTTGCGGCACCTGAGCGGGAACATCCGGGATCCGAACAGCCCCTTTACAGTACGGACACTTCCGCGCCTGGCCCGCAAGGTCGTGAGAAACCTTCAGCGGTTTGCTGCAATGCGGACACGCGAGCTTGAAAAACGACATCAGAGTTGTCCATTGAGATTGGAAACCGTCCGGAGATGCAAGAACTGCAACTCGGCATCCTCGTGATCCTCGTGATCCTCGTGATCCTCGTGATCCTGCTGATCCGCCACGGGCGTCGCATCACGAGTCAGAAGCGCTCGGTCAGTATGACACCAGAGAGCGCTGACAAAAACCGAACGGAGGTATGACCGGGCGACTATTTGCCGATCAGGATGGCGTTGCCAGCGTTCTCAATTCAGGCACAAGCGTACCTGTTTTGAGTACGAACATGATCGATGTCCGACTCACAACAGCTCTGTCTACCAAGTCGTGACGAGCGGTACCGAGCCATCCAGACGAGGCATACTACCTGCGTGAGATCGCGCAGAATGCTGAGACTGGCACCGGACAACTGCAGCGTGAATTGGACCGCCCCAGTTCGGCAGGCAGCATTCGGCGTTTCAATCGAGGGCGACATGTTTACTTTGAGGCTGGGCCGGTGATTATCATCCCGCCCAGGAAACGGGCCTCAAATAAGTTCCCGATCTGGAATCCGCGAGACCTCTGAGCCGTAGGCGGATTTCTCCGAAATCCGCTGCCTTGGACCTGGCAAGACTGAGCGACAGTCGATGTGCCAACAGGCTGCGAAGTCGGCTGGTCCCGATTTCGGAGAAATCGGGCTACGGCTGACAATTCCGAGAAGTTATTTCGGGACTATCGCCAAGTGCCTTCGGCTGAGACTCCCAGAGACGACGACCCCAATTGAAAGACACCATGTCCGACCGACCGAACATCATCTTCATCATCACCGACCAGCAGCGTTACGACACGATCGCGGCACTCGGCTACGACTACATGGACACGCCCAACCTCGACCGCATGGTCAACGAGGGAGTGCATTTCACGCAGTGCCACGTCACAGCCGGATCCTGTGCTCCTGCGCGAGCCAGTCTGTTCAAGGGCTACTTTCCCCATACCACCGGCATCCTGAAAAACGCCGATCTGTGGCGACGGTCGTGGATCGAGTTGCTCAACGAATCGGGCTATCACTGCACCAACATCGGGAAGATGCATACCTGGCCGTTCAATGAGTCAGTCGGTTTTCACGAACGCTACGTTGTCGAGAATAAGGACCGCTATCTGGAAGGCCGCTACTACTACGACGAATGGGACAAGGCTCTGCGATTTCGCAATCTGATCAAGCAGCAGCGCGAGATGTACCGCAAGCTGCCGGACTATCGCGAGTCGCTCGGCGCGTTCGACTGGAATCTGCCGGAAGATGCGCACCCGGATGTCTTCGTCGGCGACATGGCGACGCACTGGATTCGCAACTACCCGAAGTCTGAGCCGTTGTTCCTGCAGATTGGCTTTCCCGGACCGCACCCTCCGTACGATCCGACTCCCCGCTATGTCGAACCGTACCTGAAAAAAGACCTACCGCTTCTCGAGGTGACTCAGGAAGAACTCGACGGTCAGCCGGAACCGTTCAAAGAACTGCGGCAGCACAACGTCGAAATCGATCACGACTCCGTTGTGCATCAGCTTGAGCCGTCGCACGAGGCGCGACATCGACAGCGAGCGTATTACCTGGCGAATGTCACGATGATTGACGACAAGGTCGGCGAGATCATCGCGGCCCTGGATGAGTCCGGGTACCTGGATAACTCGGTCATCATTTTCACGTCAGACCACGGCGACTGCCTGACCGATCACGGGCACAGTCAAAAGTGGACGATGTACGACACGATCACGCGCGTGCCACTCATCGTCTGGTCGCCCGGTCGCTACGACGCCGGAAAAGTCGTTGATTCACTGGTCCACCAGATGGACCTCGGACCGGCGATTCTGGAACTGGCCGGCTGCGAAGTCCCCGACACGCTGGAGGCAGAGTCGCTTCTGCCCGGCCTGGACGGCGACGAATTCCCTGGCCGCGAATACCTGTTCGCCGAACAGGCCAAAGACGGAATCCTGACCGGCACGGAATTCATGACGATGGTCCGCAGTCGCGACTGGAAGATCGTGCATTTCCTCGACGAACCATGGGGCCAGCTCTTTCATTTGCAGAATGACCCGGACGAAGTCAGGAACCTGTGGGACGACCCGGATCACGTGAAGCAGAAGCAGCAAATGCTTGCCGTCCTGCGCGAGTGGCGGATTCGGAGCCAGTACCAGACCGCGAACTGGTGCGCTGAGTGGCGTTGAACCGATTATGGCCGGTCTTAAGCCAGAATAGTTCCGATCCCAAAATCGTTAGATTCTCCGTCCTCGCCAGACCTGGTGCCGTTTTGTGGCGAATAATCTCCGCAGGTGCCGCGATTGAACGGAAGCGGAGGTCACAGGCTGCCGATGATTGGTCAGCAGCATGGGACGACGCAACTCGCCTGCGGCAGTCGAGTTGGGTCAAGAGTTACGAGTTGCGTCTTTTCAAACCTTTCCTGTTCACATCCGACGGAGGTTCCAAACCCATCTGACGGGTTCGGACGACCCACGGTGAGTGCGAAGCACTACCGCGTCCCGCCCATCTTCAAGCGACTCTGCCGTCGCATTGCTCGAATGGTTTGAACTAACCGCGGTCCTGACTTCAGGGCCGCGGTTTTTTATGCGCGCCCGTTGCATCTCTGTTCCAGCACAGGCCAGTACTTCGACGCGACTCCGAGATGGCTGGGTACGGCTACCCAGGCAAAGCACCAAGTACGTCCAGATTCCTGACCGAGCACTCGAGCAGTTTCCGCTCGTACGCCAGGGAGTCAACGCGGCGACGAAGGAACCGGTTCGGACCGAGTCCTTCGACCACTACTATTTGCCGCCGGAGATGCAGTACAAATGCTCGTGCGTGCGCAGGAGCAGTTCTCCGTGAGCTGGAGCCAGGGCCGCGTAGGTTGCTTCGCCGATGCTGTTCTTTGAGATGAGTTCAAACTTCGGGGACGCCGATACGACAAACGTGTCACCTTCCAGACTGGTGACATACAAGTGCCCGTTGGCCAGCAGGATGGAACCCCACAGGTTGCCTCCCAGACGCTCGCGATAAACGAGGTCGCCCGTGTCTGCCTTGAGGCACTGGAGGATTCCGGTCGCGTCGGCCAGGAACAGGTGCCCGTCGTGGATCACTCCGCTGCTGACGCGTTGAGGATTCTTCGTTTCGGTGCGCCACAGTCGATGGGTCCCGGTCACGTTTCCAGATCCGCCCGGTCGAATGGCCATGGTCGGGCCGTTGTGTCCGGAGACACCCACAATGATCTTGCCGCCGGCGCCGATGATGGGCATGGCGTAGACCTCATTGCCCAGACCGTCGATCTGCCACAGTGATTTTCCATTCGCCGGGTTGTAACCCTTGAACCAACCGGGACCGCCGATCTTTCCGCCGGGATAAGGCATGACCAGTTCGTCGCGGTCTCCAGAGTGGACAATGACCGGTGTGCTCCACGATCCGAAGATGGGGCTGTTGATTGCGGTCTCTTCTGATGTCCACACGGTCTCGCCGGTTTCGCGGTTCAGCCCGTAGAGGATTGATGGTGTGCCTGGTCCATGAAAGACGATCAGCAAATCGCCGTACAGGATTGGGCTGCCCCCATTTCCCCAGCGACTCAGCACGGGACCCAGCTCACGGTGCCACAACTTCTTCCCATCGAGACTGCAGGCCAGGACTCCACCCGACGCGAAGTTGGCATACACCACCTTTCCGTCGGTGGTGGCCGACGCGCTGCAGGGCGGGTTCTGGCGATGTGTCGTTTCTTCGACGGAGCAGGCGACCTCCTGCTGCCATTGAATTTTGCCAGTACTGCGGTCCAAAGCCATCAGAGCCCGTCGTTTGCCTCCGTCGAGGCCTTGCGTCAGAAAGATCTGATCGTCCCACACGATGGGAGTGGAATTGCACGCCTCGGGGAGCGGAAGCTTCCAGCGGATGTTGTCTGTTGCACTCCATGTCACAGGCAACTTCGTTTCGCTGCTAATGCCCGATCCATCAGCCCCGCGCCACGCCGGCCAGTTGTCGGCAACAGCCGGGATCGTCGCCGCCATGAAAACACACACACCCACCAGTCGCGTGATCATCAACGTGTCTCCTCAATCGTGTCTATGAGCAGGTCTGGGACAGAATTCGTTCCGTCTCACAAGATCATGGGAACAGAATCTTCAGTAGCGTTCTTTCGGTACAAGTGTCTGTGTTGTTTTTGCAGCGACGTCCGTGCCCAGTGGAATTTCGTGATATCGCCCCTGCGCCCAGTCGTCGAACTGGTCGCCATAGTGCGGACTGCCAGGATGTCCGGACTGACTCTGAGCGTCTACCGCCCGCAAGACCGGCGGCGAAGAACTCAGATCAGCCACCATGCGGTAACCGGCTCCGGTCGCCGCAATCCAGTCGACTCCTCCGCCGGTATTGCAGACGGTCAGCATGTCACCTCGCACACCAGCTCCACCGTGGTCCAGAAGCTGGCTGAGATCGCCTCGTGCCGACAGCACGTGGCGCAAATGCATGATGTGCAGTCGGTCCCAGGTCCAGGTCGACATGTCGGGGCCGAACCGGTCTTTCAGATACGCGAGCGTTCCGGAAAAAGTCTCACGCAGTTGCTGTTGTCGGTCGTCACCGGGAAACCAGCCATGCGGATCGGATTCCAGCAGACGGCTCGCGCACGGATCGACGCCTTTGACCAGCAGCTCCGCGGCTGCCCCCGAGAATCGAGCATTACTCACGGTGGCGCACCAGCGTGTGTAGAACACGTTGAAGATTGTGGCGGCCGCGGAATCCGGTGTCGAAACGCAATTCCAACTGTCCAGAATGGCGATCGCGTGTCGAGCATCGTCATCAGCCGATTCCAGTTCCCGGACCAGCACCGGAACCAGCGCAGCCGCCCGCAGGTTCAGCGCGTCCTGCTGCATGTCGCACATGTCATCAACAGAGACCGACTCGCGCGACTCGATCATCTCGCGAATGCGCTGGCCACGGCAGCCGGAGACCCAGGCGCCATACATGCGATGTGGGAAATCGTCAGGCGCGATGCGGTTGTTGGCGCTTGCGATCCAGCCCCGTTCGGGTTCATCAAACGACGGCATCTCGTCGAATGGGATCAGTCCCTGCCACTGATCGTCGGGCTCCCAGCCGCTCCGGAACGCGCGCTCCGACTGACTGCGAACCGGAATGCGACCGGATGCCTGGAAACCGATTCGACCGGACGTGTCGGCAAGGACCAGTGAAAATGTTGGCACATGCCACGGCCGCATGGACTCACGCAGTTCCGCCACGCTGGATGCTCGGTTCATTCCAAGCAGTGCTGTCAGCCAGCCGCCCTGAGACATCCCCAGCCAACGTAACGAGACCGGCCCCAACTCGTTGGCCGGAGCAGGCAGGATGTCATCGACGATCGGACCGTTGCGAGAAAATCGGATCGAACAGGCGACGGGATCAGCGTCTTTCACCACGATCGTTTCTGTCAGCTCGCGCGCCGGTTCCCACTGCCCGTCGTATTCAAAGCAACCCGAGTGTTCGTCGCTCGTACGTTCCTGATAGAGGTCCCGCAGCGAGCAGATGTTGTTGGTGATGCCCCAGGCCACCTTTTCGTTTCGGCCGAACATGATGGCCGGCATTCCGACATACGTCATACCTGCGACATTGAACGAGCCTCCGCAAAGATGAGCCTCGTACCAGCACGACACTGCTTCGAACGCAATGTGCGGGTCACTGGCCAGAAGGGGCGCGCCGGTCGTCGTCCGCCGTCCTGACACGACCCAGTTATTACTGCCGGTCGTAGCGTCGGGATCAGCGACGGATTCACCCACGGGCTCCAGCGGCTGACCAGTCAGCGGCTCATAATCACCTGCATGCAGGATCGACTCATCGTCCTGTTCGGCGAGCAGATACTCCTGCAGAAGCGGTCCGTCGCCAAGTGTTCGTTTCGCAAGTTCCGGCATGCAGATCACAGGGAACCGACCGGTCAAGTACCAGCGGAACTCGACCTCAATCGCCACGCAATCCACAGGTAACCACGGCTCGGGCCGGTACTGCAGCAGATCGAATTCGATGGGCAGGTTGTCGCCGCAACTCGCGATCTGGGCGTTAATACCATCCGAAAACACTTCGAGCAGTTGTCGCACCTCGCCAGGCAACCGTTCCCATTCAGCGGCGGCAATCCGGTTCAATCCGACGGTACGAGCGATCGTGTCGAGTTCGAGACCGTCTGCACCAATGATCTCGGAGAGTCGACCAAGCCCTTTGCGTCGCAGCCAGTCCAGTTGAAAGAGCCGGTCCTGAGCCATCGCCCAGCCGTAGCCGAAAAACAGATCGCGGTCGTTGTCCGCATAGATGTGAGGAATGCCCAGGTCATCACGGCGAATCGACACCTCAGCGGAAACGCCAGCGGTAATCTGCGGCGATCCGATTCCGGCTCGGTGTTCGATCGTCTCGTTCCACCAGCGATCGAATTCCGTTCGATTCATTCCAGATGCGGTACAGACCGCTTCTATCGACTCGCCGCTACCCAATCGGCCGAGCCGATCCTGATCCGACATGGTCATTCGATACCTTCTTTATTTCTCAGGCGGATTTCGCACTGCTCAGCAGGTCGTCACTGGCACGATAGCCGGTTCAGGGTGACATCCGAAGCGTCCGGCGACTCCTTCAGTTACACGGGCGCATTCGCCAGGATGCGGGCGCCCAGCACTCTGACGAGGGCGGCGGACTTGTTCTGATTTCAGCAAAAGGCTCTCACGTATGCATCATCGCTTCGCTGTGCTCTTTTCATGGTTGTGTTGTGTTTCCATGGCGGCTGCGGCGCCCGAGGACAGGCCGAACATCCTGTTCGTCTTCACTGACGACCACGCGTGCCAGTCAATCGGTGCGTACGGATCGAAGATCAACAAGACGCTCAACATCGACCGGATTGCTCGGGAAGGCGCCGTCTTTCTGAATTCGTTTTGTGCCAACTCTATTTGCGGTCCCAGTCGGGCCTGTGTGCTCACCGGCAAACACAGTCACAAGAATGGCTTCTACTCGAATGGACGTGGTCCGTTCGACGGTTCGCAGTTCACGCATCCTCAGGCACTGCGGAAGGTCGGATATCAGACGGCTCTCATCGGAAAGTGGCATCTCAATTCCAACCCGACGGGTTTCGATCACTGGGACATCCTTCCGGGCCAGGGTTCGTACTACAACCCGGTCATGATCAACAAGGACGGTCGCCGTCGCATCGAAGGCTATTGCACGACGATTACGACAGACCTCGCGATTGACTGGCTCAAGCAGCGCGACGGTGAGAAGCCGTTCCTGCTGATGTGCCAGCACAAGGCCCCGCACCGCACCTGGGCTCCAGAACTGAAGCATCTCAACAACTACGCGGACGAGGACATTCCGGAGCCGGCGACGCTGTTTGACAACTGGGAGAATCGCAGTCCGACACTCGCGGGCAATGCCATGTCGATCGATCGGCATTTCTATTACCACTACGACCTGAAAGTGCACATGCCAGTGCCGTTCGCCTCTAAGCGAGAGACACGACTGAAAGACGGCGAATACGCTCGCATGACGCCTGAGCAGAAGAAAATCTGGGACGCAGCCTACATGCCTCGTAATCAGGCCTTTCTAGAGAATCCGCCGACTGGCAAAGATCTCGTCCGCTGGAAATATCAACGCTACATCAAGAACTATCTGCGGTGTATCGATTCTGTGGACGAAAACGTCGGGCGAGTGTTGGACTATCTCGACGAGGCCGGCCTGACCGACAACACAATTGTCATCTACAGCTCTGACCAGGGCTTCTACCTGGGCGAGCACGGCTGGTACGACAAACGCTGGATGTTCGAAGAGTCCCTGAAGATGCCGTTCGTCATCCGCTGGCCAGGGCACATCAAGCCCGGTACACGATCCGACAAGCTGATTCAGAACATTGATTACGCTCCCACGTTCCTTGATGTCGCGGGTGTTGACATCCCGGACGATGTTCAGGGCCGCAGTCTTGTGCCACTCTTTGCTGATCCGGCGTCGGACGACTGGCGCAGCTCGATCTATTACCACTACTACGAACATGGCGGTGAGCATCAGGTCCCGCGTCACGAAGGTGTGCGGACGGATCGGTACAAGCTGATCAACTTCTATTCCAACGACGGATTCAACCTGTTTGACCTGGAACGTGACCCGACCGAAATGCAGGACGTATCTGGTGACCCGGCATACGCGTCGACCATGAAAACTCTGCAGGCTGAATTACAACGGCTTCGCGGTGTTTATGATCTGCCACCACTGAAGTGAGAAACAGATTCGGGCTGGATCAGTAGGCCGGTAACAAGGAGCGTCAGCGACGCTGTTCCGGCAGATTGAATGTGTGGTGCGAGCACTGCCGGAACAGCGCTTCGCTTGTTCCGGCCTACACGTCGTCGGCTGAATTGTACTGCTTCTCTGGCTGGGACTTTTTTCAATGAATGTTGAATTCCGCTCGGTTGTTTACGATGCGTCGCAACAGGATGCGTCGGGCCAGATCGCCTTTTTCGACGGTCTCGCAGGCCTCGCCTCGGGGACATGGCTGAGCGGGTTCACAACCGGTCAGACGAAGCATCATCACGAAGGCACGATTCGGCTTTCCCGTTCGCGTGATGAAGGGCGAACATGGGACGTATTGCCGTTTCGGTTTCCGTCGCAGTTGGGCGATGTTCCCGGATCGCTGGCCGGTGCGGAGATGGTTGAAGTTGAACCCGGACTGCTGCTGCTGTTCAGCACTTGGTTCGACCGCAGCGATCCTGATCGCCCGCTGTTCGATCCTGCGACCGAGGGCATCCTTAGAAGTCGCCAACTGATGACAGTCTCGACCGATGAGGGAGACTCGTGGAGCGACTGGCGTGCGATTCCAACACCCGGTCTGACTGGTTGCGCAATGACCGGGCCGGTTGTGAAATGGTCCGACGGGACGATTGCGTTCGCGTTTGAGAGTTTCAAGGAGTTCGACGACCCGGCACCAGCTCATCATGCTGCGTGGCTGCTGGTTTCTCGTGATGGTGGTGAGACATTCGAGCGACCGTTTCTCGTCGCTCAGGATCCGGATAACTCGGTGTATTACTGGGATCAAAGGCTGTGTGCGGGACCTGCTCCCGGTGACTTCACGGCCCTGTTCTGGACGCACGACCGCAGTCTTCAGCGGGACCTTGACGTGCATCTGCTGAATGCGAGTCTACACGACGGAGAACGCGCAGGGAGTTCTCCTGTGGTCACAACGATTCCCGGGCAGATTGCGGCACCACTGCTGCTCGACGACGGTCGACTGCTGGCGTTTGTTGTCGACCGTGCCCGTCCGGGCACCATGCGGTTATGGCAATCGTCTGATGGCGGACAGTCGTGGCCCGAGTCTGACTGTCTGTTGGTGCATGAACACGAAGAGCGTGCCGAATTGTCCCAGGGATTCACCGACATCGACTTTGCGGAGTACTGGGAGGACATGGGCCGCTGGAGTTTCGGACATCCGAGCATTGGGCAGGCGCAATCAGGTCAAGTCCTTGTGACCTGGTATGCTGGCAGCCCGACCTGCATGAGCGTGCATGCGGCGGCGATCGATGTCGGTCAGTCTCTTCGCGATTGATTTACGGTGTCTGTGCCAGTTCGGGCCAGCGATCGCGCCACGGCTGCACCTGTTCGAAAGCGCGTGCCGCGCGTAGCACCAGAGCGTCATCGAAGCGGCGGCCGATAATCTGCAGACCAACAGGTAGACCCGATTCCGTCCAGCCGGCCGGGACACTGCATGCGGGCTGACCCGTCAGATTGAATGGATATGTGAACTGGACCCATTGCAGTTCGCCAAAGTCCTGGCCGGGAAACGGGTCGGCGTTGTTCTGCCCGACGGCAAACGGCGGAACCGGTAACGTCGGCGTGAGCAGCAGGTCGAACGATTCGTAGACGCGCCGTACGTTATGCCAGAACTCGTTGCGTGCGGTCAGTGCGTCGCTGTAGTCCAGGCCGGTCAGCTTGACCGCGTCTTCAACACAGGCACGCAAACCAGGATCGAGCAGGTGCCCCTGCTCGCCGACGATGCGGCCCAATCGAGCGGCGGCGGCTCCATAGAAGAAAACCCGCCAACTATCGTAGGGATCCGTCCAGTCCAGATCGACATGTTCGACGATGGCTCCTGCCTCGGAGAGTCGCATGGCGGATTGCTCGCAAAGTCGAGCGACTTCCGGATCAACCGTCGCATAGCCAAGGTCCGGAGACCAGGCCACTCGAACCTGTTCGATCCCGCGTTCGATTTCCGAGACGTAACTGATGTTAGTGGCGGGTAACGATTCCGGATCACGGTCATCGGGACCGGCAATCACGTCCAGCAACAGTGCGGAATCTTCGACTGTGCGAGTCATGCCACCGATGTGCCGCAGCGACCCAACCGACACACCGGGCCATGTCGGCACGCGACCATACGAAGGCTTGTGGCCAACCAGTCCGCTGAACGCGGCAGGAATTCGCAGAGAGCCACCGCCGTCAGTACCGATACCGATCGGTCCCAGTCCCGAAGCGACTGCTGCGGAACCTCCACCACTGGAGCCTCCCGGCGTCAGGTCGAGATTCCAGGGATTGCGAGTGATGCCAAAGACTCGATTGTCCGTGACACCCTTCCAGCCGAATTCCGGACTGTTCGTGCGACCGATGATGATGGCACCGGCCTGTCGCAGTCGTTCGACCAACGGGCAGTCCTCTCGCGTGACATCATTCTCCTGCAGCTTTGAACCGAACGTCGTACGCGAGTCTTTGACGTAAAGGTTGTCTTTGATGGAAACCGGCACACCATGCAACTGCCCGACTTCAGCACCAGCGGCGAGATCCGTGTCAGCCTGCAAAGCGGCTTCACGAGCCTCATCTGCCATCAGTGTACAGTACGCATTCAAATGAGGATTCAACTGATCTATGCGCGTCAGCACTGCGTCGATCAGCACGCGAGCCGACAGTGCACCCGTTCGAACCGCATGCGCCATCTCGACGGCGGACATCATCCAGAGTTCGGAATCGGCCATGCCGGCTTCCTTCATGATGCTGGAATCGAACGATGGAAATGCACGTGTTGCCATACATCGTCCTGATGTTCCCACACGCGAGTTTCCTCGAATGCGGAACTCGGGGCTGAACCGTCTGGCTGAACGCGCTGAATCAAACGTACGTAAGTGACAATCGCGACGTCGTCCATTAATCGAACCTGCGGTGAGGATATGGTGGACTGTTTCGGTCGGCCGCTGCCTTCCATTTGGAAGTAGAAGCGGTGAAACGGCATCCCTTCGATCAAGTGACCGAGGCCCTCCGGTTCATAGGCACTCAGCGAAGAATCACACAAACGCGTGTAGGTGTCCCAGTCCTGTTGATCGATGGAATCAAGCAGTTGCTGGCTCAATTCGAGCACTTCACGTTCGAGTGCTTCCGACATGGCGACTCTCGTTCTGTAGTAAAACTGTAAACCGGCGTGACATTGCACTCAGCTCATTCCACACCACTCACCCAGCCGACGATCAGCGCCACAGCGATCCCGATTCCTGGAGCCGGTCGCCAGATGAATGCGATCGCGATACCCGGAATCATTGCGACGGCCATCGACACCAGGCATCTCAGACTCATCCGGACGGCAGGCGACATGATTGAGTTCGTCCAATCCCTCAGATAGTCAGTCGGCGGTCGCGCGAGGCGACGGCCCATGTTCCGACCAGTTCGCCGTTCGAAATTACATAGACTTCTTTGTGCAAAGCGGACGTCGGGCAGATATGTCGCGGGATGGCCAGCAATTCATCGCCGGGCTGAAACTCATCGGCTTGTGACGTTTCAATCACGAGGTGCTCTTCATTCTGCAGAACCAACCTTGCGTCCGGAATGCCGGGAAAACCAACACGTTTGTCGGCTGGCGGGTCGGAAGCAACGGCCTTGTAACCGAGGTCCAACGTCACGCGATCTGGAGTCGGCCGGCTGATCACTCGCGTGAGGATGGCTGCGGCGGGAGGAAAGACCATGTCCGGGAAGTGCTCGCCATAACCGATGTCGTTGTAGACGCACGTCCCAGGACTCATTTCGATTGTGGGGTCGTCTTTCTCGGCGTAGATCGGAAACGACGCCGTGCCACCACAGACCAGACGCGGAACTGGCCAGGACGCTGATGTGATCTGATCGCGAAACGCGACGACCTTGTCCCACTCGACATTGACGGCCGTGCGTCGTTCGTCGCGTGACTCCTGGTGCTGATGTCCGTCGTACACGTGCAACCCGTCGGGTTCGACACCCGCCGTTTCGACGATCTGTTGGTAAATGTCACGGGCCCGATCTCCGACCAGAATGCCGGTGCGGTGCTGGCCGGTATCGATGTCGAGCAGCACACGGATTGTCTGTCCTGCCTGCTGCATGGCCTCGGCCAGACGACTCACGGCAACGGGATGGTCGGCAGTGACCGAGAAGGCCACATCGGGATACGTCTGGCGGAACTGGACGGCTCGGCCAATGTTCGGGCCGACCAGGCTGTACGCCAGAAAGATGTCGTTCGCGCCGGCGGCGACAAGCATCTCGGCTTCGGCGAACGTCGCACATTTGTGCTTTGTAATGCCGCGTTCAATTTCGAGCTGAACAATCTCGCGCGTCTTGTGCGTCTTGCAGTGAGGACGCAGTCGCGACGCGTCGCCCGCCACTTCGATCATGTGGTCCAGGTTCGTTTCCACCATGTCTCGAAAAACAACGAGACCGGGTGAGAGAATCTGGCTGGTGTCAGCGATCTGATAGCAGTCATCCATTGTGCTGTATTCCCGGAAGTTCCTGTCTTGTAAGACGCCCAGTCAGTTCTCATCCATCGTGGTCGATTCCCGCGCTTCACGGTTGACGAATTCGCGGCGCGTTCGCATCGACCACTCGTCTGCGGTGACATCGGAAATCATTGCGGGGGCCGGACATACCCGCTGAGCTGAATATCGATGTCGCCGGTACACTTGTGTCCCAGCGGAGCGTTGATACTCAGGAAGAGCAGGCCATTATCTTTGGGCGTGATTTCTCGGCCTTCACCGATTTCGATCTGACCGCTCGGTTTGCCGGGTTTGCCTTTGTCGTCGACGGGGACGATCAGAGCCATCAGTGCTCCGCAGCGGACGCCTTTGGCCATTTCCTTGATGGGGTCTTCGGTCGGGAAACCCTTTGGCCCGACGACCGTCTGCAACTGGAATCGATAATTGCCCGCCGACTGAATCCGGATGGGTTTGCCCTTCTGCACGCGGGCAATCGGGTCGCCCCAGCCCTTGCTGGTATCGAGTTCAAACTGGAAGGGGTTCTCGGACATGATCGAGTTTTCCAGCGAGTCCAGCTTGTCTTGAAGCTGCTTCTTCAGTCCCGGTGCTCCCGCTTCGATCTTCTGCACGGTCTGCAGCAGTTTTTTCGATTCTTCCAGCAGACCGACCCGTTCGTACTCGACGGACAACTTGACCGTGTTCGTCACAAACTCTTCAAGCGTTTTCTTGCGAGCCAGTTCGAGTTGTCGAAGCTGTATAGGACTTGGCGGCGTCACTTTCTTCTTGCTGCCCTGACCGACAAGTACGCCAGATGACTGAGTCAGGAAGACAGCGACGACGATCGCCGGGAAGGCCAACAGCCCGAATCGACGTACGAATGACAGGTTCACGGCAGGATCTCCGAGTTTGAGTGAGTTGTTCGACCGCATCGTATCCCTGCCCCCTGACTGTGGGCAACGAACCACTGTCGTCGAATCGGACTGAAGCGTGCGACCGTCACGGTCATTCGAATTCGTGAACGTGTCAGGAATCCGATCTCTGATGCATCTCCCGCGGTTGCGGGCGTTCCCTGGCAACTCACGGTTGAATCGCTTGACTGGAGATGTCGTACAGGTCGATCTCAGAGAGAGCACACATCACAGACCTGGTTCATCCATCACGAGATCTCACCATGATCGCACCCGTCCCCTTCGAAGACCTCGACATCGTCGCCGAATTGAAACTACGTCAGTGGGCTCGCCGAAACTACGTGATTCCGGAACTGCGTCAGGACGACGACTGGCATCAGATCGTGATCGACGAAATGCGATTGCGTGATCAGGAACTCGCCAGAATCGCGCCGCTGCAGACCGTTGTCACCTCAACGGGAATCGTGCCGCTGGAACCGTCGCGACACAACCGCTTCGACACCGCGCACAGCCAGATGCGAGGTCCACACAGCGGGCAGGCTGTCGGTCTCAATCTGAGCCCCGCCATTCCGCACTACGGCTAACGGCCGATGGCAACTGTGGCGAGTCGTGGCAGGCGTTGATCGAATGCCCTGCAAGTGCCATTGACGCCCACCGAGACAAAATCCGATAAGCGGCTTCTGAAAACTAACCCGTTCAGGAGCTGCGCGATGATTCTTGCCGCCCGCACCGTCCACGCCATTCTGCTGACCGTCACGCTTGTTGCTGCCACCTCAGCCGCTCCGCCGGTTGGCTGGCGAAATGATGGCTCGGGAAAATTCCCCGCGGCGAATCCGCCGATCAACTGGGCGACCGATCGCAACATCGTCTGGCGAATTGAAACGCCCGGTCGAAGCCTCGCTTCACCAGTCGTGGTCGGAAACCGCGTCTTCGTCACCGCCGAACCTGCGGAACTCGTCTGCTTTTCCACCAAAGACGGCGAGACGCTGTGGCAACAGTCTCATCAATACACGGATGCGCTCGGAAAAACGGAAGGCCAGCGCATCGAGAAGAACCTTGCTCGGGCGCGCGATCTGGAGCAGGAAGTCAGCAATCTTCATCGCGAGCGTGACACAGCGCGTAAAGCGAACGACGTCGACAAACAGAAGGGCCTGGAAAAGCAGATCGACGGCATCCGCGAACGTATCAAGCCGCTGAAAGTGTTTCCGCCGATGCCCGGGGGCGATACCGGAAACACAGGCAGTACACCTGTCAGTGACGGCGAGAACGTGTTCGCTGTCTTCGGCACGGGCATTGTCGGGTCGCACACGCTCGCTGGAAAACGTAACTGGATGAAGTTCATCGAGGCTCCTCGTGACGGACATTGTGCGTCACCCTTGCTTGTCGACGGCAAGCTGATTGTTCACTTGCGCAACCTGATCGCCCTCGACGCGACGAGTGGCGAAGTCCTCTGGAAAGCCGAAACCGGAGCCCGTCACGGCAGCCCGGTCATCACGACAATCGTCGACACGCCTGTCGTTGTCACACCAGAAGGAGCCGTTGTCCGAGTCGCGGATGGCCGGATCATCGCGAAGAACCAGTTCCAACTGAATCACGCATCGCCGATCGCGCACGCGGGCGTGGTCTACGCCATGCAGGACAGCAGTATCAAAGCCATCAGCGTCACCGACGTGTCAGCCGATGAAGCCGTCACTCAGGTCGCCTGGGAAACCACCGGTTCACGATCCAGTCGCCTGGCTTCACCGGTCTATCACGAAGGCCTGCTCTACAGCGTGACCGAACAGGGCATCCTGGAAGTCACCGACGCAAAGACAGGCAAACGTGTCTACCGCCAGCGTCTTGAGTTCGATGGTGGCCGCGTCGACCCCAGCATCACCCTGGCCGGCAACCGCCTGTATGTCAGTAACACGCGGGGAGCGACCGTCGTCTTTCTGCCGGGCAGAGAATACGAAGAAATCGCCCGCTGCCAGCTCGACGACGGATTCAGCAGCAGCCTGGTTTTCGCAGGAAAGCGGCTCTTCGTGCGAACCAGGAAGTACTTTTATTGCATCGAGTCTGTGTCGGGGTAACGGGGACGCAAGACTCCGAAGAGTCACGTGAACGGCACGAGATTCTCAATGCTGGTAGATGAATTCCTGGGAATTCAAGACCGTCCACAGAATGTCCTCCCACGCCTGCCGCCGGTCGCCACTGTTCGAAACGTGCGCAAGAAACTTCTCTGCGGCACTTGGCGAAGGCGCTCGAGACAAAGCGCATGAGTACAGCTCGTCGAGTATCTCTGAATCAGTTTTGCTGTCCCTGAGCATCTGTCCCAGGCGATTGTCCGTGCGGGTGAGTCGGTCAGTGATCATGTGGCCGACGAACAGTTCCAGAGCCTGCTTGCGACCGAAGTTCGGCTCGCGGGCGCACTCGCATGTCTCCGTACGATTCGGCTGGCCCATCACGCGCAGGAAGGGATGCAGTTCATACCGCACGTACTTTCCTTCCGTGTTGATCAGTGTCGCGACATCGTTCACTGGCAACTGCACAGCGCGAGTCCCCGCAGGGAGTTTGACCGTCCCTGCCGGGATCCCCTCAATGTAGTCCTCCGTGATTTCAAAACTCTCGGGGATGCCCGTCACGCTGGAGACCGCATCCAGTAAAACTTCGGCAGGCAACGGACGAGCCAGCATGTGCGAAAAGTAGCGAGTGTCGCTCCGATTGGATTCGTTGGGTCGCGAACTCAACTGCCAGGTTCGTGAATTGATGATCGTTCGAATCAGCGGTTTCAGCCTGTAACCGTTAGCGACAAAGTTCTCGGCCAGTGCATCAAGAAGCGGATCGTTGGCCGATGGATTTGAATCACGAAAGTCATCCACGGGTTCGACGATGCCGCGTCCATGCAGATGAAACCAGATTCGATTCACAACTGTCTTTGCAAAGAATGGGTTGTCCTCGTGCGTCAGCCATGCGGCCAAAACAGGACGCCGATCCTGCTTCGCGTCGATTTCTGAAGGTGGTTCACCGGGAAAGCCCGGAGCAACCGGTTGTCCGTTGGAAGCTTCAGTAATCTCCGCCAAACCAAAGTCCAGCGCGATGGCCATCTGCCTGCGGTCGGGGCGCCCCTTACGGCCAGCCTTGCCGAGCCGCGTTCGCTTCACCTGCGTGAAAAACGCGGCCAGAGCCAGGTAATCATTCTGTGTCCATCGCTCGTAGGGATGATTGTGACACTGTGCACACTGCAGACGGATGCCCAGAAACAGTTGAGCGGTGGCTTCGGCCAGGTCCTTTTGTAGAAACAGCGGGTCGGTCACTTTTTCCGGCTGACGCGGAACACAGTAGAAGTTCACGGCCGGGTCTTTATACGACTCGCCCGCAGACGTGAGCAATTCGCGAGCAATCTGGTCGAATGACGCATCCGCTTCGATACGGCTTCGCAGCCATTCGTGATAAGCCCGGGCTCCGGCCAGTTGAATCGAATCTCGACTGACACGCAGGACGTCCATCCATTTCTTCGTCCAGTAGTCAGCGTACTCCGGACGCTGCAGCAGTTGCTCGATGAGCCGGTTGCGTTTGTCCGGTTCGGTTGCGGCCATGAACGACTGCGTTTCAACGACGGACGGCAGAACGCCGCACACATCGAGATACACGCGCCGGACAAACTGCTCGTCTGTGCATAAGTCTGAAGGGGTCACGTTCAGCATCTTCAGTTTGGCAAAGACGTGTGTATCGACGTAATTGTTTTCAGGAGGGCTCGGCCAGCGAAAGTCCGACAGAGTCGCCGCAATGTGCATCAGACGGACGGATTCCATTTTGCCACAGAAGCGACACAGGATGGCCACTTCCCCCTGCCGGTTGAATTCGACCAGACCAGTTCGATCGACGTCGGCAATGGCCAGGTCAGTACTGCTGAAGGTCGTCAGCCCTGTGACGTCTGCCGAGTGACCATCCTCAAATGTCGCGCGAACCGACAATTGCTGCGAGTGCGCGGGGGCGAGCAGAACTCGTGTGGATGGCAACACCGTGAGCGACGTGACACGAACCGGCTGTGGATCATCGTGCAGACCTTCAGCCTGCCAGCCGTGAAACAAGTTGAAAAATGGACTGTCTGGATTGAACCTCCGGCCTCCAACATGCGGCACTCGTCCCAGGGCTTTGTTCAGAATCAGGCTGTTATTTGGATCAAGCGAATTCGTTCGGCGTCCGGACGCATTACGCGTGAGCTGCTCGTAATCGAGATCGGGATTGTGCCCCCATAGACTCAGTCGAAAACCATCTTTCCCGCTTGGTGCGCCATGACACCGAATGTCCGCGCACCCGGCGGCGCTCAGGACGGGCATGAACTCGCGGCGAAAACTGATGGGCTGCTGGCGCTGTGAATCCTGAATGGTGACAGGCACACGAACCTCAAGACCGGCAGCTCGAATATCGAGGTGTGTCTTCCCGTCACTGCGACCGGATACCGCACCCTGCGCCGTGATGTGCAACAGACTTGAATCAGCCGCCTGCAATACACAAACGCGGGTCAGGTCACGCCGGGAACCGTCCGAGTAGCGACCGGTTACCAGAAGTTGTTGACTGGCACGCGGCCCCGCAAGGTCGATCGTCTCGGGCTCTATCTCGAGCGCCACCGGCTCACCGATGACTTCTCGCGGAGTCGGTGTCTCTGCGTGGAGACGATCGGCGGTCGTTGCAACGCTGCAAGCAACTATCATCAATGCAAGAATCTCGTGGCGGGAAGTGCGGTTCATTGCTGGCTCTCGACAAATGCAAATTGCAAAGTGCAAATATCAAAATGCAAGTTGGCGGGGATGGTCGAATGCGGCTGTGTAAACGGCGGAACTGAACGTCGCATCTTGTCTTGAGTTTTCATTTCGGAGCGCGTGCTGGTTTGTCACTGGCGGAGTTGTTCCGAGCCGTGAGGACGGACTGGCCGATGATGTTGCACAGCTGATCGGACTCCTCGAGCAACTCGGAGATTCTTGATTCTGGGAGCAGTTCCGCCTTAATGATGAGGCGAATCCAACAGCGAGTTTCCCGCAGTTCTTTGAGGGCGATTCGGAGTTTGTGAATGAAATCCTTGCGACTCTCCGCGCCACATGCCTCTTCGTAGTTAGGAGCCGGCGACGTCCCGCAACGGACGAGTTGCCCCGCGATATGTCGACCCAGGCGAGACTCCGGAAGCGCATCAACGACCTTACCGATTCGAGCTGCGAACTCCAGCAAGCGCTCCGACAACTCATCAGAGTTCACTGATCACCTCCAATTTGCATTTTGATATTTGCAATTTGCATTGAGCCACTTCATGCGTCCCGCCCTACGCAAGGATGTCGTCAATCACGCGCCCGCCCATGCTGACTCGCACTGGTTGCCCGCCCGAATCCGGGATATGCATGTTGGGATCGATTCCCAGGCACTCGTAAATCGTGGCATTGATGTCAGCCGGGCTGACCGGGCTGTCTTTGACATAGGCAGCTTGTTCATCCGAAGCGCCGTAGATCGTGCCGCCTCGAATTCCGGCACCAGCAAACATCACGGAATAGCAGAACGTCCAGTGATCGCGCCCGGCCTGGTTCTTATTGATCTTCGGCGTGCGGCCCATGTCGCTCATCACAACAACCAGTGTCTCGTCCAGGAGGCCGGTGTTCGACAGGTCTTCCATCAGGCCGGAGAACGTGACGTCGAAATTCGGCAGCAGTGTTTCCTTCAGGATTCCGAAGTTGCGCTGGTGTGTGTCCCAGCCGGCGCCGTCCAGTTTTCCTGGGCGAGTCCAGAAGATGTCCCATGTCACGTTCACGAACCGCACACCTTCCTGCACGAGCTTCCTGGCAATCAGTGCGCTGGATCCGAAGAGTGTCCGGCCATACTGATCACGAAGCTCGGGCGCGACACTCTCCACGTCGAAAGCGTCCTTGACTTTCTTCGATGTGAGCAGTGTCATCGCGCCTGACTGTGAACGGCGGAACTGACTGCTTTGCTCCGTTTCGCGAAGTCTGTCATCGAACTGCTCGGTCAACGTTCGTCGCCGGCTCAATCGGTCCAGGGTCAGACCTTCGGGTAACGCGGCCGTCGGTAATGTCGGCACACCCTTGACCACCTGAGGCTGGTAAGCGCTGGGTGATGGCTTGTCGGAGTAGGGCTGGCATTCGGTGAACAGCGGATCGTATTGCCGCCCCAGAAATCCACCATATGGGCCAGCCCGGCGGATGTGCTGTCCCCAGCCCAGCATGCAGGGCATATGCACATATGCGGGAAGTGCGCCACCATCGGCGTTGAGATACTCGCACACGGATCCCATGCTGGGCGGCAGATGGTCCTGGACGACTCCGATTGACGGCAGCGGTTCTGGATAGCCCGTGAGACTGGGCATCGGGTTGTGGCAGCCAGCCTTGTGGTTGACCGAACGCACGATGGCGGTCTTATGCATCCACTTTGCCGATTTCGGCAGATGTTCGCAGAGCTGAATTCCCGGTACGTTGGTGTCGATCGGATTGAACTCGCCGCCGATACCGCCAGGCGCCAGCGGCTTCATGTCGCACATGTCCTGCGTCGGTGCTCCACCAAGCAGATACAGGACGATCACGCTTTTGGCCTTGCCCGTGCGTTGCGGCTCAATGTCCCGGACGGCCGCGGCGGACAGCCCGGGCGAACCGAACAGGCCGCCCAGCAGGCCGACCGATCCAGCCTGCAGCGTTTCACGTCGCGTCAATCCATCGCAGCACATTCGGGGACTGCCGAGCATCGTGATCATGGCACCCTCGTTTCGTTTCTCAGGCTGAATACCGTCAATGCGCATACCGTCAGGTCTTTCGGGGACAGCGCTCGACATCCACAGACTCTGACAGACTTCACGGGTAAATTATACGCCTTCAGGCGTTGACGGAGCTAACACCCAGTCGAAATCACTCGGGAGTTTCGAGGGACGTCTCTGGTTCTCTGACGCTTTTCGCGCGGCGGCGGTATCGTTCTGCTCCTTCATCGTCCCCATATAGAGGTCGGCATTTATGAATTCCCAAGTCATCCTTGTCGCGTGCCTGGTGCTGCTTAGCCAGTTTGCCTGTGAGCAGCTGTCAGCTCAGGAAAGCGAAAAGCAGATTCTGGCGAAATATCGAACTGCCGCATTGAAAGGCGGCGACGCCGAGCGCGGCAAAGTTGTTTTTGCTTCGAAGACTGCCGCCTGCGGGAAGTGCCATGTTGTCACGGGGAGCGAACGTAAAGCGGGACCGAGTCTGCAGACCAGCGGCGACAAGTTCACTCGTGAGCAGCTCATCACGGCAGTGCTTGAACCGAGCGCGAGAATCCATCCGGATCACGCAACGACGACTGTCACGACCACGGCCGGTAAGACTCACAACGGGGTCCTGCAGACTCGTACCGATGAAGAACTCCAGCTTCTGGACGCGGAAGGCAAGCTCGTTCGTATTCCAGTCGGGATGCTTGAGCTGGAAGTCAGAAGCAAAACGTCACTGATGCCGACCGGCTTGTACAAGACCGTCAAGCAAGGTGAATTCGCCGACATGATTGCTTACCTGGAGACTCTGCAGCAGAGCATCGGCAAATCCCGATGGGCCGGAATGCCCGACGAGATGCCCATGGTCAGCCAGCCAGTTCGGCTGGAACGACTGCATTCAGAGGAGATGCGATTCGATCATCCCGTATGCGTTATCTCCAGTCCGCGAGCGCCGCGCGAGTACTTTGTGGTCGAACAGAAAACGCGTCGTATCTGGCGTCTTCAGAAAGGCAACGGGGACTTTACGACGGATCGCAAAGAGCTGTTCGTCGACTTGAGCAACGAAGCCTCGACGGGCGAGTTCGAAGGAGTCGTGTGTCTGGCGTTTCATCCACAGTTTCTGAAGAACCGCAAGTACTACGTCAATTATCACGTTCGAAATCAGGGCAGTCACTTTTCACCCATCATCGCCGAGCGTCACGCCACTGAAGATTCTCGAAAGGACGCAGGTGGACCATCGCGGCGGCTGTTGCAGATTCACCAGAAGACTGATCTCCACTGGGGTGGCATGCTGGCGTTCGGTCCGGACGGTTACCTTTACATCGGCGCGGGCGACGCAGGTCCGCAGGAAGACCCGGAAGGCCACAGCCAGGACCTCAGTCTGCTGACCGGTTCGATTCTGCGAATTGATGTGGACCGCCAATCGGGAGAACTGGCGTACGCGATTCCGGAATCGAATCCGTTTCGTACGACAGGTGATCAAGTGCGTCCGGAAATCTGGTCATACGGATTTCGTATGCCATGGCGATTCAGCTTCGACAGCGAAACCGACGACTTGTGGGTCGGCGATATTGGCCAGAACCTCTTCGAAAACGTACGCATATCGAGACTCGGCGATAACCACGGCTGGAATGTATTCGAAGGCTTCGAGAACTTTTCCGAGCGATTCCGGCGCAAGGGCGAAACCTATGTCCCGCCGGTCCTCTCGTACCGCCGCAAAGATGGCGTGTCGGTGACGGCGGGCTATGTCTACCGGGCGAAGAAAGACTCGAGTTACTACGGCGCGTTCATCTTCGGCGACTTCGAGTCGAAGCGAATCTGGGCGATGACGCAGCGCGACCGCAAGCTGGTCAAAGTCCGGCAGATCGGATCCTGTCCCGAGCGGATCTCGTCATTCGGCATGGACGAGAATGGTGAGCTGTTGGTGGTCGGCTACAAGGGAACCATCTACCAGCTTGTGCTGGATGATTCCAAGTTTGAGTAGTCCCTCTTCGGTCCCTAATTTGTCCGTGGCTTGGCGGATGCTGCCGCAGCAATGCGGTCGGATGCTGAAGGAATGGCGTACACGATCCGGACATCATCCAGCAGCGGGACGTGGCGGTAATAAACCTCAAGCGTCAACGCCGCCAGGCACGTCATATACAGACGTCCGCCCGCCTCGCCGTACTGATCGGCAACATCCCAGCTTCCCGCCAGGTGACCAGTCGTCCGCTGCGTCGAGACAAGCTGTTCGCGCATGATTCGATTCCACTTTTCCCATGAGGGGCCGCCCCAGTTACGCATCACCTGACTGGCGTAGTAGTTGTAACACATGTCATTCCGCTCGGGTCCGCGACGACGCAGAAAGTCGATTCCGCGTCCGAGCGGCTCGTGCGAATTGCTCCAGCCGTTGTGCATTCGGCAGAACAGACCAATCGCGGTGGTCGATGCCTTTGAGCCCCGTTCCTCGTAACCGTACAACGCCCCATCCTGCGTTTGTACGGAATCGAGAAACACATTCATTCCTTCAAATGTTCTGTCCGGCACGTCGATCTCTGCGTCTCGAGCAGCGACCAAAGCCGTCTGAACCCAGCCGAGCACTGACGTATCACCACCGTTGCTGCCCGGCTCATACTTCCAGCCGCCCTGTGAATTCTGGGCGTTCACAATAAACCGGATCCCACCCTGAGCCAGAGAACCTAATTGGCGGGTTTCTACTTCCAGTTGTCGACGCGTTTTCATGCCGACTTTCCGTGCGTGTGGACCGGCAATCTTCAAAGCGGCTGCATTTTGATGCACTGCCTGGGCCAGACAGATCGCTGAAATCGCCTGGATATACATACCCTTCTGCCCTTCGAAGACGCCCCGCAGATCAGCGCCCGCCGGAACGGGCCGCGCACTCAGCCCGATGAAATTCAGGCCCGCCTCCACATTTCGACGGTAGGGACCGTCGTAACACGAGTTGCCCGCTCCTTGCAGAGCCATCACGGCCAGTCCCGTTGCAGCGACGCGTGCACGTGGCATGTTGCCCGGCTGAGTGCACTGGCCTTTACAAGCAGGCCCGCGATGATCGAAACACCAGCTTCCGTCCGCCAGTTGATGCAGCGCAAGCCATTTCAACGCACTGTTGACCGCCGCTTCGCTTTCAGTGGTACCTCCGTACCGGGCAAGCATGGTGGCACGCTCCGAAACCGGAACTGTCTCATCAATGACAGTCACCTCGGTGTCCGGCGGTATCTCAACCGGCACGGTCGACACGAGTTCCGTCTCATCCGAGGCCTGGGTCGTTGGTTCACTATCCGACTCACTGGACGGAGCCGCCTTGTCGAACGCTGGTTGGGGAATCAATTTGGCAACCGATTCGAGTGGCGGAGTTTCTTCTGCCGGTTCCTCCGGGATTACCATCGCTACTTCGTCAACAGACTCGGTCGTAGCCTCGGCCGACATCGAGCTCTGAATGATAAACGACTGCGGGACGTCAACCGGCATGACGATCAGTCCAAGGATGATCAGCACAACCGCGTGGAGCAGACCGTTGATTACGAGGGCTTTTGCCGTTCGCACCCGGGCTTTCCGGGTAGTCGGTTTGTGATCAGTCCCCTCTGGCCGTGTGAGTTGCATGACGGCGCGATCAAGCGAAGTTCCCTCTTCGACCTCATTCCGGATCGCGCGTCCGCTCGCAGGATTACGGTGACGGGAATCGTCCGGGTCAGTCACGATACCAGGAGTTGGTACAACGCCCGAGGAGTAGAAAGCTCCTTCATCGATCGTCAAATCGTCCATGTCGAGTGCGCGTTCATCGACGGTCAGACCTTCGTCAGAGAAATTTCCATCCGGCGAATTTGCGACTCGACTATTGAACGGCAAAGGGACCTGAACCGGTCGTCGCGCGTCCGTTGAGCCTCGATGCGCTGAGACAGGTGGCTCCGACAAGCCTGATTCGGGAGTTGCCGCTGTGTCTCGACGATCCGTCCGTGATTCGCGGCTTGTCGGCCCTGCGCGCGCTGCCCGCTGCCTGGCACTGTCTGCGGCCTGGCCGGTAGTCGCTTCCGAGAACGTGATGTCGGACGAATCACTCAAGTCGCTGAAATCACTGAATCGAAATGACTTCCCCTCGTACGCCGATCCATCCAGGTCTTCCGACGTAAGGCCAGCTCGCTCCATCACTTCACACAGCGACGCGAGCCCCGATTCGCCTTCACGCGCCGTTTCCCACTCTCGCACCGCGTGATTGTCGTCAGGATCCACGGCCGGGTTCGCGGCCTCGACGAGTGCTGCCAGTTGATCCGCCGAGTGGTCCTCATGTTGTTCTCCGCGCAAAGCTGTCTGTGAGTAGCTCGTGCGCGCAGTGGCATCCGAAAGATCGTGCTGCATGCGTTTCTGCCAGAACGAAAACGTTTCGTTCGTGAAACAGTTGGCTCGCTCGATATGCAGTTCAGCTTTGCGGCCGACCGTCGGCAGGAACGCATTAACCTGGATTCGCCCGTTGGCCTGATATTGAAAAGTGACTTCCACGGGTGACCCCGCAGGCAGATTCGGAGGCAGACCACGGACAACGCACGTCCCAATCCGCGAAGCTTTCTGCCCTTCGGCATTTCCACCTTCAACGACCTTTACAACAACACTTGACTGGCCTGGTTGAAATGTCCGAAACGTCGACGTCTTCTTTGCCGGTAAGGACGTGTTCTTCGGAATCATTACGCAACGTTTGTTCCCGCCCGTTGCGCGGTTGATACCAAGAACCCCCAAGTGGTGCGAGTTGACATTGTGGACTTGAATGTCACTTATGTGTTCGGCAGCGTTGCCAGATCGCAGCGTCGCATAAATCGCGGCCCCATGCGCGACAGCTTCATCAGGCGACAGCGATCGATCAACGTGACGCCCGAAGATTTCTTCCAGTGAATGCTGAACAATTGGCATGCGGCTGGCACCGCCGGCCAGCAGCAGGCGCGTCACGTCGTCCCAGGAGCGATTCGCTTCCTTCAGCAACCGGCTGGCCGTCTGGATTGTCCGCTCCAGCAGGTCACTGGTGAGTTGCTCGAACAGCTCACGCGTAAACATCAGCTTCAGTTGATGGCCTTCGAACGAGAATGCAAACGTGGCCTTCTCTCGCGCCGATAAGGAGCGCTTAACATCCTCGGCCTGCTGCATCAGTGCATGTTGTGCTCGGAGGTCGTCCTGCGGGTTGATGCCAGATTCACGAAAGAATCGCTCGCTGATGTGGTCGGCGATTCTCGCCGTCCAGTCGATGCCACCCAGTCCCATGTTTCCGGCTGTTCCCAATGAGCGAAACTCACGACCGTTAATCTCCATGAGAGTGACGTCGAAGGTCCCGCCACCCAGGTCGTAGACCATGACCAGTTCGCGGTGGTTTCGATCCGCAGCCAGACTGATAAAACCTTTGTGGAATCCGTACGAAATCGCCGCTGCTGTGGGCTCGTTGAGGATATCCAGCAATTCGATACCGGCCATGCGCGAGGCATCCTGTGTTGCCTTGCGCCTCGGTTCGTCGAAGTATGCAGGCACGGTGATAACGGCCTGGTCAATCGAGCCCAACTGAAGTTCGGCGTCTGCCTTCAACTTCCGCAGAATCAGCGCCTGGATCACTTCGGGCGGGAAGGACTCGTCACGAATTGTGCGTCTGTAGCAGGCCTGCCCCATGTCTCGCTTGACGGACCGCGCGACGAGGTCGGGTTCAAACTCTGCCAGCTTATTTGCTTCTTTACCAACAACAACGCTGTCCGTATCGAAGTAGACGACACTGGGTGTCGTCAGCTCACCATCTGCATTGACGACGGTCGTGGGTCGTCCTGTTCGATCAACCCACGCGACGAGAGAACACGTCGTCCCGAGATCGATTCCCGCGACAGTTCTCGATGGCCTGTTCATGGCTCAATCCGAACACAATGGCATTGGAACGCATTTTTCGTTTGCGCAACGGTGCTGGATGCGAATCCCGTACTCACGTCAGGCAACTGTACCCCGCACGATTGCTGCCGAACGGACATAGACGCGTAAGGTGGTCGCGATCTGGAGTTTTACCTGGAACCAAAGCGATCAAACGTCGGGGCTGGTCAGCTCAACGCAGACGGAGCAGTCACGGTTAACCGGCAGAGTTTCACAATCGGAGCCAGAAATCAGCGAGCAGGAGAAGCAGTGGAGCGGTACATGTTGCGCGCGTTCGGATCACACAGTCTGGCGAGATTGAAGGGCTCAATGGCACAACGCACCTGCTTCTCAAAGTTAGCCACCAAAGCCGGGCTGCCGGTCAGCGCCTGATCCAGTTCGCTCCGAAGCCGGAATGCGGCAGCAGTCAATCGGTCGTCATCAGCACACAGAAACGACCACGGCGCCGCCGATGACCCGGATTCTGCGCGGCGGTGTTCACAGGTTGTCGCGGCGGCGAAGTAGAGCATTGACCACGCCGCAAATGCCCTGAAGTTCTGCCGCGACGCATAGCAGCCTTCTACCAGACAGTCGACCCAGTAAATCTCGTTGCGCAGTGACTCGGCGTATTGCTGAAGCTGAGATTCCAGGTCTGGCCGGCTCCAATGGCGTTCGATGATGCTCGCTATGCGTTCGATTCCACTTAGCGTGTGGGCGATCCCGGTACTGTGCAGCGGATCAACGAACCCGGCCGTATTGGGCAACAACCCCCAATCCCGCCCAGCCATCTGTCTGCTGCAGCGCTGCATTCGCCCGGTACTCCGCAGACCACCATCGGGCTGTACAAGTTCGGCATGACGGAATTGTCGGGCGATGGACGGGTACTTTGCGAGTTCCTGTTTCCACTCGTACACAGCCGAGATCGATTCGTTCCACGGTCGGTGAGTCCCGTCAAACACGAAGCCGGCACTTGTGATCCCGTTATCGAATCGCAGTTGCCACATCCAGGCATCGTCCAGAATGTGATGAATCGCTGCGGCGTCACACGGAAACGGATGCTCCTGCCTGTCACATTCGGATTCCGCGAGAATGTCATCCCACTTATCCACTCCCGAGAAGTGCCCGAAGACCGCTCGCGAGTTTGTTTGCAGAGAATCATCTTCGATTCCAAGTACTCGCGTGATCAGTCCGCCCGATCCCGTCGCGTCCACGACAAATCTAGCGAGAATTACAACAGGTTCATCGAGCCGGTGACCGGACAATTTCCACCCATTACTGTGCGTGATTTCCGCGAGGTGGGTGTTATCAAGAACTTCGATGCCGGCAGACCGGGCTTCGTCAGCCAGAAACGCGTCGACGTCCGACCGTAGCCAGTGCGTATCCGCGAAGTCGTTTTCGTTGCTCGCTGCGACGAGAAGTTCGTTGGAGTGATCGCGATCCGATTCGAACGGTCGACCGGACTCGTGTCGAAAGTAGCTGAAACCTCGCTTAAGACCGCAGCCAATGTCCGGATACGTCGATCGCCATGAACCGTACTTCGCGAGTGGTTTCAGACGCGGCAGGTCGTACCGATCCGCCAGGTCCCCGAGGATGTAGTCGGCGATCGGTGTCGATGACTCACCGATGGCGAATCGCGGATGAGTATCGCGATCGACCAACACAACGGATCGACCGATCCGCTGCAGGATCAGCGCCATCAGACTTCCACCGAAGCCCGACCCCAGCACTGCAATGTCTACCGATGTTTCGATCATGCCACGAATTCAATTCGCTTGTTTCTCACTTGGACTGTCAGGTGGACGCGTCGGTCGATGACTGGCAACTGCCACACACACAGGCAGGAAGAAACGCCTGAGTCAAATTCGTGCGTTGCATCCGGTCGATGCGTTGTGTCGCACATTGCGGGCAGCGGGCAAATCGTACCGCGTCCCACAGGTCCATAAACACGCGACCCTGCTTTAGGCCGATGCCGGCTTCCAGGACCGCTTCCATGGACTCGATACGCGGCTCGGCAAATTCACCCGAGTCTGCCAGTTGCTCCATGATTCCGTTGCCCGAGCGAGACGGGATAACGGCACAACATCCGATGTCGAGGTCGAAGGACGTTTTGATTGATCGGAGTGCCCAGTCGATCCCTTCCTGTTCGTCGAGCCAGGGTGGACGGAGCAGAATGAATGATCGCACTGCGATATCGTGCCTGCGGAGGAACGTCACGGCTCTTGCGAAATCATCAAGTGACATTTGCTTGTTGAGTCGACGCAGAACGTCGGGATGCACGGTCTCGAGACCGATCGCGATTTCCAGTTGCGTTCCAATCAGATCGCGAAACCGGACACACTGGTCGTCGCAGAACTTCGGATGGTTCTCGACGATCACGGTCTCGAAGGAACTCACGATCCGCGCGATGGCGGGCCAGTCTTCCCTCGGGATTGCCTGTGGGTCGAAGAAGTTGCCGCTGTTGTACAGCTTGATGTGCCGTGCGGTCGGAAGCCGTTCGAGGGCATACTCGATTTGTGCCGGGATGGATCCAATTGGCACGCGTTCGTCGGTCGTGTTTTTCCACAGGTCGCAGAACACGCAGCGAAACGGACACTCGCGATTCGTCAGGAAGATCGTGGCGACGTCTTCAACCTGGCCGTGCGCTGTGCATTCGGGTTCGACCAGAAACGCGTAGGGACGTGTCGGATCGACGGCGTTCTTCTCGCGTCGAGCCTTCAGGATTTCTGCCGTCCCGATCCGGTGATTCACTGGCTTTCCCTACCGGATGAAAGTGGGTCGGCGAATATCCGCTGAAGCTGCGTCATTCGCGTTCCTTCAAAAAACCGTGACTGAAGTCTGAGAACAAGTGCCCAGATTGTGAAGAAGCGAGAGAAACTCAACCAGGGACTGGACTTCCCGTCATTGAGCCGGTCATATGATCGACCACCAAACGACCGTCAGTCCGCATTCCCTTGGGTTGGATACGCCTCGCACCATGAATTCATTGAAATACATCCCGTTGCCGATTCTTTTTGTTTTCGTCATCGTCACCGTTGTGCCGCGAGCCGTGCTGTCGGCGGCGGAACGGCCGAATTTTGTGTGGCTGATCTCGGAAGACAACTCGTACCACTATCTCAGGCTATTTGATGATCACGGTGCCCCAACGCCAGCGATCGCGAAGCTGGCCGAGCATGGGCTGATATTCGAGAACGCGTTTTCCAACAGCCCGGTCTGCTCGGTGGCACGCACGACGCTGATCACCGGCTGTTATGCGCCTCGGATTGGAACTCAGTTCCATCGTCGCTCGGTGACAGTCCCGCTACCGGATGGGTTGCAGATGTTTCCGGCATATCTGCGGGACGCGGGGTACTACACGACCAACAAACAGAAGAAGGACTACAACGCGATTGAGGGCAATGGTGTCTGGGACGAGTCGTCCAACAAATCGTCATGGAAAAGCCGTGCCGAAGGACAGCCGTTCTTCCATATGCAGAGCTTTGGGACCACTCATGAAAGCTCGCTGCATTTTTCCGCTCAGGTCATGGCGACGCAAAAAACGGAGACGGACCCAAAGACTGTCTTCGTCGCCCCATATCACCCGGACACGCCGACGTTCCGCTACACGAACGCGCGCTATCACGATCGAATCCGTCAGGTGGACGGAGAAATCGGTGCGGTGGTCGAGCAACTCAGGAAAGACGATCTGCTGGAAGACACGTTCATCTTCTACTTCGGTGACCACGGAGGAGTGCTCCCACGCGGCAAGGGTTACGCCTACGAAAGCGGGTTGCATGTTCCGCTCGTCGTCCGAGTACCGGACAACTGGAAACACCTGGCCCCGGCAGATAATGGCACTCGCATCAAGGGCTTCGTCAGCTTTATCGATTTCGGACCGACACTGCTGCATCTGGCCGGAGCAGAGGTTCCCGACCAGGTGGACGGAGAACCGTTTCTGGGTAAAGGCATCACAGCTGAGAAGCTAAACAGCCGGGACGAGGCGTTCGGATACGCAGACCGCTTCGACGAGAAGTACGACCTCGTGCGCACGCTGCGGAAGGGCCGATTCGAGTATGTCCGCAACTACCAGCCATTCAATTTCGACGGCCTGCAGAACAACTATCGCTATCGCATGCTGGCCTTCACTGAATGGCGCGACCTTTTTCTCGCCGGAAAACTGAATGATGTTCAGAGCCAGTTCTTTGAAGCTCGCGACGCGGAAGCTCTGTACGACATTGAGACCGATCCTCACGAGACAAAGAACCTGGCTGGTGATCCGGCCTATGCCGAAACTCTGGCAGACCTGCGAAAACGACTCGCCGATCGAGTCAAAGGTCTGCCCGATTTGAGTCTGTTCCCCGAAAGCGTTCTCGTGGAGAAGGCATTTGGCAATCCGACGGAATTCGGAAAAGCCCACGCCGCCCGCATCGGGCAACTCGTCGATATCGCGGATCTGAGTCTGATTTCGCTCGACGAGGCTCGCGATCGCCTGGTAGCAGCGACGCAATCGGACGACCCGTGGAAACGCTATTGGGGCATGATCGTGTGCAGCAGTTACGGAGGTGCCGCCAAACCTTTTGTCAGCATTGCTCGCGACCTGGCCAGAAATGACCCGGAACGACTTGTTCGAGTCCGCGCCGCAGAGTACCTCGGTCTGACTCGCACTGACGATCCGCGACCAATGATCATGGATGCGCTGCGTTCCACCAGGTCGAGCGTGGAAGCCAACCTGATCCTCAATTCACTCGTCATGCTCCGCGACGGTCAACCGGGTTATGCGTTCCTGGTCAACGCGAACGACATCGACCCTGCCGCCCGGAAAGGGGACGTCCCGCGAAGACTGGAATACCTCGATCCAACGTTCAAGCCGGCGGCCGTACGCAAGAAAACCGGGAAGGGCAAGAAGAAAACCAACTGAGTCAGTCGACGTACAGAAACGAATTCAGGTTGAACATCGTCAGCGCGAACTCGCGCAGTGGTTGTTCTTTTAGAAAGCGGAGCACGGCCAGTTGCTGGGCTGGCGTTGGTTTTCGGCCGGTCGTCACGAGGAATGCCCGCCGGGCCATCTCTTGTGGAGAACGGTCTGTCTCGGACTGCAGTCGCTCGGCCAGTGCATCGGCCAGGCGATTCGACAACGGGCCGTTGAGAAGTTCCAGTGCCTGAGGCGAATGCGTGGTGGATTCGCGGTGTGAACAGCTTGATTGTAGATCCGGCTGGTCGAAGACCTCCATGAAGGGCAGTCGCAGATTGCGTTTGGCGATCAGGTAGATGGTACGGCGATTGTGTTCGAACGAGTCAGTGGTCACTTCCCATTGAGTCGGCTTGTAGAGCAGTTTGATCAGCTCGGGATCGACTGGCACCATTACACTCTTGCCGCTCAGTTTCGGATTCAGCTCGCCAGACACCGTCAGGATCGAATCACGCACTTCTTCGGCCGACAGTCGCCGTCGATTGAACCGCCACAGGAGTGAGTTATCCGCATCGGCCTGCATGCCGGCCTTGTGGGCGTCGGCGTCGACCACGTGCGATGACTGCTGCCAGGTGCTGCTGGTCAGAATCAGACGATGCAGTGACTTGATGCTCCAGCCACTGTCAACCAATCGGTTGGCCAGCCAGTCGAGCAGCTCTGGATGCGTGGGCCGGGAACCGTTGACTCCGAAGTCGTTTGCGGTGGCCTGAATGCCGCGGCCGAAGTGGTAGTGCCAGATGCGGTTCGCAATGACTCGTGCAGTGAGTGGATTGTCCGGAGCCGTGATCCACCGGGCCAGTTCGGACTTTGGCTCAGAACGATCCGCCGGGAAGGATTCCGCATTGTTGGCCAGTAGTACTCCTGGAAAACGCATGCCGAGCGATTCACCGGGACGGGTTTCGTCACCACGATCCAGCAGGTGGATACCTGTGCGACGAGCGGCATCGTCCGACACGCTGAACACAGTCGGGACGGGTTTCGGAAGCTGCTCCTGCAACTCGACCACGCGCGCCTTCAGTCGTGCACGCTCTGCCTCGTCCGCGTTCGGGATCGTCTGTTTGAGGTCGTAAATCTGTTTCGAGATCGCGTCATGTTGCTGCTTCCAGACAGACCATTCCTCGCGACCCGTTAACGGCGCGTCGTACTCATGCGTCGCCGCCATGAAGGCCTGCAACTGGTAGTAGTCCTTCTGCCGGAACGGATCGTAAAAGTGATCGTGACAGCGGGCGCAACCAACGGTCAGTCCGATAAACACAGTTCCAACTGCGTTGGCCATTTCTGTCAGCACTTCGTTGCGGCTGAACGCGATCTCCGGGTTTCCGGCATTCCGACGCACCGGGCCGAGGCGATGAAACCCGACCGCGATCAGGGCATCGCGCACATCCGGGTTGTTGCGAGGATCGACCTCGCCCGCGCGTGCCGCAATCTCGTCTCCCGCAAGCTGCTCGGTGGCAAACCGATCGAATGGTCGGTCCTCATTGAATGCCCGCACAACGTAATCGCGGAACCGCCACGCTTCGGCATGATGCCGGTCGTACTCAAAGCCCTCGGTCTCGGCAAAGCGGACGACGTCCAACCAGTGTTGACCCCACTTCTCGCCGTAATGTGGACTCGCCAGGACTTCGTCCACCAGCCGTGGCCAGGCGTCGGGCGACGAGTCTTCCAGGAAACGGTCGATCTGCTCCGGTTCAGGGGGGAGCCCCGTGAGATCGAAGACAAGTCGTCGGAGCAGTATCCGACGTGTCGCCCGCGGTGACGGACTCAGGCCTGCCTCGTGAAGCCGCTGCAGTATGAATGCGTCAACCGGATTGCCGACCCACTCGCGATCGATCGGCGCATCGAAGGATGGAACATCGGGTCGGGAGCGTGCCTGCAACGACCAGTGACTGCGTTCTTCTTCCGTATAAGTCAGTGATGTGTCGTCCTCGGCGAACGCCGCACGGACGGTAAGCAGCAGTGCGATTGGCAGGATGCAGTTGGCACTCAAGGGATTGTTCCTGACGAACGCGGGAATCACTGGAATCCAGTATGAGCCGAGCCGTTGGAACGGCTGGCTGACGCCAGCTATTCTGCCCGGGTTGTCCTGTTTCGAACAGTCTAAGCATCCGCGTAAAGAACCGACTTCATGATCTGCGTGAGTATTGGCCGCACACGGCACAAGATGGTTGTCCTCGAGCATCGTGCTCTGGCAAAGCGAGGGGCGCAGCTTGTTGAGCTGCGTCTGGACTGGCTGTCACACATTCCTGACCTCGGCCGATTGATCGCCGATCGTCCGACGCCCGCCATCATTACCTGCCGTCGCCCCGTCGACCGCGGCCGGTGGCGTGGCAGCGAGGAAGAACGCGTCACGCTGCTGCGCTCCGCGATTGTCGCCGGTGCCGAGTACGTCGACCTTGAGGAAGACATCGCCGGTGACATTCCGCGCTACGGCGACACAAAGCGAATCATCAGCTACCACAACTTCGATGAGACTCCCGACGATCTCGAGACGATTCATGCTCAACTGTGTAAGCGTGACCCGGATATCGTCAAGATTGTGACGATGGCCAACGCGCCGGGCGACATGGCACGCATGCTGCAACTCGTGGAGAAGTCGAGCGTGCCAACGGCCGGGTTCTGCATGGGTGAGATCGGCATGCCCAGCCGGATTCTGTGCGGCAAATACGGGTCACCATTGACGTACGCGACATTCAGCAGTGATCGAGAACTCGCCCCAGGGCAGCTCTCGTTCGAGCAAATGCGGGACATCTACCGATACGATGACATCACCGCCGACACGCCGGTGTTTGGAGTTGTGGGCGACCCCATCGCTCAAAGTCTGAGTCCGTTGCTGCACAATCTGGCTTTCAAAGAGGCCGGAATCGATGCCGTGTATGTGCCGCTGCGAATTCCCCAGGACACGCTGGCGGCATCGCTGCAGGCGCTGGAACCTCTGCACATCGGAGGCTTCAGCGTCACGATTCCGCACAAGGAAGCCGCTAAAGACTTCGCGCAGCACCCGGACGACAACGTCCGCGTGATCGGAGCAGCCAACACGCTCGTCCGGAACGAACTCGATGAGTGGCAAGCCTTCAACACAGACTACGACGCGATCGAGCAGTCGGTGTCCATTGGCCTGAACCCGGACGAACCGCAGAACGTGAATCTGATGGGGCGGACAGTCATGTTGCTGGGCGCCGGCGGAGCCGCTCGCGCCGCCGCGGTCGCGATGGTTCGAGCCGGAGCCGTTGTGTCCATTGCCAGTCGCACACACAAGCGAGCCGTTGCACTCGCAGACGAAGTCGGATGTCAGCATTGCACGTGGGAGAACCGCGGCGCCGGCGAACCAAACATCCTGATTAACTGCACTCCCGTGGGCATGCATCCGGACATCAACGTCTCACCGTTCGAGAGGCACTGGTTGCGGCAAGAGCAGCTTGTATTCGACACCGTCTACAATCCCGAACAGACCTTGCTGATCCGACACGCGCGAGAACGCGGCAGTCGGACGGTGACGGGCGTTGAGATGTTTGTCCGCCAGGCCGCTCGTCAATTCGAACTCTACACCGGTCGCCCCGGCCCTCTTGATCAAATGAGGGAGACCATGCGATCAGCCATTTCACCCGTCGGCGACCTCCCGATCTGACACGGTCACACCACCGATCGACCCGCGAGACACATATGTCCGTGTTTTCCACAAACGTTCTGTACCGACCCGAAACGCTGCAACAGCGCTTTCTGCCTGAGGGCCCATACCCGTACGGCTCAAACAAACTGAGCTGGGTGGCTATTCAGCACGGGGCGGACGCGACTCATGGATCGATAAACATCTTCGATCCAGCCGCCGGAACGAATGAGGGATTCGAACTGACCGGCCGTCCTGGTTTCGCGTTTCCAACCGACATGCCAGGAACATTCGTCGTCGGACAGGAAAAACAGGTCGGCCTGTTCGATACGAGTACTGGCGGCTGGTCGCACTTCCAGGGGGACCTGGAGCCGGGTGTTGACGGAACGGTGATCAACGACGGAGTCGTATTTTCCGGCGGTCTCGTTTTCGGTTGCAAGGACCTGAATTTTGCGGAGTCCAAAGCCGGACTATATTTGTGGCGTCGATCGGACCGACAGTTCATTCAACTGCGTAATGACCAGGTCTGCACGAACGGGAAGATCGTCACCGGCACCGGCACCGGCACTGGCGATCAGGTGACTCTGCTCGATATCGACACGCCGACGAAGACAGTCGTCCGCTACACGCTCGACGTGGCGGCCGGAACATTGTCAGAGCCAGAAATCGTTGTCGATCTGCGCGAACGCACTGACTTCCCCGACGGAATGATCGCCACGCCGGATGCTCAAGGTGTCATCATTGCCTTTTACAATCCGAACGATGTCGAATTCGGCGAGGCATGCCAGTTCTCTCTGGCCGACGGTTCCGTACAGGCGACCTGGACGACCGCCAGATCGCCGCGTGTGACGTGCCCTCAGCTTGTGGATTTCAACGGCCGAATCCAACTGGTCCTGACAACGGCCGACGAAGGCATGACGCCGGAACAACAGGCACGGCATGTGAATGCGGGTTGCCTGTTCATTGGTGAGACCGACTTTGATTCACTGCCGGAAACGCCTGTGTTCGAGATTCCGGCGTGACCATTCGGCTGTGCTCCAGGAGACCGCACCATGCCTGCAGGTTCGACGCTGACCGGCCGCTTCGTCAGGCACGATCTCATGACAACCGACCAGGCGAAATCCCTGGCCTTCTATCGGGCACTGTTTCCCGAATGGCAAATCAACAGCATCGAAATGAAGGATGCGGGCACGTACCACGTGATCAGCGTCGGCGGTCAGGATGCGGGCGGCATTGTTGACTTGCCGCCAAACGCCGGTCTCTCGTCTCACTGGATTCCCTACGTGGCTGTTGATGACTGCGACGCGACCGTGAAGTCCTGCACGGAACTTGGAGGCACAACTGTCATACCGTCATTGGGTCTTCCAGGTGTCGGAGTCACTGCTGTACTCCGTGACGATCAGGGCGCCACGTTTAAGCCGTTCCAACGGGAACAGGACATCACGCTGTCTGCCGGGAAAGCGTCCGGCCAGTTCACGTTTGACGAACTCCTGACCGTCGACATGTCGAAGGCTCGCAGTTTTTATCAAACCGTGTTTGGCTGGTCGTCGATTGAAGTGCCGATGGGGGACACGGCCAGCTACGTCCTGTTTCGTGTTGGTGACCAGGACGTTGCCGGCGCGATGGTGATGCCGGATGAGGCTCAGGCTTCCCCGCACTGGCTGACGTGTCTCTACGCAGAAGATATCGACGAACGATCGAGGCAGGTCGAAGATCTGGGAGGCATAACACACGCGAAACCACGTGACATTCCCGGTGTCGGCCGGTTTGCCGTGCATGCCGATCCCAGCGGAGCCTCGTTCGCGTTGTTCCTGAAACCCCATTGAATCAGAACATTCCCACTCCGTTCGCCAAATTCACCGAGACCCTGCCATGCTCAATGCTCCACTCAATCGTCGCCTGCGCATGGCTCTGATTGGAGGCGGAGGGGCCGGGTTCATTGGCAAGGTTCATCGCACGGCGGCAACGCTCGACGGTCGGGCAGAAGTTGTCGCGGGAGCGTTTTCGTCGGATGCCGTTCGATCGCGCGAAACAGCTCTCGCGTTCAGCGTCGATCCGCAACGGGCATTCGCCTCGTACACAGATTTGCTGCAGTCGGAACTTAATCGACCCAATGACGAACGCATCGACTTCGTCAGCATCGCGACTCCCAACTGGCTGCACTTTCCGATGGCGAAGGCCGCGCTGGAAGCTGGCTTCCATGTCTTCTGTGACAAGCCCATGACGACTCGGACGGACCATGCCGAGGAACTCGTGCGACTCGTCCAGAAGAGTGGCCGCGTCTTTGCGTTGACTCACAACTACACCGGTTACCCGCTGGTCCGTCAGGCCCGCGAGATGATTGCGTCTGGTGAACTCGGCGAAATTCGTGCTGTGCGCGTGAACTACATTCAGGGCTGGATGCGCGGCGTGCAGCCGGAGTCGACGCCATCGCGCGGAGCATGGAAAGACGACCCCGAGAAGAACGGACCCGCCGCCACAATGGGCGACGTCGGCACGCATGCTTACAACCTGGCCCGGTACATGAGCGGGCTGCAGCCGGTTGAGATTTCGGCCAACCTGATGACGTACGCCCCCGGCCGGCAGCTTGACGATTACGGCCACGCGCTCGTCCGCTGCGAGAATGATGGGTTGATCATGGTCACGGCCAGTCAGGTCACACACGGTCGCCTGAACGATCTGGCTATCGAGATTGACGGCGAGGACGCGTCCCTGTCCTGGCGACAGGAAGAGCCCAACATGCTGACCGTTCGCAGGTTCGGCGAGCCACAGCACATCTACGACCGGCACCCGGCGGCCGGATACATGAACGAGACGGGCCGAAGCGCCTGCCGCCTGCCCGCAGGACATCCGGAAGCATTCTTCGAGGCGTTTGCGAACGTCTACGCGGCGGCCTTCGACGACATCGTCGCGCGCATCACCGGGAACGAAGCGACGGCTCCCCAGTACCCGACCGTGAACGATGGTCTGGAAGGCGTACGATTCATCGAACAGTCAGTTGCCAGCAGCCAGTCAAACGGTGCATGGCTGCCTTTGTCCGCCCGTTGATGCGCCTCGTAAGGTGCTAAGCAGAAGGCGGGTCCGATTCGAAGTCGTAGAGGGCATTGATTTCCTCAGGAGATAACGCACGGTTGTAGATGCGGACGTCGTCGATCTGTCCGTCCCAAGGTCCGTACCCGGCCCCGCCCCAGATTCCTGATGTTAAGTCGACGTTTGCGTTCGTAAAGACTGGTGGGGCGTTTTCACGCACGCCGACGTGCTTGCCATCGACGTATAAAATAATTCGCCGGGCACCAGGATCGCTGATTAGCATAGCATTGTGCCAGCTGCCATCTCGCACGTTCACACGAGACGCCAATATGCTTGCAGCGAGTCCGTCCCCATGCCCGACAACAGCCACTAACGTTCCTCCCTGAATGTCCAGAAACGATCCTCCTTGATCTTTCTCATTAGTGTCTGTGACGAGGAACATGTAATTCAAGTGTCTTAGTTGGCCCCCTTCTCCTTTCGCCAGAATGGTACGGTAAATGTTTGTCGGGTGATCGGACCCGCCTCTAAACCAAACGCTAATCGTGAACTCCTGAAGAGCTAAGCGGGGCGAATGGCCAAAGGTGATATACCCGCCTTTGCTACCGAAGTCGAACGCACTATTGATCGCCCCAAAACGATTAACGGTAGCCCTAAGTCCGCCAACAATAATCACACCGTCTTTCCCGCCCTCGCTCTCGTCTTTTGCATTCCCGTTGAGTGGGTAGTACGCGACGAGTCCATTATTAAAGTCGAAACTGCCTGTTGTTGATGGATCAGTAGTGGGTATGTCGCCTGCCGCTGTGGTGCTGTTCGATCCTGGGACTGTCGGTGTGGGATCGGAACTGGTCCAGACTGCGATTACGATCATTGCCGTCACCAGCAAGCCGGCTGCCCTCTGAACGCGTGGAGCCGAGAGCACTCCACGCCAGTCTGTGTTTCGGCGATGTCGGGAAAGCTGGCGAATGGGAACCGAAATCGTATACGGCTGCGAGTTCTGCTGAGAGCCGAACACGTCTGCGTATGCATCCCCATCCGTCGAAGCAGCGTCATTCGGCACCGGCTGTGCGGGTGCTCGGGAGGTTTGCCGTTTCTTTGTCAGTCTTGCCAGCAGCCGACTGGCGGCGGTGTTGTTCGGTTTCAGTTCCAGATAACGCGTCACCCGTTCTTCCAAGCCATCGTACTCTCGGGCCTCAATCGCCTGTTGAATCTCCTCAGTAAGGGCCTGGGCTTCTGCCGAACGGGCGGACACGTCGGCAATCAGCTGCCGTGTCTCATCGGAACGCAATGGTGTGGGGACCAGGTCCAGGTGTTTCTGTGCTGCTTTGAATCGGCCCTGATCCAGTTGTTCCCGAGCAGCAGCCTGCAGCTCTGCCTGCTGCTGTGACAACGTATCCAGTTCTCGGGACAACGTCTGTTGTATTTCTCTGGCCCATTCACAATGAGCAGTCAGTGCCGGATGCCGGGCATCAACCAGCGGCTGCAGGCGATTTAGTACGTCTGCATGTCGGTAGGACGCCCGAAGAGACTGTACCTCGTCACGTAGTTCTTGAGCCGCTGCCTGTCTCGATTCCACCTCCGTGCGAAGATCAACGCCACATGAACCGCAATAGCGTTCCCAAATGGGGATGTTGCATCCGCACTTCGGGCAGGAACAGATCAAAGACGTACCGCAGCCCTTGCAGAACTGGCGGGACGAATCATTTAACACATCACAGTCAGCACATTGGCCCTCGTTCAGCTCTAGCGGGTTGGCAACTGCAGATGTCCTCTGTGAAACTGTCGACCGCAACTGCTGACGGTATTCAAGCATCGTCTCAAAACGGTCAGCCGGATTCGTCTTCAAGGCTCTTAGAATTGTGTCACGCACAGCCATCGGGATCAGCTCGGTGTCGATGACTCGCGGAAGTTCACCGCTCACCAGCTGGTAGAACGTAGCCGCCAGGCTCCATTGATCGCTGCGGTGATCGGTCTGCCTGGCATTGTGACGCTGTTCTGGAGGCATGAAGTCCAGTGTGCCAAGTATCGAACCCGCCATCGTTTGGCCGGCGTTGCCTGCGTTCTGGCGAGCCAGACCGAAGTCCGTCAACTTCGGTTCACCTCGACTTGTGAGCAGAATATTGGCCGGTTTGACGTCACGGTGGATGATTCCCGCTGAGTGAGCCATCCCGAGGCCGTCACACAGCTGACAGGTCAGTTCCACCGCTTCTTCCAAGGGCAACGCCCCGTCACGGCAGCGGTCCAGCAAACTGCCACCGTCCACGTATTCCATGATCAGAAACGGACCATCCTTGTCTCGACCGTAGTCGTAAATCTGGACGATGTTGAAATGGTTCAAGGCCGCAATCGACTGAGCTTCCGTCAGAAATCGCCGGACCGCCTTCTGGCTCTTCACCGCATCACCCAGCATACGCTTGATGGCGACTTTGCGATTCAGACGCGTATCGGTCGCCAGCAGCACTTCACCCATTCCGCCTCTGCCCAGAGTCTCCTCAACCGTGTACCGGGAGAGATCGACGACATCCATCTCCAGATCAGTATCACCAGTCAGCCCTCCAATCTCGGACCACGGAGATTCGTCATCGCCGCCGAACGTCGACTGATCACCCAGACTGCGCGGCGAGGAATCCGCAGGCTGTGCTGCACCGCCTTCGTACGTAGGCTGCTCGCCCAGGCTCTGGTGGTTGTCGGGCATGGCTGTGAATTCCGGGAGTAACTGTACCGGTGATTCAGAATAACGTCGGTCTCAACACACAGTCTTTGCGCTGACTGATCAAAGGTCATGATACCAAGCGCTGCTCCTGGAACGTCATGTTGCCACTGACTCGGCGTTACTGGCTCGGGCGTCTCAGCGAGGCGGTCAAGCGACAGACGCTGTTTCAAAGGCCAATCTGGGTACAGGGCTGCAATGTCAATTGAGTCTCGCCAATGGTGATTGATGAGCCGACTCGTAGTTCCACCAGTTCGTGCGGCGAGACCTCGTGACCATCGACGCGAACGCTCTCGCCCGACGTCGTCCGCTCAAGCCAGAACGACTCGGCCGCGTGGATCAGCCTTGCGTGAGTTCCCTTTCGCGTTGTCGGTAGACAGATGGCATGACTGCCGGACGAACGACCAATCCACGCCTGGCGGAATACGGCGACGTACTCTTCCTGGTCCCTGAGCCCATCGCGACGTTTCATTCGCAGGCCGTCGATGCCGGCCGCTGCCGCGGACAGCCACTGACGAGGGATCGGTTCACACAGCGCATCGGCCAGCAGCGATTCCCAGCCGGGCGATTGCTCGACACCGCGTGGCTGCGTGTGGCGGCCGAACACTCGCGTCTCCAGCACGTACGGCACATCGACATCAAGCGAAATTCCCAGTTCCATGTCGAACGCCTCATCACACCGGCACGGGTCAAGCAGGATTTCGTCAGTGACCGGGTCCATGCCCACGCTGATTCCCGTCGTCGATTTGTCCGTAACCAGCAATCCGCGATCCGTGAGCGACATGGTGGCGTGAGTGCGTGACAGTTTCCGCGAGTTGGCGTCGTTCGCGTCGGAACGCGGCAGGAAACGAGTCACAATGTCGTTTTCGCGGTTTCTGCCCAGTCGAAAGTGGCGCCGAGCCAGCAGGACGATCTGTCGACCGTCAGAACAGACCAGTGTGACTGCGTCTGTTGGACTGTGGTGAGCCTGCGTGCGCAGCCGTGGCATCAGTTGTTCGCGTTCGGTATCGACTTCGAGTGAATACTCGTGAGTGACTTCTTCCGTCGGCGTGTCCTGCGTTTCCAGTCCCGTCTGGATATTGATGATGCCGGCTTCGTCGCCCTTCAGTATGACGCGGCCAAACCGCTGCAGGTCCTGACCGTTGAGATTCACCACGGACTGGCCGTCGCCGGAGATCTCGAGTGTCGGCTCTCCCTCAGATTTGCGAATCGACAACCGAATGACGGTTCGGAAACAGCGTGGCAGTTTCGCGTCGGGTGACTTCGGAAACGTGACGGACAGCTCCAGCAGATACTGTCCCGGACGACAGTCCTGATGATTGGTCGTGAGTGCAAACGGGACGTGAAATCCCCATAGCCCATCGCCCTCACTGCGGGCCGCATCGGGAAGCTGAGCCGGATCGTGATCCAGAGCCGAGTCAATCTCCACGTTGATTCGCGGCTGCAGATAACGGCCAGACGCGGCGATCAGAAAGTGCGGTCGCACCACATGCCCGATCTCCGGCTGACTGCCCCAGTGAACGAGCAGTCGCGGTGGTTGAGCAGATTCCTGCTGCTGCGCGGCACTGGCGAAAACGTGGGAGAAGTCTCGGTCGAGCCGGTCGAGTGACGATGAATCAGGGGGCGGCGGTTCGGTAGTTGATTCCGCCTGACGATCCGGAGCGATCTGCGGAAGCGAGGGCGGCAGTGTGTCGTGAACGGGATCGGGCGGCAGTTCAAGGCGCGCTCGCGCCGATTCTTCAAGAAGACCCGACGGTGAGGAGCTGTTATTCAGGAGCAGGTCCACAATAGGCCCCGCAACGTCGGGCGGAACTCCGGCGGCCTGCAACAGACGCTCAATCTGTTCAGGCGTTTCACGACCGGACAGGTGTTCCTGGATCTCGGCGCCGAGGGCCAGAATACGATCATGGCACGGCAGGGTGTCTCGCACTTTCTCTGCCAGCGCTGCAGCGTACTCATCGTCAACGGCCGCTGCCGTCAGCATTTTGACTGCCCGCTCTGCCACTTCGGAGGGCATTCCGGCTGCGCCGACCAGTCGCCGGACCTCGTCGTCCGTCTCAGTTCCGGTCAGGTGTTTCCGGATCTCGCCGCAAAGGAGTTTCAGGTCCATCGAGTCGGTCATCCGGTTTCGAACAGAAGCCACAGCGGAAACAAACAACAGATGACTCCGGATTGTCTTGCACCCGTCGCGTGCTTCACTTCAGGAATTCATCGCGCCATCCCAATCGTTCACAATCGTCTTACAGCGGTGGTGGTGTCGTCGGAACGCTGAACGAAGACGACCAGGCTGGAACCTGTCCGATCGGTTCCCAGCCGCTCATCCCGGCGCACCACGTCAGAGTTGCCGAATTCACCGAACCCGCCGCAATCTGCTGACGGACCTGGCTGGGGGTCAGAGGCCCGGCCTGCTGACCTCCAATCGCCACGTGCCAGGTCGGTGCTTCTGTCAGCGGCGGTGGAGAACCAGTTCTTGCGGCGTCTGCCGCGACGGAACTCGCACCCGGCACGGCAACCACGCCCCCCAATCCGCCGAGTCCACCCGCAACAACCGTCGCCTTCTTCGCGGCACTGACGTCTGATGCCAGTTCCTTTTGCGACTGCATGGCCCGCTGATACGCGTCCGCCTTTGCACGTTCGGTGTCGTTAAGTTTGTCGTACAGACGCAAACGTTCTTCATTCAGCGCTTCCGCTGTTTCCAGCTTCGACTTCGTGAGGTGCTCCTGCTTCTTGAGGTCTGCCAACAGCGCGGCGTTGCCTTCATTGGCCGTTGCGATCATGGCTTCCGCACTCAGGCTGCCCATCGCCTGGATGCGTTCGAGTTCCCGCGCGTGCGAGCGATCGTCCTTAAGCAACTCCAGATCAAGTTCGTTCTGTTTGCGACGGTGGTCGAAGTCCAGATTCATGTCTTGAACACGCCGCATGCGATCGATCTGACTGTCGGACTTCTGATTGGCGTGTTCGAGTTCCCATTCCTTGCGGCGTTTCGTCAGTTCAAGGTTCTGTTCTTCCAGATGCGCCTTGAGCTCGATCTCCAGCATCGCGACGCGGTTCTTGCGTTCGCGACGTGAGATGCGAATCTCGTCGGCGATCGCGTCCAGACGCTGAGTCTGCAACGCCTGTTCGGTTTGTTCTTCGCGGCGATTGACACCGTCGCGACGCAGTTCATCCCATTTGAAGTCACGAGCCTTACGCCGTTCGTCCCGAGCGGACTGCAGCCGGTCGCGTTCCAGTTGAAGTTTCTGCTGCCAGTCCTGATTGCGTTTGGAATGCGTCAGTTGTGACAGCTCGATCTCGTGTTCAATGGCACGCGCCGCCACTGCGTGATCCAGATCAACGCGGGCGTTTTCGAGTTCCAGCCGCTGCTCGAGCTGCAACAGCTTTAACCCGTGCTGACGCGCGATGCCGCGATCCTGCTTGTTGGTCTCATAATCAAAAACCAGTTGATCGCGTTCTTCTCGCCTGAGGAGTTTCTGGCGATCGATGTCGAGCACGAACTGCCGCATCTCCTCTTCGCTGTTGACGCCATCCATCTTCCCGGCGTTGAGAGCCGACATCAGCTCACGCCGCACGGAATTCCGCTGCAGCCGCTTGTCGACTTCATCGCGGGCCAGTTCCGACTCTGTTTCCAGACGCAGAATCTGCAACCGCTTCTCTTCATCTTCGATCCAGCGATCACCGGAACGTTCTGCCAGAGCGTCGTGGTCCTCGTGTTCGATGTGCACCATCTGCACTTCGACGAACCGCAGTCCGTAGCGTTTGAGCGACGAGCACACTGCGTCTGTGACCGTGTCCGACATCTGCTGCTGGACGCCGGGGGTCATCAGGTCCTTGATCGAAACGCTGCGGATCGCACCCCACAACGCCTGCCGCACCAGAGGCGAAACGAGTTCGCTCACCGACCTGTGTGTGGAATTCTCGACGTGCTTGATCAGCAGTCGTTCCTGCGCTCCCAGTAGATTCTCCAGGAACGCCGCGATGTCTTCGATCTGTACCGTCAGACGCACTTTGGCATCGACCGTCAGGAATTCCGCCGTGGGGACCTTCAACGCGAGCTGTAATGCAACGTCTTCCTGCCGAGCCAGTACGACGGTGACTTGTCGCTCACGCCAGAACTGCAGCCGTTCCAGAAACGTCTCCAGCACATAACTGCCAGGTGACACCTCACCCACCAGGCAACCCTCATCAACGACCAGTGCCCGTGTGCCGGCTTCAATCACGAGCGAACGCTGCTTCGGCAGTTCCAAAGGCCCGAACCGAAACACACCCTTCAGATCCGGGATCACAAGGCGCGTCGCGAAGTCATTGCTGTCCACTGACCAGCGCAGGTTTTCGATTTCAGCCATCCGTTATTCCTTGTGCCCGGTTGCCGAAGTTTCTGGCTTCGGAAGTTTCTCGTCCCGATGGTAGTCGCCCGTCACTTTGTCCCGCCATGATGTCGCCTGCCGTTCAGATTCGCCACAATGCGGTCGACAGTGGCGATGCCAACTCCCTGAAAGGAGTTGATCCCCTCAGAAATGGACTTGGCACGAGGTCACGCCTGCGATGTCGAGTACTGGCGGCGCAGCATCACGCATGATCCGCAACGTCGCTTTGTGATGGTTTCCGACAAGAACCGCTTCTACTTCCGGCCGCTGCGCAAAGTCCGGGACTCCGGCTGCGGCAACATCTCCGTCGTGGCGATCATCCACGCGGTGCATACAAAAGACGGATTCAACATTCGGACGAGCGGCACGAACATCAACTACGCGGACATCCTGAACGATCTCGCCGCGCAGGACGCCGTGGTCGTCGCGACGGACAGACAACGGCAGGACATTACTGACCGCTACGGGCCAGGCAATCTGCACGTCATCCCACATGCGTACCGCGAGAACACGTCGTCCGACGCGCCCGGGTTTCACGAGCGTGAACGCACCAGGGTCATCTACGTGGGACGCTACAGCGAGGAGAAGAACCATCCGGCGGCCGTTCGCGCGTTCGTACGCGTCGTCGCAGAAATCCCGGAGGCGACGCTGCACACGTACGGCAGTGGCAGCAGAAAGTCCGAGATCGAGGCGCTGGTGACGAGTCTGGGAATGGAACAAAACATTTTCGTCCATGATTACGCAACGGACGTGGCCTCGCTCTACCGCTCTGCCGGACTGTCACTGCTGACCAGCAAGGGGGAAGGGTATGCGCTGGTCATCATGGAGAGCCTGTGTCACGGCTGCCCGGTCGTCGCCTTTGACGTCAACTATGGCCCGGCGGACATGATCCGCCACGGAAAGACAGGAGCCTTGGTGCCGTTCAATCATGAAGAGGCATTGGCCACCGCCCTGATCGACATCCTGAACGACACGCAGCGCCACGAGCAGATGTGTGACGACGCACTCGAGTCAGCATGTGAGTTCGGTGTTGACGTCGTCGCCGCAAAATGGAGACGCCTGCTTCACGAACTGTCTCACGCACCAGCGGCGCGGACCCCGATTCACTGACTGGGCCGAAAGGGTTGCCAGCAGCCAGGCGAACGGAGAATGGTTACCATTGCTCAATTGACCGACCACCTCCCGGGTGAGCCATGCGAGTCTGCAGCCTGACGATTCTCTGCCTGATTCATTCCGCGTTTGCCAGCGGGGCGGACGGGGATGTCGACTACGTCCGCGACATCAAGCCGATCTTCAGTCAGCATTGCTTCAGTTGTCACGGCGCACTGAAGCAGGAATCCGGGTTGCGTCTGGATACCGGCCGCCTCATTCGCAAAGGAGGCGACAGCGGCGCCGCAGTCGTTGTTGCGAAACCGCATGAGAGTTCTCTCGTCACGCGCATCACCGAGACCGATGCATCGCTGCGGATGCCACCGGAAGGCGAGCCGTTGTTGCCGGCTCAGGTCACGCTGATCCGTAAATGGATCGCGGCCGGGGCAAAGTCTCCCGGCGATGAGCAGTCCGAGCCTGACCCGCGGGAACACTGGGCGTTCCGGAAGCCCGTTCGCCATAAAGCACCAGTCGTCAAGGCGACCTCCTGGGTTCGCAATCCGATCGACGCTTTCATCCTGGCCCAGCACGAGCAGCGTGGGCTGACGCCGCTGCAGCCGGCAAGTTCGGAAATCCTGTTGCGTCGCGTTTACCTCGACCTGATCGGTCTGCCACCAACACGCGACGAACTGCACGCGTTCCTGAGTGACGACTCGCCGGAAGCGTATGAGCGCGTCGTCGATCGTCTGCTCGGCAGTAAACACTATGGGGAGCGCTGGGGGCGGCATTGGATGGACGTGTGGCGCTACAGCGACTGGTATGGACGTCGGCAGGTCAACGATGTGCGCAACAGCTATCCGCACATCTGGCGGTGGCGCGACTGGATCATCGACTCGCTCAACAATGACAAGGGCTACAACCAGATGGTCCGTGAGATGCTCGCGGCCGATGAACTGTATCCCGAAGACGACTCCCGCATGCCGGCGCTCGGGTTCATTGTTCGCAACTGGTTCTCCCTGAACTACGACACGTGGAAGCAGGACCTCGTCGAGCACACAGGCAAAGCGTTCCTCGGACTGCGGCTGAATTGTGCTCACTGCCACGACCATAAGTACGATCCGATCTCTCAGCAGGAGTACTTCCAGTTTCGTGCGTTTTTCGAGCCTCTCGAGTTCCGGCATGATCGCGTTCCCGGCGGCCCGGCGCTGTCGAAGTACATCCGCTACACGCCGAGTTCCGGTGGATCACTCAAACCAATCGAGGCGGGCCTGCCTCGTGTCTACGATCACTTCTTCGATGACAAGACGCACATGTACCGGCTCGGCGATACGCGTGACCGGTTCGATCGCCCGCCCGTTGAACCGGCGGCTCTGGCGATCCTTGGCGGAGACAAGCTACCCATCGAGCCGGTCGCACTGCCCGTTGTCGCGTCGTATCCCGGGTTGAAACCGTTCATTCAGAAAGCGGAAATCGAACAGCGCGAACAGGCAGTTCAGGCAGCACAAAAGTCGATTGCCGAGGCCGAGGCCAAACTTGAAGCCCTCACCAAACAATCGGACGCGGGCGAAAAGGAACTTGCGGCAACCAGACAACTGGCCGAAACAACGCTCAACGGAGCAAAGGCGGAACTCGAATCTGCGACGGTCGGACTGAAGGCGGTGAAAGCACGTATCGCGGCTGATCAGGCTCGATACGGTGATTCCGCCGCGCCCACCGATGAACTGGCCAGGACGGCGGCCGGACTGGAACGCGACACCAGACTGGCAGCCGGCCGAGGAAAACTGGCGAAGGCGGAACTCTCGTTGCTGAAATCCCGCGCGGCTGAAAAACCGGATGCCAAGGCGATCAAGCAGGCTGAGTCCGCTGTTGTTACGGCTCGTAAAACGCTCGCCGCGCTGGAGAAACAGACCGGCGACCCAGGCGCGAAATACACGCCGTTCGGGCCGACATACCCGAACAAAAGCACTGGTCGACGTCGCGCGCTGGCCAACTGGATCGCCGATCCGAACAACCCGCTGACAGCTCGCGTCGCTGTCAATCACATCTGGATGCGGCATTTTGGCAGGCCATTGGTCGAAAGCGTGTTCGACTTCGGGCGAGGCGGCAAAAAACCGACGCATCCGGAATTGCTCGACTGGCTTGCCGTCGAGCTGATGGAGCCATCTATTGACGTCGAGAAATCGCACGACTCGGAGAAGGGGAGCGTCTCAGTCCCGAGCCAGTGGCGGATGAAGAATCTTCATCGGTTGATCGTCACAAGTGCGACGTATCGCCTCAGCTCGCGGGCTGGCCGAGACGGACATCCGAACGCGGCGATCGATTCTGATAACACGCTCTGGTGGCGATTCGACAGGCGGCGACTCGAGGCCGAGACCATCCGCGACAGCATGCTGCACGTGTCGGGCCAGCTCGACGCAACACTCGGCGGACCGGACATCGACCCAAAGCAGCAGGCCACAAATTCCCGTCGCAGCCTGTACTTCACGGTGTATCCGGAGGCTGGCGGCATGATGCGGTTCATGACGCTGTTCGACGCGCCTGACCCGTGCGACTGTTATCGACGCACGCAGAGCATTGTGCCGCAGCAGGCCCTCGCCATGTCGAACAGCACCCTGGCTCTGGAAGCTGCGAAAAAGCTGGCCGATCAGTTTTCGAACCTTGTCGCTGGAGACGAAAAAGAGAACGACGACTCATCGAGCCCCACGTCCGGCGGCGCGTTCATTTCGGCAGCGTTCGAACGTGTGCTGTCGCGATCACCCACAGCCGAGGAGATATCGACGTGTCGTGTCTTCCTGGCTCGTCAGAAGACTCTGTATGCCTCGGCTTCCGTCGCCGATCCCGATTCGCGATCACGGGTGAGTCTTCTGCGTGTTCTGCTCAATCACAATGACTTTGTGACGATCCACTGAGATCGGCCCGATCTTGACCGGGCCGCCTGCAACGTCCACGCAGCCTGAGTTAGAGAATCGGTTCTGACTCGTCGTTCTTCAGAAACGGATTCTGTCCACAGTGCGGATCGTCGAGCGGTGACGGCAGTCCATGAATTGGCGGCCGGTTCTGAGGATCAACCAGACGGCGGGCCGAATCGATTGATTCGGGCGTCAGGCCGGCTCCAAAAATGCTCTTCAACTCATCTGTGTCGAGCTGCTTTTCGAGTGGCAAGTCATCAATACGTATTCGGCTCATCATCTGACTCCGAGGTCGGCCGGTCTGGCCGTGTCAGGATTTTCAAGCCCGTTGGCCCGATAGTTGGCCAGCGCGGTGGTCATTCGCGCTGGCGAGGATCGCGATTAAGCGGGATCGTATTCCTGTCGTTGCGCGAAAAATACCAGGAAAATGGATCTGCCGTGGCGGGTGCCCGTCACGATCGTGGATATGTCACGCTTCGTGCATGTCCTTGCCCAGATACACGGCAGCCAGTGCCTTCAACTTTTTCATTGTGCGGTGATGTCGATACCGAATCTGATCGCAGGTCACCCCGACCGCCTCAGCCGATTCGGCCACACCGACGCCTTCCAGTGATCGCAGTCGGAAAATCTCGAAGTTCAGCTCCGATACTTCGGCCTGTAGCTTGAGCACCATGGTCTGCATCACGGCATCGGTCCACGCCTGCTCAGAACGAGCCGACGGATCGCCCTCACGACCAGGTGGCTCGAAGCCCTGTTGCAGCGATTCTCCGAGTAACGCCGCCGGCTGACGCGCGCGACGGCGAAACATGTCCGTCGCTCGACTGCGAACAAGTGTGTACAGCCACGAACGTAATCCCGCTTCGCTGGTAATTTCGAATCCGGCCAGACGTCGTCCAATTTCGAACCAGACGTCCTGAACACAGTCGTCGACATCGGCCCCGCGCATCCCCCGCGCGATCGCGAAGCGGCGGATCAGGACATCGTAAACGCGATAGAAGTCGTCCCATGCCGCGACAAGCATCGCGTCGGGCAGTTTGTCAGAGATGCACGCGCGGAGGTATTCCTGCGTATTCTCCATCAATTCGCGATGCGGGTCGTCCTGTGGCTGCGAGGTCAACGGGTTGGTCCTGAATTTCGGTGAATCACGAGTTGCGTGCAGGGACTCAACAATAGTCAATCGGTTGGACTTCGTGCAGGCTGGCTGGCGGGTGGCACGATCATCGATCACCAAATAACCGCGACTGCCGCGAAACGGCAGTCGCCTCTATGCTAATTGTGCAAATACGTTTCATCGATGGACCGTCGCGGACGATGGCGTTGGAACTCTGCTGTGGGAGCAATTGATGGCTGCGGAAACAGACTCGACCCCGTCCGCGAGCGGTAATCACTCGGTGCTGATTTTTGGAGCGTCTGGTGATTTGACCGCCCGGAAGCTGATGCCGGCGCTGTACATGCTGTGGCATGAGGGGCTGCTGGCCGATTCCGTGCCCATCGTTGGAGTCGCCCGGCGGGAGAAGACCGACGAGTCATTTCGGGCTGAGATGCATGAGGCCGTTTCGCGGCATGGACGTACGGGAGAGGTCAGTGACGATCAGTGGTCGCAGTTCGCTCGGCGACTGTTTTATCAACGGCTCGATCTGGATTCGCCGGCCGGCTATATCGACCTGAAGTCTCGATTGGAAAAACTGGAGTCGGAGTTTGCGACGTCCGACGAGCCATCGAATCGGGTGGTTTATCTTTCGACGGCTCCGTCGCTTTTCCTGGCCTCGGTCGAATGCCTGGCGGAATCCGGATTCGTGCCACCGCCGGAACAGTCACAGCGTTTGCGTGTCGTGTTCGAGAAGCCGTTTGGGCATGATCTCGCGTCGTCTCAGGAACTGACGGTGCGCCTCGGACGGCTATTGCAGGAATCGCAGATTTATCGCATTGATCATTACCTGGGCAAAGAAACGGTACAGAACATCCTGCTGTTTCGCTTCGGAAACCTGATCTTCGAGCCATTGCTGAATCGCCATCATGTCGACCACGTGCAGATCACGGTGGCCGAATCTCAGGGCATCGAACGCGGGCGTGGCGGGTACTACGACCAGTCGGGAGCACTTCGCGATGTGCTTCAGAATCATGTGCTGCAATTGCTGTGTCTGGTCACCATGGAGCCGCCAGCATTGTTTCAGGGCGATCAGATCCGCGACGAGAAGATGAAGGTGCTGGAAGCGCTGCGCGCCGGCGATCAGGGAGACGTCAAACGATGGGCGGTTGCCGGGCAGTACGCCGGTGGCATGATCGACGGCGAATCAGCGAACGGTTACCGCCAGGAGGACCGTGTGGCAGCCGACTCGCGGCGTGAGACATTCGTCGCGATGGAGGTCTTCGTCGACAACTGGCGATGGGCGGGAGTGCCGTTCTATCTGCGGACGGGAAAACGAATGCCACGTCGTGTGACGGAGATCGACATCCAGTTCAAACTCCCACCGCTGCATCCGTTCTCAACCGTCGAGTGCGACGACGACGTGTGCTCGCTCGTCGGAGCACGACCGAACTCGCTGGTGTTCCGGATACAGCCCGAGGAGTCGATTACGCTCAGTTGCTCCGTCAAGCAGCCCGGGCATCAGTACAACCTTGAGCAGCAGCGGCTGAAGTACGAATACGCGGGTGGTCTGGCTGAAGCGTACGAACGCCTGTTGCTGGATGTGATCCGCGGAGATTCGACTCTGTTCACTCGCAGCGACGAACTGGAGGCTGCCTGGCGGTTCATTCAGCCAGTGATCGACGAATGGCAGAGTGGGAATCATCAGCCCGAGTTCTACCAGGTCGGCGAGTGGGGACCCCAGTCAGCTCATGAATTGTTGAGCCGATCTGGCCGACAGTGGCTCGAACCATAATGTCGTTATCCCCGTACAGGCCCGTCATTTGGGTTAACCGTTACTGAACTGACCTCCCAAATCGGCAGATCTCCTTGCGGCGGCTCCCTGATCGACGCATGTTAAAGTCACGCGTAGCGTCTGGCCTGTTATCCTGTTCCGTTCGTTCGTGGTAGCCGGACTTGTCCGGCCGGTGTTCTGGCAGGCGCTAATCCAACGACAGCCGTGCAGCAGCTCTTTCGACAAAACTGGAATCCGTCATGGCTAAAGATCCTCCCGCCCGGTTGATGTCGCTCGACGCGTATCGCGGCTTCGTCATGCTGGCGATGGCGTCCAGCGGATTCGCTCTGTCGCGCGTGGCCAGCAAGCCGGAAGTACTTTCGCAACTGGAAGGAACTCAGTGGGCCGACTGGAGCGGTGCCTGGCAGGCGGCCTGGCACGCACTGGGCTATCAGTTCTCTCACGTCGCCTGGACCGGGTGTTCGTTCTGGGATCTGATTCAACCCAGCTTCATGTTCATGGTCGGAGTGTCGCTGCCCTTCTCCGTGGCAAGCCGCGAAGCCAAAGGACACTCGGCGGCGCACGGGTTCCTGCACACGGTCTACCGTTCCATCGTGCTGATCGCGCTGGGAGTGTTTCTGGGCTGGGGATTCGAAGTCCGATTCAACTTCGTCAATGTGCTGACTCAGATCGGACTGGGTTACACATTCCTGTATCTGCTGGCAGGCCGCAGTCTGAATACGCTGGCATTGACCGCGACGCTGGTCCTGGTCGGATACGGAGCCTGGTTCGCGCTGGAGCCGATCGACCAGGCCGACCTGGACCTGACGAAGCAGTACATCACCGAAGCCGAAGTCGGACCGCAACTGGACGAAGCCGAGTGCTCGCAGTTCCAGAACTGGGCGGCGCATTGGAACAAGCACACGAATGCTGCGGCTCAGCTTGACCGCCAGCAGATCATGAACCGATTCCCCCGCCACGAAGAGCCGTGGAACGGACGCGGCTTCTGGATCAATGCGGGCGGTTACCAGACGCTGAACTTCATTCCCTCGCTGGCAACTATGATTTTTGGTTTGATGGCCGGGACCGTATTGAGCAGTGCCCGTGGCGACGGCGAACGGCTGAGCTGGCTGTTCAAAGCCGGGCTGGTCTGTTTTGTCATTTCGATGGCGGCCGACTCGACCCTCTGGCCAACGCAGTGGCTCTCGCCAGACCTGCAGGCGAAGTTCTACGAATACTCATGGTCCCTTTGTCCGGCTGTGAAACGTATCTGGTCTCCGACCTGGGCCGTATTCAGTTCGGGCTGGGCCTTCTGGATGCTCGCCGGTTTCTATTGGCTGGTTGACATTCGCGGCTGCCGCTGGCTGGTCTTCCCGCTGGCCGTCGTCGGCCTGAACTCGATCGCCATGTACTGCATGTCCCAACTGATCAAGGGTTGGATTGGTGGCAAACTGTACCAGGTCACGCGAGCGATCGAAGGCACAGCCGGCCTGGACACGGGCACGATCAGCGGCTGGCTGGACTACGGCACGTTCGCCTACGCGCCGATTCTGGACTTCACACTGCGGCTGTTCGCAATGTGGTGCGTCTGCTACTGGCTGTACCGCAAACGGCTGTTTATCCGCATCTGACACCGCAGACGAAACGCCGAACAGGGAATTCTCTGGGCCAGCACGCCGAGTGCTCAATCCTGACGGTCGACAGACACGGCCTCGGCGTACGCCAGCTCTCCTGTGCGGCCATCAAAATACTGGAAGATGACCTGCGGATGTGGGTACTTGACCCAGCGTTTGCCGCCCAGTTTCTTTGGCATGTTGAAGACGTTGTTGACCTGGACAACGCAATAGTGTGGATAGGTACGTTCCAGACGCGGCAGGTCGGGCAGGATGTAGCTGCTCCAGCGGATGTCGCACTCGCGTGGACCGAATGTGAACTTGCCAGTGGCCGGGCGATCGCTTTCGTCGAGCTTTGGGACGTGGTTCACGCTGTTGTGCGGGCCACAGCAGAATTCCCAGACATCGTCGGTCACCTTTATGGCAAAGCTGTTGTGCAGGTCTCCTGTCATCACAAAGACCTTCTTGCCCAGCTTGTCCCATTCTCTGATGAGTAGTTCACGTTCGTCGAAGAACCCGGTCCAGGCTTCTTCTTTGTTGGCTGCAAATTCGAAGCCGCCGGCTCCGCTGTGCGGGATCATGAAGGGCACTGTCGAGATCACGAAGAAGAAGTCGGCGTCGCTGGCCTTCATCGAACGCAGAAGCCACTCGCGTTGTGGCTTGCCAATCATCGAGATGCCCGGCTTGTCACGCTCGCGGATGTCGTGCATGTCTCGATCCCCGCGCGTGTCCAGCAGGAAATACTCGCAGTTGGCAACTCGGAAACTGCCGTAGCTGCGGCGACCGATCGAATAACTCAGTGAGTCGTCGTCGACCTTCGCCGCCATGTGCAGTTGCAGCGTGTGTTTATTGACGACTTTGACGATGTCGTAGACGTACGAGTTTTTGTTGCCCTCGTCATTGTCGTATTTCAGATCATTCACGCCGGCCTGTGGTGTGCCCCAGTGGACGTGCAGGTTGAGCATTTCTTTCAGCGGCAGCTTCGTGAAGTCGGTGTCTGGATCGACGAGCAGATCACTGCCCGCTTTCATGCTGGCTCGTCCAAAGTGAACCGGGTGGTCGTGCTCCATGGGGTTCGCCCATCCCAGGTAGTCGTACCAGGCGTGCGTGCCGATGTCGCGGAAGACCGTGCGGCGATGCCGTTTGCCGGCCTCAGACGAGCCCCAGATGTCGTTCACCAGTTCGTGGTCGTCGAAGGTGAAATAGCTGGGCACGTTGCGGTGCCACTTTGAAAGCTCGACGCCGCGGCTGAGATACAGCTTGTAGTTTTCCCACACGCCAACGACGGTCGGCATAACTTTGACGGACAGCGGGTAATCTTTGACGCCCTGAGTCAGACGCCAGGCTTCCGGCGGATACTCGCGCAACTCCTCATAGAGCCAATCGCCATTCATCACGTGAAAATGGACTTTCTCGGCCCAGTCGCGGTTGAGGTTTTCGTACACCGGCGTGCGGTGGCCGATTCCATGCAACGGATTCTGATTGGCGCACGAACCGATCTCAAAACGGAAATTGAACAGGCCGTCGGGGTTGTATTCTTTGTTCCGCGTGTCATCGGCACTTGGCAGTGTTCGAAAGCTGCCCGGCAGACCATGAGGTCGGCCGTTGACCCACACCTGATAGTGATAGCGCGAGTCCGATTTCAGATCCTTCAGATGCACGACGCCGGTGTTGTCGTGATCGAGTGACGTGGTTCCCGGATCGCTTTCCTGGTCCAGTCGCTTCGCGTCCAGTCCGTACTGAACGGTGAATTCACCGGGATCGGACGTCCGGCCCCAGACAACCATGGAATGGGCCGTCGGCTTGCCCAGCATGGGACCATGTGTCAAACGAATCGGATTCCGGTCGGCCTGGACAACGGTTGCCAGCGACACCGAAGCCAACACCAGCATGAGTACTCGTGCGAGCGTGAGTCGCGCGCCGCGCGGATCGAGTGGTTTCGTCATGGTCTGTAACTCCTGATCGTGCATCCTTCGCGTCCTCTGCGATCTTCTGTTTACGATGTCTGAAACAGAAGATCGCGAAGAACGCGAAGGGTTGGATGTCCTGGTTGGTGTCGCGATTCGGTTTCCGGAACAAAAAGAAGCCCGGCTTCCTTGAGAAACCGGGCTTTAATCTGGATGCGTTCCGCGGCCGCTCAGCCGCTACTTCTTTTTCTTCGCCGCTTTTTTCTTTGTGGCTTTCTTCTTCGCTACGGGCTTGGCGGCGGATTTTTTCGTTGCGGCCTTCTTCTTTGCTGGCTTGGTGGCAGCCTTTTTCTTTGCCGCCTTCTTCTTCTTCGTCGTCGCACTTTTCTTCTTCTTGCCGAAAACCTGATCGTAGTTTTTCCAGAACTCCGGCGTCGTTCCGGTGCGGACGATGGGACCACTCATTGCAGCGCTACTCCTCGTTCGTTGTCAGACACTCTGGCTCACAGCCAGTTAATTCTCGGGAACGGAGGGTTTTGACGACGGCTGTTGGCTTTGTCAAGCGGCGCCAACACGGACCAGCGATCCTAAGAAATGATCTCGCTGATGACCTGACTGTGTGCGTCGGTCAGTCGAACCGGCCGGCCATCGGGCGTCTGCAGTGACTTGCCCGGGTCGATTCCCAGCAGTCGGTAAATCGTCGCGGAGAGATCTGACGGAGTGATCGGCCGATCTGCCGGGGATTCTCCCGTCGCGTCGCTGGTACCGATGACCTGCCCGCCTCGAACGCCGCCGCCAGCCAGAGCCACGCTGAAAACTCGAGGCCAGTGGTCGCGACCGGCACGGGCATTGAGCTTCGGCGTGCGGCCGAATTCGCCCATCACGACAATCAGCGTTTCGTCGAGCAGTCCGCGTTCCGCCAGGTCATCGATCAGCGCCGTGAATGCGAGATCGAGCGTCGGCACCAGACCCACCGGGTTCTGAGCCCCGGTGAATCCGTCTTTCAATCGCGTCGTGAGATCCTCATGCGTGTCCCAGCCACGATGATTGACGGTGACAAAGGGCACTCCGCGTTCGATCAACCGTCGAGCGAGCAGGCAGCTCTGACCCACGGTGCGGCGCCCGTATCGGTTGCGGACCTTGTCTGGTTCGTCATCAAGCTGAAAGGCCTGCCGGGCTTCCGGTGACGTGATCAGCCGCCAGGCCTGTCCCAGCACGGGATCCTCGATGCCGGCATGATCATCCGGCACGGTGACGTCGCCCGATTCCAGTTGCCGCGTAAAGCGTTCCAGTTGCTGCACAAATTCGCGCCGGCGACCGAGACGTTCGAGCGGCAGACCAGCCGTCAGATCACGCACGGCGAAGTCCCGCTTCGCCGGATCGCTGCCTAACGAGAATGGAGCCACGCGACGCGGCAGAAAACCGTTGCCGCTGAATCGCCCGCCGCCGACACGGTAATCCGGTACGGCAATGTGAGCGGGTAGTGTGCCGGTTTCCGTCGTCAGCAAAGCCGCCGCCGAGCTGAAGGCCGGGTATTCAAGCACGGGCGTTGGGCGATAACCGCTCAACAGATAATGCGTCCCGAAGTTGTGTTCGCCCAGCGGTGAGGTCATCGAGCGAATAATGGCCACCTGATCCATACGCCGCGCGGTTTCCGGCAGACATTCGTTGAGCGTGACTCCCGCCAGGCTGGTTGAAATCGCGTCCAGAGGTCCACGCACTTCTGTTGGAGCGTCCGGTTTTGGATCCAGCGTCTCCAGATGACTGGGTCCACCATCCAGCCAGATCACCACGCAGTTCTTTGCGCGAACGTTCGATGCCTCGCCTGCCGGCGCTGCTCGCGAAGAAAGCAACTGCGACAGGCCGACTCCCAACGGAGCCAGTCCGCCCACCTGCAATGCGTCTCGACGAGAGAGTTGTTTCATACGCTGCATGAGACACACAATACTAGGTTTTCGCCAGAGAAATGAGGCTCAAATGAATGCCGTCTGTTTCCGTCTGCGTCGATTGGCCCTGACGGTCATCTGTGTGGTGACCGCGGTAAGCGACTCTGACGCCGCTCAACCGAACATCCTATGGCTCTCGTGTGAGGACATCAGCGCTCATCTGGGTTGCTACGGGTACCCGAATGCCAGAACGCCGAACCTCGACCGACTCGCCGAACAGGGCGTGCGGTACACACATGCGTTCGTGACTGCTGGAGTCTGCGCTCCGTGCCGGTCGGCAATCATTACGAGCATGTATCAGACGACACTGGGCACACACCACATGCGGTGCAACGCGAAGCTGCCCGAGCACGTCCGGCCATTCACGAGTGAACTCCGCGAGGCAGGCTATTACTGCACGAACAACTCGAAGCAGGACTATCAGTTCAAGACGCCGGCCGGGACGTGGGATGTCTCCAGCGGTAAGGCGCACTGGAAGAATCGTCCGAAAAAGGATCAGCCGTTTTTCGCGGTCTTCAACTACACCGGCTGTCACGAATCCGGCATCGCCAGCGCATCGAAGTACAAGAGCGTGACAAAGGGCATCGAGCCGATCGACCGGGCCGTGGCCGTGAAGTCACTCCCGCCGTACTACCCGGATACGCCGGTCACGCGCGAAGACTGGGGCCGCTACTACGACGTGATTACCGCCATGGACCGCTGGGTTGGCGAGCATCTGAAAGCCCTCGACGAATCCGGCCTCGCGGACAACACGATCGTCATCTACTGGTCGGATCACGGGGTCGGTCTGCCGCGAGCCAAACGCTGGTTGTACGACTCGGGCATGCACGTGCCGCTGATCGTGCGCATCCCGGAAAAGCTGCGAGTCGACGGGCAAGGTGAACCAGGCACGGTGTCGGATCGGATGATCAGCCTGATCGATCTCGGTCCGACGACACTCAACCTGGCCGATGTGGGCGTACCACATCACGTGCAGGGGCGACCTTTCCTGGGCACTCACCTGCCCGCCCCGCGAGACTATGTGTTCGGCGCTCGTGACCGCATGGACGAGCGGTACGACATCATCCGGGCTGTTCGCGATCGTCGCTTCAAGTACATCCGCAATTACGAGCCGTTCAAGACCTACTACCAGTACATGAACACTCCAGAGAAGGGAGCGACGATGCGGGAAATCCGCCGCGTGCAGGCGGACGACTCGGCCAGCAGGGATGTCGACCGGTTCCTCGCTCCGTTCAAGGAAACCGAAGAGCTGTACGACACCAAGGCCGATCCTCACGAGATGCACAATCTGGCAGCTTCCCCCGAACACCGGGAAGTCCTGAACCGACTGCGGCAGGCGCATCTGGACTGGGTACTGGCGACCCGCGATCTGGGCCTTGTCCCGGAAGCTGAGATCAACGCACGGCAGGCAAAACTCGGTAGCCCGTGGGACATCTTGAATGGCAGGGATTCTGAATTGCTCATTCGACGTCTGCGTGACGCTGCGTCGCTTTCGCTGCAGGGACAGGACAACATTCCCCGCATGACCAGGCTGTTGATCGACCCGGATTCGACCGTTCGATACTGGGGCGCCGTGGGGCTCGGCAATCTCGGTGAGTTGGCGCGGAGTGCGGAAGCGGCTCTTGAAGCCGTTCTGAATGATGAGTCTGAGAATGTCCGGACCGCAGCCGCCCGTGCTCTGTGCCGCATGGATCGACCGGTGAAAGCACTGCCAGTCCTGGTCGATGTGCTCGACAACGGATCGCAATGGGCTCGCGTGCATGCGGCGAACGTGCTGGACGAACTGGACGAGCAGGCCCGACCCGTCATCGAGGCTATGCGGCGCAACAAGGCGTACCGCAAAGGCTTCGTCGCCCAGGGCAAGTACACGGTTCGCGTTCTGAACCGGGCTCTGAACGAATTACAGGGCACGAACAACTCGGTTCCGTAACGCCCAGACTCGACCGTGTCGGCGACCGGGATACAATCCCGGGACTTCACGAAATCAACCACCCGGAATTCCGGAAACTCAGGAGCGACACATGGCGACTGCGGAAAAACCGAAATACAAGGTCATCGGAACTCGGCCCATCCGTCACGATGGAGTCGACAAGGTCACCGGTAACGCGAAGTACGGAGCCGACATCCGACTGAGCGGGATGCTGCACGCCATCATGCTCCGCAGCCCGCACGCGCACGCGAAGATCAAGAGCATCGACACGTCAAAGGCCGAGGCGCTACCCGGCGTGCGAGCGATCGTGACGAACACAGATCTGCCCGAGCAGGGCGATCGGGTCGTCGAGCTGGGCGAAGGAGCCGTCAACATGCGGCACCTGCAGGCCAACGTGCTGGCGAAAGATAAAGTTCTGTATCGGGGCCACGCCATCGCCGCCGTCGCGGCCGACAACGTTCACATTGCCGAAGAAGCCGTAAGCCTGATTGAGGTCGACTACGAAGTTCTCTCGCCGGTGCTCGATGTGCGTGCGGCGATGAGTGACGACGCTCCCGTACTGAACGACGACGTGCGCACCGAATCGCTCGGCTCGCATCCGTCCGACGACGATCAGTCGGCGGCAACCAACGTCGCGAAGCACTTCGTTTTCGAGAAGGGTGATCCGGCGCAGGGTTTCGAAGCGGCCGACATCGTGATCGAGCGTGAATTCCACACGGCAACCGTGCATCAGGGATACATCGAACCTCACAACGCGACAGCGCAGTGGAACGCCGACGGCAAAGTCACCGTGTGGACCAGCACACAGGGCTCGTTCAGCGTCCGGCATCAGACGGCAGAACTGTGCGGCATTGCGATCTCGGACGTCAAAGTCATCCCGATGGAAATCGGCGGCGGATTCGGCGGCAAAATCTCGGTTTACCTGCAACCGGTGGCCGCGCTGCTGTCAAAGAAAACCGGCCGCCCTGTGAAGCTGATCATGGACCGGGCTGCGGTGTTTGAAGCGACCGGTCCGACGCCGGGCTCGTACGTCCGAGTGAAACTCGGTGCGACAAAAGACGGCAAGCTGGTCGCCGGTGATGCATGGATCGCCTTCGAAGCCGGAGCCTATCCCGGTTCACCGATCGCTCCCGGTTGCATGTGTGTCTTCGCTCCGTACGAAATGCCGCACGCTCATGTCGAGGGTTTCGATGTCTGCGTCAATAAGCCTCGCTCGAACGCTTATCGAGCGCCTGGCTCAACCCATGTGGCGATGGCGACGGAGACGGTCGTCGACGAAATCTGCGAAAAACTGCAGATGGACCCGGCTGAATTCCGACTGCTGAACGCCGCGAAAGAGGGAACACGTCGCGTCGATGGTCCGGTCTTCGCGCGAGTCGGGATGGAAGAAACTGTCGAGGCGATCAAGCTGAGTGACCACTATCAGTCTCCGCTGGAAGGACCGCATCGCGGCCGCGGAATCGCGACTGGATTCTGGTTCAACTGCGGGCTGAAGTCAGCGGCTTCGGCGACAGTCAATCCGGACGGCACAGTCTCGCTGCTTGTAGGCACGACAGACATCGGTGGTTCGCGAGCCAGCCTGGCCATGCAACTTGCCGAAACGCTGGGCATCACGGCCGAGCAGGTCAAACCGACCGTCGCCGATACGGACAGTGTGGGCTACAACGACGTGACTGGCGGCAGTCGTGTGACCTTCGCAACGGGAATTGCCGCGATCGAAGCCGGCAAGGACATTCAACGGCAGATGGTCGATCGCGCCGCCATGATCTGGGACGTCGACGCGGCGAACGTGAAGTTCGAAGACGGTCAGATCATCGGCCCGGGCGACAACCGATTCACGTTTGGCGAACTGGCCGCGAAAATCAACCCGACTGGCGGAGCAATCGTTGGTCGGGGCACATCCAGCGAAGCGACTCAGGGCGGTGCCTTCGGAACACATTGCGTCGATGTGGAAGTCGATCCCGACACAGGCAAAGTGCAGGTTCTGCGTTACACGGTGGCCCAGGACGTCGGGACTGCGATCCATCCCAGCTATGTCGAAGGCCAGTTGCAGGGCGGAGCCGTCCAGGGCATCGGTTGGGCATTGAACGAGGAGTACTGGTACGACGAAGAGGGTTCGATGCGGAACGCGTCGTATCTCGACTACCGCATCCCGACGGCGTACGACCTGCCGATGATCGACACGATTCTGGTCGAGGTCCCCGATCCGCAGCATCCCTATGGAGTTCGCGGCGTAGGCGAAGTCCCCATCTGCCCACCACCGCCAGCAATCGCCAACGCCATCTACGCGGCCACCGGAGTCCGCATGCGAGACCTGCCCATGTCCCCACCAAAAGTCTGCAAAGAAATCCTGAAACAACGAGCCGGCGGCAACGGCCATTCCTGAAAACGTGGACTCACAATCCTTCTTTGCGACAGCCTGTCGCACAGAACACCGTTGGGCGGCCCTGAGCGTATTGGAGGCGGCGTGTCTGAACTCCACGACATCGCATTTGCAAAGGCAGGTCTCTGGCAGCTCGCGCTGTTGGGCTGCGTCGCATGTATTGCCTACGCGGCCCGCGATCGCCGCGTGGCACTCTTTGGCGGCTTCGGTCTCTTTCTTGGGTTCGTTATTCCACGACGTCGTGTGTACGCCAACTTTAGTTCCGTTGAAGGTGCATTTATCGGCGCGCTCAACGACATCGCCGATCATCTCGTGTTTTGGGCTTTCGTTGGTGCCGCCGTCGGCAGTTGCGTTGGTTTGTGGCTCGCGCTGCGGCAGAAATCACGAGCGATCGCGTCTAATGTTCCTCTGAATCCCAGCGTCCCTCAGTAGTCCGGGCCGCCCAACATGGCATGGCCGCAGAGGTTTGGCATCCATGCCAAATACGCCTTCCCACTTCATCGATCGCGGGCTCTGCCATCAGGATTGTTTGCTCAGGCCACGCGTTCCGGCTCCGTCGAGGGGCGGCGTCGGCCATGCATCCCGTTGGGCGAGCGGAACGCTCGCATAACCGCGCACTGTCAAATACTAGTGGTCCTCTCTTGCCTATGAAGATTGACTGGAAACGACTGGAAGACGCCTACGCCGCTCAGGCAGAGCGAGAAATTCTCAAGCTGATGCGAGGGAATCCCGCTCACGCGCTTTATGCGGTTGCGCTTCACGGGTCGTATCGAGAACTTGACGGGGAAATATGCTTACCCTGTTTAGCAGCAAATAGCATTGAAACACTTCGAGATCAGCAAGGTTGCGACGAGGTTGAATATGACTTTGGCCCGCCCAACTGGGATTGGTGCGGGATCATCCTCGAAACGAAGGAGCTCAATCGGCTTGCCACCGCTTTACAGGACGAAGCGACTCGCAGCACGCAAAACCATTGGTACAAAACCGAGAAGCGTTTTATCTCGACGATGGTCCGCGTGACAAAAAGACTGTATGCAATCCTCAAGGAAAGAAAGCAGACGACCAGCGACTTCGTTGTATTCTTCGACGACGAACAGGGAGACCTTGACCTGATCCGCAAGTGTATTCCTAAATCTCTCTTCCTGAAACATTTTCCCGATCAAGACCTTGAAGAAAAGCGCCGACGCAAGCTTACCGCATCGCCAATCTCGAAGAAGCTGAAAACGTACCTTAGCGATATGTGGGAATTTCAGGCAGAAGTCGTACAGCTTGGCGAAGGTGCGGTCGATGGCTTGATTGCGAACTTGAAAAGCAGCGAAGACGGTTGGATGGCAGCCAGTCTGCTGGGGCAAATCGGAGTGTCGAGCGACAAAGTGATCCGTGCACTTCGTCGTGAAGTCCGCCGGTCCAGTGCTGCCGCGATGCAGAGTGCCAGTGCCCTCGGCGTGCTGGGAGACACAAAATATCTTCTCAAGCTTACAGATGACGATGTAACTCGCGAAAACGCGATTAGTGGCTTAACGGCGCCCTATCAGGCTGGCGAATGCGTAAAGCCCATACCTCTGGACTATCGCCTCCTTGAACGTCTTGTTGAAAAGAAGTGTTCAAAATGCACTCGTATGGTAAAGAAAGAGCTGGCTCCTGGAACCAGTTATTGCGACATCGCGGTTTCGGACATTGACGAGGCAATTCGTGGTCTTCAATCGCCTCATCTTGTGATCCGTCAACATGCGGTTTGCGTCCTTGGAGAAAGAAGTCTGGGTAAGACCGCTGCAAAACGAATTCTACCAGCGTTGGCTGAGAAACTTCGGGACCGGCACGCGAACGTCAGGCGACTTGCGATTTGGAACATCTCCTATTGGAAATCTGCGGCAAAGCCATATCGCTTGGAAATCAGAAAGCTAATCAAAGATAGCGACCCAGATGTTCGATCCACTGCGCGACATGTCTTGTCCTGAGTTTGGGGACAACTTGAACTCAGCGGTAGATGCGCTCCCTCGACGACGCCCAACACGGCACATCCGCAAGGCCGCTACGCGGACGCCTTCGGTGTAGTTCAATCCGCGGTCTCGTAATACAATCAATTGGTCATTCGACGCTTTCAGCTTCGGTCAGGGGCGGCGTCGGATGTGCCAACCGTTGGCCGTGCACATGATCACGATGCGAAGGTCGCGAATCATAGCCCTGCTGGCAGTCGCCGTTTTCGTAGTCGTCGCCGCACCGCTCGTCAGCCGTATCTATCAAGCGCTCCGCTTGTACGAACATGTCGGTCACGTCGCTGCCACAATACGATCGTTCCACTCAAGACGCCCTTTAGACGTACCAGAAGAACAATGGAATAAGGCTGTGGATTGGACAGCGAATGTGATCTATCAGGACTTTTTCGCACCGAATCCCGAAGAAGTTTCTGGATTAGAGAGACTGTCGCGAGGACTCGACCAGAGGGCCAAAGGCGACGTCGATCTTGGTACGCTCAGGTGGATTTGGGATGAGTGCGAAAACGCATGCGGTGGTCCTGACAGCTATGGCATTCGTTTCAGGAATGTCAAGTTACTGACAAAAGGGACGATCACCGACGCACGCTTGCCTGAAGTCTGGTCGTTGCCGCGTTGCACGGCGCTTGATCTTAGCGGAACTGCAATCACTGACGCTTCTGTTCCGTATCTTGTCACGCTAACACAACTGGAGTGGTTCGACATTTGCGATACTCGCATCACGGACAAAGGCGTGGAAGAACTTCAAGAGGGACTTCCAAAGTGCAAAGTATTCCATTGACCGGGCCAACAATTAAGGATTTGAAGTCGGCGGGTGTGGACGTTGATCTCGGTTGAAGCATCGTTCCGCCCGACTTCACATCCCTGTTCAACGGAGCCGGATACTGCTCGTGCGGCGGTTAACGCTCTCAGGGTATTACTTCGGCCGGAGCGAGTCAGGAATGCGGGCCGACGTCGACCGTTGGGTCGGATCGCTGGACTTCTTGACCGGCCAATTTGCTCCAGAAGGATTTGACTTCGTTGTGTACGGGAATGATCCCCGTGTTCGTTACCTGTCAGAACGGTTCGCACCCCATCCGTGTCACGCCACAACGGTTGGCGGCAATTAAATTGCTCCGTGAATTATCCACACGCGGACGCCGTGCCGCGTGGTGCTCTGGTTCCGGTCTCAGGGAGCATTGGTTGCTGGTTCGAGTCGATACACCTGCGCGAGATGAGTGCTCCAATGCCGAACGATATGCCACTGAAAGGGTGACGGACGATACGTCGCCAGTGACCGATTGATCCGGGCTTCCTGATCCGTGAGTTGTTCCTCTGTGAGCGATGCGGAAGCGAGACGCTCTTCGTCAACCCAGAACAGCAACGGGCTGGCTTGACCGCCGGGGTATATCCCGGCTTTGCCCTGTTCGTACTCGAACACGTAGTTGTAGGCAGGATAGATCCCGGACACAGGACCGACGAGTTCCGCGTGAACACCATCCGCGTCCTGAACCAGCGAAACTGCCGTCTCGCGAACCATGCGATAGGTGCGGCGATACTGCCGACCTCCGTTCAGATGATCGTCATCGACGAATCCATGCCAGCCAATTAGAGATTTCAGAAACACGACAGCAATTCCCGCGAGCACGACTAACGACACGTTGCGATTGAGCTTCGAACGGTGTCCGAACGCAACTCTGACGATCCAGTCAGCAGTCAGTATGAGCGGAACAGGAAACGCGACGAGAACATAATGTGGAACAATGCGGGGTCGAATCAGCGTCAGACACACAACCGGAATCAGTGTCCAGACAATGAGTAGCATCGTTGTACGTTCGCGACTCAGAAACACACCGCGAATCATTGCGGCGATCCAGCACGTCGCCATAAGCGCTCCGGCGCAAAACTGAGCCATGTGCATTCCACCGGAGAAATACGCCGACATATCAATACCAGACGAATCGAACCAGTAGTCGAACTGTGATGCGCCCAGTTGTGCGTACAGATAAAGTAAAATCGACCCCAGAGTTTCGAATGCACTGTTCTTTCCCTCGGCGACGTGAAGTGCAGTTCGGAAATCGATCCAGTTTGTGATCGACTGGAAAACGAACCACGGCGTCCAGGCGATCAGCCCGATCAGTGCCCCGGCTGTCAGTGGTTTCCAAGGCACAGTTCGTTTTGACGTGAATAGAACAAAGAGCAACCAGAACACGGCGCATGCACCCGAGAAATGCATCTGGGGAATGACGAGCGCCAGGACCGCCACGCGAAACAGACCTCTGCCCGTGCGTTCCCAAGTCAGCGTCCAGCCGATGAAGATCAGGCAAAGTGGTGCCAGGCAACTGGGTGGCCACATACTCCGCGCGTAGATGACGGACCAGGGTGAGATCGTGCAGCAGGCCAATGCCAGAAATGCCGTCATTTTTCCAAAGTGGTGTCTCGACAATTGAAATGCGAGATACAGAGCCCAGATATTGAGCACTGCGATCAGGACGGCACCAGAGAGTGGATGAAACGCAAGCAGGTTGGCGGATGCCAGCAGGTAAACGAACAGGGCTGAATTTCGGATGCCAACACTTGGAAAGCCCGCCAGTGGCAGTTCGTCAATCTCCGCAGTCAGAATGTGAGTGGCGACCATGCCATGGTAGCCGTCGTCGTTCGACCAATTGATCAGCTCCAGGTTGTACAAGCGCAGGAAACTGGCAAGGCCCAGAATTCCGGTCAGGAACCAGCGATCACGGACGGTCAGTTTGCCGCCATCAGAAGTCGAGTCTGTGGGCTGGCTTGCGGACGACTTAGGCTCTTCCACGGAAGCGATTGCAGTTTCTCGCATGAGTGCAGCATCGGGCCTGGATGTGGTCATAGGGTGTTCAGGCGAGATTATTCAGATGTCAGCCGGGAACTGAGAGCGTCTCCAGGCAATGCTATCAGAGTGTCGGATGGGACAAACCGCTCCAAACGGAACTTTGCGTCAGAATACGAATCGCGTCCTGTTCGGCACTCCACACAGACGTTTACGTGTGGAATTGGGACTGAAACGTCACACCTCTGTCGATTAAGGTGTGACAAGGCCTCATGCTGGGCTCTTGCACATCGATATCTCCAGAAGGGGCCGTGGGCAGCCCCGTCGAAGAGTGATCCGTGATCGCCAGACACCGTCGACAAAACAGCCGCTACAGGCAGAAAAGACGCCGCGATCCGTGCGTCGCCGTCGAGTTTCTGGAGCAGAGAACGTACCTGTCCGGTGTTGCTGGTTCGGGTGCCGCCTTTGAAAACGCTGCCGTCACCAACGATCCCGCGATTCAGCAGCAGCCCACGGTCGCCGTCAATCCGCTCGACAGCAGTCACGTCGTGATCGCTTATCAGGATGCGTCCCTGCTGGCGAATGATCAGAACGGCCCTGGTGTCTCAGTTTCGTTCGACGCCGGTGTGACGTGGACGCGAACTTCAATCAATCTGCCGGCTGACTTCGCCGATGCGTCGGATTCGCCAGTCGTTGAATTCGCGGCGGATGGTCGCGTGTTTGTCGCGTTCCAGGCGACCGGACTGCTCGGCAATGAGCTGGACATTGTCCCCACGCGAGGTGGCAACACCTACAGCGTCACGACGGACCACTTTGAGACGAACAGCGGCATCTTCGTTTCGATCAGCAACGACGGAGGTCTGAGCTGGAGTAGTACGACTGCGGTGTCGAGTCAGACGTTTGACGAATCGCCGGTTCCTTTTGATACCCAACCCGACCTGGCGATCGACACATTCGCAACACGAACGGATGGGTCAGTGAATCCACTGTTCGGAAATATTTACGCAACGTGGGTGACGTTTTATCCAGCGGGACAGTTTCCGCTCCGCCCTGATTTTCTTGGCGGCGGAACATCCATGATCTCTGTTTCACGGGATGGCGGCACGACGTGGGAACCGTTGGTCCGGACGACGTTCTTTCCTGTGGACGTCAACGAGAACGGAACGTTCGAGCCCACGGAGTTCTTCCCAGTGGAAGTCCCGGCACTGACTGAAGATGGGGGATTCTTCGCCGAGGCAGGCACGGCGTCATCATTTTCGGCCGTGCCGCGTGTCACCATTGGACCGGATGGTGACATCTACGTCGCGAATTTTGGCGGCGGAACGTTTTCAGTATTTCACTCCCCCGATGGTGGCGCAACGACGCTGCAGCCGATTCGGGAAACATCGACGAGAACGCCGTTCGGTCAGAGCTTCTTCGCACGGTCTGGTTTTCCGTTGATTGAGACTCAGCCCGATCCCGGGGTCGTGCGGTCGATCGTGGCCGATCCGACTCAGGCTGGAGTGCTCTATGCCGTCGAGGCTCTGTTCATTGCTGACGCCGCCAGTAATGGACTGGACCTGGCCGATATCTTCGTGGCGAAATCCGTCGACAATGGAGCGAACTGGGATTTCACGTTTACCGGTAACGGCACGACGCTCGGTCAAAGTATTCCGGTGAACGACGATAACGGTGGCATCAGCGTCACGCGTGATCAGGAAGATCCGATTGTCTCCATCCAGGCTCTGCCCGAACTGTCCGTCGATGCCTCGGGTAACGTGACGGTCATCTGGTACGACACCCGTCGTGGCCTGAACGACTCATTCCTCGATGTGTTCGGGACAGAGAGCCAGGACTCTGGGGACAGCTTTTCACCGAACTTCCGGGTTACCAACGCGTCATCGGCTCTGATTCCGAATTCCGAGAACACTTTGGAGTCGGGTTTCAATCCAGCGGATGAGATCGGGCGGAGACTTGGTTTTACATCGGCGGACGGTTTCGGGTACGCGGCGTGGACCGACTTCCGCGACGGCAATCCGGACATCTTCTTTTCCCGCTTCGCGCTCGATCCGGTTCCGGCAGGGCTGAACGATCGCTTTGAGCAGAATGACACGCCCGAGACCGCCACGGATCTTGGTGTCATCGTTCAGGAGACAATCACACAGCTCCGGCTGACGCCTGGTGAAAGTGACTGGTTCGCTGTTGAAGCCGGTGCGATCGGCGACATCCGAGTGAGAGTGACAGTCGGTGACGGCCAGGCGATTGATGTTGGTCTTGCTGATCAGTTCGCGCTGGAACTGCACAACGCGAATGGCACCGTGAAGCTGGTTGCTGGAACGGCGATTCTAAATGACTCTGGCCAGTTAACTGGTTGGGAGCTGAGCCGTCCCGCGACGGCGGGTACACAATTCCTGGTCCGCGTCCGCAGTCTCGCAAACAGTTCGGCTGCCACGCTCGAGTACAGCCTGTTCCTTGAAGCTCTGACTGCTGACCTTGGCAGCCGCGCTGAAGTGGATGCAACCGGCACACTGCTGCCAGGCGAGTTGGCTACGTATCGCCTGGTGACTCCCGCCGCCGGAAGCCTGCGCGCGATGGTCCTGGCATCCGATGACACTCAGCAGCTTGACTTGAGCGTCGTTGATGCCGAAACGCTTGAGCCTCTCGGCGACGTTGTGAGTACTCTGTCCGCAGGTGGTCTGGCGACATTCACAACGCGGACGTTCGAGCAAAGCGAACTGCTGGTCATGATTCAGAATCAGGGGAATGCTGAGACGCAATTCCTGCTGGACCTGATCAACCTGGACGAGTCGGCGACACCGGGCGGCCGCATATTGTCGATTCCAGTCGGTGGTGCAGCCCCGAACTTTGGTGACTTCAACAACGATGCCGTTCCCGACCTGCTGGCGATCAGTCTGATCAATAACGCCCTTTCCGTATTGCCAGGGAATGGTGACGGCACATTTCAAACGGCACGAGTTTTCTCGACCGGCGCCAAGATTGCATCATTCGGTTCTGCCAGCGATGCGGAAGTTGCCGACCTGAATGGAGACGGCCGTCAGGACATCATTGTTGCCAACACGAATTCCGCCGATGTCTCGGTACTGTTGGGACGCGGCGACGGGACATTCGACGTACAGCGTCGATTTGACACACTGGCGGTCGCATCAGAAATCGAGATTGCGGACGTCAACATGGACGGGTTTCCTGACGCACTCGTCACGGATGTCCAACGTGATGTTGTCGGCCAGATTTCGTTACTGTTGGGACGAGGTGACGGCACGTTTCTTCCGCAGGTTCTACTACCGACGTCTGTCGTCGGTGGTTCGAAACAAATCTTCTTTGCCGATTTCGACAAAGACGGAATCGGCGACCTGTACCTTCAGCCCGACACCGTGTCGTTTATCGAACTGCAGCGAGGCAATGGTGACGGTACGTTTGGCGTTTCGATTCGAGTCAACACACCGGGACTCGGTAACGGAGGCCGGCCGGTCGACATCGACGGTGACGGCAACCTCGACATTCCGGTCGGCGTCTTCACGTCCGATACCGTATTCGTCCTGTTCGGGAATGGGGACTTCACATTTCGTGAGCCGGAGTTGATTCCCGTTGGTGGAATGGCCATTCAACCGGCGGCGGTCGACATCGGTTCGCTGACTGTCGATAACGATGGCAATCGATTGCTTGGCAACCCGGACGGCATCATCGATCTCATCGCACCGCTTGGTTCGGAAGGTGAGACGGGTATTTCCGTGTTGCCAGGCATTGCAGATGCATCTGGCAACTTTGAATCGTTCGGCGCACCGATTTTTGTGCCCGGTCCAGAGAGTGCCACACAGCTCGCGATTGTGGACCTGGACTCTGACGGTCAGCAGGACATCATCGTCGGCGACTTTGACGGCCTGACCCTGATCTTTGGTGGAGAGCCTCAACGCGAGCAGAACACGACCGCGGAGACCGCTCGCAATCTCGGTGTGGTGTCACATCACCAGGAACCGACTCGCACCATCACCTCAGAAACGACGGACGCGTTTTTCACGTTGCAGGTGCCAGTTGAGGCAGTCGCCGAAGCCGGTGACCAGGTCCTGGACTTTGGTGGCTTCTTTTCGTCAGAAGGTGGTAGTGGTCTGAGCATGGAAGTGCTGGATGCGTCAGGAAACATCCTCGCGTCCGGTCAGCGATTCCGCTTGCGAGTCCCGCAGGGCGAGGAACTGCTCGTTCACATTTCTGGAACTGACGGTCTCGAAGAAGAATCCGGCACAGGTGCTTACTCACTGAATATCGATGTGCTGCCGCAGGTAGTTTCGGTTTCGGCCGAGCCGCTTCTACCTGGTGCAAATGGACAACCAGGCGGCCCGACAGGACTGCTTGTCCTGACTCTGCAGGGAGACCGTCTCGACCCCGAGTCCGCCGAAGATCCCTCCAATTACACCATCACGTTTCTAGGCGCGGATGGTATCTCCGCGACCGACGACGATCAGGTGATCCCGCTGGGTATCAATGATCGGTCACGCCAGCCAGTCGTCGCAAATCCGGGATCGAACGTCGATGTCTCCAGCGGTCAGACATTCGCCACCGCGATACGCCAGACCGTTACTTTGTCATTCGATCAGCCGTTGCCGCCCGGCAATTATCGCGTCGAGGTTTCGGAGGACGTCCGGACACGGCCATTCAACGCTTCCGAAGCAGCTCGACTGGAAGCAGATTCGCAATTCGGCGCGCATACAGTGGTATCGTTTGTCGAAGGCGAGATTGTCGAAGGGGCGGTCATCGAGGTTGAAGACCTTGTGCAGCCAGCCGGACCCCTCGGCAGCTTTCAGACGTTCGAAGACGGCACATCCTTCCTGACTCAACTGCAGAATGATCTGAGTTTTCTGCTGGACAATCTGCTGACGGAATTCGGCGACTCCGCTGAGATTACTCCGGCAATTCTCAACCAGATCACAAATCGATTTCAGGTCGCCATCGGAGGCCTCGGAGAACGACTGACTTCGATGTTGATTATCTTTCTGGATCCCGTGTCGCTGGACCTCGTCGATCCGGGCAACAACCGAGTCACATTCAATCTGCAGACGAATCAGGTTCAGCGCACAATTCCCAACGCTTTTGTGGAAGTTGGCGGCAATGTTGAGATTGTCGTTGTCCCGAACGTGAATGGCCAGTTCCGGCTGAATGTCGCCGATGTTCCACCGACCGCGCGCGGCGGAGCCGTCTTCCTGGGACGCCAGAGCCAGATGGTCCAGACATTCACCAATGGCTTGCGAGGTGGAACACGATCCTTCGACCTCGATCTGCGAGAAGGCCAGATCGTGCCGACGCAGAATTCGCCGGCAACACAGGCGCCGACGTTCGTTGTGTCTGCTTCAGACGTTTCGCAGCTCATCATCTTAAATGCACTGAATCGATTTGCCGCTGCGTCAATTGTTAACAGGAATGCGTCAACCTCGCTCGCGGGAATTCTGGCACCGCAGAGGAATCCGGGTCTGCTGATGAACGACGCAAGTGCGTCCACCGCGACATTTGCCATGTGGAACAACAGCCCCATCGTGCGGGGAATCACCAGGCTGCTTGGAACACTGCTGAATGATGATGGCGACGGGATTCCAGAGAATGATCGTGATCCGGAAAGCGACGAGTGGACACCGGCGGAATTGCTGCGACGACTTATTGAAAGAGTGACGCAGGCGAATCAGGAACCCGCTGACCAACCAGCGGAGTCAACGCCCGATCAAGGTGATTCCCCGGCGGACGACGGACCGCCCGTGAATGACGGCGAGACACGGCCAAGCGAGCCAGGGTCGCGCGGCGCTGATCAAACTGAGCAAGAACTGGATCGCAGCAATTCGCAGTCGAAATCGCTGACGTTGCCACCGCTGGATGAATCACTGCTGAAGACGCATCAGCGCTCGTCACCCGGTCGGATGATGTCGAGTCTGCATCCGTCCAAAACGGATGGGAATGGGCTACGACTTGCCACAACCGGATTAATAATCAGCTCAGTCCTGCAGCAGTTGTCGTGTCCTGCCCCACTGACAACGAAGACAAAATCCGATCGACGATGAACGGGCTCTCTAATTGCATCAACGTGAGATACCGGGCGTGTCTATCGCATGCGTCGTCGTTGGTGGCGACACTTTGAAGCGTCACAACATGCCGTACCTGAATGGAGTTGACCGTGCCTGATCCTGGCCACCCGAATGAACCGGACCCCGCAGTCGGTCGCGATGATCCACCTGCCGACGCGACGCGCGGACCTGACGACAACGACCTCACTGTAATTCCGCGCGAGGCTCCTGTAGCCCGCGAAACAGTGGTCGTTCCGGACGATGAAAACACCATACTGGACGAGGACGCGGCGTCGGACGAGGCAGCGACGATTGCGGAGACCGTCGATGGTCAAGTGGGAAAGACGCGTTCCAGATCGTCGCCGGACGAGTCGCGATCCACCTCAAGTACCCGGCTCAACTTCAGCAAGTCTGCGGAGTCAGAAACGCACACGGCTGTCTCGGACGGCCCGCGCTACGATCTGGTCGACAACTTTGCACATGGCGGCGTCGGGAACATCTGGAAGGCCCATGATCAGCGGCTTCAACGAAATGTGGCCTACAAGGAGCTGCTCCCCCGTGCGTTGCGCAGGCCGCGTCTGGTGGAACGATTCGTCCAGGAAGCCCAGATTACCGGACAACTCGAGCATCCGGGCATCGTGCCGATTTACGACCTGGGTTGGCAGGATAACGGCGCACCCTTCTACGCCATGAAACTGATTAATGGCACTGAGATGAAGGACCGTATCGGACAATTGCACAAGCTGCCGAAGGACTCTGTGGAGTACAGACGCGCGTTTGTCAAACTCCTTCATAACTTCATCGATACGTGCAACGCGCTGGCGTTTGCACACCAGCGAGGTGTGCTGCATCGCGACCTGAAGCCTCAGGATGTCATGCTGGGAGAATACGGAGAAACACTCGTCCTTGATTGGGGTCTGGCCAGGATCCTCACCTCGAACAAAGAATCCGCGACGGGCGGAGTGACGGTCAGCGGTGACTATCACGAGAATCTTGACGTTGGTGAGGAGTCGGCCGACGAGTCGCTGGCAGACGGTGTCCAGGATAGCGATGCAACGAAGATCGTGGGCGAACCGGGAGATCCGTACCAGGCACCAACACATATCGTCACGACGATTAAGACCAGTTCCCGCAGCGAAGGCACCGAGACCAGATACGGTTCAGTAATGGGCACTCTGGCCTATATGCCGCCCGAGCAGGCCGAAGGCAAAATCGACCTGATGGATGCGCGAACGGATATCTACTCGTTAGGCGCCATTCTCTACGAAATCCTGGTCAACGATGCGCCCATTCCCCGCGGCCCGATGGAGCAGATGATCGACTATATCGTCCACGAGCCGATCAAGCCGCCCATCGAAATCGACTCATCAACGTCTCGTCAACTCAATGCCATCGCGCTGAAGGCGCTTTCCAAACGGCGTGAGGATCGATTCGCGTCGGCACTCGACCTCGCGCAGGATGTCGAGGACTATCTCGCAGGCGAACCCGTCTCCGCCTATCCCGAACCCTGGTATGACACGGCTCGTCGCTGGGCAAGACGTCACCAGAAACAGATCGCCGGAACCATTGCGGCCATCGTCTTTCTTGTCCTGGTGCAGTTCGCCTGGTCACTGCGCACGGAAAATCAACAGTTGGCGGCTGTCGAAAAAGCACGATCCGATGTCGCGGCATTCGAACAACTCGCCGACGAAGCACAGTACTTTGCGGCGACCAGCGACCGGCTCGATGAGAACACCCCTTATTATGATCCAGCGCTGGCGGAACAGGCGGCCGATGCGGCGCTGAAAATCAGTGCAATGTGGGGCAAGCAACTTGAAAAGCTGCCGATTGATGAGCTGCGGAGTTCCGTGCGAGAGCCGTTGCACAGCCTGCTTCTGGTAACAGTCCAATCGCGTCTGCAACAGAATCTCGATGAGGAATCGACCCGGACGTTGCAGGCGATGCTGGAACGGGCCGCGGCACTCAACGGAGAATCCGAGTCGCTGCTGCGCCTGCAGGCTGCCATCGCGGGTCAACATTCGCCTGGCAGTGGCGAGACTCCAGCAGAAGAGTCTGCGGCATTGACTGCTGGCAAAACGGCGCTGGACCATTTCCTCGCGGCAGAGGAGCTCCGCCGGACCGCGTCGCGCAGCGGCAACACAGACGGCGACGAGTGGAATGCTCACGCGGACCTGATCGAGCAGGCAATCGCAGGCTACAGAGCTGCAATTCGGCTTCGCTCCAACCACTTCTGGTCGCACTTCCAGATTGGGCGGTGCTACTTGAGTCTGGGTCGATATGCGGAGGGGGTCGAAACACTTGGAGCATGTATCGCCCTGCGCCCCGAGTCGCCATGGTCCTACAGTGCTCGAGGCCTCGCCCTGGCGATGTTACAAAGGTACGAAGACGCCATCACCGATCTGAACCGCGCCATCGAACTCGACGCGTCATTCCTCCCGGCGAAGCTCAATCTGGGCGTGACCCATTGGATGGCCGGGAACATCGATCCCGCTGTTGACGTTTTTACTGAGCTGTTGCAGGACCCCAATGATCCGCAGCTCGCAGAGGCTGCTTATTACCGGGCATCCATTCGGTGGAACTCCGGCGACACATCCGACGCGATCAGTGATCTCGAAGCCGTCCTCACTGCCCGCCCGGGTTTAGCTCCGGCCCGTCTGCTGCGGAGTCAAATCCACTTTCTGACCGGTGAGATGGAGCTCGGCAAACTCGACCTGAATCTCTGGCTGGCCAGCACTCAGCGCAATGTGATGCCGGCGACCAAAGGCGACAAATTCGATGCGGATAACTGGCAGGCGTGCTTCGAACGTGCCCGCTTTGTGCGTCGACTGTTGTCATCATCGATACCAGAACACGTGACAGTGAATCGCAAGGGGCTTCTGGAATTTGCCCTGACTGAGCTGCAGGCAGCGATCACTCAAGGCGGCAAGTCAGCCGATCTGTTTTCGGAAGCGGGATCGGTACTCGAACTGATGGGAGCCGGCCCCGACGCCCACGCGGCGTATTCGAAAAGCCTGGAGACGAAGCCGGACAATGACACTCTGCTCGTTAAGCGTGGCTGGCTGCTGGCTCTGCGACTCAACCGGCCCAACGAAGCCATCGCCGATTTCGAGGCAGCACTGCGAGTCAATCCGGAGAACGCCGAAGCGTACTCCGCGCGGGGCTTCCTGCTGGCGCTTGGTAATCCCTCGATGTCAGCCGAGCGTGCGGCACTGCAGGCCATTCTACACGGCGCGGGCGACTATCTGATCCTGCATAACGTCGCGTGCATTTACGCCGAACTCGCCGCACGTTCGCCGGAACGTGCCTCCGATTACGAACAGGCCGCGCTGGACGTTCTTTCGCGAGGACTGCACCTTTGGCAGAAAGGAAATCGCTCTGGACCGAACGCCATTCAATTGGCCCGTCATGAACCGTCGTTCCGCATCCTCTCGAAACAGGTGGGCTTCCTGAAGCTCCTTGAGACCGCCGAACAAAGCAGCGAGTGACGCATCCACCATCGGTCTGCCCCGCAGGCGTAGCACAGAGCGCAGCGAGCCCACCGCAGTTCGCCCGATGAATGCAAGGTTGTACCGTGGTCTCATGCAGCCGCGAGTTTTCAGACCAGCCACGTCAGATACGTGAGACATGCAGCCGGACGACAGGATTCACAGTCGCCAACGCGGTAAGTTTCGGAGACGTTCGTGAGACGTGACTCAACCGTCATCGGCGGAGCAAGCCGTTCATTGCCGGAGTCGAATAAGAGGGTCAAAGGTGTAGTTCAAGAGGATTGACCACTGTCTGGCCACTGCTAGAATCCCGGCGCATCGGGATGTAGCTCAGCTTGGCTAGAGCGCTGCGTTCGGGACGCAGAGGTCGCAGGTTCAAATCCTGTCATCCCGACTTTCTAACTCGTTTCTGGAAAACGGGTTACAAGTCGCCCGCGGTGATACCTTTTTGATCGAATCACTGGTGATACCTTCGGTGATACCCTAGGTGATACCTTCGGGAAGATGAACCGTAGCTGAGAGGTCGCCAAACGGTCGCTCAGCTCAAGCCGCGAAGACGTCTCGTCAGGGCCTGCAGGCGACCTTGGCGGCCCTACGATCGGCACGTTCTCTCCTTGATGCTCAAGTTCGCCGTCCCGAACTCCCGGCCCCGTTGATTGACGGGCGGCTTCGGGCCTACACCAGACCCGGGGATCGACTTCTTGATCTTTTTGCTGGATCAGGAACCACCGTCGTAGTTGCCGAGGCCAGCCGATGTTTGACGAGGTCCCTGACCCGCTCGCGATCCACGACCCGCTCACAAAGTCAAATCGCTGACTTGTGGAACTCGGGAAATCGGGACCTGCGTGCAATCGCGCCGGAGTGCGATGTTCACATCGTCACAGTTCGCCGCAAGCTTCGCGAACTACGCGTTATCTGAAGTGCCCCCAACTTGCTTTGTGCCTCAGATTTCAGTGGTCTTGTTGTTGACCACGAGACGGCAGCTTTCGACGCGGGAAGTACATAAAGCACAAGATTCCAAAGCCTGGACTTGCCATTTCACCGATCTGCCTCAATGTCTACCTCGATCATCTTCTGGATCGTTGGTGGGGCGACAACTTCCCAGGTACTGTGCTCGTGCGTTACGCGGATGATTTGGCGGTCTTCTGTGACACGCACGAATCTGCCGTCGACTGTTATGCCGCACTCCGAGATCGCATTGAGACAATAGGCATGCAAATCAAAGAAAGCCAGGATGAGGTGATTTTCGACCTCTCATCCGGCGACCACGTGAACTGGATCGGCTTCCACTTGCGGTGGACCAATGGAAAGATGCGAGTCCAGGTCAGTGAATCCAGTTGGTGCAAGCTGGAGGACGGCTTGTCGGGACGGAAATACAAAGGCGAACCATTAACAGAGCAAGCTCTCGCGTCGATCGGATTCCAATGGCTGGCTCAGAAGGCCCTGGGCATCAGGGAGGCTCAAGTGCCCGCCGCGGCCGAACAGATTCGTCAACTGGCCGATGAATGTGATTTGGACTTGTCTCAGTTCACTGACGAAGAGGCCCAGATTGCCTGGCAGACGGGCCGAAGCGTAGCTAAACGGGCTCAGGAAGATGTATCGCAGTGGCTGCCTGAGCCGGTCGCTGTCACCTGAAAGCAGTGAAGGAACCGTCGAATCCCTCTGGGATGAACCTCCAAGTGCTCAGCTGGGCCATCTTACGGGTCGGATATCGCAAAAAAAAGGCGATAGGTTTCTCCGTATGTGTATGGGTTCGGCGATGAGATATAGGGAAAGCCACCCGCAATACAGCGGCGTCTTTGGCGATCGTGCCAATAGCTCAGCCACCCGTAAAAACTTCCAACCGAAGGACGCCGAAGCCCAGGTAGATTGGGTGGACGGCACCTCCATTATGATCTCCAGGAAAACGCTCCAGACTGGGGGGCTGCTGCCCCTCTCTTCAGAGCTCCTGGTTGGGCCGCTGACGTCGATTACAGCCACAAGACCCGAGACTCTACGTCAGCCACAGCACAGCGGACAAGGAAATGGCGACGGCAAAATCGACTTCGACGCCCTCTTCAACCTGCCTGGGCCAGAAGACGAAGTGCGTTCGTTTTTCGGAACGAGTGCCTTCGGTTCCGCTGCGGCACAGTCGCCCACCATTGTAGGAGCGCATCGCATGAAGCGGGACAGCCCCCGGATGGGCATGAAGCGAGCAACGGTGCTCGACAATTCGGCTGCGGACACAGACCGCCGCGAAGCGCTGCAATCGCTGCTGCGGGTGAACGCTGGAGCCTCGGTCAAAATGCTGCACGGGTTGGCAGCGGAACGCTCAACACTTCGGCGCGACGCGATTCAGGCCCTCGCCATTCGAAACGACAAATCAACTCCGGATGTTCTGCTGAGCAACTACGACAAGTTTGATGGTGTTGAAAAGCAGGACGCGATCGGCGTTCTGACCACTCGACTCAGTTTCGTGGAGTCGTTGCTGACCGCGATGGAAGCCGGACAGGTCAACCGAAAGGACGTTTCCGCCTTCGCGCTGCAGCAGTTGCGGACGTTCGATGATCAACAGTTGCAGTCACGCGTCCTGAAACTGTGGGCGGACGATACCGTCAAGGTTCAGAAGTCGGAAGAACTCGCACGACTCTTGAAGCTGATGACGCCCGAGTACCTCAGCGACGGAGATGCGAGAGCCGGTCGGCTGGTGTTTCAAAAGACCTGCGTCAAATGCCACCGGCTGTTCGGTGAGGGCGGCACAATCGCACCGGACCTGACGGGGTCAGGACGCAAGAAGTCCGACTACGTCCTGAGCAACCTGGTCGACCCCAGCGCGCAGATCGACCCGGCCTATCGACTGACGACGCTCTTTACTGAGGACGGGCGGTTGATGAGCGGGTTCATCGTGCGGCAGACGGATAGCGACGTGGTCTTCCGCACTCAGAATGCTCGTGTCCGACTGTCGATGAAGGATGTCGAGGCCATTCGGACATCAAACATCTCGATGATGCCCGAAGGTATGCTTCGCACTTTCACCGACGAGCAGTTGCGTGATCTGCTCGTCTACCTTGCCGGCTCCAGCCAGGTCCCGATTCCGCAGAGCATCGGCGGTGATTGAACGCCGCTTTTGACGAAGATCGGTGGACAGTACCCGTTGCTATTTTCGGTGGTGCCCCCGTGGTCCATCGCGATTGATGGGTCACTCAACGGAGAATTTCCGTTCGATCGTGGTGACGTTGCCCTGGCGATCTTTGATGCTCACGGTCAGCGTGCCGTGATCCAGTTTCGCGACGGGCTTCGCCAGGACGAACTCCCACCGGTTGTCGGGTAGAGGCTTGAACTTCGCGGCCACGTTGTCGCCGGGGCCGATGCCATCGATCTCGAAATCGGCAACGACTGACAGACTCTGCAGGTCGAGTCCCGACAGGTAATCGTGTGTGCCCAGCAGGATTCGCGTCAGAGACTGCGTGTTCGAGCCGCGTTCCGGTAGTGCCAGGCTTAGCGTTGGCCGGCCTTCGTCAAGCAGCCAGCCGCGACCTGGCTCGCCGGGCACGTAGTCCGAATCGATCGGGCACCCGATGTCGATCCAGCGGACAAACGTCAGTTTCTCGTCACTGGTCAGCGGCGGGACCTTGACCGCGCGGCCGTCCGGAGTTTTATACGCGCCCGCAAGAGCTTTGGCTGGCGGCATGGAACTGCCCGAGTAATCCACGTCGCGCTCTTTATTCTTGCCCTGGTGGCACCACTCCAGAACATTCTTTTCGTTCGCCAGATCGAGCGGCGGACTGGCGATATCGCCGTTGTCGAAACCGTCGAGCCGTTGGCCGTAAAGTTTCCAGATCAGCGGACTGCGGCGTGACTGAAAGGCCCAGGCATACTGCACGAGTCGCGCGTACGTTCGTGGCAGACGTCTCGGAATGTGAACATTCTCCGCCCAGGGAACGACGCCATCCTTTTGAGCCGGCCGGTCATCGTCGAGCGTCAGACCACCCGCCGGTGAATCCTGTTCGCGCGAGTGGCAGGCCACGCAACTGCGGTTCAGTAGCGGCTTGATATCACGATAGAACTCGATGTCCTTCACTGCACTCTCGGCGTACTCGATGCCCGTGCGGCCGTGACTGTCCCACTTCTGTCCTTTGCCGCCCGGCCGTGGTGAGAAGAGCGGCGTGTGACTGGCCAGGTCCCACACTTTGTAATCCGGTCGCGCGGCGGCCGTGAGCTTAAACGGCGTCGGCTTCTGACTGTGCGCGTGGCAGCCACCGCAATCGTTGCGGACTTCACCCGGCCGGACCTGATGCCAGGTCTGCGCCATGTTGAGCACCATGCCATTGTTATCGAGCGTCTGAAACGTCCATGCCACATCGGCGGGCACTCGGGCCAGAAAGCTCGTATCCGGATTTCCGTCGGGGTCGAGCGGCTGATTGTTGCCGTTGAATTTCCGCACGGGGAACTCACCGAGAATACGAAGCCGTTCTTCCGAGTTACTGCCCAGAGCGAAGTGTTGCCGTTCGCGGGAGACAACCTCGCTCACCGGTTCCAGCAGCAGAATACGGATGCCCCAGATATCGCTGTTGTCATACAGCCCCGCATCGGAGCCCTGCTCACCCCAGTTGCCGGGCCGACTGAAGCGTGAGACGGCCAGCTCGCGCCACTGACGTTTCCGATCCGTCGGCGTGGCCGAAACAGCAGTGACCGAGTCCGGCGGCACAACTCCACTCGGGTAGCTTTCACGCTTATACAGACTCGACGTCCCGACCAGCCCGAACGGTGTGCCGGCGAGCAGGTGCGGCGAAGTCCGCCCGTCGTTGCGATGCTCCAGTCGCGGCGGTTCGTCGATGCCGTAGATGCGCTTGAACGGAACGAGTGCCCGCGGCCACAGTTCCTGATAGTGCGGATCGTTTTTCAGCAGCAGCATCTTGGACGGGTGATTGATCGCGAGTCCTGATTTCAGCAGGTAGATGCCCGCGTCGTAGACATCCACCGATTGATCCTGAGCCGCCCAGGGTAACGCCCAGGTCGTGAGCAGATGGTTGTCGGGAGCGCATGACGGGTGAGTCACATTGCCCACAAACGGCTGATTGTAGACCTCGTTCTTGCGATGGTTGGGTCGCACGTCGGCGAAGTTGGCGAACAGCGTCAGTTGTCGCAGACCGCGGGGAGGGAACAGTTTGGAACCATCACCAAAAGGAGCCTGGCCCGCGGGCGCCCGCAGCGGGAACTTCCAGTAAGTCCCGAAGCCGTCCGTCGAGCCGGTCTGATAATAAGATTCCACCACGATGCTCTCGTCCGAGAGCTGCGCCTGAAAATGCACGGCCTGCCCGGGCGGCGAACCGAGCGCACTGGTCAGCGGACTCCAGTTCGTCCCGTCCGGATGAATGGCCCAGATGCCCCACCGCTCGTCGCTCCGCAGCCCCTGAGTTTCCAGCGAGCTGAACATCACTCGGCCGTCCTTCAGAGCGACCGGATGCAAAGCCGTGCCCAGGTTGAGCGGTCCGATGTGATCGACGTTGCTGCCGTCAGCGTCCATAGCAAACAGTTGCAGTGCGGGCTGCGTCTGTTCGCGGACACCGCGATATCCGTTGCGGTCACTGACAAAGACGACCCGACCGCCAGCAACCGGACACGGTGCCAGGTTGTGGACACCGCGGGGATGCGAATCGACTCCCTCACCGATCGCACCCGTGTTGGGAGTTCGCTCCTGCGCCGTGAGCCGTTCGATCCTGCGGCTCGGAACGTGAATTCTGTAGAGGTCCGCCCCTTCACGGCTCTGCAGTTTTGTCATCGATGCTGTGGCACCGGTTGCCATGTGATGAAACTTCGCGAAGAAGACCCACTGTCCATCGAGCGACACGGCCGGATCGGTGATCGACTCCTGGGGTTCCACCGGCACAAGCAACTCGTCTCTGCCATCGGGATGCAGCAGACGCAACTCAGCCCCGGGCGCATTCGTCTGATGCAGCCCGGCCTGGTTGAGGTGGTTGATATTGAAGTATTCCTTCGGATAGGGCCGCGGAACGCGCACATACACAATCGGGTAGTCGACGGTCACCGCTTCGTCGGTCGATACATGCGGAGGAAAGTCACGACTCGCATCCCACGGTCGCGGCTTGACCGGTTGCGTGTCACCAACCGGTTCCGCGATGTCCGCCGCTGTGACGGTCCAATCTGAAAGCCAAAACGCATAAGCGGCGATGCCGAGAACGACCATAGCAGCACCACCAGACGCTGCCAGTTTTGGAGACGTTGATTGCCATCTCATAGAATTTCCCACGGCTAGCGATCCGTATCATGCAACATATCAGTCACGACTGATGCGACTGTATCGCGACGAAAACTCACCTGCAACTTGCGATCGCAAAGCGACATTCGAGCCGGCATGTGCTCGCCGACATGGAATTGAGGTTGCTGCAAACCGGGCCAGACGCATCGTAAGCGTGCATCGGTATCTGACGAACCCATCCAACGACTGGCTTGTTGGGGACGTTTGAATCAGGCCATCAGCTCGCGGATTGGGCGGACGGAGCCGGGCAGGATCGGAACCGGGCGTTCGGTCTGGTCGCGAATCAACTCGGTCAGGTTGATGCCGAGGTTGTGGTAGATCGTCGCGAGGATGTCCCGAAAATCGACGGGGCGGTCTGCAGCGTGCCCGCCCGTCTTGTCGGTGGACCCGATGACCTGGCCGACGTTCATGCCGCCGCCTGCCAGCCAGGCACAATTGACTGGAGCCCAGTGGTCGCGTCCGGCCTTGGCGTTAATCTTCGGTGTCCGGCCGAATTCGTCACAGACAACGACTGTGACGTCATCACCGAGCCCACGCTGATAAATGTCTTCGATCAGCGCCGAGATGCCCTGATCGAATGTCGGCAGGTGCTGCTTCAGATGCTTGAAATTATTCCCGTGTGTGTCCCAGAAACCATAAGCAACGGTCACAACTCGAACGCCAGCTTCGACCAGACGACGGGCCTGCAGTAGCTGTTCGTTCCACAATGGAGCCCCGTCGCCAAGATGTTTTGAGGAACCTTTGCCGTAACGATCTCGTACGGCTGTACTTTCGTTCGAGATATCGAGGGCCTCGACCAATCGAGACGACGTCAGTACGTCGAACGCGCGGTCGTAGTTTTCATCCAGACCAAGCACGCTGGCGTCTTCGGCCGAGCGACGCAGGTTGTCGATCTGCCGCAGCAGGGAACGACGAGTTTCAAACTGGCCTGGCGAGACGAACCGGAGTTTCATGCTGGCGAGGTCTTCGCCATCGGCTTTCACCTGATTAAAGCGACTGCCGAGATAACCTCCACCAGTGCTGTTGTAGGGACGATGCTTCATTGTCGGGAACAGGTCAATGAATGGCGGAATCACGGGATCCGTCGGCCCCTGCACCCGAGCGACGACAGAGCCGAAGTTCGGGTAACCGTCTCGCTGGACCGTTCCCATCCGGTAGCCGGTCAGGCTCTGAAAGCTGCTGTGCTCGTCCCGCTGACCGACGACCGAACGAATCACCGCGCAACGATCAGCGACTTTCGCCATCTGCGGGAGCAGTTCACAAAACTCGATTCCAGGCACGCTGGTTGGGATTGGGTTGAACTCACCACGGATTTCAGAGGGAGCGTCCGGCTTCAGATCTACGGTGTCCTGATGTGAGATCCCTCCGGTCAGATAGACCATGATCGCCGCTTTGTGTCCGACACTTGAACCAGAGGATTGCTCAGCTCTGAGCACGTCAGTCAGCGTCAGGCCTCCAGCAGCCAGAGCGCCAGCGCGGAGAAACGACCGACGAGTGACACCATCACAATAACGTTTCGCAGCGCCGGAGATTGTGAGCATTCGAAAGTCCTAAGACGCGGCCAGCAGGTTGGATGAGTCGGGCGGCCTTCAGGTTCGTGCCGCGCGAGGGAGTCGCATTATATCCTGAACGGCGACACCGAACAGAGAGAAGAGTTGCTGGCTGGAGTGATTGAATCTGGTGTAAGTACGATGGTGCAAAACAACTCACCAGACGCAAAACGCTCTCACATGACGGCGTTCATGTCGGACAACGACGGTGCGACGTGGAAAGGTAGGCGGCTATTTGATGAACGAGAGTCGCCGTATCCCGACCGTATTCAGGCGGAAGCCGGCTCGCTTTTCGTCATCTACGACCACCAGCGTCACACACTCAACCGCGCCGGCAGGCGGGGAGTAGGCTCCGTACAGATTGCCGTGTTTGGCGAAAAAGACGATTGGGCAGCATGCTGAGTTTTGTCTGCGGAGTGTGCCACCCCGCCGCCCTTCCGGCACAGTTCGTATAGCCACACGTCCTCAACACCCCATTGCCAGAGCAGCGTCGCTGCGCTCCTTCGGCCTAATCGACAAACTTCAGATCAGTATGCGCCTCAAGAAAACGGATCGCAAAAAGTTATTCCAGCAGCCGATCCGGCATGGCGGTAAGGACGGCCTCGTAGAAATGCCGCACGACTCCGATCACGTGTCGACAGTAGCCAGGCTTCAGTATGATCTGCTTCGACATTCCGATCTGGATCAGCTTCTTGTTATTTTCGGCGTACGCGAGCAGCTTCTTCGGGATTTCCCTGGTCTGGCCGCCGTGAGTGTACCGGTTCCGCAGTTCGTTCATGCGGCAGATTTCTACCCACTCTGTGCACTGGTCCGGAAACCGAATACCGGCGACCTCCTTTAGGCACGCCTTCGCCTTGAAGATTCCTCTATCTTTCCGGTTGGCGGTGTGAGACTCATGCAGGCCACCGTATTTGTGGGTGCAATCGCACAGAATGATCAATCCCTTCTCGAGAATACAATACAGGTGAATGAACGCCGTCTGGCGGACGAGGCTCGGGAAGGCATGGTTTAGCGAGTGATAGATATTCGAGTGCTCGTGGTAAAAAGCATCCACTTCGTCTTCTGCAAGCCCAAGAGGCGTTTCCTTGGGTTGGTTTTCCTCGCGTTCCAACTGCTCCTTGAACGCACGCTCAACGGTTTCGACGTAGCCTTCAAGCTCGTCGAGCTGCATCTTCATGGTCACGCGGCGCATCAGACGATTTGTGATTCCGGCCTCTCGCAGTCTTTTGACGACACCGCTCTTCTTCGTTGCCATTTAAGTCTCTGTGAGATTCCGCGAAACGGCGACGGTCCTATCGCTTTTGAAAGATTTCCGACATGACGAGTCGTTCGATCAACGTCCGGAGTTGATAGTCGTCGTGTCTGCTGGCCTGGACGATGGCGTGGATGTGAGGGGCGTCGTCGATCGTCATCACTCGGCGGAGGGCGAACGTCGCGAGTTGTTCCACGAACGCTTCCGCGAAGCGGTCGAGGTCGCCGGCCAGCAGTTGTTTGAACTGCTCGGGACCATCGTAGGAACGGCCATCAGAGAACGATCCGCGAGCGTTGACGGGTGGGTCT